>Ga0334722_10001153_pt1 | contig 34249 bp, 32 predicted proteins | sample C3_bottom_MG_FD_207210 | JGI IMG/M metagenome (GOLD analysis project Ga0334722, IMG submission 207210) | Sediment microbial communities from Yellowstone Lake, YNP, Wyoming, USA - C3_bottom | ecosystem: Environmental > Aquatic > Freshwater > Lake > Sediment | place: USA: Wyoming | collected... | reverse complement strand
CTGCCCCGGATAACCTGGCGCAGGCCGGTCAGCCGTTCGGCCAGACCGGTGGGATCCTTAAGCAGGGCGCCGCCGGCCGAGCCCAGGTTCATCCGCCCGTAGGGGCAGCCCAGATTAATATTGAGATGCTGGGCGCCCAGCCCCTGGGCTGCCTCGGCGGCGGCCACCAGCGCCGCGCCATCCCGGCCGATCAGCTGGACCACCAGGGGGGTGGTGCGGTGCTGGTGGGAGGCCTCATCCTGATCCACGGCGGAAAGGGGCCGCTTGGAGCCGGGCCGCACCCGGATGAATTCGGTGAAAACCACCTCGGGCTTGACCCAGTCGCAGAACAGGCCGCGCAGGCCGTGGTTGGTCAAGCCCTGCATGGGGGCCAGCATCAACGGAGTGGTTCCGGGTTGCCAGGGCAGGGGATTCGAGGGTGTGGACATTTATGTGTATTCCGGGAATAATCTGGGCAGTATTTTATGTATTCGCAAAAAGACGGTGCGGACCGAATGCGGCCAACTTAATTACCGGCAACCGTAGGAGCGACCTCCTGGTCGCGAATCATAAGTCCGGGGCTGGCGAATTAGCTGGGGGACCTAATTAACTTGGGAATTCGCGCCCAGGAGGTCGCTCCTACAGGTGGAACCTCCAACATCACGACGACCAGGCATTGCTTATAATCAAGCCCCCCAACCTTTTCAAGCGATAAGGCACGGGCGGGCGCGGCGGCAGACCCCGCCGGAACGGAGAACAGATATGCGCAGCAGTCAAGAAAGGCAGGAGGCCCTGGTGGAGGAAGTTAAAACCCTCCTTAAAGAACAGGGCAAGACCATTGACCCGGAGGTGTTGGCCCGCCTAAGTTCTCCTGATGTTCGGGTGGTTGAAGACACCGCCTCGCGCTTTGTCAACTTCTGGCGGGTGGCGCGGGTGCCGTTTTCTCTGCTGCTGGCGGCGCTCTTTGCCCTGCTGTTCTTTTTCCTGATGGCCCGGGAGCCGGAGTCACCTATGTCACCCTCGTCACCCGCCGGAGTGCGGCCGGGGCGGGTGGGGTCGGCCCACCGGCGGTGATTTAGGGAAACCGATAGGGCTGGCAGGGTATTTGGTCGACGTCCGCAGGGCTGCGGAACATGCGGTGGCGTGCAACGGACGTTGGCCAAAGTTGGTTGTTGCAATCGTTAAACATATTCCATACCGGCGTTAGAGGGCTATCCATGGACACGTGGAAATTTGAAAGTAGTTCCGGCAAACAGACCTTGCTTGCGCTGGCTTGTATTGCGGTTGGCATAATCTTAGCGATTGGTTTCCGTCACTTCAGTGGATCGGGTACGACCAACACCCTGGCGGGGTTTCTGCTGGGAATCCTCTTGTTAATCATCGGCATCTCGGCATTGTTGTCGGGGGGCAAACAAACGATTGTCGTCGATTCTCTGGCGCGCCATATTGTTGTCGAAGACTCGAATCAGTTCAGGAGCAAAAAACGATTGATACCCTTCAGTGACGTGGTTGGCACCGGCATCGGCTATCTCGGGAAAACGTCGAATCATGTCACCTTTTATTACATAAATCTTAAACTCAGAAGTGGAGAGGAATATCCACTGTTTTCACCGGGGCGTTTCTTTGAAGGCGGTTCGGATAGAGCAGTTATGGAAAGGCGCCGACAGCGTCTTGAGGAATACATTAATCAGCCGCGTAAGTGGGACCAACCATGAATGCCCTTAATCTGGTCATTGCCGGTTTAGCTGCGGTTGCCGGGGGGCTGGTGAATGCCCTGGCCGGCGGCGGTACCCTGATCACCTTCCCCATGCTCACGGCGCTCGGGGTGCCGCCGGTGGTGGCGAACGTCACCAACACCGTGGCGCTTTGCCCCGGGTATCTGGGGGCGACATTTGCCCAGATGCGGGAGCTGCGCGGGCAGGGGCAACGGTTGCGGCGGCTTCTGCCTACCGGGGTGCTGTTTGGGATTGCGGGCGGGGTTCTGCTGCTCCATACCAGCAATCAGACCTTTCGGGTCTTGGTGCCCTACCTGATCCTCCTGGCCGTCGGGTTGTTGTACTTCCAAGACCGGTTGCGCAACTGGGTCATGGGCCGGGTCAGTGGGGATGGGGCAAAGAACGTGCACCCGCCCGAGGCCTGGGCGGTCCTGCCGGTGATTCCGGCGGCGGTTTACGGCGGCTATTTCGGCGCTGGGGTGAGCGTGATGGTGCTGGCGGTTCTCGGGCTGGTGCTGGAGGACTCGTTGACCCGGCTCAATGCCCTGAAGCAGGCGGTCTCGTTCAGTATCAATATCGCGGCGGCGATCTTTTTCGTTTTCTCCGGGGAGGTTTTATGGCCCGTGGCGCTGGTCATGGCCGTCGGCGCCTTGGCCGGAGGGGCGCTGGGCGGCCGGTTGGCGGGCAAGATCAAGCCGCTCACCCTGCGGCGGCTGGTGGTGGCCATTGGTCTGGTGGTGGCTGGGATCTATTTTGTCCGCTGAGCGGCAAGCCAATGGCCTCCGGCTGAATCCGTGCCTATAATATCCGCAGAACCCAGCACGGCTCAGTTAACCCAAAATATTACGAGGCGGTTATGGCATCATATCTGGTCAAATGTATTTCCTGCGGCAAGGCCAACCGGATTCCTGCCGCCAAGGAAGGGGTGGTCGGGCGTTGCGGCAGCTGCCGGACTGCGTTGCCGCCCCTCTACCATCAGCCGCAAATCCTCACCGAGCGGAGCTTCGATGGTTTTATCCGGGCCTATCCTGGCCCGGTGCTGGCCGAATTTTGGGCGCCCTGGTGACCCCACTGTCTGACATTCGCACCGGCGGTGCGAAAGGTTGCGGAGAGTTTGGCCGGTTGTGCGGCGGTGGTGCAGGTCAATACCCAGGAGAATCCCAATATCGGCGCGCGCTTCGGGGTGCGGGGGATTCCGGCGATCTATCTATTGCGGCAGGGGCGGGTGGTCGATCAGCTTTCCGGCGCCCAGCCTGCGGAGGCGATCATCGCCTGGTTTCGGCGGCATGAGCCGTGCCGCTGAGTTCGGCGTTAAGGCTTCTTGACAATTTACCCTGTGTGATTCCACGATAAATTTTGTAAGGGTAAAAGGGATTACTTTTGCAGCTCCCTCACCCTCCCCCTCTCCCTGAGGGCGAAGGTCGGGATGAGGGGATCAAAACGTCTTCATCGTTCCTTCGTTGCGGCTTGTTAGTGAAAAGCCAGGCTTCATTTGAGAATCCAAATTTTAGTCGGCGCAGCCGACCCCGCCAGCTTTAGTTATGCGAAGTCACCGGTTTTAGCCGGTGGAGTATTCACTCGGATTATCTCGGCGAGAAAAGCCACGAAAAACGAGAGCAACTATTATCAAGGAGTTTGACCGTGAAAAATGAATACGATCTGTCAAAAATGAAATCCCGCAAAAATCCTTATGCGGCTAAGCTTAAAAAATCTGTCACGATGCGATTAAGCGAAGACGTTATTGGCTATTTCAAACAAATGGCTGACGAAAAAGGCGTCCCTTATCAGAGCCTTATAAATCTTTATTTGCGAGACTGCGTATCAAGCCACAGGAAAATTGATATTTCTTGGCAATCAACGCCTTAACCCTATGCTCAAGCGGGCCTGCGCAAAAGCGCCTGGCCCCTTTCCGCGGCGGATTGACTTCGCGAGAGCTGCGGTTCGCAAGTTCACCAAAGCCCACATTTAGATGGATTTGTAGCAAGCCTGCCAATCAGCCATCCCCCAGCGAGTCGGTAAAGAGGTTGCACACTTGCTCTACCGCCTTCTCTAAGTCGGGCAGGCTGCTGCGTAAGAGCTGCAAATCCCCGGCCCGGCCAGCTTCTTCCATCGCGGCGGCCACGCCATTCAGGGTCGGGCAACTCAGCATGGTAGATGAACCTTTGATTTTATGGGCTATCTGCCCGGCCCCGGCGGCGTTGCCCTGTTCAATGAGTTCTTTGATGCTGCTGAGTTCGGGGGGGGTGCCCTCGATAAACATCTGCATCACCCGCGCCAAAATCTCTTTGTCGTCGCCGACCCGGGCCAGGAGAGCTTTGCGGTCAAAAATTGGTGTCACAATCAATGGTGTGGGCTCCGGCAATAATTCATCGGCAGCAGGAGGCGCTGGATCTTGCGCGGCCAGGGGCAGCCATTTTTCCATGACCTCCAGCAACGACTGCCGGGAAAAGGGCTTGCTGATATAGTCATCCATGCCAGAGGCCAGGCACTTCTCCCGATCTCCTGACATGACGTTGGCAGTCATGGCAATAATCGGGATCTTGCTGTTTGGCACCTTGGTAGCTCCAGAACGTATCGCCCAGGTGGTTTCCAGGCCATCCATCTCCGGCATCTGCATGTCCATCAACACCAAGTCATAATGGCCTTTTGTCAAGGCAGCGATGGCCTTCTTGCCGTTCGCCACTGCATCGGCAGTAAAGCCCAAGTGGGCAAGGACCGTCAGGGCCACCTCTTGATTGACCGCATTATCTTCGGCCAGCAGAATATGGAACTTTTTCCGCAATTTCTCAGCCCGGGGCTGGTGCTTGTCGCCTTGGCCCGAGATTTGGTGGTCTTCCCTGGTGCCGCCGCCTTTAAGGATCCCGATGAGGCAATCATACAGCTCTGATTGCCGCACCGGCTTGGTCAGGCAGGCAGAAAATCCTGCCCGTTCCCGGCAGGCTGGGTCGCCTCGTTGCGCGAGGGTGGTCATCACCACCAGGTCGGTCTGGCCCGGGGGTAAGTTGTCGGCCATGGCCCGTTCCAGGTCGTCGTCGCTGATCCCGGGCATCTGCTGATCCAGGAGCACGAGGCGATAAGGGTCTCCTTCACTAGCAGCCTGGGTCAGCAGTGGTAACGCGCGGTCCAGCGAGGCGGCCTCTTCTGCCCGGACGCCCCAACCCTTAAGCATCAGAGATAAAACCTCACGGCTGGTGGTGTTGTCTTCGACGATCAACAGTCGCAGGCCGGTGAGGGCGGTTGTCAGTGGCCGCAGCTGCGGTTTTGCCCCGGACTCCTGCCGACCCAGGACGACAGTAAACCAGAAGGTTGAGCCGCGCTCATCCTCGCTGCTGACGCCGATTTGACCACCCATCATCTCGGCGAGCCGCTTGGAAATTGCCAGCCCCAGGCCGGTGCCGCCATAAATGCGGGAGGTGGAGGCGTCGACCTGTTGAAAGAGCGAAAAGAGCTGGCCGATCTTATCGGTCGGGATGCCGATTCCGGTGTCATGTACCGCAAAGCGCAGTGTTACTCGCCCCTCATCTTCGCCGACCAGGGTGACCTGCACCGAGACCTCCCCGCGGGCGGTAAACTTAACGGCATTGCCGCCCAGATTGATGAGGATCTGGCGCAGGCGGCCGGGATCACCCGTGAGCAGGGTGGGGACTTCGGGGCTGAGGCCGCAGACGAATTCAAGGCCCTTGCCTTGGGCGGGCACGGCCAGCAGCTCGGCGAAATCGTCCAGCACCGTCCGCAGGTCAAAATTTTCGTGTACCAGTTCCAGCCGACCGGCCTCGATTTTGGAAAAATCCAGGAGATCATTCAGCAGGTCGAGCAGCGCTTGGCCGCTGGAACGGACGATCTCGGTGTAGCGGCGTTGTTTGGCGGTGAGCTTGGTTTCCAGGAGCAGGCTGGTCATGCCGATCACCCCGCTCATCGGGGTGCGAATTTCGTGGCTCATATTGGCCAGAAATTGACTCTTGGCGATATTTGCCGCCCGGGCAAGTTCCGTCGTTGCCTCAAGTTGCTGATTCATGGCCAGCAAATTATCCTCGGCCTGTTTACGAGCGCTGATGTCGAGGATGATGGTGTGCAGAACCGGGCGGTCCTCGAACTGGATGATACTTATCGAGACCTCCACTTCCCTGGTGGAACCATCAGCCAGCCGGTGTTGGAATTGAAAAAGGCCGCCACCATAGGTTTGCACCGAGTCCAAGGCCTCTTGGCACTCCTCGACAGAAGTGGTGTTAAGATCGCTGAACCGCAGGGCCAATATCTGCTCAAGGTAATAGCCGTAGAAGACCAGGGCTGCCGCGTTGGCATCCAGCAGTTGTCCCTGCTCGGGGTCCACCAGGAGCATCGGTGTACGGTTATCGGCGAATTGCCGACGATAGGAGGCCTCACTCTCGCTCAGTTGGCTGAAGGCCGTGCCGAGTTGCTCCTCTGCCGCGCCGGTTACTGACCAGAGCAGGGCGAAGATTCCGCCAAACATCGCGGTCAGCAGCCCCAGGCCGATGAGCAAATTGCCTTTTGCCTCCTCCGCCTGCACGGTCATGTCGCGGATTACGATCAGGTCGGACACATCTCGGCCAGCGACGTCAGGAAGATGGATCACCCCGCAGTAGAGATTTTTGTCACCCCGCTGGGCGGGAAAGACCGCAGTCTTGGTAAAGGGTTGGTGGTCTTGGCTCAGCCACTGCTTGACTGCCTCGGGAATATTCGCTGAGGTCTGGTGGGCCACCACGAAATTCCGGAAGGTGTCCCATTGGCCGACAAAGCCAAAGGCCTGGCGTCCGGCCTCGAAGTTAGTCCGGGAAGTAAACTCCTTGCGCAGCACCGTGATCAGCTCAAGGTCCAAGGACTGGGAGAGATCGTTGGCAAAATCCTCGATCTCCATGCCAAGTTCCAGGTAGCCGACCAGGGTGCCGTTTTGGTGCCAGGGCCGGACATAACGCAGGGTAAAGGTGCCCATGGGGCCAAGTTCGCACCCCCAGGCGTCCTCATCGGTTTGCTGGGCAATCACTAGGGTGTTACGTTCGATCCGGTCACCGCGCCGGGCGGGTTGATGGACCCGCAAGAAACAGGTCAGATCTGGCTCGATAAAGTAAAAATGGGTGATCTTGTTATCCCGTTTCAACTCGGTGAAGGTCGGTTTGGCAAGCCGGTTGAGGGCCGGGAGATCCCTTTCCTCCCAGGCCTTGAGCAGGGACGCATCGTGGGAAAGGTGACTGATTTGCGCCTTAAGAACCTGGACGCGAGTCACCAAGTGCCGATCCCATTCGTTACGGGTCTGTTCGGTGAGTGACAGCATGCCCTTGCTGGCCTCGTCAGCCCCCAGCCGGTATTGGTAGAGGCTGAACAGCAACCCGCCAGTCAACACCGCCAGGGCGGTGGGCGCCACGATCCACCCTTTGAGATGAAGAGTCGCCGTCTGCCGATGGTGATTGCGCCAGCGGATGGCGAGAGCTCCCCCCGCCAGGATAACCAGCAGGCCAAGGGTCAGCAAAAGTGGGCCTCGCCTGGCGGCATTAAGCTTGGACTGCCAGTCGGCGGCTTCGATGTCGATGCCGACCACCATCAGCAATTCCCCTGAGTTGGGGTCCATTACTGGGGCGGCGGCGGAGACGAAGGTGCCGTATTCATCGGCGCCCGGACCCTCCGTGAGGGGGCGGTGATCCCGGAAAATTTGGCGGTATGCCGCCGTGGGCTCCTGGTATTCCGTGCCGGGAAGGCTGGCCTGCGGGTCTCCGGCGGGATAGTTTTCCGGACCGAAGAAGATTTTGCCATCCCGCAAGGCCGTGCTGTAGATGCCGCGCTGGGGAAAGAGCTTACCGGCGGCGCGCAACTGCTCGCAAAGCCTTTGGTAAGCCGGAGTTCCCTTATCTGCTGCCGTAAAGGTAAGTTTCTTGGCCAGATCGGTGTTGATCAGCCGGGCAACCTCCAAGGCCTGTTGGAGGATTTCCTCGCGCATCTCGGTATCGACGCCTTTGGCCCTGGAGTCGGCGGCCAGCCAGCCCAGAGCCAACAGCAACGCCATTGCTGCCCCCGTAACAACCAAGGTGATTTTTATACCGAAAACCGTTTTCAAAAACTTCATGCAATTCCTCGGGAAAGAGCCATCGGCATCATGGGCAGCTATTGTTACCAATTATTATCGTTATGCTTCACTTTAGTGGAGCAGGTTCCTTGACCACAAGAAGTTTATGTAGCGAGGCGATTATCTGGTTCTCATCCGGAAATGACTTATTGCGAATTGAAGGCTTACTCCCGAACCGGAAATGCCTTCGTTCCCGTCATTGCGAGGAGTGTAACGACGAAGCAATCTCCTGGAGGCTGGCAACCAATATGCCAGATGGGCTATTAGAAATCGTGCCTGCAACAGGAGATTGCCACGTCGGGGCTACGCCCCTCCTCGCAAAGACGGTTTCTCCACGTCACGTCACCTTTAGACTTTCCGGATGGAAACTATCTAGCCAGTTTTGCACGGAGTGTGCAGGGTTGGGGGTGAGTATCCCGTTGGGTGAACCAAGGCGTTCAGCCGATTGCGCGGCATGGTAAGCGCTAGCGAACGTCAATAATCCTGGGTTCGTGGCAGAAAGGAAATTGCGGGGGCCGGATGGTGAATTTGTGAGAAAGGCGCGGCAAAGGATCCAACGTCCCTTTCCCCAAGGCGGCAACATCCGCATGACCATGGCCAAGGGCTGGCCCTCAGTCGGCGATGCGTGCGTAAACCTCTTCAAACTGGTGATGGCAAGCCCGGAAGGCCTTGAGGATCAAGGGATCAAAATGATGGGGGTGGGTGCGGCCGTCCCCATCTAAGATGATCTGGATGGTGGTGGCATGGTCGTACGCCGGTTTGTATGGTCGCCGCGAACGCAGGGAGTCGTAGATGTCGGCAAGATTGACTATCCGGCCTTCCATGGGGATTTCTTCGCCCCGCAAGCCGTGGGGGTAGCCGCTGCCGTCCCAGCGTTCATGGTGGGTGAGGGCGATGGCCCTGGCCATGGTCATGCGGATGTTGTCGCCGAGGATCCGGTTACCGCTTTCCGGATGGGTTTTAATCAAGGAAAACTCCTCGGCGCTAAGGGGCCCATTCTTTTTTAAAATTTCGGGGGGAATATGGATCTTGCCAACATCATGCATGGTTGACTGGAGTTTGATGATGTCGATGAACTTTGACGGCATCTGCATCTGAGTGGCGATAAGCTCGGAGTATGCCCCCACCCGCAGGATGTGGTCACCGGTGTCCTCGTCGTTGACTTCCGCCGCTCGGGCCAGGGCGTGCACGGTGTAGGCGAAGGCGTCGTCGGTATCCTTGATCCGATCGGCCAGGGATTTGAGGAACAAGGTCTGCAGGGCCAGACTGTTTAAAAGAGTGGCGTCGTAAACCATTAGCTCCCGGTTGTAGTTGAAGGCATGGACACAGATGTTGGGGAGACGGCAGGAAGCGCCATTGCGCACCATCAGTTTAAGCCGGGCCTCGACCTGGCCGATCAACCTCTGCCAGGTCGGCTCTGACTCTTCCTGGCGATTGAAAAAACTCAGCTTTGGCTCATCCTTGGTGCCTGCACCGCAGAGGGATATGTCGAACTCGATGATTTCGCGACGTGATTCCCCCTTCTGGATGTCATAGAGAAACCATAGCCAGCCCTGATCTTTGTTGTTGAAGCCAATGAGCAACAACTCTGGTTTGTCCTCTTCGTGGGGGGCCTGGCGGAGGATCTGGTTGGCCACTGCGTCGATGGTGGATTCCAGTTCAAAGTGCAGGGGATTGTGCATGGTGATGAGCTGTTCGCCGAAGGCGATCAAGCTGTTGGTGTTGGCGTAGGCATGGATCAGGCGGTCGTTTAGTCCTTTCATATGCAACAGCATCTTGATCCTGGCCAGCACCTCTTGCCGATCAGCGGGCTTGGTGATGAAATCATCGGCGCCAGCCTCAATCCCTTGGACTCGCGCCTCCTTACTTTCCAGGCCGCTGATCATGATCACCGGGGTATTGCGGTGGCGGCTGTCACTCTTAATCCGGCGGCAGACCTCGAAGCCGTCCATCCCCGGCATGACTACGTCGAGCACCACCAGATCCGGGGCGTGTTTTTTCAAAAGTTCGATGGCCTCGGTGCCGGAGGTGGCTTGCAGGATTTGATATCCCCCAGCGACGAGGATGAGTTCCAGCATGTAGAGATTGACCGGCTCGTCGTCAACGCAAAGGACGGTGGGCATGGGCATGGAGTGCTCCCTACTTGAGCGGCATGAGCCTGGGTGAGATAACTAGCAATAACTTGCGAGCAGAATAAACACCGAATCCCAGTGGTTATTCTGCTCGCAAGCCACACTGGGGGAATAAAGCTGTGGTCACAATAAATAAAGAGAAAGCCACCGGATCGAGTGGGGGGGCTCCGGTGGCTTTCAGGGGAGGCAAGGGAGGTATTGCTTAAGGAGTCCCTTGCGGCGACAGATAATGGTATTTTCCCGGTTGCCCGGCATATCTTTAGCCTGAGTTTTTAATACTAGACTTTCCGACAAGTGAACAATGGGGGGAATCCTTATTTACTAGTAGGAATTAACCCCATTACCAAAATGTAGATGCTGGTGGGTGGCCCATGGTCCGCCCCGGGCCATCACCACCATTCTGCGGTACGACCGCCGTTCCAAGGGAGTATTTTTCTCGGATTGTCATTAATCGTTCCTACGCTCCAGCGTGGGAACGCAGCCTGGGACGCTCCCGCGTCCCCAACTCCCTTAGCACGGATCAATCTCGATCAATCCAGCTTCCCCGGCATAGTTGCGGGCGCTGGAATAGCGCCACTCCTCGGCCCGATCTACATATCCCCGTCGTACCGGGTTGGCGTGGATGTACTCCAGTTTCTGCCGGAGCATCTCTTCTCCCAGGATCATTTCCGCGTGAGATCCCTCCTGCCAGAACTGATATTCCCGGTCAGCCTTGTGGGCGCGCCGGGAAAAACGCAGCCGGGTCAGCATGGATTCGGCCCACTGGCTTTCCAGCAGCTTGATTAGCTGGTTGGCGGTGAAGGATTTGAAGTGGGCCAGGCAGTTGTCCAGCCGGTCGGCCTGAGCGACGAAGTGAAGATGGGTTTCCATGACCACATAGCCGTAGAGCCGCAAGCCCTCGTGCTCGCGCAGGTGGCGCCAGCTGTCCAGGAGGATGGCGACGGCATCCGGGCGGGAGAAGACTGGCAGCCACTCCATCACCGTGCAGGTAAGAAAGTGGGGTTGCTCAGGCTCGGTTATGAGGTAGCGGCTTCTGGCCATGGACTTGGCGAAGTTGGGAGTGGGACGCGGGAGCGTCCCCGGCTGCGTTCCCACGCTGGAGCGTGGGAACGATTATTAAAGGATTAGACGTCTTCGTCTTTGGTGGCTTCAAGCATTGCATCATTTTCACTTAGCCAAGTTTCGAGGTTTTCGTCCTGCACCGCCCACACGTCATTATACTCCGTCTCAAAGGCCAAGAAAACGAGCTTAAACAAGGACTCGTGTTGATCTGCCCTCATGGCCTCCCACTTGTTTGAGAAGTGTGTCTCATGGCGTTCGTGGTCAATGTCCGAGTATCCAAAGCAGACACCTTCGTAGTTCGGATGTGCGCACTCGGAGAGCGTGGCATATACGCTGGAGAGCCCTTTGTATTTCTTGTCGCAGTGTCCAATCACAGTGGTGATGTTGCGCACCGTGTGCTTTGTAGAACCATCTCGTGAGCCGAGCATCAACCTCCGCGTTTCGTCGTCGAAGTAATGGAAGTTCAGGGTGCCCTCAAGTACCTGCGCTGTAAGCTGATTCAGGCGGATTAGAGTTGCGACCGACTCAATCGCGCCACGAATCAGAATGCGGCTTCCAAGGATGTGTTTGGCTTCGTACAGCAGATGTGCTTGCGTGAGGAGATCATGTGTTCTCCAAAAGACGGTCTCACGCAGCACCAGGCTTCGATACGTGGCCTTCCACTTGTGCGCAGTTGGATTCCTGGCGAAATGGCCTCCAAGACTCACGCTCTCGCATAGTGATTCTTTCCAGCGGCGAAGGGTCTGTTCGATCTCGGGCATAGGTGCCTAATCCGTAGGTGTTCCAGCATTTTCTGCCTTCTCCAAGTGACCCTTAGACAGGCTCAGGGTGAACGGTTGCTTACTGTTAGTTTTATCGTTCCCACGCTCCAGCGTGGGAACGCAGCCAGGGACGCTCCCGCGTCCCCAACTCCGCATCTGCCAGTCCCTAAAACTTCGCCTTCCGCCGTAACTTCGAAGGCAAAATCCCCAACTGTTCCCGGTACTTGGCCACGGTCCTCCGGGCCAAGCGGATATCATCCTTCTTGAAAATATCGGCGATGTCGTTGTCGCTCAGGGGCTTGCCTGGGTTCTCATCGGCAACGATGGCCTTCAGGCGGTTCTTGATGCTTAGCGACGACATGGAATCGCCGCCATCCTCGCGGCCGATGGAGGAGGTGAAGAAGTACTTCAGCTCGAAGGTGCCCTGGGGGGTGTGGACGTATTTGTTGCTGGTCACCCGGCTGATGGTTGATTCGTGCATCTCGATGTCCTGGGCCACGTCGCGCAGGACCAGGGGTTTGAGATATTCGATGCCGCGCTCGAAGAAATCCCGCTGGAATTTGATGATAGACTCCACCACCCGGTAGATGGTGCGCTGGCGCTGGTGGATGGATTTGATCAGCCAGGCCGCCGAGCGCATCTTGTCCTGGATGTAATCCTTGGTGGCCGCCGAGGCCTGGCGGTCGCCCTTTAAGACGTCGCGGTAGAAACCGCTGATCCGCAAGCGCGGCAGCCCCTCGTCGTTGATCATGATCACGTATTCGCCGTCCATCTTGTAAACATAGACGTCGGGGATGATGTACTGCGGCTCATCGTCGGCGTACTGGCGGCCGGGGAAGGGATCGAGGTTGATGATCACCTGGTTGGCGGCCTCCACCTCCTGGGCGGTGGCGCGGGTGGCGCGCATAATTCCATTATAGTTGTGATGCTCCAGGAGACTCAGGTGGTGGCGGACGATCTCGGCCGCCAGGGAATCAGCCAGCCCCAAACGGTCAAGCTGAATAAGCAGTGATTCTTTCAGGTTGGCGGCGCCGATACCGGAGGGGTCCATGTCCTGGACCACGGCCAGCACCTTCAGGGCCAACTCCTCGCTGCAACCCGTTTCGGCCATGATCCCGGCCAGGTCGGTTTCCAGGAAGCCGTCGCGATTCAAGTTGCCGATGATGAAGTTGCCGATTTCCTCTTCGTCCTCGCTCAGGCCGCCCAGGCGCAGCTGCCATTGCAGGTGGGCGTTCAGGTCAGGCTTGCGGGTCAGAATGTCCAGGCTGGAGGGGGCGTCGGGATCTTCACCCAGGCGGGAGGTGGTGGGCAGTGATTCGTACTCGTTGGCGTAATCTTGCCAGTCGATTTCGTGCAGCGAGGCGGGTTCTTCCATGCGGACCTCGCCGGTGAACTCGGTTTCAACCGGCGTTGCTGCCTCGGAGGTGGCGTTGAGGCCGCCCACTTCGTTGGAGTCTGCTTCGCCGCTGTCTTCCTGCTCTTGAGACTGGCTGAGTTCCTCCTCCAGCAATGGGTTCTGCTCCATCTCCAGCTGGATGGTGGTGGCCAGTTCCAGCCGGGAAAGCTGGAGCAGTTTGATGGCCTGCTGCAGCTGGGGAGTCATGACCAGCTGCTGGGACAGCTTCAGGTTTTGTCGTAATTCCAAGGCCATGTTGGCTTATTTCTCCATTCCCGCTGCCGGGGGGAAACTACATGCTGAAGTTTTCACCCAGATACATCTTGCGGGCCGCTTCGCTGTTGACGATCTCTGTGGCCGGCCCCTGGGTGAGGATTTTGCCGTTGTTGACAATATAGGCGGTGTCGCAGACCGCCAAGGTCTCGCGGACATTGTGGTCGGAGATCAACACCCCCAGGCCGCGTTCCTTGAGTTCGCCGATGATCACCTGTAAGTCGGCCACCGACAAGGGGTCGATCCCGGCGAAGGGTTCGTCCAGCAGGATAAAACGAGGTTTGGTGGCCAGGGCCCGCATGATCTCCACCCGCCGCCGTTCACCGCCAGACAGCGAGTGCCCCAGGCTGTTGGCCAGGTAGCCGATCTTCAGCTCCTCCATCAGTTCGGCGATGCGCTCTTTGATCTTTTTGCGTGACAAGCCCAGGGGTTCCAGGATGATCCGGATATTTTCCTCGACGGTCAGCTTTTTGAAGACCGACGAATCCTGAGCCAGGTAGGAAATGCCCTTGAGGGCGCGGCGGTGGATGGGCAAGCCGGTGATATCCTCACCGTCCAGTAAAACCTTCCCGCTGTCGGGACGGATGAACCCGGCGATCATATAAAATGAGGTGGTTTTGCCCGCCCCGTTGGGGCCAAGCAGCCCCACCACCCGGCCGGTTTCCACCTGGAGGCTGATGCCGTCCACCACTCGCCGCTTTTTATAGTGCTTGGCGATCTCTATGGTTTGCAGTATCGACACGGTGCGCGGCCTTCAGGGTTTTTTATCGGTCTTGGCGTCGGGGTAGAAGAAGGCCTTGACCCGTTCTCCTTCACCAGAACTCTTGCGCTCAACAATGCTTTTGCCTTCATCCAGGTAGAGGACAATGCGGTCGCCGGTCACCAGGTTATTGTCCTGCCAGACCTTGGTGTTGCCGGTGAGGATAATCTTGCGGTCGCGGGAGATGTATTCCAGCTGGTCGCCGGAGGCGGTCCAATTCAGCTTGACGATTTCTACCTTGCCGCTGGCGGTGAGGCGATCAATGGCCCGGGTGGCCTCAGCGGCGGTATTTTTGCTGCCTGTTTTGTTGGCCGCGCCGCGCTGGTAGAAAACGGTCATGCGGTCGGCCTTGATGGCGAGATCGGCCTGGTGGGCCTCAACGTTGCCAACGAAGAGGACTGCTTCGGTCTTCTGATCAGACTCCATGCGGTCGGCTTCAATATGAACCGGCTCCCGGCTGAGATCGACCTTGGCCGCTTCGGCGGCGGGGCTGGTGGCGGGGTGGAAAAGTACCAGGGCCAAGGACAGGGCGGCAAGGGCCGCCTTCCCGAATTTATTAAGGTGTGCAAACATCGAAGCTCTCGGAAAAAGGTTGGGTCATCTGTTGCAACTGCATGTATTGCCAATGGCAGTGGCGGGAGCGGTCGCCTGACCGCGAATTCCCAAGGAGATAAAACCACCGGGTTGTCTCGCCATCCCCGGATGGATGATTCGTGACCGGGAGGTCGCTCCTACAGGTGGAAGACGCGACATCACTACCTGCTGGCGGGGTTTTCCTCGTCGGCCGGGCAATATCGCCACTCTACTTGCTCTTTATGCAATTGTAAAGCCAACTGGCAGGGTGGCAGAAGTGCGCTGGATCAGCGGCCTCGCAGGGCGCGGTGAATAACTTTCTGCTCGACCCGGTAGTGAGTTCCGGTTCCCGCAATAAGTGCATATCCGAAATAATTTCCTTGTCCGTTTTGGTGAAATGGCTCATATATAAACTATTAAACCAACTTAGAGGCTTGTTTATGACCCAATTCTCCAATTCTGACTCGGCCAGGGCCTTTATCCGCCAAACTGGCCGTAATCTGCGCATCGCCAGAAAACGCCGCCTGAAGACCATCGCCGAGGTCGCTGAAATGGTCGGGGTTTCCGCCTCAACCATCAAAAGGATCGAGGCCGGCGACCCCTCGGTAAAATTCGGGATCTATCTGGCGCTCATTGAGGTCTTCCAGCTGGAGGAAGCCGTCCACTTCGCCGAGCCGGAGTCCGACGTGATCGGTATCGCCCTGGAAAAACAACGTTTGCCGGAACGCATCCGCGCCAAAAAGGACCAGCGCCTTGACTTCTGAGCCCCTCTTTGAAAGGATCGTCTTTATCGAGCTGCCGGGGCAAGAGCCTCCGGTCCCGGCCGGGCTGTTCACCCTGGACACCGACAGCGGCGTCGGCCGTTTCGCCTATGGCCGCCGTTACCTCCAGCGACCCGAGGCCCTGGCCCTGGACCCGGTCAATCTGCCCTTGTCGGCTAAGGAGTATCGCACCCGCAAAAACCAGGGGATCTTCGGAGTTCTCGGCGACCTCCTCCCCGATTCCTGGGGCAAATACCTGCTGGCCAAACGCCTCGACATCCCCTTTGGCTCCCTGGCCCCGCACGAGATGTTCGCATATGTCAGCAGCAACGCGGTCGGAGCCATCTCCCTGGGGCTGAGTCCGGAACAGCCGACCAGCAAAAAAGAGGCGCCGATTTCGTTCCGGGATCTCCAGCCGGTGGCGGAGGTTTTTGCCCGAGCCTTGGCAAATGAAGCGCTTCCCGCCGAGGTCAATTACCTTCTGGAGCAGGGCACCTCCCTGGGCGGGGCGCAACCGAAGTGCCCGGTAATCTATGAGAATGCGGAGTGGATTGCCAAATTTGCCAACTCTAAGACCCCGATCAAGTTCCCCCGGCTGGAATTTGCCGCCATGCGGTTGGCCCGGCAGGCGGGGATAACCGTGCCGGAAACCCGCCTGGAAGAACTGGCCGGGCAGACGGTTTATCTGATCAAGAGATTCGACCGGATTGGCCACCAGCGGCTGCCGTTCTTGAGCGGACACGCCCTCGCCAACCTTGATCTGGAAGAGCTGGAGAAAGGCTCCTACCCGGAGCTGGCCGGACAGATGCGCAAGTTCGTCAAAAACGTCAACCGCGATCTCCACGAATTGTACCGCCGCCTGGTCTTCAATGTCTTCATCCGCAACCAGGACGACCACCTGCGTAACCACGGGTTTATCCATGGGGCCCAGGGCTGGCGCCTCTCGCCCCTGTACGATGTGCTGCCCATCCCGGCCCGCAGATCCGCTGATAATTTCTCTCTGTCCCTGATTATCGGCCAGGAAGGCACCACTGCCACCATCGCCAACCTCTACAGCCGCCACCAGAGCTTCAACCTGAGCCGCGCCCAGGCCGAGCAGGTCGTCGCCGAGGTGGCCGCCGCCACCGCTGGCTGGGAAGAAACTTTGCGGGAATGCGGGGTCGAACCGGCCGATATTGAAGCGGTGCGCTGGTCCTTCAGCGGCTTCCGGGCCTTATCCGGTTACGGAGGATAGACCGGCGCTTGCCATCCGCTAACTTTTCTTTACAGATCAACCTCCGGTAATTATGATGCTTTCCCTCTTCCGGAGTGCCGGAAACTTATCCCCATAAAACCACGAAGATAACGCCATGCAGAAGATCATCGAGAAAGCCAAGACCCTGATTGAGGCCCTGCCCTACATGCGGGAGTTTGCCGGGCGGACCATCGTCATCAAGTACGGCGGCCACGCCATGGTGGACGAGGAGCTGAAGAAAAACTTCGCCCTGGATGTGATCCTGATGAAGCATATCGGCATCAATCCGGTCATCGTCCACGGCGGCGGGCCGCAGATCAACCAGTTTTTAAAGAAGATGAACGTTCAGTCCAGCTACATCCAGGGCATGCGGGTCACCGATGGCGACACCATGGACGTGGTGGAGATGGTCCTGGTCGGCAAGGTCAACAAGGAGATCGTCGGTCTGATCAACCTGCACGGCGGCAAGGCGGTGGGATTGTCCGGCCGCGACGGCGACCTGGTCAAGGCCAAGAAGATGGAGATCTACAAGGAGCTGGTGGAGAACGCCCCGCCGGAGCTGATCGACCTGGGTCAGGTGGGCCAGGTAACCGAGGTCAATGTCGAGATCCTGGAAACCCTGGACAGCCAGAACTTCATCCCGGTCATCGCCCCGGTGGGGGTTGGCAGCAAAGGCGAGTCCTACAACATCAACGCCGACCTGGTGGCCGGGGCCATTGCCGCCAAACTCAAGGCCCATAAGCTGATTCTATTGACCGATGTGGCCGGGGTCAAGGATGCTGAGGGGAATTTGATTTCGTCGCTGGCCTGCGGTGAATTGGATGGCAAGATCAAGAGTGGCGTGATCTCCGGCGGGATGATCCCCAAGGTCAACTGCTGCCGCGAGGCGGTGGCGGCCGGGGTGGGCAAGGCCCATATCGTCGATGGCCGGGTTGAGCATGCCATTTTGCTGGAGATATTTACCCAGGCCGGGATTGGCACGGAGATTGTGCAGTGATTCCTGAAATGGCGGTTTAATGAACTGACCTTTACATTCCCTCATCCTGACCTTCTCCCGAAGGGAGAAGGAAGCAAATTCCCTCGCCCTTAGGGTGAGGGGATTTAGCAGTGCTGTCCTAATTGTTGTGTTAAGGTTATCGTTCCCATGCTTTGCGTGGGAACGCACCACCCTTGGACGCTCCGGCGTCCTTTTGGTGACGCGAGAGCGTCACCGGATCCCGTTCCCACGCTGGAGCGTGGGAACGATACAAAATTCTTGACAATCATCGACAAGGACCAATCATGACCAACAGAACAGAACAGAACAGAACAGAACAGAACAGAACAGAACAGAACAGAACAGAACAGAACAGAACAGAACAGAACAGAACAGAACAGAACAGAACAGAAGGAAAGCCAGTAATTATTTCTCGCTCAATGCAATACTGAAAAAAATTAAGCTAGCAAGAAAGGCTTTTTTAACAGACTTTTTAAGATTTCATTTTTCGCAATTCGGAGAAGATATTATCTTGAAAGAGTTGCTGAAAAAAGAAAAAACAGATGGTTTTTTTGTGGATGTTGGCTGCTATCATCCAAAGAAGTACTCTAATACCTACATGCTGTACAGAAGAGGATGGAGAGGTATTAATATTGACATGGAGGAAGACAAGATTAATGCTTTTTGTATGGTAAGGCCACATGATTACAACCTACTGTGTCCAGTATCAGACATAAGAGAAGAAGTGACAGTTATTACATACAGCAAATATGGCCTTGGATCGACGATAAGTAAAGATTTCGCATCAACAGTCAAGCACAGCATTCTTGACCAGAAGGCTGTTTTTACGAAAACACTTAATGATATTATTAATGAAAGTCCATACAAAGGCAAACAGATTGATGTTCTTTCAATTGATGTTGAAGGTATGGACTTCAGAGTTCTTAATTCTCTCGATTTAAAATTATATATGCCAAAAGTTATAATAATTGAAGATCATCATACGAATATTGAGAAAGTATTGAAAACTGATGTCTATAAATTACTAAAACAGCACTCGTACGTATTGCGGAGCTGGACATTTTACTCCTTAATCTTTGTTTTGCCAGGAGCTGACATATTGAAGGATAGAGAAAACTCGTAAGGCGTAATCACCATGTAGGGCGCAAATAAGCGCAGCGCATTGCGCCGGATGAGTCTGATTGATACATAGCGAGGCTTGGGCCGCTCTTCGACAGGCTCAGGGTGAACGGAATAACTTAATCGATGATCTGTTCACCAAATATTCATTTGTCCGGTAATCCGGAGATTTTTAGAGAGAGACACCAAAATGAACAACCAAGAACTAGTCGCCAGGAGCAACTCCGTGTTTATCAACACCTACGGCCGGTATCCGGCCGCCATGGTCGAAGGAAAGGGCTGCCGCCTCACCGATGCCGATGGCCGGGAGTATCTAGACTTTCTCGCCGGGATTGCGGTCTGTAGCCTGGGCCATTGCCATCCGGCGGTGACTGCGGCCATCTGCGCCCAGGCTGGCAAGTTGGTCCATGTCTCCAACCTCTACCACACCCTGCCCCAGACCGAGCTGGCCGAGATGCTGGTGGCCAATTCTTTTGCTGACCGGGTCTTCATGTGCAACAGCGGCGCCGAGGCCAACGAGGCGGCGATCAAGCTGGCCCGTAAGGCCGGCGGTGAGGGGCGTTACGAGATTATCTCCCTGGAGGGTTCATTCCATGGCCGGACGCTGGCCGCCGTCGCCGCCACCGGCCAGACCAAGTTCCACCAAGGCTTCGAGCCGCTCCCGGCGGGGTTCATTCATGCCCCCTTCGGCGATCTAGGCGAGCTGGAGAAGCTGATCACCCCCCAGACTTGCGCCATCCTCTGTGAACCGTTGCAAGGCGAGGGCGGGGTCCGGCCGCTGCCGGTTGAGTATCTCCGGGGCATCCGGGCGCTTTGCGACCAGCATAATCTGCTGCTGATCCTGGACGAGATCCAGGTGGGCATGGGCCGGACCGGCACCTTGTTCGCCTACGAGCAGTTCGGGATCACCCCGGACATCATCACCCTGGCCAAGGCCCTGGGCAACGGCTTGCCCATCGGCGCCTTGCTGACCAGCGAAAAGGTGGCGGCGGCCTTTGAGCCAGGCAGCCATGCCTCGACCTTCGGCGGCAATCCGGTGGCCTGCGCCGCTGCGGTGGTGGTGATGCAGACCATGCTGGGCGGTGGTTTTCTGGCCGAGGTGCGGGCCAAGGGCGAATACCTGGCTGACGGTCTCAACCACCTGAGCGGGATATTCCCAACCATCGTTGCCGGGGCGCGGGGCATGGGGTTGATCCAGGGACTGGCCCTGACTCCGGAGTTTATCCCCCGGGGCGGCGAGATCGTCAACCGGCTGTTTGCGGCCGGAGTTTTGGCCAATTTCGCCGGTGGTCTGGTTCTGCGCTTCCTGCCGCCGCTGGTGGTGAGTCGGGCTGAGATTGACGAAATGCTCGTTGCCCTGGCCGGAATCTTCACGGAGATGTCTGGCTAGCAACGTCCGCCCGGCTTAGGGCAGAAAAATCTTTGCAAAAAAGAACCATATTTTGTAATGATACTCCCTTCCCGCTTTGATTTGGCGGGAGGCAAGGCACAATAACCAAGTGTAACGACGGCTCAATCTGCCCCCGCAACGGCGATGGCGCAGTGATTGGGCCAGTATTTTTTTCGAGAAACGATAAACGAGAATCAGTTATGACAAAGCACCTTCTTTCCCTCTGGGATTTTGACCGGCCCGCCCTCCAGGCCTACGTCGACCTGGCTCTGCGCCTCAAAAAAGAAAGCAAGGCCGGGGTCCGCCACCAGCACTTGGTCGGCAAGGTCGTCGCTTTGGTTTTCGAGAAGCCTTCGACCCGCACCCGGGTCTCCTTCGAGTCCGCCATGTACAGCCTGGGCGGCCAGGTGATCTACCTCTCTGGCCGCGATACCCAGCTGGCCCGGAACGAGCCGCTCAAAGACATGGCCCGGGTCATGGACCGCTATGTCGATGGCCTGGTGGTGCGGACCTTCGGCCAGGAGATCGTCGATGAATTGGCCCGCTACTCCCGGGTGCCGGTGATCAACGCCCTGACCGACTTGCACCACCCCTGCCAGATCCTCTCCGATGTGATGACCGTCATCGAGAAGCGCGGTGAGATTGCCAAGCAGCATATCGCCTGGGTGGGCGACGGCAACAACATGGCCAACTCCTGGATCCAGGCGGCGGGCCGTTTCGGCTTCCACCTGACCCTGGCCTGTCCGCCCGGCTACGAGCCTGATGCGCAGATCCTGGCCGAGGCCCGGCAGAACGGCACCGGCACCATCGAACTGACCACCGACCCGATGGAAGCGGTAAAGGACGCCGATGTGATCAACTGCGACGTCTGGGCCAGCATGGGCCAGGAGAGCGAGCAGGCGGCCCGGATCAAGATCTTCCAGGCCTACCAGGTTAACTCCGCCCTGTTGGCTAAGGCCAAGGCCGGGGCCATCGTTCTCCACTGTTTGCCCGCCCATCGCGGTGAGGAGATCAGCGAGGAGGTGCTGGAAGGGCCGCAGTGCGTGGCCTTCGATCAGGCCGAGAACAAGCTCCATATCCATCGGGCCATTTTGGCCAGCCATTTGGGTTAATTAAATTGCAGGCAAAGCATATGACCAAGAAAGTTGAAAAAATCGTCCTCGCTTACTCCGGTGGCCTTGATACCTCGGTGATCCTCAAGTGGCTGCGCGAGGAGTACCAGTGCCCAGTGGTGGCCTTTGCCGCCGATATCGGCCAGGAGGAAGATTGGGACAAGGTCCGGGCCAAGGGCCTGGCCACCGGTGCCGAAAAGGTGGTGGTTTCCGACCTGCAGGAGGAATTTGCCCGCGACTATATCTTCCCGGCCTTCCGGGCCAACGCCATCTACGAAGGTTCCTACCTGCTCGGCACCTCCCTGGCCCGGCCGCTGATTGCCAAGGAACAGGTGCGGATAGCCGAAGCCGAGGGAGCCGACGCAGTCAGCCACGGCGCCACCGGCAAGGGCAACGACCAGGTGCGCTTCGAGCTTACTTATCTGGCTTTGAATCCGAAATTGGCGATCATCGCCCCCTGGCGGATCTGGGATCTGAACTCCCGGACCAAGCTGATGGCCTACGCCGCCCAGCACGATATTCCGGTGCCGGTCACCAAGGAAAAGCCATACAGCTCCGACGAGAACCTGCTCCATATCAGCTTCGAGGGCGGCATTTTGGAAGACCCCTGGAACGAGCCGGAGGCCTCGATGTTCAAACTGACCTGCGCCCCCGAGCTGGCCCCGGACCAGCCGACCTATCTGGAGATCGAGTTCCAGAACGGCTCGCCGGTGGCCATCGACGGCAAGGTTTATTCCCCGGCCGCCCTCCTTGGTGAATTGAACCGGTTGGGCGGCATCAACGGCATCGGTCGCCTGGATATGGTGGAGAACCGCTTCGTCGGCATGAAGTCCCGCGGCGTCTATGAGACTCCGGGCGGCACCATCCTCCGCGCCGCCCATCGCGATTTGGAGACCATCACCCTGGATCGCGAGGTCATGAAGATCCGCGATAGTCTGGTGCCGCGCTACTCCGAGCTGATCTACAACGGCTTCTGGTTCTCGCCGGAGATGCGGATCATGCAGCGGACCATGGACGACTGCCAGCAGACCGTCAACGGCGTGGTCCGGCTCAAGCTCTACAAGGGCAACTGCACCCCGGTGGGCCGCAAGTCGGCCCAGTCACTGTACCAGGCGAGTTTCGCCACCTTCGAGGAGGATCAGGTTTACACCCAGTCCGACGCCGGTGGCTTCATCCGCTTGAACGGGCTGCGGCTGCGGATCAATGCCTTGGTGGAAAAGGGGCAGAGGTAAGCCATGAGCAAGAAACCTTGGGGAGGTCGTTTTGCGACCGGTACCGCCGCCACGGTGGAGGAGTTTACCGCCTCGCATCAGTTTGATCGTCTCCTTTACCGGCAGGATATCGCCGGCAGCAAGGCCCATGCCCGGATGCTGGCCCGCCAAGGGTTGATCAGCGCCGAGGAGGGCGACCTGATTATCGGCGGTCTCTCCCAGATCGAGGCAGAGATCGAGCACGGCCACTTCGAGTTCCTGGACGAGCTGGAAGATATCCACATGCACATCGAGCAGGAGCTGGTCGTCAAGATCGGCCCGGCGGGGCAGAAATTACACACCGCCCGGAGCCGCAACGATCAGGTGGCCCTCGATTTGCGTCTCTACCTGCGCGATGAGATTGACCGGATCAGTGAATTGGTGGCGGAACTGCAGAAGTCGTTTGTCCGTCAGGCCCGCAAGAACTTAGGGGTGGTGATGCCCGGTTACACCCATATGCAACGGGCCCAGCCGGTGCTGCTTTCCCACCATCTGCTGGCCTATTACGAGATGTTCGGTCGTGATCGGGAGCGGCTGACCGATTGCCGAAAAAGGGTCAATGTTATGCCCCTGGGCGCCGCCGCCCTGGCTGGAACCGGTCTGCCCATTGACCGGGAGAGTGTAGCCGCAGAATTAGAGTTTCCTTCCGTTACCGCCAACAGCATGGATACCGTTGGCGATCGCGATTTCGCCATTGAGTTCGCCGCGGTGGCTGCCCTGGCCCAGGTCCATTTGAGCCGTTTGGCAGAGGAGCTGGTGCTCTGGTCCACCGAGGAGTTTGGTTTTGTGCATCTGGCCGACAGCCACTGCACCGGTAGCAGCATCATGCCCCAGAAGAAGAACCCCGATATCCCCGAGCTGATCCGGGGCAAATCCGGGCGGGTGATCGGCAACCTGATGAGCCTGCTGACCCTGGTCAAGGGGTTGCCGCTCACCTACAACCGCGATTTGCAGGAAGACAAGGAGCCGATCTTCGATTCGGTCAAGACCCTCTCCGCCTGTTTGTCTCTGGCCGCCGAGATGCTGGCCAACCTGGAATTCCGGCGCGAGCGGCTGACGGCGGCGGCGGCTGGAGGCGGCTTCATGACCGCCACCGATCTGGCCGACTATCTGGTCACCCGGGGACTGCCCTTCCGCCAGGCCCACAGTGTGGTCGGTAAGGCCGTGGCCTACTGTTTGACGGCCGGTAAACCGCTCACCGAGCTTACTCTGGCGGAATTGCAGAAGTTTTCCCGGCTCATCGAGGTGGACGTCTTCACCTGTCTCTCGGTGGAGGGTTCGGTGGCCAGTCGGCGTTCCACCGGCGGCACCGCCCCCGAGCGGGTTGGCGAGGCCCTGGCCCGGGCCGAGCAGGCCCTGGGTATCAGCGGCTGATGCGAGCGCTCCTGCTCATGGCGGCCTGCCTGCTGGTCTGGCCGTTGTTGCTGGGCGGCTGTGGCAAGAAGACCTCGCCGGTGCCCCCCGAGAGCGCAGTTCCGGCGCAGGTTTCCGATTTGCGCGGTGAGCTGGATCCGGACGGGGTTACCTTGCAATGGTCCTGGCCCCGGAATACCGAAAAGGGGATTGCATTACGGCGGGTCAGTGAATTTATCGTTGAACGGGCCGATGATCTAAGCGAGGATTTCTGCGCTGACTGTCCGTTGCGCTATCAGGCCATCGCTAACCTCCCCGGCGGCGCGCTGCCGGATAGGCCCGAGGCGTTATCTTTAAGCTACCGGGATCAGGATCTCCAGCCCGGGCATCATTATTCCTACCGGGTGCGCAGCAGTCTAGGCTGGCGGGTGGTCAGCGGACCTTCTGGGCCGGTGGGGCTGTTTTGGCAGGTGCCCTTAACGCCACCCAGCGAACTTGCCGCCGCTGGCGGGGAGCGGGAAGTGACCATAAGCTGGCGGCCGCCGGAAAGTGATCTGGATGGGCAAACGCTTGCCGAGACCTTGATTTATCAGGTACAGCGGCGCGAGGGTGTGCAGCCCTTCCGCCAGGTGAGCGGCGATTTGAGCGCGCCGCTCTTTCGCGACCAGGGAATCAGGAGCGGCATAACTTATCAGTATCGAGTCCGGGCGGCGCGGCTCCGTGGTGGCACCGGGAAGTTTTCCGCCCCGCTGGCCGTAACGCTCCAGGATCTGACTCCGTCCCCACCGCCCTTTGGTCTGGCAGCGGTCATTACCGGAGAGACGGTGCGGCTCTTCTGGGAACCGCCCAGCAGCGAGGATCTGGGCGGCACCATGATTTACCGGCGGCGGCAGCTGGCCAGCGGCATTGGCGACTTTGAGCTGATCGGTAGTGTGGAGGGGCGGACCGGGAACTACATCGATCCCTTGCCCCTGCTGGATCTCACCGAGGTTCGCCACTACGCCTTGAAGTCTTACGACCGGGCCACCCCTCCCAATCTGAGCGAATATTCGCGGGAAGTACAAACCACAGCCAAATCGAGCCGACCATGAATCATTTTACTTACCAGAACCAGGAGCTTTGTTGCGAAGAAGTGCCAGTGGCGAAGATCGCCGCCGAGGTGGGCACTCCTTTCTACCTGTACAGCCACGCGACCCTGGCCCAGCACTTTCGGGCCTTCGACACCGCCTTCGCCAAGATTCCACACCTGAGCTGCTTTGCCGTCAAGTCCTGCTCAAACCTGGCCATCCTCAGGCTTTTCGCCCAGCTGGGCGGCGGCGCCGACATTGTCTCCGGCGGTGAACTCTTCCGGGCGCTCTCGGCCGGGGTGCCACCGGAAAGGATCGTTTATTCCGGGGTCGGCAAGACCAGCGAGGAGCTGGCCTATGCCCTGCAAGCCAATATCCTCCAGTTCAACGTCGAGTCCGAGCAGGAACTGGAGGCCTTGCAGGAGGTGGCGGCGGCAGCCGGAGTCCAGGCGCGGGTCTCCTTCCGGGTCAACCCGGATGTGGACCCCCAGACCCATGCCTACATCTCCACCGGTTTGGCCAAGAATAAATTCGGCATTCCCATCGACCAGGCGGTGGCCGTTTACCTGCGGGCCAGGTCTCTGGCCAATATCCAGATCCAGGGAGTCAGTTGTCATATCGGCTCCCAGCTTACCCTGGTTTCACCCTTTATCGAGTCATTACAGAAGCTCAAGGGCTTCATCGGGCGCTTGCAGGCCGAGGGGATCACCATTAGCCATCTCGACCTGGGCGGCGGGCTGGGTATCCAGTACCGCGACGAGGAGCCGCCCCATCCCGAGGAATACGCCCGGGCCATCCAGGCTGAACTGGCCGGGATTGACTGCACCTTGATCCTGGAACCGGGTCGGGTTATAGTGGGCAACGCCGGGGCGTTGATTACCCGGGTTCACTACACCAAGCAGGGGCCGACCAAAAAATTTATTATCGTCGATGCCGGCATGAACGATCTTGCCCGCCCCAGCCTTTATGGGGCATATCATGCCATTCGCCCGGTCCATGAGAGTGGCCGAGGCCAGGAGCTGGCCGACGTGGTCGGGCCGATCTGCGAGACCGGCGATTTTCTCTCCCGCGATCAGGAGGTGCCGGTCAGTGTGCCCGGCGAACTCCTGGCGGTGATGAGTGCCGGGGCTTACGGCTTTTCCATGTCGTCCAATTACAATTCGCGGCCCCGGGTGGCCGAGGTGCTGGTGGCCAGGGCTGGCTACCACGTCATCCGTCGCCGGGAGAGCTACGACGACCTGATTCGGGGCGAGGAAATTCCCGCCTTTTTACGCGGCTGAGCCGTCGTCCAAAGATAACTGGCACATTTGGAGACTGTAAGCGGCATAAGGGGCCATATCCAAGCGGCCATAAATATAACATTTGTTTTTTGACGGCCCCTAAAGCCGGAGACCAGATTATGAATACTCCCTTGCGCTTCACCAAGATGAACGGCACCGGCAACGATTTCATCATCGTCGATAACCGGGAGTCGGGGATTGCCAAGACGGAGATGGCAGGAATAGCCAAGCGCCTTTGCCATCGCCAGTTTGCCGTGGGCGCCGATGGGATGATCTTCATCGAAAACACGGAAGGGGCGGATTTTTGCTGGCAGTTCTATAATGCCGACGGCAGTGAGGCGGAGATGTGCGGCAATGGCGCCCGGTGCGCCGCTCGCTATACCTTCACCAAGGGCATAACCAAGAAGCACATGCGTTTTCTGACTCTGGCTGGCTTGATCGAGGCCCAGATTGTCGGCCATAACGTCAAAATCCGCTTGACTGCCCCCACCGATATCGTTCTGGGTCAGAGTATTGAAATCGATGGCGCGGTGCGGGAGATTGATTCCATCAATACCGGGGTGCCGCACGCGGTGCATTTTGTCCGCGATAATGGGGCCACGCCGGTCAAGAAGTGGGGGCGGCTGATCCGCCATCACAAGCTCTTCGAGCCGGCCGGGACCAATGTCAATTTCGTGCAGTTGCCCGAGAACGAACTCCATGTCCGCACCTATGAGCGCGGGGTTGAGGATGAAACCCTGGCCTGCGGCACTGGCGCGGTGGCCTCGGCCTTGATTGCCGCCCTGCACGGCCATGTCACCTCACCGGTTACGGTGCGCACCAGCGGTGGCGACGAGTTGCGCATCCATTTTACCCTGCTGGATTTGGGGGAGAACCCCGAGAGCAGCGCGGCCCTGCGGCATGAACAGCGGATCGTCGATGTCTATCTGGAGGGACCGGCCAGCCTGGTTTACGAGGGCGAGTTGTACCCGGAGGTTTTGGCTTAGGAGCCGTTATCAAAATTACTTTAGGGTTAGTAAAGATATCAAATTTGCGGAGGATAAGATGAGCAAGTTCAGAGGCGCCTATGTCGCCATCGTTACCCCTTTTACCGACGGCAAGGTCAATGAAGAGGAGCTGGTCGGTCTGATCGAGTTCCAGCTCAAAGGCGGGACCCACGGGATTGTACCCTGCGGCACCACCGGCGAATCGGCGACCATGAGCCATGCCGAGCATCACCGGGTGGTGGAGCTGACCATCAAGACCGTGGCCGGCCGGGTGCCGGTGGTGGCCGGGACCGGTTCCAACTCCACCTCGGAATCCATTGAACTGACCCGCCACGCCAAGGCCGCCGGGGCCGACGGGGCCCTGATGATCACCCCCTACTACAACAAGCCCTCCCAGGAAGGCCTCTATCAGCACTTTAAGGCCGTGGCCGAGGCGGTGGATATCCCCATCATCCTCTACAACGTCCCCAGCCGCACCAGTGTCAATATGCTCCCCGAAACCGTGGCCCGCCTGGCCCAGATCAAGAATATTGTCGGAATCAAAGAGGCCACCGGCGACCTGAATCAGATCAGCGAGGTGATTCGCCTCTGCCCACCCGACTTCATCGTCTTTTCCGGGGATGATTTCACCTGTCTGGCCACTGTCGCCATCGGCGGCGCCGGGGTGATCTCGGTGACTTCCAATGTCGCTCCGGCCGATATGGCGCAGATGATGGACGCCGCCCTGGCCGGTGATTACGCTAAGGCGCGGCAGCTGCACTACAAGCTTTTCCCGCTGATCAAGGCGATGTTCTTCGATACCAATCCGGTGCCAGCCAAGACCTCTCTGGCCCTGATGGGCAGGATCACGGGGGCCAATCCCCGCCAGCCTCTGTGGCCCATGACGGCGGCCCGGGTGGAAGATCTGAAGAAGGTGCTGGTGGCCTACGGGCTGATCTGAGCAAAATCGTTCGGGGGGCCGCCCTGTAACCTGTGGGAGCGACCGCCTGGTCGCGAATGGGTGGCCGGAGATTGCGACTAGGTCTGGAGATTATGGCGCCTTGTGAATTCGCGGTCAGGCGACCGCTCCCACGGGGGCCAGGAATCCATCTTAATTACGAGTTCAGTTTAGAAGGAGCAAAAAATGACCAGAGTTATCGTGGCCGGCGCCGCCGGGCGCATGGGCCGCCGCATTGCCCACATGGTTGACCAGCATCCGGGCCTCACTTTGGCCGGTGGCTTTGAGCAGCCGACCAGCCCGGAAGTAGGTAAGGATATCGGCGAGGTCTCCGGTTTTGGCACTGCCGGGGTGAAGATCGTCGGTTCCCCCCAGGAGGTGCTTGATCAAGGCCAGGTGATCATCGACTTCACCTTCCACGAGGCGACCATGAAGCTGGCCCGACTGGCTGCCGAGCGCGGTAAGGCGATGGTCATCGGCACCACCGGTCTGACCGCTGAGAATCTGGCCGAACTGAAAGAGCTCTCCGCCAAATTTGCCTGTGTGCAGTCGCCCAATATGGCGGTAGGGGTTAATGTGCTGTTCCAGGTGGCTCGGAAGATGGCGGCCGTTCTCGGCGACGCCTATGACATTGAGATTATCGAGGCCCATCACCGGATGAAGAAGGACGCCCCTAGCGGCACCGCCTTGAAGCTCGGCGAGATGGTGGCCGAGGGGGTCAAGCGCGACCTGGCCAAGGTCGGGGTCTATTCCCGGCACGGCATGATTGGCGCCCGCACCGACCAGGAGATCGGCATCCAGACCATTCGGGCCGGCGATATTGTCGGTGAGCACACCGTCTATTTCGCTGGAGCCGGGGAACGTCTGGAGATTACCCACCGGGCCCACAGTCGCGACAACTTCGCCAGTGGCGCCGCGCTGGCTGCGGCCTGGGTGGCCCAGCAACCCAACGGCCTCTACAACATGTTCGATGTCCTGAACCTTCAGGATTTTTAAATTTGGTATAATTACACAGTCTCGTGACAGCTCCTCCTCGTCATTGCGAGAAGCGAAGCGACGAAGCAATCTATTGCCATTGGGTAAGAATTAGATTGCTTCGCTCTGCTCGCAATGACGGTGGCGTTGTTTTTTCGAGTTGTGGAAAACCCTCATAAATCAGAAACCCTTAAGGACCACGATTCCCATGCTCAAGATCGAAAAAGCCGAGCGGTTGAAGCAGCTGCCGCCCTACCTGTTTGCCGAATTGGATCGCAAGAAGGATGAAGTCCGGGCCAAAGGTGTAGATGTTATCGACATCGGCGTCGGCGACCCCGACCAGCCGACCCCGGATCACATCATCGATAGCCTCTGCAAGGCGGCGCACGAGCCGCGCTTCCACCGCTATCCTAGCTACTCCGGGATGAACGACTTCCGTAAGGCGGTCGCCGCTTGGTACCAGAAACGGCTGGGCGTCACCCTTGATCCCCTGAAGGAAGTGGTGTCGCTGATCGGTTCCAAGGAGGGCATTGCCCATATTCCCCTGGCCTTCATCAATCCCGGCGACGTGGTGCTGGTGCCGAGCCCGGCCTACCCGGTTTATAAGACCGCCACCATCTTCGCCGATGGCATTCCTTATGAGATGCCGCTCTTGAAGGAGAACGACTTCCTGCCCGATCTGGACATCATCCCGGCCGCGATCCTGCAGAAGGCCAAGATGATCTTTATCAACTACCCCAACAATCCCACCGCCGCCATTGCCACCCCGGAGTTTTTCGCCAAGGTGGTGGCCTTCGCCAACCAGCATAACATCATGGTTTGTCATGACTATGCTTACTCGGAGATGGCCTACGACGGCTACCAGCCGCCCAGTTTCCTGGCCACCCCCGGGGCCATGGAGGTGGGCATCGAGTTCCATTCCCTCTCCAAGACCTACAATATGACGGGCTGGCGGATCGGTTGGGCGGCCGGTAACCGCGAGATCATTGGCGGCCTGGGCCAGATCAAGAGCAATATCGACTCCGGCATCTTCGAGGCCATCCAGATCGCCGGGATCGAAGCGATGCGCGACGACGACGCCTGGCTGGCCAAGATGCGCGCCATCTATACCGAACGCCGCGACGTGGTGGTGGCGGGGCTGGCCAAACTGGGGCTAAAGACCATCGCGCCCAAGGCCACCTTCTACGTCTGGGTTGAGGTGCCGAAGGGCTATGATTCTGCCGGTTTTGTTACCCATCTCCTGGAAAAATGCGGCATCTGCACCACCCCCGGCAACGGCTTTGGTGGTCCCGGCGAGGGCTATTTCCGCATGGCCCTCACCGTCGACAAGGCGCGGTTGCAGGAGGCGTTGGACCGCATCGCCAAGATCGGCTTCTGATGGCCCGGGCCTATATCGGCCTGGGCTCCAATCTTGGCGACGGGCGCCAGAACTTGCTGGAGGCCTGGCGCAGGCTGGGCGAACAGGCGGGGATCGTTCTCCTGGCACTATCCAGCCCGTATTTGACCAGGCCGGTGGCCAAACTGGAGTGGTTGGCAGCTGGTAGGGTGGTGGGCGATGGTTTCTTCACCAATGGTGTTGGCCTGCTGGAAAGCCGTCTGTCACCAGAAGAACTGTTGGCTGTCATGCAGAAAATTGAATTGGGCATGGGTCGGGACCGGGCGCACTCGGTGGATCGCAGCATTGATCTGGATCTTCTTTACTACGACGATCTGGTGCTGTCCGGTAAGGAGCTGTCTCTGCCCCACCCGGAGCTCCAGAGGCGGCGTTTTGTCTTGGCCCCTTTGGCAGAGTTGGCCCCGGACTTTCGCCATCCGCTTCTGGGTTTGACCAGCCGTCAGATGTTAGAGTGTCTGGCAATTGCTGATACTGATGAGGTTAAACAACTTGATTGGCCAGTAGCCAACATGATCTGAGGCTGCGAAGCTATTGAGTCCCCTGCGAATCCTGATTCTGTTTGGCCTGTTCTACGTGCTCTTCCGGCTGTTGGCCGGGGCTGGCAGTAGTGACAAGGTTAGTGAACGAACTAAGCCAGCGGAGACCCCGGACGCCGCACCGACTCAGGATATTTTGATGGAAGACCCGGTCTGCCGGACGCTGATTCCGGCGCGTCGGGCCATTACCTGGACAAATAAAGGAAAGATCTTATACTTCTGCAGCGAAGAGTGCCGCAGTCAATTCATTACCTCTCAAGGAGACCGACCATGAAGTTTTTTATTGATACCGCCAACATCTTCGAAATCAAGCAAGCTGTAGAAATGGGCATGGTTGATGGCGTCACCACCAATCCTTCGCTGATTGCCAAGGAAGGTCGCAAGTTTGAGGATATTCTCAAGGACATCTGCAAGATGGTTGATGGTCCAGTCAGCGCCGAGGTGATCAGCCTGGATGTCAAGGGCATGGTCTCCGAGGGCAAGAAGCTGGCCAAGCTCAGCGACAATATCGTCATCAAGGTGCCGATGACCATTGATGGCCTCAAGGCGGTCAAGCAGTTTGCCGCCGTGGGCATCAGAACCAACGTCACCCTGGTGTTCTCCGCCTCCCAGGCGTTGCTGGCCGCCAAGGCCGGGGCGGCCTTCATCAGTCCTTTTGTCGGGCGTCTGGATGATGTCTCCGAAAATGGCATGGATCTGATCAGCAATATCATGACCATCCTCGATAACTACGGTTTCGCCAGTGAGGTAATCGTCGCCAGCATCCGGCATCCCATGCATGTGGTGGAGTCGGCCTTGATCGGCGCCGACATTGCCACCATCCCCTTCAAGGTCATCGAGCAGCTGGCCAAACACCCGCTGACCGACATCGGTATGGAAAAATTTCTCGCCGACTGGCAGAAAAGGAAGTAGCTGTGGTATAGTGAAAATATGCGATCCCTAGGCAATTACATAAGCCTGCCCCTCTTGGCGCTGTTGTTACTAGCGCCGCGCCTTGCCGGGGCCACCATCTACAGTTTTGTGGATGAGAACGGGATTGCGCATTTTTCCAACGTCCCCAGCGATCCCCAGTATCGGGCGATTATTGATCGCTACCCCGAGCGGCACAATGGTGAGCAGTCGGGGCAGGGAACAGCTGGGGACATCGCCGGGGGCTTACCGGTCTCCCCCAATTCCTATGACCGCCTGATCAAGCAAGCGGCCCATCGTTATCAGGTTGATCCGCATCTGGTCAAGGCGGTTATTAGGGCGGAATCGAACTTCGATTGCCAGGCCCGATCCAACAAAGGGGCGCTGGGGCTAATGCAGTTGATGCCTGGAACCGCCATGGACATGGAGGTTGCCGACCCCTTTGATCCGCAAGACAATATCAATGGCGGTACCCGCTATCTGAGCAAGATGCTGGTCCTTTTTGACGGTAATTTACGCTTGGCTTTGGCGGCCTACAACGCTGGCCCCGGTAAGGTGATCGGGATTGGCCAGGTGCCGCGAATTAAGGAAACCATTGACTACGTCCAGCGCGTGCAGTCTTACTACCAACGGTATCAGCGGAATTCTCCCTCCGACAAACTTTGGGCCAAGGCCGATTACGAGCCAACCAGCTGATTTTTCTTCCCGTTCGCCAATAGCTGCTGACTTCCGCCGCATATTTGTGCCGCCGCCTTTATCCAGGTTGAAAGGCCTTTCCTTAAATGATATAAGTCCTCCATGCGTCATCTCGTTACTCTTCCCAATATACTGACCGGTTATCGGTTTGCGGTGGTGCCATTCTTGCTGGTGTGCCTTTTTCCAGGTGTAGACCAGTGGACCGAGGTGGTGGCCTTTGTCCTTTTCCTGACTGCCGCCTTGACTGATCTCGCTGACGGGTACTTTGCCCGCAAGCAGAAGAGTGAAACGGTGCTGGGGAAATTGATGGATCCTCTGGCAGATAAGGTTCTGGTGGCAGTTGCCTTGATCATGCTGATCCCCATTGGTCGAGTGCCGGCCTGGGTCACTTTTATGATCCTGGCCAGGGAGCTGGTGGTAACGGGATTGCGCGGCGTTGCCGCCTCGTCCGGGATCGTGGTGGCTGCCAGTAGCCTGGGAAAGATCAAGTCAGTGCTCCAGTACGTCGCTCTATGCGTCCTGATTTTCCCGGCGGCTCTGTTGCCGATCCCCTTTTTGCACAAGCTGGGGTTGATTATCCTGTATGTTTCCCTGGTGATGACCATTTGGTCAGGTTTTGATTATTTTTACCGCTTTCAGAGAGTGTTTCTTGTTGCTCCGGGACAGCGATCATAAAATTCCGTTACTGTTTGTGCCCCTTTTTCTTGACGCAGAGGCACGACTAATCTATATTCCCAGTACTTTTTGACGCGCTTCTTCCCATAGCTGTGGAAGTGGCCATTGTAACGCCGGAGTGGTGAAATAGGTAGACGCACGGGACTCAAAATCCCGCGCTCGCAAGGGCATGTCAGTTCGATTCTGACCTCCGGCACCATCTGAAAGTTCAAAGACGTTCACATAAGTACAAAAACCCGCACCCCGACAAGGTTTGCGGGTTTTTTGTTGTCCAGCAAAGTTCATCCTGATACACTATAATCCAGAAGGTTTGGGGGTATCTTTGGGGGCATACCCCCAAGGGACAAATTCAGATACCCCCAAAATCCCCAATTCTGGAGGAAATCCCATGCCAAAGCGGACAACCCCTTTGACGGACATGCAGATTCGCGCCATCAAGCCAGCGGCCAAGGACATCAAGACCTTTGATGGTCACGGCTTGTTTCTGCTGGTTACACCCACCGGCGGCAGGCTGTGGCGTCTCAAATACCGTTTTGGGGGTAGAGAGAAGCTATTGACCCTTGGCGCATACCCCCAAATATCTCTTTCCGACGTCAGACAAAAACGGGAAGAGGCACGAATGCTTTTAGCAAAGGGGATTGATCCCGGCGCGGCCAGAAAGGAACAGGCGGCGACCATACTTCGAGAGCAGGAGACTTTTGAAATGGTGGCGAGGGAGTGGCACAATCAGTTTAAGAACTTATCCGTAAATAAAGCCAGCTTTTCTGAAGGCAATTATTGCCGCTGCCATATGTAGCAAAGCTTCGTAGGTTTCGGTGAGTTTTTCATATCTCACCAGTAGTTTTCTGA
>Ga0334722_10001151_pt1 | contig 34280 bp, 25 predicted proteins | sample C3_bottom_MG_FD_207210 | JGI IMG/M metagenome (GOLD analysis project Ga0334722, IMG submission 207210) | Sediment microbial communities from Yellowstone Lake, YNP, Wyoming, USA - C3_bottom | ecosystem: Environmental > Aquatic > Freshwater > Lake > Sediment | place: USA: Wyoming | collected... | reverse complement strand
TGTCGCGGACGTCGCCGATCACCGGTACGATGGGAACATGGGGAAATTTATCCCCCATCTCGTGCTCCATGTCGAACAGCGCGCTCTCCGCGATATCGAACATCACCAGGCGGGCGGGCGACAGCCTGGCCAACTGCCGGCACAGCTCCGAACCGATCGACCCGGCGGCGCCAGTCACCATAACGATGCGCTCGGTGATGTCGCGATGCAGGAGATCGGCGTCAAGCGCCACCGGCTCGCGCCCGAGAAGGTCCTCCAGGGCCACGTTTCGAAGCGCATTCAAGCTCACTTTTCCATCGATCAGCTCGCCGACACCTGGCAGTATCCGGAACTTCGCGGGGAGATCCCGGCAATGCTCGACGATATGACGTATGACCGAAGCCGGAGCGGAAGGGATCGCGATGATGATTTCGTCGACCTCGTGTTTCCGGCAAACCTCCTCGATGTTGCTGTGCCCCCCCAGCACCCGCAGACCCTGGATTTTGGTGCCGATCTTCGCCCTGTCGTCGTCGATGAACCCCACCTCGAGCATGCCGAGGGACGGATTATCCCGCATTTCACGTGCGATCATCTGGCCGGCCAGCCCCGCCCCGACGATCAGAACGTTGCGATCCGACTCCCGGCGCTTACGCCCGAACTTCTCCCTGCCCGCGCGGATGGCGAAGCGTGCGGCCATGACGAGGAAGAAAGTGTTCCCCAGGTCCAGCAAATAGATCGACCGGGGAACGTGGTACGGGTCCCATAGCAGGAATACAGCTCCCGCGAAAAGCACGGTCCCGAACATGCACGCGCCGGCCACCGGAATCACGTCTTTTATCGATACATAGCGCCACCAGCCGCGGAACTGCCCGAAGGCTAGGAACCCGAGCGCCTTGGTGACCAGAAGCACCGGGATTGTCTCCCTGATCACCGGAAAGTACTGCCTGGGAATCTGGAAATCGAACCGGATGAAGTAGGCGAAATGGTTGGCGAAAACGAATATGACCACGTGGAGAAAAAACTTCGTGAAGCTCCGGTGGCGGAGCCCTATTTCGGCCAGGAAGGCCAAGTACTCGCCAAACACGCGCCGAAAATCCTTCAACGTCTTTCCCTCATATGCAATATAACGAACGGACTTCCATATTATTATACATGATGACCCCTAAGGTACAGGATAGCGACCAGACACGAAGCTACGACGAACGCCAGCTCCAACCCGGTCACTTTCGCGTGCGACATTCCGAGGTTCGTCATTCTCTGGTAGAAGTGGGTGCGATGCGCCTGGTACCACTTCTCCTTCCGCAACATCCTGCGGAACAGGGTGAGCGTCGTGTCCAGGATGAAGTTGGAAAACGGCAGCACGAGGACAAGGAACGGAACCGGCGTCGCCAGCGCGGCCACCACCGACTGCATCCCGTAGAACGCCCCCAGGAACGCGCTCCCCGCATCCCCCATGAAGACCCGCGCGGGCGGCCAGTTGTGCACGAGGAATCCCATCGAGGCCGCCGCGATGAAAAGGTTCGCCACCGCCCAGCCGGTCTCCCCGTAATACGCGAAGACCAGGAAGAAGAAACAGGACGCCACGGCGGATTCCCCGCCCGCCAGCCCGTCGATCCCGTCCATGAAGTTGTATAAATTCAGCATCCATACGACCCAAAATCCCCCTATCAGGATCCACAGCCAAGGCATCGGCGACCAGGTCCACAACGATAGAATGGCCGCGGTGATTTGAATCAGAAACCGAAATAGTGGAGACAAGCCAGCCAGATCGTCCCAGAAACCGAGGACGGACATCACAACCGCGAAGAGCATCGTATACGGCAACCCCTTGATCGACATCACTTCGCCGGCCGCCAGATAAACCCAGCAGGTGAACATCAGCGCCGCCGCCCCGGCCATCGGAACGCCGCCCATCCTCGGAGTTGGAATCGCGTGGGAACTTCGCTCGTTGGGGACATCGATCACTCCCGCGCGATGCGCGAAGCGGATCGACGTCCACACGCCGACAGCGGATGCCACCATGGAAGCGGCGGCCAGACCGATCGTCAGCGGGCCGAATCCAGGTACCATCGGACGGTCCTTGATGTAATCCCAGCCGTATTTTGATAGACCCGGATCATAAAGATGTCCACTTCGGGATGTTGTGCCTCTTGGTACAAACAGCGTCCAATTCAATGCCCATGCCATGAATAGATTCCCGATAGGGGATGATGTCATCCTCTCTTCCCTGGAGTTCAGGGGAAACGAGGCAGAGTTTAAATCCGTTTTCCCTGATAAGGGAATAACTGGTCGCGTCGATCGGCAGCCTTGTGAAACAATCCACCCAAACCCACTCGGCTTTACCCTTCATCGCAAGAATGGCATCTGTCCCCTCCAATTCCGAGAATCGGAGGGCAAGTCGCGTTTCGCCTTGACGGCTTAGTGCGTAGATCATAGGAAACGACGAATCAAGGAAGAAATAATCCTCGATCCCTTGTTTCTTCAGCAATTCAAGGATTCGATATTCGATTCTTTCGCTTTTCACGTTCAAGATCAAAGTGCCGTGCCGATAAGCTTTTAGAAACGGCTCGAAATCCTCACCATCCTTGAACGGATCGTGTTGCAGGATCAGGCGCTCTCCCCGGTCGCGAAGATCGATCTCGGCCCCATATTCCCGTGGCAAGGATCGAAGTTCCGCCAGAGTATTCATTCGATGTGCAATGTATTTCATCTGGGCAACTCCTTCTTCAAGCTCCTGCTGAAACTGAGCGTACGTCGGATAAACTTCCATTTCGACGCCAGGCTGGTGTTCCAGTTCGAATGACCGTGCAGACGTGGCGGAAACCTCACCTCGATTCGAACCACTTCGAACCCCATGCGTTTCGCCATGACAAGGGCATATAGATCGAGCGAGAAATCGTGCGGGGGATTCCGCCATTTCTCGAAGAAGGAGCGCGGGAAGATGTTCGGTTGGGCATTTATGTCCCAAAGCGGTGTTCCGAAATAAGCGGTTTCGAACATACTCATGCCGATAGTGAAACATTCATCCAACACGGAACGTCCTTTTCTCAACCCCTTCACAAACACGTTCCGCGGGTTCCGACTACTGAGAAGCATCTCCAACCCTCTCATACAATCCCCAAGGTCGGTCTGCATGTCCGCATGAGTCCATCCGATGTATCCCCCACGCGTCGATTGCAGTCCCGCGAGAATGCCGAAGCCGTAACCCTGGTTCCGTTCTACCCGGATGCTCCGTGCGAACGGATAGGACGGCAATAGTCCGCGGAGAACGGCCGGACTGTCATCCGTCGACCCGTTATCGACCAGGATGATCTCGACATCGTCGCGCCGGATTACTTCCTTGCATCGCGTCAGGATCAGCGGGATGTTCCTTGCTTCGTTGTAACAAGGGATCGCCACGGAAAGAATCAACTCCGCCTCCCTTGTTCATCGCGCAAGAACCCCCGGATCGTCGCCCCGTATTGATCGTCCCGGAATTCTCTCCAGCGCTTCCATCCATGCCCGGTAAGTTGCTCGACGAACGACTCGGCGGCCTCACAGTCACTGACCAATACAAGCCGGATATCGGGATCGGAATCGATGTCCTCCACCGCAGGTGGCTCCGTCCATGATATTCCCCTGATCCGCTTCAGGGCCTCCATCTTGAGGAATCTATCCTTGGCGGCGAGCACCTCGTTGACCGTGTACCCGTTCAATACTTCCCCAAACACACCATAGGTGATCCCGGCCATATACACCGCCCCAGCCAAGCCTTCCTGTTTTGCAACCCTGAGAGCCCTTCCATTCGGGAACGGCCATTCGGAAAGAATGCTGTAATATCCGCGCTCCTTCATTACATGGAAGAAATTATTTCTCAAGAAATCCGCCGGCAGGTTCACCCTGGGGAGTCGGATATAGGACACAACATTGAAAGCGAAGAGAAACAGTAGAAGAACGATGACATACTTCCGGCCCCTGTCCAGGCGATGCACCGCCGCGACCACAAGGAACAGCCCGACTACGGAAAACGGAACAACATATTCTGCTTGGTATCGACCGATTCCCCATAGCGTAAAACGAATCGAGTAGAACACGACGAAAGCGGCCAGGAACCATGCAAGGCACGCCCCCCCGTACAGCGGCTTCCGTACAGAAATCGCAAGAAACGATATCGGAAGGAGGATTGCCCATGGTATCAAGACAGAGTTCAATACGGCAGTCAGGGCAATGCCGGACCGGACTGCATACAGAATATTCCCGAGAGTATTGCTCGCCTCCCCCTCGTATTGGATCGCGGGTGTCCCAAGGAGCAAACTCCTCATCAAGAAAGGCGCCATGACGAGGAGCGGTGCAAGACACAGGAGTAATTTCCCGATATCGGCAGACCTTTTCCTGATCATTTCCTCTCCCAGCATGACAAAGAGCGGGATCAGCGCCAGGAAGGCAGTCTGCCGCATCATCGTCGCGATGCAAACACAGGAGATCCACCGGATATGCGGGAAGGGATTCGCGGGATCGTGCCGGGCGATAGACAACAGAAGAGTGGTCCAGACAACGGCTGTCCAGATGGATGCCTCGACGAGAGTTCCGACATGCCACAAAACGGGAATCGTGCCGACCACCAGTCCCAGGAGGCAGGAAAACCCGAAGGGCAGAATCGCAACGGCCATGCGTTGCGTGGCCCACATGAGCCCGATCAGGGGAAGAAACTGAGCGATGCGGAAACCCCAATCGCATGGAGACAGAAGAGCGGACGTCAACCAGAGAGGAAAGAGCCGGAATTGAGGGTGGGACGACCCGCCGCCGGAAGCAAGGAAGACCGCCAAGCGAAGGGACAGGAACCCCAGCGAGTACACGGCCGCTCTTACAGGGAACGACCTTCCCTTCATGCAGCGTAACAGCAGGATCCCCGCCGCGAGCGCGACGAAATCTAGTGCCCACAACAAATTGCCGAACGGGAAGTTGCGAATCGACTCGATGCGTCCTGCGATCGCCTGGATCAGGGAGATAAAATGCACCTGTGACGACTGCGCATGGGCCAGCTGGTCTCCCACCAGGGAATGCGAGAGATCCCTGACGGAAAAGGGGAGTACCGCCGCCAAAAAAATCGCGATAACCCCCAGGTCCGACTTCCGCAGGACAACGCTATCCTTGAAATCTTCCTTCCGATATTCACCCAGGAAGAGAAACAGCAGATAGATCGCCAACAGGAATACGGTCAGTGCCAAACCAGCAATACTCATTCCGCGGTGGGCAACCGCTCCGTAATACCCGTAGCTCCAGAAAGTGACAAATGCCAGCAGGCTCGCCCAATTGAATTTCAAAGTACAAACAGGGGCATTCCAAATGGCGGATCCGGCACGAAGCGAGGAGAGCGACTCGAATCGATCCCGGAGGAACCACATCAACTCTTTCATTTGGATCTTCCAAGGAGGCCAGGCAACGGTCGGCTCAACGAAGATGTTCCGGAGTTTTCCTGTTCTCCAACACAACTTGCCGCTGAAGGGGGAAAACGGCCTTGGATGCGTGAATCAGCACGTCATCCAAAGCATCGATGAAGCGCAATACTTTGAACGGGAGGTTCAGGGTCTTTCTTTTTGCGATCACGCCACCGGAAAGAGGAAAGATCAGGCATTCCGTATATTGGTGATGAATCAGTTGAAAACAGGGAAATACGGTCAAAAATCTTTTCATGTCATCAAAGAGGAGGTTCGGGATCACGCAATTTGCCGACCAAGGATCCGAAGGATCGTTACAGATCCTCTCTTTATCAAAGACATCAACATCGTAACTGTAACCCTCGTGCCTCATGAGTCGAAGCAACAGCCGCATTAGAAGAGATCCGTTGATTTCCTGGATTATCAACTTGCCGCCGTTTTTCAATACACGGGAACATTCCTCAAAAAACAGATTCGGTCGTGCAAGGTGGTGAATCATGTTGCTGGAAACAATATAGTCCAAGGAAGAATCCTGGAACGGCATCGCCAGAACATCCACCTTCCGATCCACCCAATCGTTATCCCAGTAATCCGTTAGCATGAAGTTAGACGAACGGATAAACAGCTTCGAGAGGCCCGTTCCGCAGCCAACATCGATCCCGGATTCCTCTTCCTTGATGAACCCGTTCATCCACGCGAAACGCTTTTCCAGAAGATAGGACAAGTTGGACGGTTTGCATTTAAGGAAATCCTCGCGGGCTTTCCGAACATCCCCCTCATCCGACATCCGGTTATCTTGTTTCGGCGGGAAATAGGTTTTCCCAAGCAAGAACGGTTTATTCACACGTGCCTGCTCAAGATTGAGGTGTGAGATTTCCCGTACCTGGCTTCATATTCCGCCACCTTTTCCTTATCCATGGTGACGTCCAGTTCCAGAGCGTAAGGATGCCAAGGACATTTATGGAAGAAACTTTGCCAATATTCAAAGGTTCTGAGGTCATCCGGCGTTCCCCAGCAGATGTAGTCGTCGATTTCGAAAACCTTTACATTCAGTCCGTTCCCGGCCATCTCGTCGATGCAGCTGTCGACGTAAAACTCGTTGTTGACCCTTACGTTTTTTCTATACATGCCTCGCAGGGCATCGAGAAAATATCCTGCTTTTCGAAAGTAGAAGGTCCCCACGATTGCGTGATCATTAAACGGGTCGTCCGAGATCGGCTTTTTCACGGAGACCCCGAGCACCGTTCCGCCTCCATCGACCTTGATCCAGCCGTACATCTGCGGGTTTCGCCTGCTGGAAGGGTGATGACGGAAGCTCCAGGCAACCGCATCGACACGGGGGTCTTCCATCAAGGACCGGTATTTCCGGACATCCCATAACATCCCGTTATCGCAAGCACCGATCAACAGGGGACTCTCCAGATCCTCGTCCTTCAAACCAATTTCACAAGTGCACGCCTGCCCTTCCGTTACGCTGTCGATTCTCACGATCTTCGCGTTCGGGTATGCCTTCGTGATCGCTGAAGCAAGGGGGTACCCATCCAGATGTTCGCCCAGACAGATGAAAACGGTCTTCTCGGAAGCGGGGAGGCAGCCTGCGGCCTGGAGAATCATCGGGTTGCCGCCGATTTCGATGAGAGGCTTGGGCGTCCGATATCCCTCCGCGGTGAACCTGCTGCCCCGGCCGGCCATGGGGATCACGGTGATGCTCTTCGGCTGCGACTCGATGTTTTTCCGTGCGACGACGGCACGCCGGAAATATCGCGACCACCTCTGGTACTCATCCAAGTCTCCGGGCGTCCCCCACTGCAGCATATGCTGGATTTCATAGATGGATACGCGAAGGTTATCCTCGCGAAGAAGGTTGTAGACCAGGCTAACGTAGTACTCTCCGTTTATGTGGATATTCTTTTCCATTAATTGAAGGAAATACTTTTTAACATAGGCTCCTTTTTTAAAGTAATACGTTCCGTCGGAGGCGAATTCCTGCATGCGATTCGTAGTGAACGGTTCCTTTTCCTTGATTTCGAGCATCCACTGGTCCTTTTCCCGCATGAAAGCATAGTTTGTCGATCCCAACATGTGGGGGTGGAACCCGCGATACGCACAGACCGCCCCGTCGGCGTTCCGACTCCGTGTGTGCTTCAAAAAATCCCCGTAATCCCAATGTTTCGAAAAATCGCAGTAGTTTACAATAACTTCCTCGTCGTCATCGATCCGGTCGAACGCTTGCGCCACCGCAAAGACCGGCCCTTTCTTGTGGGGGGAGATCGAGACGACTTCGCATCCGGGGGCAATGCTCCTTAAAAGAGTCTGCATCCCCGTCTGCGCCAAATGATCGCGGTTGCAGATGAATGTAAACCGTGATTCTCCCGGGAAAAGCCCAACGATGTGCTCGATGATGGATTTGTCGTCCACAACGATGAGCGGTTTGGGTGTCAGGTATCCGGCATCCAGGAAGCGCCTCCCTTCACCTGACATCGGAATGACGATTTGCATGGGTATCCCTTACTGTTTTTGTCGGTACTTCTCCGCTTCCCACCCGCCCAGATAGTTCCGTTCGGAGTTGGTGAGGGAAACGAGAGTGCGGCTCTTCGTCGTTGCCGCCAAAAGCAGGTGGCCTTTCAGGACCTCTTCAATTTCCCGTGCCTTGCGGAGGTTCGGGGCAGCAAGGAACAGGTGATCTTTGAGAAGGAGGATCCGGGGCGGCTCGGAATTTTTCTCGATAAAGTTCCTTACCGCCTTCACGTCATTCACATTGGCGATCTCGACTGCGCCAGGACCGCAGTAGACCCTCATGTCCGGCGTAAAAGGTTTGAGGAAAAACAGCTTTCGATGGGCGGAACGGAGCATCGCCAGGACCCGGTCCTCCGACAATAGAACCGAGGGACGCCACCCCGTGGCCCGTTGGATCAGATTCGATATCCGGGTCACCTGGCGGTAGGCGCCAAGATCTATTCCTGCCCTTCGTTCCGCCTTTACCAAAACACGCTCGACGGCCGGGGCCAACGTTTTGTATTTTCCGGACGTGACGATGAGTCCGTGATTCTGGAGAAAGATCACCTCCGGCTTCTTTCCATGGCGGTCGATAAAACGGTTCATCGATGATTTCAGGCCGAGAGCAAGCTCGATTCCCGGCGTCCGGTACTGCACGAACAACGCCTCATCGGCGAGTCCCCTTAACTCAGACTCCCACTCTCTACGGCATGCGAGTGCGTTCACGGCTATCGGATGGACATGCAGTGTGAATTTATCCAGAAGTGCGTGCAGGAATAGCTCTATGGAAGGGCGGCCTGCGGAATACAGGACGGCTTCTTTCACTCGTCGGGCAAGCAGCTCGTCCCGCTTTCCCCGCTCCCTAGTGCGAGTCGCAATCGGGCTGCCCATGATCGCCAGCACTTCCCTGTAATCAACCTTCACGTAACCGCGGCCAGGTTCGGTCTCCGACAGCAACCCGCCAGAGGCCTTGATGAGCATCGTCTTTTCATCCAGTTTGATCGACGCATTTCCTCCGCCGGCCTGGACCATGTCAAACCGTTCCCCGGCGTACCGGGACATTTCGATAAATTGCTCGAGTGGGGTCATCGGATCATCCCCGCCAACTCCGTGAAAGATCGAAATACCGTAACCCGCTTGTCCGGCGGGCCCTCGGGGACGCTTCCTGGACGGAACCAGAATGGTTTAATGCCTACATTCAAGGCCCCGAAGATATCGTTTTCGTAGCTGTCCCCGATCATGCAGGCCTGTTCGGGCGTCACTCCAATCTTTCTGAGCCCCAAGAGGAAAATGTACGGGTGCGGCTTCTCGTGGCCCGCTTCCTCGCTGGTAACGATCCGGGACGCGTATTCGTCGAGCCGAAGTTTTCGAATCTTCCGGAACTGGATGGGCGCGGTCAGGTCGGTAAGCAGACACAGGCTGGCTTCCTTGACTTGTTCGAGGAATGAATACACTCCCTCGTGGGCTTGGATTCCCGAAAGGAAACGGTCCCAGTACAGGTCGTAGCAATCCATGGCATGAACCAGGGGATTTGCGCCCAGTCTCTCGAGCATGCGCTGAAAGTAGAGCAGGCGGCTGTGAGAGGCCGCGGTGCCGGCCAACTCTATATGAACGCTTTCGCGGGCGCGGCGATAGGCCTCATCGAGAACCGCATTCTCCAGGCTGAGGATCTTTCCCAGATGAACCCGTACGGCATCGATGGCGTTCCCATGAGCGGAAGGGTAATCGTAGATCGTGTTGTCGATGTCCAATAGGATGCCTTTAAAGGACATCGACTTCCCCCTTCATCGTCTCGCTGATGGCAACCAGGACCAGCAACTGGACGATACCACGGTACCCCTCGGCCCAGCTCGGCCGTCCTCCAAGGATTTCTTCCAGGTTCGGGATTATTTCGCGAGCGATGGATTCCACCGTCCCTTTGCCGATCCCGCAGTCATCGAATGCGAGGTATTGGGTATGCAGGTCGTCCGCATAGTCCCACGAAGGGGAGAACCCGTGGCGTTGGAGATTCTCGATGAGCGGTTCCATACGCAGGTTGGAAATCAGGGTGACCTTCAGCCCGAGACGGACCGAAGCCTCCGGGTCTCCAACAGGGAACGGTTCTTCGGCATAATACCGAAGAACGATGTCGGCGAATTTCTTCTGCGGTGTGATGAATTTCATGCTGTCCGTTTCCCGGTTCTCGATCTGCGCTACTACCTTTTCCCTGCTGTGCCCGCGTTCCGAAATGTCCCGGACGATTTTCCAATGGTTTCTGAGTGTATCTTCCGTGTCGACATAGATCTTGATGTCTATGATCTTCCTCATTCTTGGCAGGTAAAACGGGTGAAGACCGCAGATGGCGATGAATGGCTCGGGCATGACTTTCTTCAGGTCGCTGAATTCCCCCGTATCGTGGTCGTAATCTCTGCGGTATGCCGGTTTCCCGTTTTTCAGGCTGCTCAAGGAATCCGCCTGGCTGTGGAGGTAATTCGCCTTGGGATTGAGGTGCGTCATGGTTTGCCATTGGGAGTCGCCGCGTTCCCACTTGTGATCTCCGTCTCCTTCAATGTAAACCACCTTCTCATTCAGCAAATCCTGGATGTCGGTTAATAACGTGCTTTTCCCGGCGCCGCTGTCTCCTCCGATGCCCACGACGGTGGAGAACCTTTTCTTGTAGATCGCATTGCTCTTCACGCCGAAACGATAAAAGAGAAAAATAATCCCCATGAGAGACGTGGAGAGCAGGGTGAAAAAAATGTTTCGCAAACGATCGTCGTGGATCTTAAGCGTAATGGGGTGCCTGAGAAACGACAGGTCCTGGAAATCGGGAATGAAAAAGATTATGAAATAAATCAGGTAAAAAACATTCAAGAGATAATATCCATAGGTAATGAATGGTACCGACTCTTTGTACTTGATGAAGAAAATCGTGACGAACGGAAACATCCACAAATACCAGGCGGGGGCCGGGGGGACCAGCAACACGAAGACGGAATAGATCAAAGCCATAAAACAATAGAACAGATCGTGATTTATCTTCGGGTAGGCGAAGAATCGCGCATATAGGAGAAAGACGGCGAATATCGGCAGGTACAGTTGCAGATTCTTCATGGGGAAGACAACATCGAACAGGAGCATCTGCTTCGGATGCGTCATCACCATGCTGTAATAGCCCGGTCCGAAGTAGGGCATGACAAAGAAAAGAAATATGGCCGGTGGGATAAGGATGAAATAAGCGAAATCGCGCCGTGGCCTGTTCTTCAAGAGGTAGATCAGGATAAGGGGAAGCGCGGACAATACATGAAACTTCGTGCTGATCCCGAGACCGAAAACGATTGCCGAAACAAGGATCCTGTTCTTCAGAAGGTAGTAAACGGAAATGAACGTCAGGGCGGCAGGGATCAGGTCCAGTTGCGAATGGAGATAGGACGCGTAAAGAATGATGGGTGACGCGAAATAGAAGACAAGTATCGACTTTTTCTTCTCGGGGAACATCCGGAAAAGCAGGTAACAGATCGTCAGGTCGGAACACAGGATGGGCAATTTGAAGAACATGTTTTCAAGAACCGGACCGCTGAAAAAAAGATAGTAAGGCACATAGAATACCGACAGGATGTACAGCATCACCGGGGGATAAGGGAACTCCACCTTTAGGGAATGACCATATACATACTGGTATGGGTTATCGAAGAATGTCAGGAAATGCTTTACGAAAGGTATGAACAGCTTGTCCTGGTAGTCCGAGGAAAAAGTGGCGAGAAAGAAGAGCTTGGCGGCAAGCAGGACAACATAACAAATTAAGATATTCTTGTTCGAAAACTGCATCTCGAATGTGCGCTTGTTAACGCCGCTCACTGATGTTCCTTTCTCCAAGAAACTACTCCCGCGCCGTTTTTATTGCCCGTTCCATACCCCATACCCAAAGACCAACGCAAGCGATCACTGTGGCCACGGTGAGGTCAAGATTTTATGACCGATTCCTTGTTTGATCCATCGGCAATCTTTAGCTTGTTGATACACGCCCGTACACGCCTGATCAGGTTCAAAAATCGCGGGAATCTCCGCAACTTCGCTTGTGCAACACTTGGCAGAATCCGATGCAGTGGCTTGAATCCTTTGTATATCGAGTAGTCGAACCACACATATTTCTTCTCGATCTCACTCCGGGGAAACTCCGGAAGATCGAGTATAGCGCTGGATCTTTCCACTCCCTCCTTCCGGAACCGATCGCCCAACAGACCACTATTCTTGCAGAGCAAATGGAGTTGCGTCCCAGGGTAGGGATAAAAAATCGAAGTGTTATGCCAATCCGGGCGACAAATTCTGTTCATACGGACAGTCAACTCGAAGTCGGCAACCATCTCGCCGGGAATGCCGATGAGATTGAACAGGGAAACCCGTAAGCCTTGTGCGCGGGCCTGAGTCACCGTTCGTATGACGTCCTCGTTTGAATAATTGCGTCGCAATATATCGCGGCGAACCCTTTCACTGCCAGATTCTAGTCCAATGTTTATGAATGAAAAATTGGCTCGGGACATAAAGGCAAAGATATCTGAAAAATCACAATTCGGTGTGACACGGATATTGGTTCCGAACGAAACCGGACGCCGTCTCCCACCATTAAACGTCTCCAGTTTCGCACACAAATCAAGTATCCATTCCCGGTTCAAACCGATGGTTTCGACCTCCAGATAGATTTCGTTGACGGTTGGACACCGCGTCACAAGATCCTGGATTTCCGCCAGAATGCTGTCCGGCAACCTGTATCTTACATAAGGGCCTACCGCCAAGCGTTTCAATGCATGATTGCTGCAGTAAGTACACTCGAATGGGCATCCTCGTCCAAGGAGGACCGCGTAACGCGGGTTAGGAAGAGGGACTAGCCATTCCATCCATATTTCACGATCCGGAAACGGCAGACTGTCGAGATCTTTCAGGAAAGGACGTGGTGGATTCCTCTCAACTTCTCCTTCGCGCTTGATCCAAAGATTTGCTATACCGCTAGGAACTCCCCCAGGATCCGCCTCAAGGCGGGAAATCAATTCGAGCGTTGGGAACTCACCCTCGCTGACGCAAAGGGCATCGAATGGTCCTGTGATAACGTCCTCGGGATTAAGAGAAGCGTGAGGACCGCCTATCATCTGGTAGATCTCCGGATTGCATTTGGCAATGTGGGCAGCAACCCTGGCAATAAAATCATATTGAGTGCTAACAGCGGTATAGCAGATAAGTCTCGGCGCAAAATCGCCGATTACCTGCTTCAACAGTATTTGGCTCTTTCTCGGGTATGAGGGACAAAGAACAGCCAAACGCGTCCGATGCCCGTGTCGCTTTAGGAGGGAAGAAATATACGAGATCCCAAGATGCATGTACTCGGCGAACTCCAAAGGGGCTCTGGGCGAGTGGACATGATCCTGCGAATATATGAAAAGAACATTCACCTTCGATTACCCGGCGGGCACAACGTCACTATTCCGAAACCTTGTACCACCGCACCGTCCTTGCAATACCATCTTTGCCGGAAACTGGCGGGGTGTACCCTATACAGATCATCATATCCCCGACGCAGCATCCAGAAAGCAACGCCTCATTTGTACGTACAGCATGGCAAGTCCTATGCCACCGGAGATAATGCCTACAAAAAGCAAGGGTATGCCAATATATGGATAGGCAAGAACTGATAGGTTGTGGGTAATCCTCCCCACGTCCAAAAGACACGATGCTCCTTCAGGGAAAGCATAATATTTAACTGAGCCTTCCTTTGTTGCGCACCCTGCAAACATTGCAATCTGAACCCAACTCACAGTTGCAAAATACCCGACTGAATACAGTGCTAACGCGGGAAACAGTACGCGCGCCGCACCATATTGCAGGAGCCATAGCAGACCAAGTGAATAGATAAAACCCATCGGCCCCGTTAGTATGTGCAAGTACCAGCCGGGGGTATTATTACCTATACCGGTCATCGCAAGCATCAAAAGTACGTGGTGTACAAGCCCGGCAACAAGCATTGAGATGATGAACAGTGGCGCCCAACTGAAATCACCAAGACGCGTTTTGTAAATACTTCCGACATAGGCGGAAATAGGTGCCATCAATAGCACCACAAGTGGAGCTAAAAATATCTCATGAAATCGCGCCAGGGAAAGAGTTCCGCCCCATGTGGTCGAAGCAACCATAGCGGCTAATCCTCGAGCCAGCCCAAATACGTTTAATTTTTCAGCCAGTCCCTTAATTAGACCCCCCTGCCGAGCTAGTTCTCCATGCTCAGACGCACCAGTAAATACGCCGCTGGATATTAACTTGTAAATATACCAAGGGAATCCAAGTAATAGAGTTGCAGCGATTATTACTACAAGCCCCATTCTGTCGCCTCGGAAAAACAGAAATAATGCTACTCCCGCGGTGATGGGAATGAAAAAAGCTTTAGATAACAAGCCAATCCCGAGTAATATACCGAGCACAACAAAATCACGAGGCCGTTCCTCCACTCGTGGAGAACAAATTCGTAACAGCATCCACCATACCCCCCCCATTATTAGGAGGCATAAGGAATCGCCGCCCAACCTCGCCATCTCCGGGAAAAACATCGGTATGAGAAAAGGCCAGGCAGCTGCGATTGCTGCTACCGTCCTTGCATCGTTTTTTGGCCAATATCTAATGATTGCAGCTATACCTAGCACATATCCAATAAATGCAAACACCCATGACACTGAACGTAATAAGAACATCTGTGCTGGCCAACTCCAATTATGCGACATCGAGTAAATCGGTGCCAGTAATGCATAGTAAAGAGGAGGGTGTTGTAACTCCACGTTAGTCACATCGCTTGGCACAAAGTTGCGCGGGGTGTTCAGCGTGATAGAAACCTCCCTAGACAATGGCATCGAGAAGAATTTCCTGTAGGTTATCCCCCCTCTAAGGTCGTCAAAAGGACTAATACTTGTATATGATGTTGGTAGGTACTTACGGTATACATTCACATCAATTGATACATTCCTCTCACTGAAAACTGACATTATTCCTGCATCTGCAATTTGCTGGATGTAAGAATAGTGAGCTGACCCGTCGAACTCTTCCCCAAATGGAAGTACTGCTAGCGAACCAAAACCTGTTACAAGCGTAGACAATATAAGCACATAGGTTATGCGTAATGGCTTGAAGGTGCTATTACCCAAATGTATCCTCCTGTTTTTTCCTGAATAAGGTGATTACAACTAACATGGCATAGTCTGTGGATCATCAATATTCATTTCTCGCGTCAGTGGATACGCAAACCATCGATGATGTAAACCTGCCATGACGTTAGAAAAACTTGATCCGCCGTAAAGCAAAAATCACCATTCTCAATAGCAAGACACCATGTCTCCAGCGGGAAATATTGGTTTCCCCATAGCGGCGCGAGTGGTAACGAATGGGCAATTCCAGAATTTTCAGGTTGAGTTTTGCCGCACCAAATAAGAGATCGAAGTCTCCGAACGGGTCAAAATTGCCAAAATAGCCGCGATTCGCAACCAAACGCTCATAGTCCTTGCGCCAAATCACCTTGGTGCCGCAAAGTGTATCCCGTATTGGCTGGCCTAAAAGCCAGCTAAATGCAGCAGCAAAAAATTTATTCCCAATAATATTAAAGAACCGCATAGCTTCGTATTCCATGGGGTAGACCAAACGCACACCGTTGATGAATTCACCTTTCCCGGAGGCTATCGCCTCATAAAACCGGGGGAGGTCTTCTGGAACCACCGTCATGTCTGCATCCAGAATAATCAAGATTTCCCCAGTTGCTGCGGCAAAACCTGCGCGAACGGCATCTCCCTTCCCCTTTCCGGGTTGCTTCAGCAAACGACAGTTGCGCTCTGGATGAGCCGCTATCGCTCGCTCAATTGCGCCATAGGTATCATCCTTTGAGTTCCCTTCAACAAAGATAATCTCTGTTTGTGAGCCCATTTCTGGGATTCGTTCAAACAACTCGGCAATGTGCCCTTCCTCATTGCGAGCGGCCACCACGACGGTGCAGGTTGACTGGCCCATCGCCGATTTCCCGACCGGTCTCCCGACCACGACATTGGCCAGCCCAAGCCAGCGAAATGGAATGACCTTTGCCAAAAAACGATTGAACCAGTCCGCTCCGGGCACGGGGAGCGGCACAACCATCTCAGACCAGTTGTGCAGCATTTCAAAGCCTTCGAGAGTCAGCAAGTTTCGAATATCCGCAACAGTAAGCCAGTTTTGAGAGAGTATTGGGGTTGCCAGTCGAAGCCTTTGTGCTATGTGAAGCGGCATCTGCCAAAGATGGCTGTAAAAGTCCAGGACCAGACGCGTCCCCGGATGACAGTATTGCCGGAGGCCCGCCAACGTGGTTTGAACATCCCAAAGGTCATTGACAAGATTTGACAGAACAATATAGTCGAACTTGACATTGCCAAGCTCAAGCGCTTCGGCGGCCATCACCTCAAAGCGCAGACATGGGTACATAGCACGCGCCTTTTCTATGGCAGAAGGCGCAAAATCAATTCCAAGCCCATCCTCAGGTTGTAATGAGGCAAGAAGGTCGCCGCATCCACAACCCAGCTCAAGAACCCGCGCACCCTTGGGAATTACGAATCCATACACTCGCTGAAGCCAGCGATGATAGTAGGCTCCCCAAGATCGCGATGAATCTCGCCATATCTGCTCCCAATGATCAGCACGACTGATTTGCCTAGAATGTTTCAGAAGTGTTTTATTTGAGTGATTTATGGCTTCCTCAATAACGATTCGGGATTGAAACCTTATTTAATATGTTCCTGATACGTTTCACGGAGCATATCCTGCAGCTTCATAAATTTGTAAGGAATGACCCGCGAAAGAAAAGCGCCATTTCCCACAAAACCATCAGTAACTATTAATGATAATCTCCAAAAGAGGAGCCTTAATTTGAAGGGAAGGACCTCAAAAAGATGCGGGATCCAAATAATTTTATTAATCAAGCGCCAAAAGAAATAAGGGGCTGCTATTCGCTTACGCTTAATATTTATTATCTGTGCGGTTTGTCGAATCAAATCATCGAGGGTTGGAGCAATGCCCGAACTCAAATGAAACAAGGTGTTGATGGGGACGGGTGTGGTCCCAGTACGCACCAATATTTCCGCAACATCATTGACATGCACTACTTCGATTCGGCCGGGCCAGTTGAACCGGGCGAATAAGGTATTCCGCTGAAGACTTTCTACAATGGCTTCCATAAGGCCCCCGGGGCGATACCCCGAGCCAATAATTGTCGGAAGTCGCATAATGATCCATTCATACCCCATTGCGTCGGCGCTGTTCTTCACGTTGGCCTCAGCATTCAATTTTGAAATGCCGTAAGCGGTCCGAGGATGACAAGGGTAATCCTCAGATAGGGGGGTGTTATCCGGGAACTTTCTGTCAACCGCAGCTAGGGTGCTCGTGAAAACCACGCGAGTCCCCTTAAGTCGTCGAGACAGCGCGCCGAGCAACATTTGTGTCCCAATGTCATTAACATTATTTAGGTGATTGTTTTTTGATTCGGTCTCTCCAAAAGCAGCAAGATGATATAGGACATCAAAGGGTTTGATCTTGTCCAAAACATCTGCGGGGATGGATAAGAGGTCCAAGTAAACGATATCAAATCCGGATAAAAACATTTCATCCTGTCGCTTTTTTTCTTTGGCGTGCATCGGAAGGGGTGGAAAAAGTAACTGGACATTTGACTGTCCAAAACGTTTTGAAAGAGTTTGAGCCAGTTGGCTGCCAATAAATCCTGATGCTCCAGTGACTAGGAATCTCAGATCAAATCCCCTTTCTTGATGCGTGAAGAGAGCTCGAGTCTCAGAGAGGGTTTGGAGCCGACGGCGGAACCCCGAGGGAGGCGGGCGCAAAGCCCAATGTTAATGGACCGGACCTTTGTACCAACGCACTGTCCTTTCTATCCCTTCCTCAAGGGGATGGGAGGGGGAATAACCAATCTCCTTTTCGATCCTAGCGGAACTGACACGGAACGAGCCGGCGACTTTCCGGAAATCTTCCGATAGTATCCCAGCCAGCCGAACCGCCAATCCCGGTATGGGCAGAAACCGTGGCGTCTCCCCCAGCGCTCGGCAGATCGTGGAATAGACTGTTCGGGTGGAATAGTCATCCTTGTCTTTTACGATGTAGGTCGATACTCCGGCGGGTGGGCTCTTTAAAACCGCCAGGATCCCCGCCACTACGTTTTCCACGTAGGCCATGCTGCGAAGATTGTCCGGCTGGAAGAGCGGGAAAGGAAGGCCACGCTCCGCCCAGCGGATCATCCGAGGCAAGTTTCCTTTATTCCGAGGCCCGTATACCATAGGCAACCGGATGATGACGGCACTCATCCCTTTTTTCGCCGCCTCTGCACTGACCGCCTCCTCGGATTCCAGCTTGCTTATGCCGTAAGGGGTTTTTGGCGAGCATTTGCTTTCTTCATTCAGTACTTCTTCGGATTCCTCCCCCATCGCTTTAACGGAACTCAGGTGTATGAAGAGTTTGGTTCCCGAATCGGCAGCCGCCCGGAGGACGTTTCGGGTACCCACAACGTTCACCTTTCGATATTCGGCCAGAGGATCTTTTTCCTTCTCCTGCAGCACATGATTCCGAGCTGCGAGGTGGATAACAGCATCCGCTCCACTGAGCGCTTCGGTTAGCCCTTGCCTGGTGGAAATATCTATCGGGAACACATGCACATCGGGGACCGTAACCGACAAGCCGGGTTCAACTATGCATGAGACATCATGTCCGTCACTTACTAACGCGGGAACGAGATGGGAACCAATAAAACCCGCGCCGCCTGTAACAGCAACCTTCATCATCGCACACCGTATGTTTTTCTCCGATTCGGGTCAATCACGTCCGAACCGGCTCACGGATCCGAGTCCCTGCCCGTAGAGATATTGCCGCCTCATAAAGCTCCAAATACTTCCCTGCAGATCTCTTCAAGGACAAATTATCCAACACGTAACTTCTCCCATTCTCTCCAAGCCGGCGGCATTCTTCCGGGTTAGCCTGAAGACGGGCAACCGCATCGGCTAATGCTTGCGGATCTTCGGGAGGAAGACATAGTCCGCAATCGGCAGCACGTATTAGATCCGGGGCATCTCCATCCAAGGGCAAACATGTGATCATGGGCCGGCCTGCCGACATCGCCCAGATGATTTTCGACGGAACAGGTGGCGTCTTAACCGATGCAGGCAACGTCGCCAGACATGCGTCTGAACTGCTTAGGACGATAGGAACTTCCTCTCGTGGCATCATTGGAAGAAAGATGACGTTCTTGAGATTTTGTTTTTCCGCCTCCGCTTGAAGACGAGGTTTTTCCACTCCGTCGCCCACCAGCATGAAGCAGATGTTCGGGTTCTCAGTCAGCAGTCGAGCCGCAGTGAGAACGGTGTCCAGATCTTGCGAGAAACCCATCACTCCCGTGAACGACACGACGAATTTATCGGCTATGCCATGTCGCTCGGAAAATTCATTCCGTTTATTCCCCGGTCGGACAAAATCCGCATCCACCCAATCCGGGACAATGAATGTCCGATTCGGATCGGCGCCGCTCGTAATAACGCGTTCGCGATTGCCAGCCGATATCACCGTAAGATAATCTGAGCGCCGGTATACATATCTCTCCATCCAGCGAAAGAAGCGGATCAGCACCCCGCTCTGAAGCACTCCCAAATCCACGGCGTTCTGCGGGAACAGGTCGTGAATGTTGTAAACGAATGGATATCCTCGGAGCTTCCTCATCATTATCGCCGTGAGCCCAACGGTCAGCGGAGGGGAAAATACCGAGGCTACGTCGGTTTTCCCCGCCCGGAGCGCCGAAAAAAACAGCGCGAACGCCATCAATATTATATCTATGCCGCGTGCTACGGGGATGCCCCGCGGCAGGGCGGGGTACCAGATGCGCTCCACGGTCATCCCGTCCATCGTCTCGCGCATGTAGAGCTTTCCCCGATACTTCGCCGGGGTCTCCTTCAGGTTATAGCGCGGGAAACCGGTCGCAACCGTCACGGAATGACCCAGGCGGACTAGTTCCCGCCCCAGTTCGTAGTTCAGGTTGGGAGCAGCGGCCATTTCGGGAGGAAAGTACCCGGTGATTAGGAGGATCTTCAAAGCAATCAGCGTTCCTCGACCGTCCAAATGTCCCAATAGCGGGCATCATAGCGAACGTCGTCTCCGCGCGATTCCTCTATGGTAGCTGTAGAGAAGAACATCAATTGCGTGTCGGGCTCCAGGGATTTGAACCCGTTCGCGTACCCGGGCGGGATGTGAAGAATCGCCGGTTTTACGGCGGACAGAACGAAGCGATGGACCTGGGAGGAGCGACCGGGCTTTTCCCAATCGTCGATCTCCACGGCACCGACGATGGCGGAACCCCGAGTGACAAAGACATACTTGCCCTCGCGGCGGTGAGCATGCCAAGCGCGCACGAACCCGAGCTGGTGGTTGCTCACCGAGTAAAAACGCTTCACACCGTCGAAGTGGAAACCGTTGACAAACCGCACTTCGCCCCGATCATCAACAGCCAGCCCCCCTTCGATCAATACAGGTTTACTCATAATCCGTCCTCCCGATAGGATCGGCTGATGTTCAGGTGGTAATCGCCCGGCTTATGCCGTCGAAAGGTCCCCTCTCGAAGGCGGGTGGCCAGATCCGCGGTGATGCGTTCCGACGCCTTGCCATCTCCCAACTTGTGCTCCCACGTCTTGCCATAAAGGGACTCCAATTTGGCGAAAACCTTCTCGTGAGGATACCGTTCCGGCTCCGCGGGGTCGAATTTCACGCTCGAGCCGACATCGTAGACCTGGGGACGCTCCGTGGCCTTCCTCATCTGCAACGACGGGACCTGCAAAACGCATGTTTCTTCCACGATGGTTCCCGAATCCGTAATTGCCCCGCGCGAGTTGGTCAACAGAACCAGTATTTCCTCGTAGCCGATCGGGTCCACCATGATCACGTTTTTCGGGAGCGTCAGACCGTACTCCTTCAATACCTTTTGCGTCCGATAACTTGCGGTGAAGTATACCTTCCGGTCCGTAGCGCCGATCAATGCGAGGATGTTCTTGAACGACTGCAAAATATGAACATTCTCACGTCGGTGCCAAGTCATCAGATAATACTGGCCCCGCTCGATCCCCCGGCTGCGAAAGAATTCGTCGCTTGCCATCCGATCGTAGTAGTCCTTCTTTTCGTAGTAGTACTTATTCAGAACATCCACTATGAGGTTGGTCGTAAGGACAATGCTGCCGGGATTGAGCCCTTCAGCTATCCCTTGCTGCTTGTACTCTTCAAAGTACGTATAAATGACGTCCGAGAGGTGATCGATCGTCCCCCGGTACTTTTCTTCCGGCATGCGCCAATCGTACGAGCGCATGCATCCCTCGATATGGACAATCGGGATGTTAAGCTGTGCGACGGCCAGGCATCCCATGACGGTGTTCGTGTCGCCGAGGAAAACAACGGCTTCAGGCTGCAACTCCTCCAGCACCGGGTATAGCCGTGCGATCACGGAAGAACTGACCTCTGCGTCCGTGTTTCCCGTGGCATTCAGTTCTATCTCCGGCGGTTTCACACGCAGCTCCCGGAAAAATACGTCCTTCAGATTGTCGGAATAGTGCTGCCCCGACCAGATGAATTTGACGTCGAACTCCGGCATCGCCCGGATCGAGTTCAGGACCAGGCTGGCCCGGATAACGTCGGGGCGTATTCCGAGAACGATCGCGAGTCGCTTCTTGCTTTTCGCCATTATTCCTCCCTACCGTGGTTGTTTGCTTCCCATTTCGCCATCTCTTCGATGGCCCGTTCCATCGGGCGGTCGTAACCATAGAACCCCTTCAGGCTGGAGTAACGGGTGTCCAATACCCGGTGTACCGGCCCATGGGCGCTTTTCACCGGTTTGACCGTTACCTCTGATTTGTATGCGGAATTGAACAACTGCAGGAGTTCATACTTGGACACAGCCTGGTTGGGACAGAAATGATGCACGGGCGCTTCGCTCCGGATCGCGTCGAAGGAGTCCCGCAGAATCAGGTCGCGACACAACTCGGAAAACTGGAGGGTCGTTACCCCGTTCCAACGATGGTCCACGTAGCCGGGTACTTCCGAACCTTTCGGCCGAGACCGGAACCACTCCAGCATTCCCTTTTTTTCTACCGGATCCGGTCCGATAACAGAACACCGAAGATTGAGGACGCAGGACGCTGTCGCCTCGCCATGGCTCTTGGATTTTCCGTATACATCGTCACAGTCGGTTGGGGAATCTTCCCGGCAAACACCGGCGTTCCCGGAGAACACTCCATCGGTGGAAAGATGGATTACCCTTGCTCCGCTTTCACCCGCCACTGCCGCCAGATCATGCGGGAACCTTTCATTGACGGCCACGGCACGGCGCACGGACCGTGGATCCCGCTCATCTATCTCGCCAAGAAGGACCCCGATGCAATTGATCATATAATCAAAGGGACCGTGGCATGCCATGATCTGGCGGAGCTTTTCTGTCCCATTCTCCGCGTCGAAAAAAAAGGGGGCGGACGGCTCTCGCCGACTGGTGCTCCTGACGACAAACCCTTCTGCACGCGACAGGACTCGGCATACCATGCGTCCGACCATTCCCGTCCCGCCGAGGACGAGGACATTCCGCATCAAAAGAACCTCAACTCAGGCAAGGGAGTAAGCCAGATCCCTTCATACCAGCTTTCTTTGGAGCGGATGAGGTCCGCATAGTTCCATGCCGTGACGAAAATATAGTCCGGCGGGTTCTTCTTCAACTCATCGGGGAAGACGATCGGCGTGTGCGTGCCGGGCATGAATTTCCCCGCGCGCAATGGCGAGGCATCGACCATCGCTTCCAGGTAATCCATCTTGCAAGCGTTGACCCAAAGCGTCGCCTTGCCGGCCGCGCCATACCCCCAGATCCTGCTCTTTCGGCTCAGACGCCCCACCGTCTCCCTTACGACCTTGGTCTTCCGGTCGGTCTGCCGGCCGAAGGCCACCCAGGTTGCGGGATCCGCAAGCGCTTTGGACTTTTCATACATCAGAATTGCCGAAACACCCGGTTTTGGGGGCTCTTCGGGATTCATCGCAGCCACCACGCGGAGGGATCCGCCATGCATCGGGAGACGCTCCGCATCCACCGCATGGAAGCCGTACCGCTTTAATAGGACATCGAGGGTCGTAAGGCAATAGAACGTCAGGTGCTCATGGTACAGGGTGTCCCACTGGAACTGCTCCAGCAGATCGCCTGCATACATCACTTCCAGGCAAAGATGGCCATTTGGCTTCAAGATCCGACGCGCTGCATTCAGGATGATCTCGGGCTTGTCGTTATGCGGAAATGCATTGCTTCCCGTCACCACATCCGCCTTGCCCATTCGTCCTTCGATCGCCTTCGCAGCCTGCTCGTCGAAAAAGCCGGTAACGACATCCAGCCCATTGGCACGCGCCATTTCCGTGATGTTTTTCGAAACATCGACGCCGCAGGCCTTGATGCCGATCTTTTCCAGCGGAGCAAGCAAAATGCCATCGTTGCATCCAAACTCCACCACAATTTTGGGATGCAGCTTATCCTGCAACCATTTTGCATAGCTCTCGAAATGCTGGACCAGCGGTCCAATGGTACTGGAGGCAAACGAATAATCCTGGAAAAGGATCTCCGGGTCGATCACCTCGAGGATCTGCACAAGGCCGCACGCTCTGCAGACGTGCGCACTCAGAGGATATGCCTTTTCGGCGCGGATCGCATCCGCATTGGGCAAAAACCCGCCCGCGAGCGCCATCTCACCCAGGTCGAGAAACATCTCGAGTTTTTCACTCCCGCAACCGCGACAGACATTACGTCGCATCCTATTCCCCCCTATGCCTCCGAATGTTTTTGGGAACAATCCCTAGGAAACTTTTTACTGCGTATTTATATTGCTGGTAGAACCCATGTCAATTTGGTCACGAGGGCGGGAGTAAGTGCGTCCGATTTGCTTCCAGGAAGCTATGGTTGGCGTACCGCGGGCTCGTCAGATCCTTGAGGCGGCCCTGTTCTACCAGTTCCTTGACCTCCACGATTCCATCATCGATGGAACATCGGGGTGAGAAGCCAAGTTCGCGCTTGGCCTTCTCGTTGCTGACACGATAGTTTCTTGCGTCCTGGAATTTCAGCTCGGTGCGCTTAAACTCTATGTCGGGGAAATGGTTTCTCACCTGGTATGCCAGATCGATGATTCGCACATTCTGGCGGTTCAGGTTATAGATTCCCGTATGGGGGGTATCCAGGTTATCCATGATCGCATGTCCCACATCGCGCACATGCAGCAGCGGCCTGAACTGTTCCCCGCCGAAAACGGTGATCTCACCCTTCGTTGCCGCCCGGACCGTCAATATATTTACAATCAAATCCAGCCGTATGCGGGAGAAAAGGTCGCCAACTCCGAAAATCGTGCCTAGGCGGAAGATGATCGCGTTCTTGTTTTTCAAGTAATTCTCTGCCTCAAGTTTGGTAACCGCGTACACCGAAAGCGGATTGGTAGGTGAATTTTCGTCCAGCACGCCGTCCTGAGCCCCATACACCGAGCACGTAGACAAATAGATTATTCGCCTATCGAAGTGTTCGGCCAGCCACTTTACGGAGTTCTGGTTCAGATCGATGCTCACATCGGGATTCAACGCACACGCGCCGTCGCCTACCAGCGCCGCGAGCCAGACCACGACATCGGCCCACTTCAGTTGCGGCAGAAGTTTCTCATGGTCGCGAATATCCCCGAACACGAAATCCACCGGTTTGCGATACGATTCCTCGTACAGGAGCACATCATAGACGCGAACCGAACAGCTATTATTTTGTATCAGCAGATCCGTCAAGGCTCCTCCGATGTAGCCTGCACCGCCGACCACCAGGACTTTCATTCTTTCCTTCCCTCCTAATCGTTTTCGGTCTATTCAATGAAACGCGTAAATCATGTCATGTAATGATCCGATTCCACCACCATACGGAAGTTCTTCCTGAGGTACTCAAGACGTTTCGGAGTCTTCCGCACCAACTCCGTACCGCTACCGTATGGCGTGTCGACGCCCTCCGTCCCGCCCGCCATCAGTAAGGAGCACGCCGACCGAGTACAGCTTGGCAGCAATGGCAGCGAGCACCACCCACAACATGGCAGGACGATTATTCATGCCTTCCGGATGCATCCCGCAGTCGTCAGTTGACACCACTAATCAACCCTTTCCACGTAGCAACTTTTTTCAGGTCGGAAAACAGCAACCCGATATTGCGGTGATATCCACGGGATAACCCCCGCTTGATGAGGTTCCTATAACTCCCGTTATAGTTCTGAACATATTCAATCATCTCCTGCGCCAGAACAGGGAAAGCCTCCCTGTTCGACATGCCGAAAGCGAAATTCGAATGAGGGCTTTGGTGGGAAAATCTCGCAAAGTCAGGCTTATCCGGTATCTTCCCTTGCTTCCGTAAATCCTCGTAGATACCCGTTCCCGGAAGCGGCGTGAATATGCTGATCCCCGCCCAGTCGGGCTTGAGCTCGGAGATAAATTCCTTCGTCATCCTGACATCTTCTTCTGTTTCCGTCGGAAGACCTATCATGAAAAACGCATAGAGGAAGATCCCGTGTTTCTTGATTCGTCGCCCCGCCTCGATGATTTGTTTCGTGCTCAATCCCTTTTGGGTATCCTTCAGGACCCTGTCGCTGCCGGATTCCACCCCCATGTCGATCTTGGCGCAACCTGCTTTCTTCATGCTGACCAGCAGTTCGTCGGAAACAAGATTTGCCCTTGTCAGGCAGTCCCACCGTATTCCCAGATTGGCCCCGGTCATCTCCCGTGTAAGTTCCATGGCCCGTTTTTTATCGACGCCGAAGACGTCGTCAAGGAACGTGAAGTACGTGGCGCCGTACTCTTTCCGGACCTGTCTGATCTCTTCGACGATCCGCGCGGCTGAATGGTGCCGTACGTTGTGCGTCCAGATGTTCTGCGAACCGCAGTAATTGCATCGGAAGGGACAACCCCGCGAGGCAAAGAGTTTCGAAAGAGATTGCGGTTCGTAATGCTCGATGTCATGGAGGCATTGACGCGCGGGGAAAGGCAGCTCGTCAAGGTTGGAAAGAAGCGGCCTTGGGGGGTTATGAATAAATCCACCGTCGCCCTTGAAGGAAAGACCCGCTATCTTTTCCCATTGACGGTCTCCGTTCAACCGATGGAGGAACTCCACGAAAGTCTGTTCACCCTCTCCCCTGACGACGAAATCAACATGAGGATCGGAAAGCACATCTTTCGGCAGGATCGTCGCGTGCTGGCCGCCGACAACAACAGGAACATCCGGGTATAAATCCTTTACCATGGCCGCGACTCGCATCGCGGAAGGGATCTTTACGGTATTGGAAGTGATCCCCACGACATCCGGCCCGAAGTTCGCTATAGCGGATGCAACTCTCTTCCAGGCGGGATCCGATGGATTCTCAAGGGCATCGAGATAGAGGTGGTAATTCGAGGAATATGTCGTGAGATTGACGTAATCCAGCCCGGGATCATGTTCCCCATTGAAAATGATAACTTCATGCCCCTCCCGGACAGCACTTCCCGCCAGATAGGCAAGGCCCATGGGATACCAATCGGCCCTAGCCTTCATGATCGATTGCATCGGCGGATCGATGAGCAATATCTTCATGTTTTCCTATGTCTCCACGCTACCCAAGCTCATCAAATATTTCCGTCAACCTGCGGGCCGACTCATCCCAAGAAAAGGAGCGTGCGCGTTCCTGCCCGCGTCGGGAAAGAGAGTCTTGCAGGTCCTTGTCCCGCTGTACCCTGGACAAATAACCCGTCAACATGTCTATGTCATGAGGGGGGAAATAAAGTGCAGCGTCCTGGCAAACTTCGCGAAAGACCGGAAGATCGGAAGCGATCACCGGGGTGCCGGATGCCATGGATTCCACCAACGGATGGCCAAAACTTTCCAAACGGGACGGGAAGACAAGGGCTATCGACCCACGATAGATCGCGGGCAATTCGTCATATGTAACCTCCCCAAGGAAATGGACCCGATCCCCTAATGCCTCTTCGGAAATAATGGACTGGAGCATTCGAAAGGTTTGATCGTTGGAATATCTGCCAGCGATTACAAGATGCGGAGAATCCGACGGCAATCGAGCATAAGCCCTCAGCAAAGACTCATAATTTTTGTTCGGGCTGACTGTGGAAACCGAAAGGAAATACGGGTTGCCATTACAGACCGAATGCGATGGAGCGGTGCGCTCCCAAAAAATCGGGCTGACACCGTAATACACAACTCTTCCCTTATCCGAATTCAAGCGCATGAAATCGGAAACCTGATCGGAAAAGGTCTGCGATATGAACACGACTCGATCCGCCTTCCGCATGGAGAGATATACGGGATATTGTCTCGTCAGGCGGTAAGCCTTCATCCGCCATCTGTTGATGCCAAACTCTTTGGTTGGGGCATATAGACCCCAGTTGGTCGCTTGCATGACGAAACGGGCCGGAACCCGGAAATACGACGACTCTGCAATGGCATAAAGCAAATCCGTCTTCCTTCGCCGCATCATCTCCGGCAACTCCGTCTGATGGAACCACCACCTGCGGCCGATGGGTTCCGCTGGAATATCGATCCATATCGGTTCCATCCCGCCAGGGATCGCATCCGTCAATGATCCCTGATACCGGGAGGACAGCAACACGGAGAATTCATGGTGGCTCTTCAACCGCGATAAGGCGGGCAGGATATTTAGGACATAGGTAATCCCGCCGCCAACACGAGCGCTCAGTGCGTCAATCAGTATTCGCAAGGAACCTCCGCAGGGGAAAGCCCTTGGGTATGCGAGGCAGGTGCCTTCATCGAGTTGAATTAAGGTTTTAAAGTTCCAGACTCAATAGCTCATCGTACTTTTCCAGATAAATTTTCCCCGCCGCCTGAATCGAAAAATGGTTTTCTACGCGGTTGCGACCTGCTTCTCCCATCCGCCGAGATAATTCAGGATCGGTGAGCAACCGCATCATCGCCTTCGCCAAGGCATTGACATCACCAACGGGAATTAAATACCCGGTTTTACCGTCAATGATTACCGTATCCGGTCCTCCACAACGGGTCGCTATCACGGGAATGCCACAAGCCATGGCTTCCAGGATCACTATCCCTAACCCTTCTTCAATCGAGGAGAGGACAAAGAGGGAGGCCTCTCTGTATAATCGGGAGAGATCCTCCAGTTGAACGTTTTGCAGGATTATTACCCGATCGGCAATGCCCAAGGATGCCGCCAGCGCTTTGTCTTCAGCCGATGGTCCGGTCTCCCCCGCAAGAATCAAGCGGGGAGTACTTGGTATAGATTGAAGCAGTTGATAATAAGCAAGCAATAACATCCGGACGTTTTTTCTCGGATCGGCGAAACGTCCCACCGAGAGGATGTAGTTATCGGGGCGATAACCTCCGGGGGAAAACAAATCGATATCGACCCCTGGGGGAGCAATCGACAAACGCTCTTTGCAGACCATCTCACTCAACAATTGTCGTGTATATTCGCTCTCCGCAAAAACATGAGACATACGTTTCACAGTTCTTCGATCCATCGAAGAATTGAGACGCGTCATAAAGGCTATCCTAGCCCTGGTCAACCTCTTTGCACAGGCCATCTGGCTTCCTCTTTCCTGCTTGCATGTCGTTGCAACGAAAATACATACCGGTTTTTTCGCTTTCGTTACTGCAAATCCCGCAGTCGGCGCACCGGAAACTACTTGTATAAGGTCATATTTTTCAAGGAGTTCCGTAAGAATACGGCGGGGGAGATATCGTTGAAACTCAAGTTCCGAAAAGTAGCACCCCACATGTAGAAAGTCCTTTCCTTCCCAAGTACCCTTTATTATTTTTGGCCGTTGGATCCAACTTGCCGGCGACAACAAGCGGACACTGGCACTATCACGCGAGGAAACAGCAAATGAAATCAATTCGGGCTCATAGCGCCCCGAGTCGACAAGGATTTTATATATAAATGATGCTACTACCGATACGCCACCTCCTCCCGGCATAAGAGGAACAACAATCGCAACTTTATAAGGAGCGCGCCCCAATATGCTATTGGAATAATTATTCAAGATTCGATTTCAAGATTACGAAATGTACCATCATTTATGCAAGGATCAATAGAATTTATACTGCGTGCTGGCAGTAGTGTAGCAAATGAGCCGAAGGGAAAATTCGCAAATTCTTTGGTCCAACAGTTTAAGGCTATGTCTCTTGTAATGAGGGCTTAAAACAACCGATCGCGTCCGATGACCATTCTGGATCAGAACAACAGAAATATACGAGATCCCGAACTGAATGTACTCGGAAAACTACAATGGTCTCTGCTTAGAATAGGTTTTATCCTGTGAATATACAAAAAGAACATTTTTCTAAGATTATTAATATTGTTAGTACGCAGGCTCAAACTTTCCGTATAGGATTTCCCCACCACCAGTATGTTCATAAAAACTAATCTTTCAATTCTTCAAGATACTTTTGGAAATTAAATACGCCTCATTTCTTGGCCAAATCCATCTATTACTAATTTTTTGGCGGATAATACTGGAGTTATAAAATAACGAATGGCAATATATAGGACAATAGCTTCGAAGGATGGGCCTACGAAGGAAGAAAAGAAGAATTCATCTGGACGCATCCCCATCATGATCCCGATGAAAGCCACTGGAAGATATGCAAGCTTCCATTCCCGAATATACCGGATTGATAGATTTGTGAAAATTGCATACACGAGGCCTGCATATAGGCACGAGAGGATTACGTATAGCCACCCACCATTCCAGTACGCATCACCGAATAAACCTGGCGCGGACGCGGAATTATTACTACCTGTGATAAGCTCATTAAACTCGGGGCCGCGGGACATGATCGGCTTCTCCGGGTACAGGACCCTAGGCACAACGGTAAAAGGAATAAGGGAGTAGGTGTCTCCCGGATTTCCGCTATCGTAGGAGTTCATCGCAAAAGCTTGGACATTTGCGTAATTAAGTCGGCTCCACCAATCTTGAACGTAAGGTTTCTGACCGAGGGCATCCAACCGCCCTTCTTTGGCATACTCCAAGATACTTGTTGAGAATTCTTCTTGGCTTTGCAAGCCACCCACGCGGACGGCAAGTCGAGCATAGGTAACAAAAGAGGAAAGAAAAACTATATATATAAGTCCAATCAAAGTAATTCCCGTAATAAATACATTCATCCTTGGCCTACAAAAAAATATACCCAACAGTATCATAATTAATACCATAACCACTGCCAATTTGCTCAACGACATTAGGCCTGTCACTAACTCCATGGCAATCAATAAATAAAGGAGAATCCTGTAATTATTTGCTCCGTTGTGGACCATAACAAACAAAACGATTATCGAAAGCGAGGTAAAGATCGAAAGACCTTGAATGCTCCCAGGAAGCACATAGCTCAACAGTCCAAGGCGATACGGAACAACAAGTAGGTACTTTATAGGGATTCCGATCACCAACAGGCCGAAGAGTAGCCGTTTCATTTCGATGATGTTGAATATAGTCGAATACGCTGCCCTCTGCTTGGGAATAAGCGCCATACCGACCTGGTAGCCGAGCAAGACTAGGGTGATCCCTGCGGTATTCAACATATTCGTCCGCAGTAGATCATGCTCTCCAACTGGGTAAAACTGATCAGCGTACCAGACACTCTCCTGGGTTCCAAAAGGATACTGCAACGGGCCGAATCCGTAATAAACCGCACAAACTCCGAGAAACCAAGGAAGTGGCGACCAGACCAAATGCGAATTTCTCCGAACAATCCAGTATCCTGCCCCAAGGAGGACGAGGAGCAGCAGCGAAGGAAGCACCTTGTTCGCTAAAGAAAACACGGAAGGATCGCCTAACGTAATGCTGATGGCGTACGCAGCCCACAATAACAAACAGAAAAAAAACAACAGAAAAACCGCCGAATCCTGCTTTCGCTCCAATTTTGCGGACACCTCTTCTAAACAACTCCAGCTTTAACCCTGTGAATGACAGCAAGCACTTTTTTTAATCGCTCATGGTTGCTGTACCCATCTATTATGCATCGTTCCAGACCTGCAGCAGCGATCCGTTTCCTAATCTCCGGATTATTAAGATAGAATTCTACTTTACTAATGAGTTCCTCATCGGAGCTAAAGAATTCCGCTTCTTTTTTCTCAGTGAACAAGTCAAGGTGCTCTTCCGTTCTTTCCGCCAGCATGAAGGTACCGCAGGCCGGTATTTCCACGGAACGAGTTGTCTGAAGATCTCGATTTATCTTACGCAAGAAACAGAGATTAATATCGAACGCACATAATGCTCTCGCATAGTCGTCGCCCCATAAAGGTTTATATTCTATGATCAGTTTTTGATGCCTAAGCCTGCATCGCTCCCACCCTTGACCCCAAATGCGAATCTGGAACCCGGCATGGGCAAGGCGATACATGGATTCGGCACGTTCGGACTCAAAATCCCCGATGAACCCCACCGGTCCCCCAAGCGATTTCCTTTCCCCTTCTGTTAATTGTACTGACTTATGGCAGTGGGGATCGTAGGCATTTCCGCAGAACATCACGTGGTTACACCCAAGTGCCTTGAGTTCAGCCACCCCATAAGATTTTGTAGTTATATATATATCGTGGAGATCCAGCCCCCCCAGAAATTGGGGGGACTGGTTGTGTCGCGCCGCCATGTCATCCGGGGAATAACCAACAATGGCGCAGTCTGGCTGAAACTCCCTTACGGCTTGTAATGTTTTCCGTAGTATGGTGAGCCCCTTTTCGATCCAGAGGATATCCCATGTGCTTTTTTTGAAGTGGTCACGAATCTTGAGATTGATACCTGCCAAGTCATCGCCAGGGGAATTGCAATCCCATCCAAGGCGGTACAGTTTCCCTTTTATACGGCGTAACAGTCTACGTTGGGCCTTCTGAACTTCCGGTGGCTCTACATTTAGCCCTACGACAATATGTCCGAGATCCTCGAGAGCTCTCATCCGCTGTAGAGAGGTACTGCCGGACCATATCGGTCCTACAAACAAGATCCGCTTTCCCAAATTTATGCCTTCCATCCCGATGCGAGGAAAACACGGCTGAAAACTTCGCTCCCGGTATTCCCAGTTTCCACAACGTTCCACAACATAAGACCAAGACGAATGCCCTGCCATACGGCATACCGGGCCGTGGACTTCGCGCTGTATCCCCAAGGAATCGGCCCCTGCTCACGAACCTCTATATTCCGGAAACCGCAAAGTTGCATTAAGCGAGTAATGGAGTCGGGTGTGAAACAGACCTCGTGCGTAAAGTCTCCGCAGCGAATTGCCCCCCCCAAAGGACTACACCCGTTTGGTGTCTGAAGAATCAACCGTCCGTTGGGTTTAAGGGCAGAACAGCACCCATCAAGAAACCGGAGCGCCTCGTCCTTCTGGAAATGCTCAATGATATCCAAACCAAGGATAACGTCAAAGCAATCCCTGTGTTCCACAAGGAAATCGAGTACGTCTGACTCTTTAACTTCCGGGATAACCTGCCTTGCCAATCGGACCTGTTCCGGGCTGATATCTACCCCCTTCAGACACTGATACCCGCGTTCTTGGAGGAAATGCAGGAGTTTCCCACCGCCGCAAGCTATATCAAGAATCGTCGCCTCTTTATCCACCGGTAACCAATCACGCAAGTAGTAGTCATACGCTTTCCCCCATCGCCGAGAAGCGGCCTGGTCAAAAACCTCCTTGGCGTCCTGAAAGCGGGTCGCATACTGCGTATAAACTCGAGTTCGATATTCCGAACCGCTCAATGACGTATCCTTGTGTCCGAGATTCCAAGAAGAAAGACCATCGCCCCCCCTCGTAGCATACGATTTATTATTTGCCGATGAATGGGTCTCTCGGTTAATGGTGATGTCCTCATCATACTTGCCGATAACCGGCGATGCATTGCCGAAGATGAAGCCATCCCGTGGCAGCAACATCTATCGCTACCAACTTACCATCCTCCCCTCGTATCAATCGCACAAGGGCTGCCAGACATGGTAGTGCAATGAGTGCGCGAATACCGTAGTGGATTTCACCTGAAGCCACGACCAGTGCCGGGACTGAAACGGCGCAAATGACCACCAAGATGTTGCGACCGGATAGAACGGTATCACCCCAAGATCGCCGAACTATAATCAGCGACATCAAGAATAGACCCCACATGGTCAGGGCACGAGCAATCGCAGCCCCCGCTATGCCGAGCCAAGGGATCGTGATTGATGCCATCGAATACAATACAAACAGTCCCGCCAGTGAAGTGTTCCGGTTAAACTTGCCATCCGTATCGATTTGCAGCAAATGATTCTGTGCTGAAGCCGAAACCGTGATCAGACCCAATATGAGGATCGCGAGTGAGGGAGCACTTGTACGATAGACTGCACCAAAAAATATTCTAAGCACCTCCGGTCCGAAACATGTCAGCAACAATGCGACACAACCGGAAACTAGTAACTGCACGTCAGAAAATCTTCGTGCAATAGCAATGGCCTGTGTTTTCTGACCTCGCCCCCATTCTGACGTTAAATGCGGCGCGACTCCGCTAACCCATAGCATGACACTTTGCATTGCCCCAAAGAATAACGTCAACGCCACGGCATATTGCGCTACGCCTTCATCACCCAGGTGTGCACGCACCAATGGCAGTTCACCGCGTGACCATACCAAGCTCCAAAGCAACCCAGTGAGCCACATGTTGACGGTATACGTTCGGATCTTTGACCATGGCAAATCAACAGCTTCAGCATCAGTCAACCCTACCAATAGCGCCGTATCCTGCCGGACCCTGAACCAACATGCGAAAAACGACGATATGGCCATCGCAGAAAACAATAGCTCTAGAAAACTACTACCGATAGGAATAAACAATGCTGCGGGGATAACTACCGCGATAGATGCTAAGTTTGCACTTAAGATCAAGTCAAATCGCTGAAGACCTTGAAGAGCAGCGGTCTGCATGGACCACCAACCGGTGGTTATTGCCCAAGCGGCAAGCAGTATGTAACCCAGCGGCGTCAGTATCAGACCAGAAAGAATGCCCCCGGCAACTACCATGAGCCCTGATAATACCGGCAGGATCAGTGCCCATGGCAACCAACGCCGCAGGAAAGCTGCGCTGCGTGACGGATCATGTGCATATTCAGCAATGTAGCGACTAGCAGCTCCATTGATACCGAAGGCACATATCAAAAAAGCCATGTCCACGAGCCACTGCGCGTAGACAAATTGTCCTAACTCACTAGATGAAAGGCGCCTGGCCAAGATTGCTATCAGTAAAAACCGGCCGCCCGAAATACTGATGGCAGCCGATGCAGACACCATGGATTTACGAATCAGTGACATTT
>Ga0334722_10001150_pt1 | contig 34302 bp, 19 predicted proteins | sample C3_bottom_MG_FD_207210 | JGI IMG/M metagenome (GOLD analysis project Ga0334722, IMG submission 207210) | Sediment microbial communities from Yellowstone Lake, YNP, Wyoming, USA - C3_bottom | ecosystem: Environmental > Aquatic > Freshwater > Lake > Sediment | place: USA: Wyoming | collected... | reverse complement strand
AACAAAATCAACCTGCCCAGCAAGCAAGCCTGCTAAATAATGATGATGAGTATGTTCTTTTCCTCGATATGACTTCGAATACCATAGCCGCACCCTCCGGGCAGACCTTGCCTACCATCAATCAGAACAGAATCAATCAATGGAAAATCGATATCCTTAAAGGGATTTATTTAGGGTATAAACCCCTTATCCCTGTAATCTACGGATTGGCGGGATGCTGCCTGCTGCTTATTGGCGCTGTTAGTATCTGGTCTCGGAAAGCAGGGCCACTCATGATGATTAACTTGGCTCTCCTTGCTGTAATCGTTCTGCGGATTCTAGGACTGGCCTACATTGATGCCACCGCCTGTTCCGCCAAACCATATCTCGGCCCGCTTTACCCCTTGGCAATCCTATTCTCTTTCTTGCTTTTCATGAACTTGGCAGATCTGGTCAGCGCTTTCAAAAGAGGTAACAGTCGCTCGGACTAAAGCTTTCCTGCCCACAAGAACCAGCTGTCTAGCCTGAACCAGTAAACCCGGCAACCTGAGTTGGGCGGATCCCACCAGGATTGGACTGGAATCACTCAGGCGTCTAGGCCTGCAAAAGTCCCATGGCCGTGCCCAACCGCCGGACCAGATCGACAAACTGATTGGGTAGGGGCAGTTCCCTTTCCACCAGCAGGATGCCGCAGTCCCGAGCCTGTTGCAGTAAGGGGGAGGTGTCATGGCCCTCCTGGTAGTCGCACAGCACCATAGTCCGCAGGGCATCGGTCAGCGGGATGCGTAGGGCTGCAAGTTCAGTCCCCACCAGGGCGCGGGCCTCGTCGATATCCCGGCGATTGGTCTCAACAAATTCCAAAAAGGCCGCCTCTTGGTTTTGCGTCCCGAAAATATCATTAACCACGGCGGCGGTCACGTGCAGAACGAAATCATCCCCCCACTCGTTTCGCCGTTGCCGGAGATGATCCCGCAGCTTCATAAAAAAAATTACTTTTACAATTTCTATCCCTTCCCGTAGAATCGGGACCAGTTTGCTCTCAACGGCCATTGGCTATCGCCTCCTTTTGCTGTTCGTCAATCATGCCAGCAGAATAATCTCTTGCGGTTCAAAAGACCACTTTTTACCATCAAATCCGTGCAAAAGCTCACTCCCTTTCACATCGGCAATATCACCATCGATCCACCCCTGATTCTGGCACCCATGGCCGGGGTGACCCACTCGCCGCTTCGGCAATTGATTGCCTCCTTTGGCAGGCCTGGCCTCTTTTTCAGCGAGATGTTGAGCGCCAAACACCTGCCGGACGATATCAAGAAAAAATCCCTTTGGCTCAGGCGGACGGACGCCGAACGGCCCATGGCCTATCAGATCGTGGCCCCATCGCCTGCGGAAGCTGCCTTGGGCGCCAGTCATCTTAGCGACTACGGTGCCGAGATCGTTGATTTGAACTTGGCCTGTCCGGCCCCGAATATCGCCGGGAAGCGTCGGGCTGGGGGATTTTTGCTCTCCGACCTTGCCTTGGTTGAGGAGATCCTCGTCGCCCTGCGTCCGGTTGTCGCCTGCCCGCTGACGGTCAAGATCCGCCTGGGGGTGAAGCCCGATCTCGTTTTTTTGCAGGATTTAGTCTGCGTGCTGGAAGGAACCGGGGTGGACGCCGTCACCCTGCACCCCCGCCTTACCACCGAAAAGCTGAAGCGGCGGGCGAGGTGGGAGTATATTGGCCACCTGAAAGGGATGACCACTCTGCCGGTGATTGGTAATGGGGATGTTTTGACCAGGGACGACTGCCTGGCGATGTTTGCCCAGACCGGCTGCGATGGCGTCATGATTGGCCGGGCTGCGGTGCAGAAGCCGTGGCTCTTTGCCGAAATCATGGGGGTTGAGCAAAGGATTACCGCAGAATTTTTGTTGGCAACCTATCAGGAGGCCTGCCGGCTGATTATGGATTTTTTCCCCGAGACTCATGCCCTAGGGCGGCTTAAGGAGTTCACCTGGTATTTCACAAAGAACTTGCAGTTTGGCCACCGCCTGGCCGCCCGGATGCAGAACCTGCCAACCCTTGCCGCCTGTCGGGAGTTCGTGGAGCAGGAATTTATCAAGAGTTGCGGGTTTTGACTTGGCGGCAAAGGAGGACTCCTCCGCACGGTCTTTCTGCCGCTTCTGATTTGGCCATTTTATCACCGAAAAATCCAGAATAGTTCAGAGTAAGCTCTGTCAAGGCGGCAAAGCAGAATTAATGCTGCCTGCCCTGAAGAAACGGTTACCATCATTGCCCCAATCGTTTATGATACGAGTTGAGGTGGCAGCAATAATTTTTCGTTTTCGATGATGGTATTTGTGGACTTGATACAGGTATTGCAAAGGATGGGACAATGAGCAACAGCAAGGTTGGAATCTGGCTGATTGGCGCTCGCGGGTCAATCGCTACCACGGTCATGGTTGGCGCCACAGCCATTCGCCAAGGCTTGATGGAGGCGGGTGGCATGGTGACGGCAACGGAGGCGTTTGTCGACCTGCCGTTGACAGCGATTGCTGATCTTGAATTCGGAGGCTGTGATATCCGTCCGCGCACACTTTTGGAGTCAGCCAGGCAGCTGCAGGAAGAATCAGGCTGCTTTGGGCAGGGCATCATTGATCGGACGGTTGACGCTCTATGCGAAATCGATGGTCGAATCTCCATGGGGACAACGATCAACTGCGGAGCGACAATTGAAGACCTCGCCAGTGGCAGTTGCCGGAACGACAGGACGCTGCTTGAGGACATCGAAAAGATCCGGCAACACATCCAGCAATTTAAGGTTGACAGGGGACTGGATATGGTGGTGGTGGTTAATCTTGCCTCCACCGAACCACTGCTTGAGCTGGCCGAGTGCCATCAGCGGTTGGCGTTATTTCTTAATGTCATTGACCGTAACGAAAAGGCCCTGGTGCGGGCGAGCACCCTCTATGCCTATGCTGCTATCCGGGAAGGGTGCCCCTATATTAATTTCACGCCCTCCAACGCCGCCTTGATCCCGGCGCTGGTGACCTTGGCTCAGGACTCAGGGGTTCCGGTCATGGGCAACGATGGCAAGACCGGAGAAACCCTAGTGAAGTCGGCCTTGGCGCCGATGTTTGCCTCGCGGAATTTAGAGATTCTCAGTTGGGAGGGCTTTAATATCTTGGGCAACTTGGACGGCAAGGTGCTGAATGATCCCGACAATTGCGCCTCAAAACTCAAGGTCAAGGACCAAGTTTTAGAAAAAATCCTGGGTTATGCGCCGCATTCCAAAGTCCATATCAATTACGTCCCATCTTTGGCGGATCAGAAAACGGCCTGGGATTTTATCCATTTCAAGGGCTTTTGCGGGGCCAAGATGACTCTGCAATTCACCTGGCAGGGCTACGACTCTCTCCTGGCGGCGCCTTTGGTCCTCGATCTGGCAAGGCTTGCGGTCTTGGCCAAGGGGCGAGGAGAATCCGGCCTCATGCCGCAGCTCGCTAGCTTTTTCAAAGCACCGCTTGGGGTGGCTGAGTATCGGCATGCCGCCCAGTTTGAGATGCTTGGCAAGTACGTCGATAAGATACGGTCGAGCCCAAATGAGTCTGATAGAGCAGTTGGCTAGGCCTGTGAAGCGTAAGGTTTCACTCCGCAGAACATGGGAGTCTTCATCTATTCCCCTGGCGAGGGGGAAGTCGCTTGTGGCAGTCGGTTCATGCGTCTCCCGCTATCCTAATTCCGGTTTCGACAGATGAAATTGTCCTTCAGTAGTAACGCCTTTACCCGTTTTTCAGTGGGGGAGGCGGTGCAAAAGATTGCCGCCCATGGCTATCACGGGGTAGAGCTCCTGGCTGATCGGCCCCATCTGTTCTGTTTGGAGGTCACCCCGAAGGCGATACAATCCCTCAAGAAAACGCTTGGCGCTTGCGGCCTTCCGGTTGCCAACATCAATGCCAACACCGCTTGTGGCTATTATGACGGCGTTTTTTGGGAACCTGTTTTCGAGCCATCTCTGGCCAACCCTGATTCGCAAGCCAGACGCTGGCGTATTCAGTATACCAAGGCCAGCATTGATCTTGCCAAAGTGCTGGGAGCGGCAAACATCAGCATTACCGCAGGGCGGATGGTTCCAGGGGTAAGGCCTGCGGAGTCGCTGGCGATTCTGCTCGATTCCATGGTCGAAGTCATCGATCATGCCCAAGCGTCCGGCGTTAGGATTGGCATTGAATATGAGCCCGGTCTCTTGATCGAAAACTGTGCGGAGCTGGTCCGGTTTTTGGAAAAAATAGACTCCCCTTGGCTGGGCGCCAATCTGGACATTGGTCACAGCCATGTGGCGCATGAAGATCTTGCCAGTGTGGTGAAGGCCTTGGGTGAAAAAATTTTCCATGTCCACCTGGAAGACATTCAGGGTTATCAACATTTTCATCTGATCCCCGGCGAAGGGGATCTCAATTTTAATCAAATACTCTCGGCGCTGGCCCGGCAATCCTATGCCGGCTACGTTACCGTAGAATTATACTCGTACCCGCAGCGGCCCGAGGCAGCAGCCCGGCAGGCCCGCGAATACCTTATCCAGTTTCCCTATTGGCAGTGACAGGAGAGCACCGAGGCGCATGATCGAGACCGCCAGGGCTGGCTGATTGAGGAAATGCTTTTGTGATGGAGGGGCGGGGGCAAAGGCAGTTACACGTTTGCGTCACAATGAAACCGAGCGGCTCTCAAATCCAGAAGCGCCGCGCTGCAAGACAATGATGGACAGGCTGACCACCAGGACTCCGGGCAAGATCACCAGCGGTGGCAGGCCGTTGCCGAGCCCCCAGTTGATAACGAGGACAAAGGCCGGATAGAAATAGCTGTAGGCCATCACCCGGGTAGGCCCCAAACAGGGGGTCGCCATATGGGTCAGATAGAAGGTGACGATGGTGGCGAAAACCGCCAGGTAGAGGATTCCTGCCCACACCTGCAATGCAATGCCTTGCCAATCGACTGTGGTTAGTTTTGGGTAGGAGAGGAGGAGTAGCCAGCCAACTCCGGTGCACAGAACCCAAAAGGTCATGACCAGCATCGACTCCTGCCGGTGGAATTTTTTCACCAGCGGGGTGTAAGCCGCCATCAGAAAGCAGCCCCCAAGGAAAAGGAGATCGCCGTAATTGATGTCCATGGCCAGTAAGCGGCCGATATCTCCCTGGAAGATGACCCAAAGGGCGCCGATCATGCCGAAGAGCAAGGCCCAAATCCGGCCTCGTCCCAATTTCTCGTGCAGAAAGATGGCGCTATAGATCCCCGAGATTCCGGGGGTCAAGGTGAAGATTATGCTGGTGTTGACGGCGCTGGTGTAGCGAAGCGCTTCAAACATGCACCAAAAAAAGCTAACGGTGCTGGCGCTGATGGCGCTATAGCCGACAAGCTGTCGCGCCGATGGCAGGGAAAAAAGCTTCTTGGCAACAAGGATAGGGGCAAAGAACAGCGTGGCCAGCATGTAGCGGACCAGGAGAAGAACGGCCGGGTCAAGGCCGTGGGTAATCGCCTTGCCAACCGTAAAGGAGCTTGAAACCAGGACCGCCGCTAAGAGCATGAGGCCATGCACCTTCCACAGAGGCAGAGAAGTCACGGGCTGCGGCGTTTGCGGAATTGAGGCCGGTCGACCCAGTACGGATCTGCCACGCCATTTTTGTAAGCATCAAGGGCTTCCGGCGAGGAGTTGACATGGAGGTTGCTGTAGCTCCCGTCTTTATTTTCCCACCGTTCATGCCAATAGACAGCGGTCTTAACCCTCTTGTATTTCGTTTTCATGTCGTCGAAGGCCTTACTGATGAACTCGGCCTTGTCGGCAGGCGGAAACTCGCCTACCCCCCACTCCGCCACAACGACTGGTTTTTTGGGATCCAGCTGGCAGATCTCTTCATAGCCGCTGTCCATAACGTTATAAAATAACGACCAATTATCATCTTTAGCCATCTTTCCATAAACACTTAAACCCAGCCAGTCCACATAGTCCGCCCCTGGATAATAATTGGCCATGTCGTTCCAGGGCTCCTGCGGTATGCTGAAGTGGTTGGTGTGAAAGCCCCACAGGATATTGTTCGCCCGCTTGGCCCTTACCCGATCGACCACATAGCGGTATGCCTTTTTCACCAGCTCCGGTCCCTTGTATAGCGGGTGTCCGTCTTGCTCTCCGATGACCTCGCCCGCACCATAAAAGTACCCTGACCACGGGAACCAAAACCCGTTCATTTCGAGACCCCATGTCACCATCAGGGGTTTGTCGTACTGGCGTGCGGCATCGGCCCATTGGTCAATATAGTTGTCCCATTTGCCATCCAGGATATCTTGCAGATTGAAGCGGTCTGGTCCCTTACTCTCTTCGTATGGTTTGTCCCATGGCGACCAGAAGAGCAGAGGAATCGCCCCGTAGCCTGAGATGATCTGAACCGTTTTCAAGGGGAATTCCTGGTCGCCCCAAAAATTGCCAAAGGCGACTACGGCGAGGCGCTTGCCGACCATTTTGTCAAATGCGGTCAGGGCATCATAGGTGACATGGCTCTCTCCTTCGCCAAAATCGACATAGGCGCCGGCATAGGCCCCCTGTTCCGGCATCAAGAGCTCCTGGGGGCCCTCATCTTTAACCACAACGGGTTCATTTTGTTTGCAGCCGGCGACAAGGACGCCAAGGGCAAGCCAGATCGAAGTCAGGATGATGACGGCATGAGTCCGGCAGCGTCCGTGTTCGACCTGGATGGATTTTGTTTTCGTCAGCATATTCATCGGCACCCCCCCACGCTTATTGAGTTTTGACAGCCCTGTCATCATAGGTGACAGAGGCGGTGCGGTCGAGTTTGCCCCAGCCTACCCACACCCCTTTGATCGCCTTGATAATGGCCCGCGCTACCGCATAGCTCAAGACCGGTCGATAGATAAACCGCATCGGCAGCACCAGTCGGATTTGAGACAGGGGCTCCTTCTCTATCCGGCAGGCGACTGCAGCCAGCAGCAGGTCCGCCAGTAAAAAGATGCCGAAATAGAGATAAAGAATTTTGTTGGCCGGGCTCATGATAAGCGAAATCAGCAAAATAGCGTCGATGATTGGTCCGATGGCCACCAGAAAGATGTTGAAGAACCAGGCGCTCGGCAGGCTGAACCAGGCAAGCGCCCCGAACTGCGAGTCAAAGAGCATGTCGCTATGCTTCCAGAGGCACTGCAGAGTCCCGAACGCCCAGCGGAAACGCTGTTTGGAAAAGGCCCTGATCGTCTCCGGGGCCTCGGTCCAGGCAACGGCGCGGGCAGCGTAATACACCTTAAAGCTGTTTTTGTGCAGGCTCAAGGTGAGGTCGGTGTCCTCGGCCAAGGTGTCGGTGCTAATCCCGCCAACCGCTCGGACTGCGCTTTTTCGTAAGGCGCTGACCGCCCCCGGCACCACCGTAATGCAGTTTAACTGGTGGTAGGCCCGGCGATCCAGGTTGAAGCCGCAGGTATATTCAAGCGATTGGAATTTGGCGACCAGGGTTTTTGGGTTACCGACTCGCGCCCGTCCGGAAACAGCGCCCACTGACGGATCGGCAAGCGGACGGACCAGCTCGGCAATCGTGTTTAGCTCAAATTGCGTATCCGCGTCAAGGCTGATTACAATCTCATGGCGCACGGCCTCAATCCCGTTCTTCAAGGCCGTGGCCTTGCCGCAGTTGACTTGACGGAGAAGACGGATGCGCGTGTCACTGCGCGCCATTGCCGCCACGATCTCGGACGTATCGTCCTTTGATCCGTCATCGACCACCAGAATTTCGATCTCCCCGGTGTAATTGGTGGTCAGCAGAGCCCGTAGCGTCTCATGGATCACTTTTGCCTCGTTGTAGGCCGCAATCAGCACACTCACCGGCGGGCAAAATGCCGGGGAACCGGGCTGCACTTTATCGTGCCGCCGGTTACTGATGGCAAGATACGCCACGATCAAGGTTCGTAAAACTACCAGGGCGGTGGCCACGATCATGAAGGCCCAGAAGAAATCGGTCACGGTGTGGATGACCGTGAAACCCCAGCTGCTGATCGCCCTGCTGATCGATAGCTGATTCTTGGGCACAGCAGGCATGAGCTGGTCGAGCGGCACGTCAAGCATTTCAGGCAAAGAAACGATGTTGTCACCCCTGACTCGCAAATAATCGATAATCTTGGGAAGCGCCGCAACCGTCTGACTGCGGTCGCCGCCAGCGTCATGCAGCAGGACGACATCGCCCCCCAGCATGCGGCCTGTTCGGACGCTCTCAACCAAGGCTTCAACCCCGGGCCGGGCCCAATCTTCCGTGTCGATATCCTCGCTTACTGTGATGTACCCCATTTTCTGGGCAATTTTGATGGGTACCAGCTCCTCGGGTTCATGGGGATTGGTGTCGGCATTATAGGGAGGACGGAAGAGAGTGGTGGAGTGGCCGGTGATGGCCTCGATCAGGCGTTGGGACGCATTGAACTCCAGGTTGGCCCGTTCCTCTGAAACAAGTGCGATATTCGGGTGGGTATAGGTGTGGACGCCGATGGTATGACCTTCGCTGACGATCCGTCTGACCAAGTCCGGGTATTGCTCCATGTTCGCGCCGACCATGAAGAACGTCGCCTTCACCCCTTTGGCTTTCAGGATGTCGAGAATTTGTGGGGTCCATTCGGAGTCGGGGCCATCGTCGAAGGTGAGGGCGACAGCATCCTTGACGGCGCTATCCTGATGAACAATGGTGATATAGCTCGGGAACTTCTCATAGCGCGCCTTCGCCACATCCTCCGCGTCCGGTTGGCTGTGGAGGCTGATGCGGCGCTTGCCGTCGGCGCGTTCGTCCTCCATGCTGAGAAAATTGCCCTTGTCGATATTGGCTATCGCATCGCCAGGCTTGATAGCCTCAATCAGCGTGAGATCGTTTTGCAGAAGCGGTTTTTCGACATCCAGGGTGAGGACATGCCAGATGCCGGGGTCTTCGGTGCCCAAACGCGAGATAGCGACCCCACCGACATGGTGCTCACGGCCTGCGTTGAGCTGGTTTAAAAATGTCACTGCGTCCAGAAACCAGACGGTGTGGGCAGATCCGGCGTCTTCATAGGAAAAATAGGGATTCAGCGATTGGTCGTCGAATTCGCAGGATGGAAGGCCGGAGCGGAAGGCCCGGCTCATCACATCCTCAAAGCTGATAGTCGCCGCCTCCTTTTCGCCGTCCGCCCAGTCATAGCCGTAAGAGCCAAGGGCGATGACCCACTGCTGCGGCTCGCCATACTCACTGACCAGGGTGTCAAGCCAGCCATTGAACCACTCCCAGGAAGCAATAGGACCGGGAGGGTCGGACTCGGCATTTTCATCATGCAGCATGGCGACAAAACGGTCGACATGCTGGGCCAGCGTATCCAGATCGAAAATGTTGAGCTGCTGGCCCATGGGGACGCAAAGCCACAACTCCAACGACTCCGCATGCAGGGCAGTCGCAACTTTTACCAGGAAGTCCGTCATCGCCTCCCGATAGGAGGGGTCAATGTCTTCAAAATCAAGGACTACCCCGCCCGCGCCCATCTCCTTCAACTGCGTTTTGAGGTTAAGAATGAACTGGTCGTGAGCCGAGTCAGGTCCGTTGATCAGCCCTTCCACCACATCGGGCGTCCAGTTGCCAATGCTTGCCATATTGCTGAGCAGGGGGAGCAGCACAAGCCCCCGCTCCTTGGCCAGATCAAGAACCGCCTGATCCTTCAAGACCTTTAACTTCCCACGCCCATCCACCATGGTTATCCAGTCCGGACTGAGATGGGTCAGTTTGTCGGCGTTAGCCTTAAGGGAATCAAGGCTGTCCGGATCCCAGTTGTCATAAAAGCCTAAGCGGATTTCCTTGTCGGCAGGGAAGCCGGGCCCTTTCGTTTTATGCAAAGACAACGCTGTCCTCGCTTGATCGCTGCCGGTCACGTTTCCCGCTTGGCCGCCAATGTCCTTATCGAAGTTCAGCCATAATGGCTGGGCCACCATCTGTTTCCCCGGCGGTTCTTTGCTTTGCATGGCCTTCAAGCGGGATTTGAGCTGTTGCACCGCCACCGGAAGTTTAAACTGTGATGGCACGAACAGAGTCTGGGCGAAGATAGTCAACCCCACAAAAAAAAGGGCGCTGGCCGTCAGTATGATCAGACGGAGCTTTGGCCAGCGCTTCCCGCGCGTGTCCAAAAAGATGAAGGTGTCCGTCTCTGTGGCCCTGGGCGGCGAGGGGACGGGGGGGGTATGTTCACTCTCAACGGTCATTTGCTATTGCTTCTCCAGCGGCACATGTCGGTAAGCCGTTGTCAAAAGATAACGTGGTTCTCGATAATTCTCAGCCATTATTGTAGGAGCGGCCCATGGCCTCAATCAGGAGCCAATCGCGGCCATGGGCCGCTCCTACCAAGATTGACGGCTGCATTCAGGGCAATCCTGAATAGTGAGCTGAAATCCTTACGAGCCACGAAAAATAAACAACGGAAAACGATAAACTGGCTTGTTATGGAAGTCAATCGCAATTAAGGGCGGAAACATTCAGCAGTACCACATTGCCAGAACCAACCAAAATTTCATAAGGGGGATGCTTGTCAAGGAGGAGGTGGGAGGATTGTTGGTCAGCGGGATAGAATTTTGGCGCGGAGTTCAGTGGCAAGGGTCTTGGCCTGTGCGACTTGCTTGGGGGTGAGCTGGCTGGCGGCAAGATCTTTCCCCTTGTCGGCATTGACCTGCCCCTGTGCCTCCGCCAGACTGTACCAGGCATAGGCGTTGATATCGTCCTGGGGCACGCCCCGCCCACTACTATACATGAAGGCCAGATTGTACTGGGCCTTCGCCTGGCCGTGCTCCGCAGCCTTCCGGTACCAGGTGACGGCTTGGCTGTCGTCCTGGGGTACGCCCCGACCCTCGGCATACATGAGTCCCAAGCTCGACTGAGCTCCGGCGTTGCCCTGGTCGGCCGCTTTTTGATACCAAGGAATGGCCTTCCTGTCGTCTTGGGGCACACCGTCGCCCAAAGCATAAGCCAGGCCGACCTTGTACTGCGCCTCGGCATCGCCCTTCTCGGCAGCCGCCATCAATGCAGCATAGTCAACTCCCTCGCCCGCTGCCGCCATGCGGGCAACCAGCATCAGGCCAATCGCCGCCAGGGCCAAGGCCCCAGCCATTCTCTTAGCTCCCAGTAATTGCATCATGATTCGCTTCCTCCGTCGGTGAAGATATCATGGCCAATAATACCCCCAATGTCAACAGGAAAGGACATTGAGCCGCAAACCAACGAAAACTCTCCGCGCATCAGTTTGTTCGTAGCCATGCTTTTGAGGAGTCGCGCCGGATTGTGAGGAGAATTGGATCGGCGTTGGCCATCCGAACGTATGTTGGGAACTCACGAGACGATTTCGTAGCTTGTGCTCCTGCCGCCGCCTGACCGTTTCCGCAGGAGGCCTTTTGTTCCCAGATCGGCCAGGTCACGGCTGGCTGTGATTTTGCTGCATTTGCACATCCCTGCGTATTTGCGGGTTGTCATCCCGCCCGTAAATTGTCCTCCTTCCTCTAAGAGGTGATTCAGAACCTTCTGCTGTCTGGCATTCAATGCAGTTTTGTCATGCCGGTGCCAGAAGTGCGTTTTGTTGACAACCTGCTCGATGATCCATTGCGATTTGCGCAAAGCCGTGATCAGCGTTTGTCCAAACCAGAGCAGCCAGTCCGTGACGTCTACCCCGCCCCGGCCAGCCTCTTCGAGGAGACGGTAATACTCTTTTTTGTCCAGGCCGACCTGCTTGGAAAAAGAGATGACCTGCATCAACAGGGGAAAACTTCTGGCCAGAAGCGAGGCGGTTATCGCCCGGCCGACCCTGCCGTTGCCATCATCAAATGGGTGGATCATGATGAACCATAGGTGGGCGATGCCGGCTTTGAGGATTGGAGTAGAGTCATTGGCCTGATTGACGAAGGACAGGAATTGGCTCATTTCCCGATCGAGTCTATCCTTGGGATGCAGTGAACGCGTTCCCTGTCAACCGGGCCGGAGACAATCTGCATTGGTTCCGGCCCTCGATACCCGCCGACATGGATCTGGCGCAACCCGGAATAGCCAGTAGGGAAGAGCGCTGCCTGCCAGCTGCAAAGTCTCTCTTCCGTGAGTGGTTGACTGGAGTTGTTCCTTGCGTCCAGCAACATTGCTACCAGACCATCGCTCTGGCTATTCGAGTCGTCTGCTTTGATCGGCAAGCCAAGCTGCTTACGGACTGAGGCCCGGACTGAACTGCGGCGCAGGGCTTCGCCTTCGATGGCCGAGGTCTCCATGGCATCATCGGCCAAGACCGTTTTCCTTGCATCGAGCAAGACCTGGTCCGCCAATGTGCGGCAAGTCGCTTCAAGGGCGCCGATCAACTGTGAGGCGGTCGCTATCGAGGCCAGTAGTCGCTCGGTGTTGTAGCAGAAGTTGGGCCAGGAAGGCTGTTGCCAAATCCATTGTTGATCGCTTTGCATGTCTTATTCGTATCATATTGTATGCGATTAGGCGAGCTATTCGCATCACGACCAAAACGTTTTTGTCTCATCAGGTTCTGGTGTGTTTTTGTAATTAGGGGTGGAGTTCAGTACCGTGGTAACGGTACGGGCAGAAATTTTTCATGTAATTTTCTCCCAATATCTTATTTCAAAGAACTTGACATCAAAAAAACAATACAGTAAATAGCCAGCATTAAGTGCCAGTACTACAGTGTGGCGGTGTGGAGGCGAAAATAAGGGCGGTGCCCGATGGCTCAGTTTCGTTATGAGTTTTACACCTCGAAGGGGAAAAATAAATCCTCTTTTCTGTTAAGTCCAGCTTGATTCGGAGGGATACCGGCTGACGTGCTACCGGTACATCGAACTGAATCCTGTTCGCGCGGGGATGGTGGAGGATGCGAGCGGCTACAGATGGTCGAGCTATGGCGCGCACGCGTTAGGTCAAGCGGAGGAATTGATAGGGGAACATCCCTGCTACCTCGCTCTTGGCGCAACTGACGAGGCCAGACAAGCGGCCTATCAAGAGTTCTTGCGTCATCAAGTGGACGATGAGTCCCTAAAAGCGATTCGTGCGGCGGTAAATAGCGGAACCGCATTGGGCAGTGAGCGGTTCAAGGACGAAATCGAAGCGACGCTTGCAAGATCAATTCGACTCGGGACGCCGGGGCGTCCGCAGAAGGGGATTGACGAGGGAATGTCGAGACAGTGTGAACTTGGGTTAATGGGAAAATGAATATGGTGATGAACATGGGCAGAATATCGAAAATATCGGGTGCCGTCCCTATTTTTTCTTTCCTTTTAATCACTTGCCTATGCGTCATTTGCGGCTGTGACTACAAGCCGGCCTCAAGCGGTGCCAAGCAATTTGGTGTTGCCAGTCCTACCATGTCCCCCGACAATGGAACAATCGTCTTTTCTCTCGGCGAAGAGCCGTCGGGCCGTTGCAACATAGCCGTATACAAGATTGCAACAAAACAGTTGATTCAAATGAATCCAACAGGAAAAGACTGTCTTGCCCCTGTCTATTCACCAGATGGCAGGATGCTGGTTTTTGCTTCAGGACAAGATGATGACAAAAATATCTTCGTCATGAATGCCGACGGAACAGGCTTACGACAATTAACTCACACCGTAAACGATAAGTCGCTTCGTGAGAATGGAGAGCCAGTTGTAAAAATAAATGCTGTTCCTTCCTTCTCGCCTGATGGGGAAAAAGTAATTTACAAACGTTCTGGCATTCGTCGGAAACGCAGCATGGGGGGTGAGATGGTGTCTCACTGGGATGTCTATGAAGCGGATATCGCAACCGGCACGGAAAAACGGTTGACGGACTACCGCTATTACATGATGACTAGGCCATCCTACCTGCCTGAGGGTCAAGGATTCATCTTTTCCGGCAGTGGGTCGAAGGGAGCCGGGATTCCCGAAGAGATGGATGCCAAAAATGGCAACGAGATCATGCTTATGAAGCTGGGACAAAAACATCCCCAGCGGGCCTTTGAGCATCCAACATTCGCTACAAACCCCACAATTTCACCCAATGGCGCCATAGCGTTCGTGTCTCGAACAAACGAGTACGATGGCACCAAGGGCTCATACACCTATGACATCTTTATCCATCAGGACGGCCAAACGAGACGGCTGACCACCGAGAAATTTGCGATCATCGCCAGCCCTTTTATGTCGTTTGATGGCTCAAAGGTCGTCTTTCTTGCCAGTAAAACTCAAAATGAAGGGGCTGTGCTTTGGCTGGCCAACAGCGATGGCACAGGTGTTGCCAATATCGGACGGCCGTGGAAGGAATTGAAATAACAACCATTTGTTGAACAGGAGAGAACCATGTCCAGTGCTTTTGATCAAATCTTCCGAATTCCGAGTATCCCAGAGTATGGCAATTATGGCGGACCCGGCCATTCAGGCGAGCGAACAAATCCCGACGGATCCCTGTATTATGATCCAGATACAGGAAATACCGTGCCATATTACAAAGATCCAGTAGATGCATTGGATGCCTTGTTCAAGGCACATGACCGTGCATATGATGCAGCTAAAGAAAATGGTGACCGAACACTTGACTATTTAAAAGCTGATGTTGGGCTAATTATTGCCATGAACGCTATCGATACTTCCGGGCTTGATCCATATAGCAATACTTATATATGGGAGGCTACCCGTTATTTTACGATGAAAATTATTGCGTTATCGATGAGCAACCCCATGGATTCCATCCGAGATCAGTTCGACATCGCCGAAAAAACTCTCTCACCTCTCATCCTGGACTTGGACGGCGATGGTGTGGAAACCACCGGCGTCAAGAGCGGCGCTTACTTCGACCATGCCGGCGACGGTTTTGCCGAACAGACCGGTTGGGTTGGAGCGGACGATGGTTTGCTGGTGTATGACCGCAACGGTAACGGACGCATCGACACCGGCACGGAGCTCTTCGGCAGCAATACCCTCCTTGCCGATGGGACCATGGCTGCCAACGGCTTTGAGGCGCTCAAGGAGCTGGACACAAACCATGATGGCAAGATTGACGCCCAGGATGCGGCCTTTGCCAACCTCCGGGTCTGGAAAGACGCGGACAGCGACGGTTACACCTCCGACGGCGAGTTACTCACCCTTGGACAGGTCGGGGTGCAGTCCATCAACACCGGCTACCGCAACTCTACTCTTGTGGACGCCAACGCCAACGCCCACAAGCAGGCAGGTGGCTTCACCCGTACCGATGGCAGCGCGGCCATGATCGAGGACGTCTGGTTCCAGACGGACAACATGTACACCATCGCCGAAGAGTGGCTCGAGGTGCCCGATGACATCGCGGCCCTACCCGACCTGCAAGGCTACGGCCAGGTCTACGACCTGCACCAGGCCATGGCCCGGGACGTCAGCGGCCACCTCAAGAGTCTGGTTGAGCAATTCGTTGCAGAGGTCGACCCCGCTGCCCGCAACGCACTCACCACCCAGATCATCTACGCTTGGGCCGACGTTGAAGACAAAGATCCCAACAGCCGCGCTACGAAAATGATCTACGGCAACGCCATTGGCGATGCTAGAAAACTCTACGCAATTGAAGCTTTTCTGGGCGAAGGTTACTTGGGAACCTGGTGTTGGGGTGAGAGAGACCCCAACCCACACGGCCCGGCTGCGGCTAAACTGCTCACGGCCTTTGATGAGTTTGCCAATGGCATCACTGCCCAGCTGATGGCGCAGACCCGGCTCAGGAGTATCTATGCCGCCATCGACTATACGTGGGATGAGAACACTCAAACCATCAAGAGCGACCTTTCCATGACGATCCCTCTTTTCGCCGACAAGCTTGCTGCTGATCGGGAGCAGGGCAGGGCAGAGATTACGGCTTTCGTTACCAATCTGACCTACACCCATAACCTGTCTGCATTGGACACGCAAACATTCCAGCAGGCGCTGGAGGCGTTTGGCCAGGACGTGGCCAGCGTTGTCGGCATGGCCCTTCGCGGTATGGTTGCGACACAGGGCAGCGACTGTCTGACAGGGGACGGGGCAGACGAGATCATCGCCGGATGGGGAGGCAACGACATCATATACGGGGGAGGTGGCAACGATCAATTAATGGGCGAAGAGGGAAACGATTCGCTTTGTGGCGACGACGGCAACGACACCCTGGACGGAGGGATGGGCAATGACCTGCTCGATGGTGGCGTCGGCAATGACACCTATCTCTTTGGTCTCGGCGCGGGGCAAGACACGATATGGAGTACTGATAGCACAACAAACAAGCAAGACACTTTGAAGCTTGGAACCGGAGTTTTGCCGGATGATGTCAGCCTGAGTCGAAACGCCGACGACCTGATTCTTAAGATATGCGGTACGGGCGACTTGTTGACGGTTGTGGGATATTTCGTCAACGATGGTGTGTCACCTAGCAGCCTTGAGGCTATTGAATTTGAGAATGGCACTGTTTGGGATTTTGCGGCGGTGAAGGTGATGCTGCCGTCGGTGGGGACGGAAGGAGATGATCTGATTCGGGGATACAACACGGAGGAGGTCATTGATGGGTTGGGCGGCAATGATGTAATTGAGGGGCAGGGTGGGGATGACACCTTGAGCGGTGGTGTTGGGGATGACAGCCTGTGGGGTGGGGCCGGCAACGATACCCTGGACGGTGGGGCCGGCAACGACGCCCTACAGGGCGAAACGGGCAACGATACCTATACCTTCAATCTGGGTGACGGACAGGACACGATTTTCGAGAATGACTCAACGGCAGGTAACCTGGACACCATTCGCTTCGGAGAAGGGATTGCCGCGAGTGACATCACTTTTGTCCGTAGCGGATACGATTTGATCATGGGTATCAACGGCACTAGCGACCTGGTGAAGATCTTGAACTGGGGGTATGAATTTTCCTGCCGTATCGAGCGTGTGGAGTTTGCCGATGGCACAATATGGGATGCTGGATATTTACATGATCAAATATCCTCCGTGCCTATTGTCGGGACAGGTGGCGTTGACTATCTGCGAGGCTGGTTGGAGTTTAATAACATTTTTCAAGGTTTGGGCGGCAACGACACCCTATACGGCGATGATGTCGGCAACAACACCTACCTGTTCGGACGTGGTGATGGTCATGACCTCATTACCGATTACGACTCAACGTCCACCAAACTGGACACCATCCAGTTTGGTGCCGGGGTCGCTGCGAGCGATATCACCTTTGCGCGTAGCGGATATGATCTCGTGCTGGGCATCAACGACACCAGCGATCAGCTAAGAATTCAGAACTGGGGATATGGGGACGCCTACCGCATTGAGCGGGTGGAGTTTGCCGATGGCACATTCTGGGATGCGGAATATTTACATGATCAAATATCCGCCGTGCCCATTGTCGGGACAAGTGGCGTAGACTATCTACGAGGCTGGTCTGGGCTTAATAATATTCTTCAAGGCTTGGGAGAAAACGACACCCTGTACGGCGATGTCGGCAACGAAACCTATACTTTCAACCTGGGTGACGGACAGGACACGATTTATGAGAATGACTCAACGCCAGGCAACCTGGACATCATTCGCTTTGGAGAAGGGATTGCCGCGAGTGACATCACCTTTGTCCGTAGCGGATACGACCTGATCATGGCCATTAACGGCACCAGCGACCAGGTGAAGATTTTGAACTGGGGATATGGAATTCCCTTCCGTATCGAGCGGGTGGAGTTTGCTGATGGTATAACCTGGGATGCAGGATATATACGTGATCAAATATCCGCCATGCCTATTGTCGGGACAGGTGACGTTGACTATCTACGAGGCTGGTTTGGGCTTAACAACATCCTTCAAGGCTTGGGCGGCGACGACGCCCTGTACGGCGATGTCGGCAACGACACCTACGTGTTCGGACGTGGTGATAGCCAGGATATCATCAGCGACTACGATACGACCCTCGGTAACGTTGATACGATCCGGTTCACGGATAACGTGCTGCCTTCCGAGGTTGAGGTGTTCAGGGAGGGTTCCGACCCGGCAAGTCTGGTGTTGAGCAATGCCACTACGGGCGACCGGATCACAGTACAGGGTTGGTTTAATGAAACTGACACGGGCTACCGGGTGGAGCGGGTTGAGTTTGCCAACGGAACTGTCTGGGACGAGAATATTCTGGAGCAGGCACCCATTGTGGGAACGTCCAGTGATGATTTTCTGTTTGGCGGGATATGGAACGACGTGTTTGATGCCCGGTCCGGCAGCGATACCCTCGACGGCGGCAGCGGCGGCGACGATGTCTACCTGTTCGGGCGTGGTGATGGACAGGACATCATCAGCGATTACGACACCACAGCCGGTAACGTTGACACGATCCGGTTCAAGGATAACGTGCTGCCTTCTGAGGTTGAGATGTTCAGGGAGGGTTCAGACCCGTCAAATCTGGTGTTGAGCAACGCCACCACCGGTGATCGGATTACGGTGCAGAACTGGTTTGGTGGCGCAGACTATCGGGTAGAGCGGGTCGCGTTCGCCGATGGCACCGTTTGGGATGAGGACATTCTGGTACAGGCCCCCGTCATGGGCACGGCTGACAACGATTATTTAGCCGGTGGTGCGGGCGATGACGTCTACCTGTTCGGTCGCGGCTTTGGGCAGGATACGATCTGCGATTTCGACTATGCCAATAGTGGAGGGCAGGACACGATCCGCCTAGTGGCTGACATCAATCCAGCAAATGTGACCCTGAGCCGCGACACCTCCAACCTTTACCTCAGTATCAACGGAACCAGCGACAGCCTGGCCATCTCGAACTGGTTCGGCGGCGGGAACTTCCGAGTCGAGCGGATGAAGTTTGCCGATGGGACAGTATGGGATGCCACGTTGATGGCGAATACGCCGTATCTCGGGACGGATGGAGCAGATTCTTTGTCTGGCGCGAACGATAACGAGACCTTTATCGGAGGAAACGGGGACGATACGCTTTATGGCAACGGCGGCAACGACGTTCTGGATGGTGGCACGGGTGACGATGCTATGGACGGTGGGGTAGGCGATGACACCTACCTGTTCGGTCGGGGCTACGGGCAAGATACCATCACCGATTTTGACTCTGCCAATGGTGGAGGGCAGGACACGATCCGCCTGGCGGCGGGCATCAACCCGGCTGATGTAACCCTGAGCCGGGATGCCTCCAGTCTTTACCTCAGCATCAACGGCACCAGCGACAGGTTGACCGTCTCGAATTGGTACGGTGGCACGAACTACCGAGTCGAGCGGGTGGAGTTCGCTGGTGGAATAATATGGGATGCCACGCTGCTGGCGAATGCCCCGGATATCGATACAGGATTACCTGGTACAAGTCAACAGACACCACAAGGGGAAATCATTGTTGGCCAAAACAGCGATGACACGCTCTATGGCAACGGTGGCAATGACGTTCTGGATGGAGGTCTCGGCTATGATACCCTGCAAGGCGGAGCGGGTGATGACGCCTACCTGTTCGGTCGGGGTTATGGACGGGATATCATCACCGATTTCGACTCTGCCAATGGTGGTGGGCAAGACACGATCCGGCTGGCGGCGGACATCAACCCGGCCGATGTAACCCTGAGCCGGGATGCCTCCAGCCTTTACCTCAGCATCAACGGTACCAGCGACAGGCTGACAGTTTCGAACTGGTACGGCGGCACGAACTACCGAGTCGAGCGGGTGGAGTTTGTCGACGGAACGGGATGGGATGCCACGTTGCTGGCGAAATCCCAGTATCTCGGGACGGATGGTGCCGATTCTTTGTCTGGCACGAACGATAACGAGACCTTTATCGGAGGAAGCGGGGACGACACGCTTTATGGCAACGGCGGCAATGACGTTCTGGATGGGGGTCTTGGCTACGACATTCTGCAAGGCGGAGCGGGCGATGACATCTACCTGTTCGGCCGGGGGTATGGACGGGATACGATCAGCGATTTCGATTATGCCAATGGGGGCGGGCAGGACACAATCCGCCTGGCGGTCGACATCAACCCAGCCGATGTGACCCTGAGCCGGGATGCCTCTAGCCTTTACCTCAGCATCAACGGTACCAGCGACAGACTGATCGTTTCGAACTGGTACGGCGGCACGAACTATCGAGTCGAGCGGATGGAGTTCGTCGACGGGACGGTATGGGATGCCACGCTGCTGGCGAATGCCCCGTACTTTGGTACGGACGGGGCCTATTATTTTTATGGCACGAACGATAACGAGACCCTTATCGGAGGAAGCGGGGACGATACGCTCTACGGCAACGGCGGCAACGACATTCTGAATGGCGGAATGGGGAACGACACCCTTGACGGGGGCACGGATAGCGATATTTACGTGTTCGGTCAGGGCGCTGGTCGGGACACGATCAGTGAATATGACAGCACTGTAGGCACCAGCGACACAATCCTCCTGAACTCCGATGTTGCCCCTGGAGATGTAACCCTGAGCCGCGACGCTTCCAACCTTTACCTCGACATCAACGGCACCAGCGACACAATTATAGTTCAGAACTGGTTTGCCGACCCGGCCTACCAAGTGGAGCAGATCAAGTTTGCCGATGGCACGGTTTGGGATACTGCCGTCATGCAGGCAGCCAAGCTCATGGGGACAGAGGATAGCGATTATCTATTTGGATCATCTGGAGACGACGTTATCGTAGGACTGGGTGGTGACGACTATCTATGGGGGGATGCGGGCAACGACACCCTGGACGGCGGCACGGGGAGTGACACTCTCTGCGGCAACACGGGCAACGACACCTACGTATTCGGGCGCGACTATGGTCAAGATACGATCAGCGACTACGACACCACTGTAGGCAACAGCGACACCATTCTCTTGAACTCCGATGTGGTGCCTGGTGACGTCACCCTGTGGCACGACGCCTCCAACCTTTACTTAGGTCTCAACGGCACCAGCGACACAATTACGGTTCAGAGCTGGTTTGACGACCCTGCCTACCGGGTGGAACGGATTGAGTTTGCCGATGGCACGGTTTGGGATACTGCCGTCATGCAGGCAGCCAAACTCGTAGGGACGGAAAACAGTGATTATCTTGCCGGATCGGCTGGCAACGACGTTATCCAGGGGTTGGGCGGTGACGACTATCTCAGCGGGGAGGCGGGCAACGACACCCTTGACGGCGGCACGGGAGCAGACACCATGATTGGCGGTTTGGGTAATGACATCTTCCTCGTTGACAATGATGTTGACCTCGTGATCGAGAATGCCGGCGAGGGTGCCGATCGAGTGTATGCCTCGGTTTCCTATACCCTGGGTGACAACATCGAAAACCTGTACCTCACCGGCGCAAGCGCCATCGACGGCACCGGCAATAGCTCAAACAACATCATCGAAGGCAACTCTGCCGCCAATATTCTGTACGGCCTCGGCGGCGACGACACGATCAATGGCGGGGAGGGAGCGGACACCATGATCGGCGGCTTGGGCAATGACATCTTCACTGTTGATAATGTTGCCGATATCGTAATCGAAAACACCGGCGGGGGTACTGACTTGGTCTATGCGACGATTTCCTATACCCTGGGCGACAACCTCGAAAACCTGACCCTCACCGGCGTAAACGCCATCAACGGCGCCGGCAACAGCTCAAACAACGCCATCATTGGCAACGCCGCCGCCAATATTCTCTACGGCCTGGCAGGCGACGACGATATCAATGGCGGTGAGGGTGCGGATACCATGGTCGGCGGCTTGGGCAATGACATCTTCACCGTTGACAATGTTGCCGACATCGTAATCGAAAACGCTGGCGAAGGCATAGACCGGGTGTACACTACGGTTTCCTATGCCCTGAGCGACAACATCGAAAAGTTGACACTCTCTGGCGCCAGCGCCATTGACGGCACCGGCAATAGTCTGAACAACACCATCGTCGGCAACGCCGGAGCCAATGTCCTGTACGGACTGGCGGGCAACGACGATATCAATGGCGGTGCGGGAGCGGACAGCATGATCGGCGGCCTGGGCAATGACATCTTCACCGTCGACAATGTCGCGGACCTCGCAATCGAGTACGTCGGCGAGGGTATTGACCGGGTGTATGCCTCGGTTTCCTATGCCCTGGGCGACAACATCGAAAACCTGTACCTCACCGGCGCAAGCGCCATCGACGGCACCGGTAACAGCTCAAACAACATCATCGAAGGCAATTCCGTCGATAATATTCTGTACGGCTTGGCGGGCGACGACACGATCAATGGAGGCGCGGGGGCGGATACCATGATTGGCGGCTTGGGCAATGACCTCTTCACCGTTGATAATGTCGCTGACCTCGTCATCGAGAACGCCGGCGAGGGTACTGACCGAGTGTCTTCGACGATTTCCTATACCCTGGGCGACAACCTTGAAAATCTGACCCTCACCGGCGCAAATGCTATCGATGGAACCGGCAATAGCCTGAGCAACATCATGGCAGGCAACGCCGCCGCGAATATTCTTTGCGGCCTGGCAGGTAACGATAATATCGATGGCGGCGCAGGTGCAGACACCATGGCCGGCGGCTTGGGCAATGACATCTTCTATGTTGACAACAGTGCCGACCTCGTCATCGAGAACGCCGGCGAGGGTACTGACCGGGTGTACTCTACGATTTCCTATGCCTTGGGCGCTAACGTCGAGAACCTCACGCTATCCGGGACGGCGGCCATCAACGGCACGGGGAACACACTTGCCAACGTGCTCACCGGCAACAGTGCAAGCAACACCCTTATTGGTGGAGCCGGCAACGACACCTTGGTCGGCGGCGCTGGCAATGACACCTACGTGTTTAACGCGGGTGACGGAAGCGACACCATCAACAACTCCGATGCCACTGGCTTCGACATCGTGACTCTTGGCGCAAGCATCGGCCAGACCAGTGTCGGGCTGTTCCGCAACGGCAATAACCTTGAGATTGGCTATAGCGATATCGACAAGGTGAGTGTCAGCAATTACTTCGCCAATGCCGACTCCATGGTGGATGAAGTCAACCTGGCCGACGGCTCCTACCTCTCCGCTGCCGATATCAACCAAGTTATTCAGGACATGGCCGCCTATGCGGTGAATGAGGGGATTGCCATGAATTCCATCAATGATGTCCGGCACAATGAGCAGTTGATGAACCTGGTAATCGGATCCTGGCGCGCATAATCTGCTTTCGTTGCATGTCATGCAAAAACGCCTGGGAGGGAGCAATCTCTCCCAGGCGTTTTTGTTCGCAGAATCACGGTGTAGATTACCTCTATTTTGGCACAGTAACGATTTAACAATACAACAGAGTATCCCGTCACCCCCGCATGCCGTTGAGCCGAGACCCAGTACATGTCTGATTCCCTGGCTTCCCGCTAACAGCATGCGGGAATGACGGAAAAGCATCGTCTGTACTCTCATCAGAGAAAATCCGACAAAGTAGAATTACAGCCAATGAACAAACTCACTTCCGGCATCCTTATCTTCTTTGCCATCTTGCTCTGTGGGCAGGTAGCACACTCCCAAGTCCTTACCTTCGATGAAATCCTTCAACAGGCCATCGACCACTCCTTTGATCTGAAAATCGGCAACCTGGACGTAGAGATCGGCGAACAGCGGTTGGCCGAAGCCAGGGCCATGTATCTGCCAACCTTGTCCATGCGCCTGGCCAACGAGTATCTTGACGATCTCAGCAAGGACGCAACCGGCACGGTAGCGGTGGGCGATACGGTGATTTCCGGCAATGCGTCGACCTATCAGGACTCTTTTTCCCTTTCTGCCGGGTATCTGCTCTATGATTTCGGGGCGCGGTCGCTCAAATATCAAAACGCCGAACGGGACGTGCAGGTGGCGCGTTTTCTGGCCGATCAGGCATTTGTCGATCTCAAGGATCAAGTGCTTTCGGTCTATGGACGCGGACTCATCCTCCATAAGCAACTGGCGGCGTGGAAGATCTTGCTCGTTCAACGAAACGAGGTCTACCGTTTAACCGAGCGGCTCCAGGCGGCGGGGACCATGGGTAAAGTGGAGTTGGGCAATGCCGGGATTCTCGTGGCGGAGGCGGTGCAGACGCTCGCCGCTTATCAATTGGAGCTGGAAGGCGTGGCGCAGGATCTCGCCTTTCTTAGCGGCCAAACCTACGAGGCACGGGGCCTTGAGTTTGCCGATTTGCAGCCCGCGCTACTTTCCGAGGCCCAGGCGGATGTCCGTAACTCGCCGGAGATCAAGGGCTATGCCGTGCAGATTGAAAAGAAGAAGACGGAATATCAGATTGCCAGTCGTGCTTGGCTACCCAGCCTGAACCTCTACTCCTCCTATCGTCTATACGGCAACGATCCATCCAGTGCTGCCGATTCCTTTGTCGGCATGAAAGAGCGAAATGCCACCGTCGGCATTGTCATGGATGTGAATCTCTTTAACGGCTTCAGCGACCAAGCCAAGGCCGAACGGCTGCTTCGCGAGTTGCGCCGGTTGGAGGTGGAACGGGACAAAAAAATTGCCGACAAAGAGCGTCTGCTGAAGACCCTTGCCCAAAAGGCCACTGTTTATAGGCAGCATGCCGACGATTGGCGCTCCTTCCAAGGAGCGCTGGCGGAGCAGGGCGTCATGATGGAGCGTTTGGCAGGGCAACAGATAATCGACCGCATCAGCTTTTTAGAGCAGCAGGGCAAGCAGTTGGAAAAGAGCCTTGATCTGCAAGTCAAGCAGGTGGAACGCGATATGAATGCTTTGCAACTGCAAATGCTGGCGTTGGGGGCATCTTGATGAATACTGCACTCATTGCCTTGGAGATTGTGGCCCGTTTGAACCGGGTCGATTTTGACACCCGCGCCGTCAGCCGGGAATTTGGCCTTGCCGAGCAAGAGATGTCGCCTGATGAGTTGCGGCGCGTCGCCAAGCGCTACGGCTTCCGAGCCAAACAAAAAAAATTACCCATTGAGCAATTGGCAGCAAAATACCCGTTGCCGGCCATCATGCTCTGCCGGGACGCCTCCTATGCCGTCCTGCTCAAGGTTGCACTCGACGAGGGCAAGGCCTTGCTCTTTCTGCCAGCCGAGAAAAAGACGGTGGAGAAGACCTTTGCCGAGTTGGCGGAGATCGCTGTGGGAAAGTGGATCGTTGTTAAGCACCGGCTGCTCTCATCCCAGGCAGCCTTTGGCTTTAAGTGGTTTTTGGTCGAGATCGGCAAGTTTAAACGCATCATTTTCGAGGTGCTGGTGGGTTCTTTTGTGGTTCAGCTTTTTGGTCTGGTCACGCCGCTCTTTACCCAGGTGATTTTAGACAAGGTTATCGTCCATCGCAGCATGAGCACGCTCGACGTTTTGGCCGTCGCCTTCTTGGCGGTCACCCTGTTTGAACTGCTGCTCAATATCTCCCGCAACTATATCTTTATCCATACGGCCAGCAAGCTGGATGCCAAGCTTGGGGCCAAGTTGTTTCGGCATCTGCTGGCCCTGCCGCTGATGTATTTCGAGGCCCGCAAGGTGGGGACGATTGCCGCCCGGGTCCGCGAATTGGACACCATCCGCGAGTTTATCACCAACAAGGCGGTCTCGGTGCTGATCGATCTCTTTTTCTCCATCGTCTTTGTCGTCGTGATGCTGCTCTATAGCGTCACCCTCACCCTGGTGGTCCTGGTTTTTGTGGCGGTCATCGGCATCATCTACGTCACCATCACCCCGGAACTCAGGCGGCGGCTTGAGCAGAAATTCCAGATGGCCGCCGCCTCCAGTTCCTTCCTGGTGGAATCGGTCACCGGGGTGCAGACTGTGAAATCATTGGCCATCGAAGGCTCCATGCAAAAGAGGTGGGAGGATAACTTAGGCAACTATGTGCGCGCCAGTTTCCGCCTCGCCACCATGGGCAATGTTTCAGGCGCTATCGCCGGCAGCATCCAAAAATTGATGACCATCAGCATCCTCTTTCTCGGGGTGCAGGCAGTCCTTAATAACGAGTTGAGCATCGGCCAGCTCATCGCCTTTCAGATGTTTGCCGGCCAGTTTTCGAGCCCGGTCCTGCGCCTGGTGAATCTGTGGAACGAATTTCAGCAGGCCCTGCTCTCGGTCGACCGCTTGGGCGACATCCTGAACCACCCGGTGGAGGTCTCCTCCGACAAGGCGATCACCCTGCCGCAGATCAAGGGCCGGATCAGGCTGGATAAGGTCTCCTTTGCTTACAGCCCCAACGCCCCGCTGGTGGTCAACCAGGCAAGTTTCGCAATCAATCCCGGCATGAGCGTCGGTATCGTCGGCCGTAGCGGCAGCGGCAAATCGACCATTGCCAAACTCCTGCAGCGGCTCTACCTGGCCCAGGGCGGCGGCATCTATATCGATGAGATCGATATCCGCCACATGAATCCGGTCTGGCTGCGCTACAACATCGGCGTGGTGCTGCAGGAGAATTACCTGTTCAGCGGCACCATCCGCGACAACATCGCCCTCCCCAAGCCCAATTCCCCCATGGAGCTGATCATTCAGGTCGCCCACCTGGCCGGCGCCCACGAATTTATCGCCCAGTTGCCGGAAGGGTACGACACCATGGTGGGCGAGCGCGGCTCGACCCTGTCCGGCGGCCAGAAACAGCGAGTCGCCATCGCCAGGGCCTTGATCACCAATCCCCGAATCCTGATCTTTGACGAGGCGACCTCAGCCCTCGATTACCAATCGGAGAGGATCATCAACCAAAACCTGCAGCAGATCAAACAGGGGCGCACCACCGTCATCATCGCCCACCGCCTCTCCACCATCAAGGATTGCGACCTGATTATCGCCATGGACCAGGGGGCAATCGTCGAGATGGGCAATCATGCCGAATTGATGCAGCAACAGGGCTACTACCATCAGCTCAGCACCTTACAGGGATAGTAACTGTCCAGCAGCACCACAGCTGCTTTGTCATAGGCCTGTTTGCATAGCGCTGCTATAGCTCGCAGGCCTATTTCGCGCATCTGCGGCGTTGCTGGACAGTTACCAGGAGGATAAACATGTTTCGACGCAAAAACGACTACCATGAGTTCAAGCCAGGGCTTACCGAAATCGAGGATGAACCGCTCAACCCCTTAGGCAGGGCCATCTTTTGGATCATCGTCATCACCATACTATTTTCCGGCGGCTGGATGTATTTTGGCAAGGTCGACGTGGTGGTGACGGCGCGGGGTAAGGTGATCCCGGTAGGCGAGATCAAAATCTTGCAGCCGCTCACCACCGGCGTGGTCAGCAGCATCCTGGTCAAGGAAGGGGATTTGGTGGAGAAAGGCCAAGTGCTGATGGAGATCGATCCGTCGACGACTGAACCGGAACTTGACTCCAAGCAGAAAGACGCGAAGCAGCTGGAGCTGGAATTGTTGCGTTTGGACGCGGTGCTTAACCGCAAGACCTTTCAGCCGCAATCGGCAGGCTACGATGCCGAACTGGTGGCGGTGCAGCAAAGGCTCTATGTCAGTACCATGACCAGGCTGCAAAAGCAGATCCAGGCCAAGGAGGAAGAGCTCTTGCAGGTCAACGAACAACTGGCCGGGGCGGAAGCGGCCTGCCAAAGGATTCGGAATCTTGCGGCGCTTGCCGAAGACAAACTGGTTAGCCTTGAGCCGGTGCGCGACATCATCAGTCAAGAGCAGTATCGGCAGGCGGAAAGCGACTATAAAAGCGCCAGCGGCAACCTTGTCGAGGCCGAGCACAAGAGTAAGGAGTCATCCGCTACCGCCAAGCGGATTCGCAGTGAAATCACAGTGATTGAAGAGAGCGAGCGCGATAAGATCCTGACCGAGCTCAGCGACAAGCGGAGTAAGCTCAATTACCTCTTGGGCGATATCGAAAAGACGACCTACATCAACGCCAAGCAGCAACTGCTTGCCCCGGTCGGCGGCTTTATCAATAAGCTCCTGATCCATACCGTCGGCGGCGTGGTGAGTCCGGCGGAAAAACTGATCGCCCTGGTCCCGGTCGAGTCGCCGCTGCTCATCAGCACCCTGGTGCAGAACAAGGATATCGGTTTTATCGCCCAAGACATGGAGTCAAGCATCAAGGTCGACACCTTTAACTTTCAAAAGTACGGCACGGTTGCTGGCCGGGTGAGCCATGTCGCCAAGGACAGCATTGAAGACAAGGAGTTGGGCCTAGCCTACGAGGTCTATGTCGAGCCGCTAAAGACTTCACTCATGGTGGAAGGAGTATCTACCCCCATCACCACCGGCATGAGCGTGACCGCGGAAATTAAGGTGGGGAAGCGGCGGATCATCGAGTTCTTTATTTATCCCCTGATAAAGTATTTGGATGAAGGGATCAGTGTGCGGTGATTTTGGGAGGGTGGGGATATCTTTGGCTTTGCGGAATATCGGGCTCCGTCCAGATTACCGGAAGATATTCGTCCGGGTGATCATAGCAGAATTGTTAACACCCTGGGATATCCGGCTTCGTCCACGCCCCCATTTTTTCTGGCATCATCTTTCGCCGCCAAAGCGAACGTATATTGTATATCTTAATATATTTGACAGTAAAAAATCAGCAAAAAATGCTTTTCTTAGGTGTCACCCTGTGGTAATGGTAAAAAAATTTTGGTAAATGGCTATCTGGAAAATCAATAAAAAAAAGGCCGCCTGCACGGACTGAATGGAGGAGTAGAGCATGAAATATGTAAAGGGAACAGTGGGTTTATTGATGTCAATCTTGATCATGGGGACAAGCATAAACGCCTTTGGATTTTTGGGCCTTGGCGGGGATAGCTGGAAGGAGGAGGTGCTGTTGCATGATGGCAGTAAGTTGATTGTGGAACGGTCGCAAAGTTACGGTGGGCGGCATGAAATTGGACAATCGCCACCCATCAAGGAACACACCATCACCTTCACATTGCCTGGCTCAGACAAGACCATCACCTGGACCAGCGAATATGGCGAAGACCTTGGTCGAACTAATTTCAACTTGCTTGCCGTGCATGTCTTGAATAACACGCCTTACATCGTGGCCTCTCCAAACTTATGCCTGTCCTACAACAAATGGGGGCGGCCAAATCCACCTTACGTCTTCTTCAAGTACGACGGCAAGGCGTGGCAGCGCATTCCGCTGGAAGAATTTCCTGTCGAATTCAAAACCATCAATGTTGCTCTTGATATCCGTGGACGCGAAGTAGAGGAATTGAACAAGGCAGGCTTTGTGTCCGCAGAAAAAATCAAAAAACTAAACGCTCACACAAGGATACCCGAATACCAAATCATCCTGCGTGAGCCATTGGCGAAGGAAAGGTGCCCACAATACCCGAGCGGCCCCAAGGCACCCATTCAAATTACACCAAATACATCGCTTAAATAAACAATAACAGCAAAGTGAGTTTAAACAGATAAACCTTTTCTAGGAAAACAAGACTATGACTACCTCAATCGAATACGCGCTGATGGCAGGACACGCATATCGGACAACACGTGATGAAATCAACTGGTTTCCTATTCCACAGGGATGGAATCCATTTTTTCCCGTACCAGACCCCTCCACGACGAGTTTTCCTACGACAGGAGGCTTCGAAGCCGTCTCCTTCCAAAACATAGCCAACCCGAACGAAATCGTCATCTCCTTTGCCGGCACAGATCGTTCCGATATTTTCGGCGATTGGCAGGCGAACATAAGTTTGGCCACAGGCATTTGGTCGGAACAGCTCGGGCAAGCGGCTGAATACTACCTGCAAGTCAAGGCCGCCAACCCTGGAGACGATACAGTCATCACCTTCACCGGCCACTCCCTAGGCGGCGGCCTGGCAGCATTGCTAGGCGTTTTCTTTGGCGTGAAAGCGGTCACCTTTGATCAAGCACCATTTGCCCTCTCGGCGCTGGCCGGAGGTCTTGATATTGCCGGGTATCTCAAACAGTACCTGATGGCGCAAGACTACACAAATCCCGCCTTGATCGCAGCGCGTCAAACCGCATTGTCGAAGCTGACCGACTTTATAACGGCGCGGGAGGCCAACGACGGCTTCATCCCTGTCTCGAACTACAACCTGGTGCGCAACATCCGGGTGGACGGTGAACTTCTCTCAACTGATTATCCATTACTCCGCGACCTTAATACCATTGGTACGGTCGCCCCCCCGTTGGAACACGGGATATACGCCGACTCAACAAATTTACACACACAGGCCCTGCTTACTGCCTTTCTGCTGAGCGATCAGAATGGCACTGGCGGTCAAACCCTGCGTGAAGTCACCAAGAAACTCACCGATCTGCTGGGGATGATTTTTGATAGGAATTTGTATGAGCATCCGACGGATGACCCGGACAATGTTAACTTCCTCGAACACCTCATCCGCCACCAGGAGGGGCTTGACCCAGCCGTCGCCAACGATGGCGACGCCATGCTCGACCGCTTCACCGCCGACCTCTGGAAGATCGTCCAAGACGGCGGCCTGACCATGGCGAACAACGACCTGACCAAGGCGCTGACCGCCTTTGCCATGCAGGCGTATTACGACAACCGGCTCGCCGCCAACGAAACCCTGTTCGAGACGAACACCCTAGCTGTCACCGGCGGCATCCGCTTCGACCGTGGCCATGTGGCGGCTACCCTTGACAACGTCAAGGGCTATACGATGTTCTTCACGAATTACCTGGCAACCCTGCCGGCAACCGAGCGGACAGCCATTACCCAGCAGTTGCCCAACCTGCTCGACTGGTACATCCAAGCAGGCAACCAAGCCATGACCGCCACCGCCGGGATTGAGCGCTCCTTCATGCTAGGCGGCAGCGGGGAGGATATCTTGACCGGCGGCAGCCAGGCCGACGTGCTGGTGGGCAACGGAGGCAAAGACACCCTCTCCGGCGGCGCTGGTGCCGACCTGATGATCGGCGGCGAGGGGGAGGACTCCTATATCATCAGCGGTAACGACACCATCCGGGACACGGGCAGCAACATCATTATTTACCAGGGCAAGCTGATCGCCGGGGCCTTCCTGCGGGAGGGCACAAGCAACACCTACCGTTCCGTAAACGACAACAATATCACCCTGACCTTCGATTCCGCTGCCCACCTGACCTTGAGCGGCACGGACAGCATCACCTTTGCAGAGCAGACCAGCGCGGCGGATTTTGCCAATGGCGACTTCGGGATAATGCTGCACGACCAGGTGGAGAGCGGCGGGGGACTAACCGGGGGCGATTATGATTACATCTTCACGGGAGGTGGTTTGAATGATGAGGCCAGTTTAACTTTCTCCGGTGAAGCTTGGTATTACTCTTTTGCCCAGTACCCATGGATTAGCGTGGACCAGGCCAATCCTTCCACTGTCGAACTCAATGGCGGAGCCGGTGCCGATTACCTTTGTGGGTTGTCTGGACATGATCATCTGATCGGTGGCGACGGAGCGGATTGCTTTGTGAGTAATGGTTCTATGTATCCGGAACTGGCTGGAGACTGGATGGAGGGTGGCGCGGGAAATGACTTGCTTCAAGGCGGCGCCAAGGATGACGCGATGTACGGCGGTGCCGACAACGATTATTTTAACAGTCATGGAGGCGATGATACGCTGTTCGGCGAAGATGGCATGGATGTTATCGCTGCCGGTTTGGGCAACGACCATCTCAATGGGGGAACCGGTAACGATCTGTTGCTGGGCGACCAGACGATGATCTGGAACGGCCCACTTGAAACAGGTACTACCAGCGCCGTCAATGTGACATTCCAATTCGATGCAACAAAGGGCTGGATCACCAATTACAGCCTTACCGGGTTTGGTCTTAGGCAAGAATCGGTATCTGGCAATGATGTAATGGATGGCGGCGCGGGCAACGATCTTCTGCTTGGCGATGCCGGGAACGATATATTGTCGGGCGGGGCAGGCCACGACCGCCTGGAGGGTGGTGACGGCGATGATTGCCTTGACGGCGGGGATGGCAACGACCTGCTGCTGGGTGATGACAACAGCCTGGCGTCAGGAGGCAAGGATGCGCTGTACGGCAGGTCTGGGGACGATGCCCTGTACGGGTACGGCGGCGACGATTACCTGGATGGCGGGGATGGCAGCGACATTTTGGTTGGCTCCGGTGGCAATGATACCCTGATCGGAGGCATCGGCAATGATGAACTCCATGGCGATTCCAGCGATACCCCTCTGGCATCGCAGGGTAGCGATTACTTGGACGGCGGCGATGGCATTGATGTGCTATTGGGCTATGGCGGCAATGACACCCTGCTTGGCGGCGTCGGGAGCGACGAGCTCTATGGTGGTATTGGCAACGACGTGCTGGATGGCGAAGGCGGGGATGATTATCTCGATGGCGGCGATGGCAGCGACGTTTATCGCTTTGGCTGCGGCTCCGGGCATGATGTTGTTTATGATTCGGGATCGACCGCCGGGGATAGGGTTCTTGTCGGCGCTGGCATCGCGCCTGCGGAGGTCAGTGTGCGCCGCTACGCGGATCACCTCATTTTTTCACTGGATGGGGGTAACGACGAGCTGCTGCTGATCAACTGGTTCGCCACGGCTGGAGGCACGGTTGACCGGTTTGAGTTTGTCGACGGCACGGTATGGGATACGACCGCCATCGCAAACATGTTCGGGAGTGCGGGTAATTCTCTGCCGGCGGATGGTTCCGGTGACAATCAGCCGGGGAGCGATCCAGGGGACAATCCCCCGCCGCCACCATTTTACGGGCTCGATACCGGGGGAGGACGTTACATCAAATTTCCCGCCGATTTTTTTGAATTTGGGCTCGATAGCGATCCTGCCCAGATGGCCCAACAGATATTCAGGCTTGAAAGAGTTGCAAGAGATGCTGCGGCTGAAGAAGTAGCAGCTCACGCCGCAGATATGGCGGTATCGGTAACGATTATATCTCGGGCAATGCCGGCAACGATTACCTGTCCGGCGCGGCTGGCAATGACAGCCTTTACGCCGGGGCCGGTAATGACCTGCTTGACGGCGGTTCTGGCGACGATCTGATGTACGGCGGCAGCGGCAATGACTCACTGTTTGGCTCGGCAGACAACGACGACCTCTATGGGGGAGCGGGCAATGACCGGCTTGACGGCGGCACGGGTGACGACCAGCTTGATGGCGGGCCTGGGGATGACACCTTAAACGGCGGCGCAGATATCGATTACCTCACCGACACCTCCGGCAACAACACGTTGAATGGCGGTGCTGGCGACGACACCTTGAACGGCGGCGATGGCGACGACTATCTTATGGATCTGTACGGCGGCAATGACCGGTTGAATGGCGACGCGGGCGACGACTATCTCGCAGGCGGCACGGGCAATGACACCTTAGGCGGTGGCGCGGGCAACGACATTCTGTATGGCGGTGAAGGCAACGACACACGCTTTACGGCGGGGCGGGCAGCGACGACCTCAATGGGGGTACAGGCGATGATGTCTATCTCTTCGGGCGGGGGTCGGGTCAGGACTTCGTCTGGGAATCATATCCTGGCTGGGATGGCTCTGCTGACATCGCTAGTATGGATACGATTCGTTTCAGCAGTGGTGTATCGCCATCCGATATTACTGTCTCCCGCATCGAAATAAACGATATTTTTTATCCGGGCCTGACGGAAGAGCAAAAGGGACGTAGCGAGGCAAGGTTCCTTACTGACGATCTTTGCCTTTCCATCAAAGGCACCGGGGATCGTATCATTGTGGATTCCTGGTTTAGCAATGAGAGCGTCAGGATCGAACGGGTGGAATTTGCCGATGGCACGGTGTGGGATGTAGCGCGGCTGGAGGAGACGCCGTTTCTCGGTACGGGACAGGACGACACCTTGACAGGCGGCAGCTCGAAAGACGTCTTTGACGGCAAGGCTGGCAACGATACTCTGGATGGCGGCTACGGCAACGATGTCTATCTGTTCGGCCTTGGCGATGGCCAGGACACTATTATCGATCAAGGATCAGATAGCGAGATTGACACCATCCGCTTCAGGGCTGGCATCGCGCCTGCCGATCTATCGTTTTGGCGCGACGGCGCAGACCTGCATCTGGGTATCGGCGCTACCGGCGACGCCATCACTGTTTCCGGCTGGTTCGCTGGGTACTATCCGAGCCGCATCGAACGCATGGAGTTTGCCGATGGCACGGGGTGGGGGCAAACCGATCTTCAGTTCCTTAACTGCCTGGGCGACGATGGCGACAACACCATCTGTGGCACGGAAGGTGACGACACCATAAACGGCCTGGGCGGAAACGACTATCTGTACGGCGCTGCCGGCGACGATATTTACCTGCTCAACCAGGGCTTCGGACAGGACACGATCTACGACTATGACCCAACGGCAGGCAACCTGGACACCATTAAGAACTTATCTATAAATAATTTGCTTGCAATTTTGCCATAACTAACCGATAATCCGTCAACAATAGCTAATTGTCGGAGGTAATGTATGGCACGAATTCGAACATGGGAAATTTCTGATGCTTTT
>Ga0334722_10001149_pt1 | contig 34354 bp, 28 predicted proteins | sample C3_bottom_MG_FD_207210 | JGI IMG/M metagenome (GOLD analysis project Ga0334722, IMG submission 207210) | Sediment microbial communities from Yellowstone Lake, YNP, Wyoming, USA - C3_bottom | ecosystem: Environmental > Aquatic > Freshwater > Lake > Sediment | place: USA: Wyoming | collected... | reverse complement strand
CCCCGTTCGTTCATGCGTCGCACTCCTCGCTCGGATTGCCCGCCGTCGGGCACGCCGGGGCCAATGAAAGCCGACCCGGCCATCACGCCCACAGGGCCATAGGTCACGTGCGCAAGTGACCTGCGGGGCGCGCCCGCGGGACGCGCCGCGGGACCCGCCGGCCGGAGCCGTCAGCGGGTCGGCTGGATGACCGCCAGGCGCCGGCGCGCCCCGCCCTTCCCCGGCCCGAGCGAGCCGGCCGCCCGGCTTGCCCCCGGGCCGAGCTCCGCGGCCAGGGCCCGCAGCCGCTCCACGGCCGCCGGGGCGAGCGCGTAGTGGATCCACGTCCCGCGCCGTTCGGTCGTCACCCAGCCGGCCTGGCGCAGGACTCGCAGGTGGTGCGAGATCGTCGGCTGCGAGACCTCCGCGCAGGCGGTGAAATCACAGGCGCAGACCGTGCCCTCCTCGCTCAGCTGGCGCACGATCGAGAGGCGGACCGGATCGGCGAGGGCATGGAGGAGGCGGACGTCGGGGTCGAACGATCGGGTCACGGGCTCGACTGTATCCATCGCGCTCTATATTGACAAGCATCAAATAATCGTGCCAGACTGGCCGCCACCGGATCGCTGACCGGAAGCAGGCAGGCGACCGGCGCCGGACGACGGGGCTGGACCCCAGGTGGAGGAAGACTCGTGAGCATCGACCAGGAGCAGATCGTCGAGCAGGTCCGCGCCCGCTACGCCGAGGCGGCACGTGCGGTGAGCACCGGCGCGCCGGCAGTCTCCGACGTCTCGAGCTCGTGCTGCGACGGGGAGGCGGACCGGTTCGGCGCCCGGCTGTACGCCCCGGAGGATCGCCAGGCGCTCCCCGAGACGGCGGTCCTGGCCAGCCTCGGCTGCGGCAACCCGATCGCGGTCGCCGAGCTCCGGGAGGGCGAACGGGTCCTCGACCTCGGCTCCGGCGGCGGGATCGACGTCCTCCTCTCGGCCCGCCGGGTCGGCCCGACCGGCCGGGCCTACGGGCTCGACATGACCGACGAGATGCTCGCCCTCGCCCTGCGCAACGCCGCCGAGGCCGGGGTCACGAACGCCGAGTTCCTCAAGGGCCGGATCGAGGCGATCCCGCTCCCGGCGGCCACGATCGACGTGATCATCAGCAACTGCGTGATCAACCTGGCCGCGGACAAGAGCGCCGTCTTCGCCGAGATGGCCCGCGTCCTCCGCCCGGGCGGCCGGATCGGCATCAGCGACGTCGTCGCCCGCGACGAGCTCTCGCCCGCCGAGCGGGCCGAGCGCGGGAGCTACGTCGGCTGCATCGCGGGGGCGCTCTCGTTCGGCGAGTACGAGGCCGGCCTGCGCGCCGTCGGGTTCACCGGGATCAGCGTCGAGCCGACCCACGAGGTCGCCGACGGCCTGTTCGGGGCGATCGTGCGGGCGACGAAGCCGCTCGACTGGCAGCCGGGCGCGGCGGTTCGGGCCGGGTCGACGACAGCTCCGGCGGCCGACCGACGAGCGAGCGCAGCCGGCGAGCTCCCACAGGTGGCGACGACCGGCTGCTGCGGCCCCGACGGCTGCAGCTGACCGGCCGGCCCGGCCGGCCCGGCCGGGTCGGGACGCGGCTCCCGGATCCGGTCCGACCCGGCGCCTCAGCCGCTGATCGGCCGCGGCCCGAGCGCCGCGCCCTCGACGCAGATCGCGACGACCCCGAGGCCGGCCAGGCGGTCGAACACCCGGCGCCCGGTGACCGTCCAGGCGGCGACCTCGAGGCCGGCCCGACGGGCGGCGGCGACCGTCCCGGCGTCGATCGCGTGCCACTCGGCGGCGATCGCGGCACAGCCGAGCCGGACCGCCCGCGCGATCGTGCCGGGGCCGAGGTCGTCGGCGTTCAGCCAGCACGGCCAGGCCGGCTCGAGGGCCCGGATCGAGGCGAGCGCCGAGGGCTCGAAGGAGGAGACGACGGCGTTCTCGAGATCCGGCCCCCGTCCCTCGCGGAGGACCGCCGCCAGCGCCGGCCCGCCGTCGACCTTGAGCTCGATATCGAGGAACGCGCCGGCGGGGATCGCCGCCAGGACCGCGGCGAGGGTCGGGACCCCGGCCGTCGCGAGCTCGTCCGCGGTCAGCTCGGCGACCCGGCCCGGCCGGCGCTGGACGCGGCGGAGGGTCGGGTCGTGGATGACGACCGGGACGCCGTCGCGCGAGAGCCGGACGTCGAACTCGAGCCCGTCGCAGCCGGGCAGCTCGAGGGCTGCGAGGAACGCGGCCAGCGAGTTCTCGGGCGCGACGCGGTGGTCGCCCCGGTGGGCGAGGCGGAGCGTCCGGCGGCCGCCGCCCGGCCCGGCGATCGACGCGATCACCCGATCTCGAGGTGGGCGGACAGCCCGAAGTGGTCGGACGGGTAGAGGGTCGGATCATCGACCGCGGGCCGGTCGAAGACGAGCCGGCAGTCGAGGACCCGGGCGGCGCCGCGAACCCAGATGTAGTCGAGGCAGTCGGGCTCGCCGTCGGTGTCCATCCCTTCGGCGATCAGCCCGGACGGCCAGGTGACCGCCGGCTCGGCGCCGTTCGCCTCGACCGAGGCGGAGCGGAACCCGGCCCGGCCCATCCGGGCATACCCGGGCTCGCGCGGATCGGCGTTGAAGTCGCCGGTGACGACGAGCGCCTCGGCCGCGGGCGCGGCGTCGAGCCAGGCAAGGAGCGTCGCGACCTGCGCGTCGCGCTCGGCGTGCGCGTCCGGCGGGTGGTGGAGGTGGGTCGTGGCCACGACCACCCGGCGGCCGTCGCCGAGGGTCACCGTCACCCGGTTCGCCTGGCGGCCGAGGCCAAGGTCGAGGCGCGCCTCGTCGGTCGGTACGAGCGGCTCGCGGACGAGGAGCGAGCAGCCGTATTCGGGCCGGCCGGCCGGGCCACGTACGATCGCGTAGCGCCCGGCGCCGGCCGCCCCGAGGATCCGGTCCTGCTCCATCGGGTAGACGACCTCCTGGACGCCGAGCACGTCCGGCTGGAGGGCGGCCATGTCGGCGAGCAGGAGCGGCAGGCGCTCGGACCAGCGGTCCATCAGGTTGCGGATGTTGATCGTGGCCACGTGGAGCGTGCTGATCGGACTCATCCGGCCTCCCGTCCGGCAACCGGCAGGGCGAACGAGAAGGTCGAGCCGCGTCCCTCCTCGGAGACGACCCAGATCCGGCCGCCGTGGCTCTCGACGATGTGGCGCGCGATCGCCAGGCCGAGGCCGGTCCCCCCGCCGCCGCGCACGCGCGCCCGGTCGGCCTTGTAGAAGCGCTCGAAGATCCGCGCCTGGTCGGCCGGCCCGATCCCGATCCCGTGGTCCTCGACCGAGGTGACGACCTCGTCACCCTGGCCGGCCACCCGGACGGTCACCAGGCCGCCCCCGGGCGAGAACTTGACCGCGTTGTGGAGCAGGTTCACGAGCACCTGGCCGAGCCGGTCCTCGTCGCCCCGGACGAGGGGCAGCTCGGGCGCGACCTCGACCGCCAGCTCGACCCCCTGGCGGTCGGCGAACAGGCGCAGCCGCTCGACCGCGGCCCGGGCCAGCCGGCCCAGGTCGACCTCGTCGAGCATCACCAGCGGTCCCCCACTCTCGATCCGGGCCAGGTCGAGCAGCTCGTTCACCATCTGGCCGAGATGGCCGGTCTCGACCTCGATCTTGGCGATCCGGTCGCGCATCCGGGCCGGGATCCGGTCCGGCGCCGCGTCCGCCTCGCGGGCGAGTGCCTCGGCGAGCAGGCCGATCGTGGTCAGCGGCGTGCGCAGCTCATGGGAGAGGTTGTCGACGAACTCGGTCCGGATCCGCTCGAGGCGGCGGAGCTCGGTGACGTCCTCGATCACCAGCCAGGCGCCGCCGGTCGGGGCGCGCCGGGCCCGGACGACGACCGTCGGACCGGTGGGCGGCCGAAGGACGAGCTCGCCGGTCGCCGAGCCGGTGTCGCGCGCGGTCCGGGCGATCTCCTCGATCCGCCGGTCGACGAACGCCTCGATCACCGATCGCCCGACCATCCCGCCCGGCTGGCGGTCGGCGAAGGCATGGGCGGCGGCGTTCGCCGACCTGACGACGAGCCGCTCGTCGAGCCGGACGACGCCGACGGTCAGCCACTCGATCAGGAACGCCTCGTCGCCGACCGGCGGTCCGGTCATCGACCGCCTACCGCGGCCCGGCCTGGCCGCCGGCCAGCTCGGCCTCGACATCGTCGATCGGGCGCAGGCTCCGTTCGCCGGTCGCCCGGTCGGTCACCTCGACCCCGCCCGCCGCGAGCGAGCGCGGGCTGACGGTCAGGATCGTGGGCATGCCGAGCAGCTCGGCGTCGGTGAACTTCACCCCGGGCGACTCGTCGCGGTCGTCGTACAGGATCTCCCGGCCGGCCTCGAAGGCGACCTGGTGGAGCCGGTCGGCAAGCTCGCGGACGCGCGGCTCCTTCGCCGCCCCGATCGCCACCAGGTGGGCCGGGTACGGGGCGACCTCGCGCGGCCAGACGATCCCCTTCGCATCGTGGTGCTCCTCGACGATGCAGGCGACGCTCCGGCCGAGGCCGATCCCGTACGAGCCCATGACGATCGGGTGGCGCTCGCCGTCCTCGCCCAGGTAGCGCGCGTCGTAGGCCTCGGTGTACTTCGTGCCGAGCTTGAAGATGTTCCCGACCTCGATCCCGTTGCGCAGCACGAGCGGGGCGCCGCAGGCCGGGCAGGGATCGCCCTCCCGGGTGTTCGTGATGTCGACGACGAGGTCGGCCGCGAAGTCGCGCCCGAGGTTGACGTTGCGCAGGTGGAACCCCTCCCGGTTCGCGCCCGCGACGAGGTTCGCCGAGCGGGCGACGAGGTCGTCGACGACGACGAGCGTGTCGTGGGCCCCGATCGGCGAGCCGTAGCCGGGCTCCATCCCCGCCGCCTTGATCTCCTCGACGTGGGCCGGCCGGATCCCGCCCGCCGCCTTCACCGCGTTCACCAGCTTCGTCTCGTTGACCTCGAAATCGCCGCGCACGATCGCGGTCACGAGGCGCCCGTCGCCGGTGACGAAGAACATCGCCTTGGCCGTCCGGTCGGTGCCGACCCCGAGGAAGGCGGCCAGGTCGGCGATCGTGGCCGTGCCGGGGGTCGCGACCTCCTCGAGGGGCAGGGGCGGCTCGGCCGGCGGGACCGGCTTGGGTGCCTGGGAGACCTGGAGGTTGGCCGAGTGGCCGCACGCCTCGCAGATGACGAGGACGTCCTCGCCGGCCGGGTTGAGGACCATGAACTCGTGGGCCTGCGAGCCGCCCATCATCCCCGGGTCGGAGGCGACCGCGATCGTCTTCAGCCCGAGGCGCTCGAAGATCCGGCTGTACGCGGCGTGGTGGAGCCAGTAGCTGCGCTCGAGCCCTGCCTCGTCCCGGTCGCAGCTGTACGAGTCCTTCATGACGAACTCGCGGACGCGGATCAGCCCGCCCCGCGAGCGCGGCTCGTCGCGGAACTTGGTCTGGAAGTGGTAGACGAGGACGGGCAGCTGGCGATACGAGCGGACGATGTCGGCCAGGAGCCCGGCCACGACCTCTTCGTGGGTCATCGCCAGGACCATGTCCCGGCCGCTGCGGTCCTTGAACCGGGCCAGCTCCGGGCCGATCGCGTCGTAGCGGCCGCTCCGGCGCCAGACGTCGGCCGGGTGGACGACCGGCATCTCCATCTCCTGGCAGCCGATCCGGTTCATCTCCTCGCGGATCACCTGTTCGACCCGCTTCGTGACCCGGAAGCCGAGCGGCAGGAGCGAGTAGATCCCGGACCCGAGCTGGCGCACGTAACCGGCCCGGACGAGGAGGCGGTGGGAGGGCATCTCCGCGTCGGCCGGGTCGTCGCGGAGGGTGGCAAAGAAGAGCTGGCTCAGTCGCATGAGGCGAAGGATAGCCCGAGCCGGCCGTCCTCCGCCGATCGGCCACGAACGCGGGCCCGGCGCACCGGGCGGGGGAGCGGAGCGCGCCGGGCGTGGGCGGGTGATCAGGCCGGTCGGCGGAAGACGTAGCCGATCCCGCGCACCGTCTGGATCAAGCTCGGACGGGCGGGGTCGGGCTCGATCTCGGTCCGCAGCCAGTGGACGTGCACATCGACGGTCCGGGTCTCGCCCCCGTAGTCGTAGCCCCAGACGTGCTCGAGGAGCTGGTCGCGGGTGAACACCTGGCCCGGATGGCGGACGAGAAAGGCGAGCAGCTCGAACGCCCGCGGCTTCATCGGCACGACCCGGCCGTCGCGCAGCAGCCGCCGGCCGGCCAGGTCCACCTGGACCCGCCCGAGATCGACGACCGCGGGCGCCGTCTCGAGGGCGACCTGCTGGTCGGCCCGGCGCAGGAGGGCGTGGACGCGGGCCGTGAGCTCGCGCAGGCTGAACGGCTTGGTCACGTAGTCGTCGGCGCCGACCTCGAGCCCCACGACCTTGTCGATCTCGGAGTTCTTCGCGGTCAGCATCAGGATCGGGACGCCGGACTCGGCGCGGATGATCCGGCAGACCTCGATCCCGGACAGCTCCGGCAGCATCAGGTCGAGGAGGACGAGGTCGGGCCGCTCGGCCCGGAAGCGGGCCAGGGCTTCGCGCCCGTCGGCCGCGCTGACGACCCGGTAGCCGTCGGCCTCGAGCGCCTCGGCCACGGTCTCGCGAAGGGTCGGCTCGTCGTCGACGAGGAGGAGCGTGCGCGCCATCGTCCGAATCAGCCCGCGGCCGGCGCGGCCGTTCCCTCGAGCACGGCCACGGCCCGGTCGAGCCGGTCGAGCGTCCGCCGGTAGCCGAGCGCGACCATCGACTCGAAGAGCGGTGGCGTCGCCGTCCGGCCGGTCAGGGCGACCCGGATGGCCATGAACAGGTCGCCGGCCTTCCAGCCGCGCGTCTCGGCCAGCCCGCGCAGGGCCGCCTCGAGGCCACCGTGGTCGAACGCGATCTCGCCGTTCGCCGCGATCGTCTCGCGGGCGGCGCGGAGTCCGGCCAGCGCCGTCGCGGCGTCCCAGCGCTTCGGGACGAGGAGGGCCGGGTCGAGGGGGACCGATTCGACGAACAGGAAGCCGACGAGGTCGGTGATCGCACCGAGGACCGGGAGACGCTCCTGGACGAGCGGGACGAGGGCGGCGATCTCGTCGTCCGACGGCATCCGCTCGATCCGCCCGGCGACCAGGTCCGCCTCAAGGAACGGCCGGAGCCGGTCGACCAGCTCGGCGGCCGGCAGGCGCCGGATCCACTGGCCGTTCAGCCACTCGAGCCGCTCGCGATCGAAGACCGCCCCGGCCTTGTTCACCTGCTCGAGCTCGAAGCGCTCGACGAGCTCGTCGAGTGAGAGGACCTCCTCCTCGGTCCCGGTCGACCAGCCCAGGAGGGCGAGGTAGTTGACCATCGCCTCGGGGACGAACCCCTCGGCGATGTAGTCGCCGATCGCGGTCTGGCTCTTGCGCTTGCTCATCTTCGTCCGGTCGGGGTTCAGGATGAGCGGCAGGTGGGCGAAGGCGGGCTCCGGGTAGCCGAGGGCGCGGAAGAGGAGGATGTGCTTCGGCGTGTTCGAGAGGTGGTCCTCGCCCCGGATGACGTGGCTGATCCGCATCGCGGCGTCGTCCACGACCACCGTGAAGTGGTAGAGCGGGGTGCCGTCGGCGCGGACGATGACGAGGTCACCGCCGAGGGCGCTGGCATCGATCTCGACATGGCCGCGGACGATGTCGTCGAAGGCGACGACGCCGGGCGTGACCCGGAAGCGGAGGGCCGGCCGCCGCCCCTCGGCCTCAAGCGCCGCTCGTTCGGCCCGCGTCAGGCTCGCGCAGCGGCCGCTGTAGCGCGGCGGCAGGTGAGCCGCCTCCTGGCGCCGGCGCTCGACCTCGAGCTCGTCCGGGGTGCAGTAGCAGGGATACGCCTTGTCCTCGGCCAGGAGCCGGGCGGCGGCCTCGGCGTAGCTCGCGAGGCGCTGCATCTGGCGGTAGGGCGCGAACGGCCCGCGGTCCGGCCCGCCGGCCACGTCCGGCCCCTCGTCCCAGCTCAGCCCGAGCCAGTGAAGCCCGTCGAGGATGTCCTTCTCGTAGGCGATCGAGGAGCGGGCGACGTCCGTGTCCTCGAGCCGGAGGACGAACGTCCCGCCGGTGTGGCGGGCGAAGAGGTAGTTGAACAGGGCCGTCCGGGCCGTCCCGATGTGGAGCGGGCCGGTGGGGCTGGGGGCGATCCGGACACGGATGTCTGACATGGGTCGATTGTAGGGGTGCCGGGCCGCGTGGGGGCGGGTGCGTGCCGGGACGCTGCGGGCGACCGGCGTCGGCGCCGAGGGGTCGGCCGGGGTGCGTGCCGGGGGCCGGGGTGCGTGCCGGGGGCCGGGGTGCGTGCCGGGGGCCGGGGTGCGTGCCGGGAAGGGAGTGCTGCGGCCGCCGGGCGGGGAGGCGTGCGGGCGGCCGCTGCGGGCGGCGCGTGGCGCGTCCGGGCGGGCATCGGCGGGCCGCTGCGGGCGGCGTTCTGCCCAGCAGGACCAACGGCGTGAAACCAGCCTCGCGATCGCTTCGCTCACCCCGTCACCGCCCGTCACCGCCCGTCGCAGCCCCGTCTGCTGCCTGATGTTCTGCTGAACAGGACTAACGGCCGGATTCGGAGCAGCCGCGAGGCGAAGGCACCCTCCAGCCCGTCCACCAACACCGGGATTTTGGCGGTTTCGAGCGCTCCGAAGAACAACTTGCACGCGAGCAGGCCAACGGCGGCCAGGAACAGCTGCGAGCGGTCCACCCGACCCAAGGTTTATGTCCTTTGTCCCGCTCTGAAGAACGGCCCTTGGGGTGACGGGCAGCCGGGGTGACGGACGAGCCGGGTGGCCAGCGCGTCCCTCCCGGGATCATGCGCTCAGCCGGGGCCTCGATCCAGAGTGCCCGGCCGGTACCGGGCGCTCAGGCCGGACGGCCTGCCCGGTCGGGGACGTGGTGGAAGAGCGCCGGGTCCGCCTCGCCGGGCAGAACGCGAATGAGCGACGCGGGCCGGAGCCCGAGCGTGGCCCGTCCGCGCGGCCCCTCGAGCGTCAGCGAGTCCAGGGACTCGGAGTTCGCGAGGACCGTGATCCGGGCGCCGGGAGTCAGGGCCCGTGCCTCGAGATACGAGAGCAGGCCGGGATCTTCCTCGGCGTCCTCGGTGATCCGGTAGATCGTCGCCCGCTTGCCCGCCTCGACCGCCGACAGCGGGATGCCGGCGGGGCGGCGTCGAGCGGTGGCGGCGTCGATCGGATTGCCGTGCGGGCACGTCTCCGGGTGGCCGAGCAACTCGTCGAGCCGCGCCTCGACGCGCGGCGAGATCGCGCCCTGGAGACGCATCGCCTCCTCGTCCGATTCGGCCCACGGCAAGCCGATCACCGCGGTCAGCAACCACTCGACGAGAGCGTGCCGTCGGAAGATCGCGTCGGCTGCCGCCCGCCCGGCCTCGGTGAGCGCGAGATCTCGTCCGTCGGCCTGGCAGACGAGCCCGTCCGCCGTCAGGCGCCGGAACATCTCGCTCGCCGCCTGGGTCGTGACGCCCAGACGGCGACCGACCTGGGCGGCCGTGACGTGGGAGCCGTCGCCGGCCATGACGCGCAGGGCGAGGAGGTACTCCTGTGCCGCGCTCGAGAGGTCGCTCGTGACATGGCGCCTGGTCATCGTGCTCATCGTACGCGACGTCGGAACGGAAGTCGGAGCCACGAACGCCACCCGTGGACTCGATGCCGATCCGGGTCGGCCGGGTGGCCGCCGGCAGAGGCAGCATCGCGGCCAGCGGACCCCGAGCCCGCAAGGCCACCCTGGGTCGCGCCGACCGGCCCGTCGGAGGCGCGGCTCGTCGCGCGGCCAGCGTCACTGGCCGGGGCGGCGGGCGCGTCGGTGACCATGTCAGCCGCGACTCGCCGGGCACGGGCCTGGTACTCCGGGCCGTGCTTGCGGGGATCGGCGTACTCCCTCGGGTTGACCCGCCAGTACGTCCCGGACGACTCCCCGTACCAGGTGGCTCCATGCCACGATGGCTCGGGTGCTTCCGGGTCTGCCCCGTCGTACGAGGTGGAGCCGGGCCGGGCCCTCGGCACGGACCGCTCGCCGCGCCGGGTCCGCTCGCGCCGTGGCGCCTCCCCGTGGGCGGAGGAAGCCGATGAACCAGCTCCGGACCTTCCCGTCGCGCCCGGTCCGCCCGGTCGAGTCCGGTCACCCGAACCTGGCCCGCCCGGGCCAGGCCCACCGCTCGAGCCGGGGGCGCTGGAACCACCCCGCCCGCCCGGGCCCGACCCGCCACCGGAGCCCGCCCGACTGCCCGGCCACGGCCGACCACCGGAGCCCGCTGGACTCCCCCGCCCGGGCCACCCGCCCGGCGCCGGCCCACCACCCGCTCCCGGTCGACTGCCCGGCGCAGGGCGGGACCTCGAACCAGCCCCAGGCCGTGCCGTTGCCCCGCCGGCCATCCCGGCCGAGGCTCGCCTCGCACTCGTCATCAGCATCTCGTACGCACCCTGGACGGCGATGAACCGGGCTGTCGCGGCGGCGCCGGCCGAGTCCGGGTGATACAGCTTGGCGAGGCGCCGATAGGCGCGCTTCACCTCGTCGAGCGTCGCTCCAGGCGTCAGCCCGAGCATCCGGTAGGGGTCACCGGAGAAGCTCATCGGATCGCGCCGGTCACCGGCGCCCGCACCCGCATCGGCGCCCGCGTCAGCCGATCAGCTCGCCGACCGGCGCGAGCTCGAAGTCGGCGATCGATTCGGCCGCCAGGCGCCCGTGCGAGTCGAACGATGGAGGCCGGTGATAGCGACCGAGCGAGCGCAGCGGCTGGCCCTCGAGGACGCCGGCCTGGACGAGCGCCTCGATCGTGGCCGCCCAGCCCGCGCGCTCGTAGCCGTCCCCGTCCTCGATCTTGATCGCCATCCCCGACGACCCGCCCCGCCCACCCGATCGGGTGCCCGGCAGGATCGCCAGGCCTCGGAGCGCCTCCATGCCGGACTTGCTGACGATCCGCCCGGGCAGCGCCTTCATGAGCGACGTGTCGAGGCGCTCCCGGTTGCCGGCGACCATCTCCGGGTGGGCGATCATCGCGTCCCGGATCTTCGCCAGGGCGGGCGCCAGCGCGCTCCGCGGATCGCGCGGCGAGACGGCCGACGGGTCAGCCAGGAGCGCGTACGCCCTGGCCACCTCGCGCAGGGGAAAGGCATACGTCGGAATCCCGCAGCCGTCGGTGGCGGTCACGAGCCGCGAGGGATCCACCCCGAAGGCCCTCGCCACGGCAGACCGATAGGCGACCTGGGCCGGATGGTCCTCCTGCCAGTACGTCCCGGGCGGCCAGCCGTTCAGCTTGCACAGGAGCAGGAACACCGAATGCTGGCCCGAACACATGTGGCGGATCGCGCTCGGTCGCTCGCCGTCGCGGGCGAGCCGGGCCGCGGTCAGCGGGTCGAGGGGCATCCCCTCGGTGCCGCAGGCGAGCGCGGACTGGCTGACGCCCGCCCGTCGGTAGATCGCCTGGATCGTGCGGACATGGAGATCCTCGCCCGAATGGGAGCTGGCCATGATCGCGAGCTCGGCCGGCGTGATGTCCCAGGCCTCGAGTCCGCCGGCCTCGACGAGCGCGACCGCCCCGAACGGCTTGACCGTCGAGCGCAGGGTGACGAGCCGATCCGGGTCCCCGACGAGGCGCATCATCCGGCCGTCGACGTCGACCTCGACGATGTGGCCGCGGTGCTCGCTCTCGACGATCCCGTTGCGGACCTGGCGGACGAGGACCGGCGGCGGTCCGGGCCGGCGGCGGGCGGCCACCGTCGCGGCGGGCCGGCGCGTGACGGCTGCGGCTGCGGCTGCGGCATCGGGCACGGGCACGAACCCTCCTGCGTGCTGGCTGGACGCCGAGGATACCGCGCCCGGGCGCCCCGTGCGCAGCAGCCCGCCGCGGGCGGCCGAGGGATGCTAGGATGCCCCGGAACCCGATCCTCGGAGGCTCCCGTGACGCAACCTGCCCTGTCCTCCGCGTCCGCCCCCGGCCAGTCGACCGGACCACTCCCGGAGCCGCCCGACACCTCCGCCTGGCCGGCCCTCCACGTCTCGCGCCACCCGGCGGTACTCCACAAGCTCGCGATCCTGCGCAGCGTGACGACCGAGCCGAAGAAGTTCCGCGAGGTCGTCCGGGAACTCTCCTGGCTGCTCGGCTACGAGGCGCTCGCGGATGCCCGGGTCCGCCCGCTGACCGTCGAGACCCCGCTCGAGACGACCGAGGCGCACGAGCTCGCCGACCGGATCGGGCTGGTGCCGATCCTGCGGGCAGGCCTGGGCATGGTCGACGCGATGCTCGAGCTGATGCCGACCGCCCAGGTCTGGCACCTCGGGCTCTTCCGCGACGAACGGACCCTCCGCCCGGTCGAGTACTACAACAAGCTGCCAGACTCCGCGACCGTCGATCTCTGCCTCATCCTCGACCCGATGCTCGCCACGGGCGGCTCGGCGACGGCGGCGATCGAGGTCCTGAAGCGCTGGGGTGCCGTCCGGATCAAGCTCGTCAACCTGATCGCCGCACCGGAAGGGGTGCGCGCCGTCACGTCCGCCCACCCCGACGTCGAGATCTACTGCGCCGCGCTCGACCGCCAGCTCAACGAGCGAGGCTACATCATGCCCGGCCTCGGCGACGCCGGCGACCGCCAGTTCGGGACCGGGAACAGCGGCTGATCCGCGGGGCCGCACGGGCAGGGCCCGGGCAGCCCGCGGAACTCGGAGACGCCGAAGGCCGGCCCCGGTGAGCAGGGCCGGCCTTCGTTCAGGTTCGCTCGTCCGAACGCCCGGGACGCGCCTGCGCCCGACGCTCGGAACCTGGCTCAGTTGCCGCCGGGGGTCACCTGGATGGTGGCCTTCTGGAAGCCTTCGCCCTTCGTGTCGCCCTCGAGCCCTTCGTAGGCGGCCTTGACGATGTCGTTCGTGTAGGCCTCGAGCGAGGGATCGGACTTGATGATCCCGGCCTGCTTGGCGACCTTCACCGTCTGACTCCACTGGATCGGGTCCATGACCCCGACACCGAGCGGCGACGGCCAGATCAGGGCGTTGACCTCGTTCATCATCCACGCCTGGTGACCGGCGCCGAGCTGGCTGCCCGCGTCGGTCGTGTACTGGACGCAGTCGGCCGGGTGGTCCCGGCAGTACATCCAGCCCTTGAGCGAGGCGCGCACGAAGCGTGCCGCGATGTCCTTGTTGTTCCCCTGCTGGAGCCACGACTGGCGGGCCCAGATCGCGTCCTGGAGCATCGCCACCCGGTAGTCGTTCCAGTTGATCACGTTCAGGTCGTCGGGCGAGTAGAGCTGGCCCGTCTCGGGGTTCGTCGACTCGAGGACCTGGGCGTACTCGTTGTAGATCATCGCCTCGGCCGCGTCGATCTCATGGTTCAGGAACGCGACCATGTCGAAGGCCTGGGTGACCTGCTGGTACTGCTTCGTCGGGTCGCCCTTGTTCTCGAGGCCCGGGGTCAGCCCGCACTTCAGGAGGCCGGCGGTCACCTCGAACTCGTTGCCGAAGCCCCACGTGCCCACCTTCTTGCCGGCGAGCTGGCAGGGATCGGTGATGTTGTCCTTCTTCCAGGTGACCGAGAGCGTGCCCGAGCGCTGGAAGATCTGGGCGATGTCGACGAGGTCGGAGCCCTTCTCGCGGGCCTCGAGGACCTTGGGGACCCAGGAGAGCGTGAACTCGGGGCCGTCGGGCGCCGAGCCGACCTGCTGGGGAACGATGTCCGGGCCGCCGGGCAGGATCTGGACGGTCAGGTTTTCGGCCTTGTAGTAGCCCTGCCGATCGGCCGCGAAGTAGCCGGCGAACTGCGCCTGCGGAACCCACTGGAGCTGGAGCCGGACCGTCGCCGCCTCCGGCGCGGCCGAGGCCGGCGCCTCCGAGGGGGCCGTCGAGGGGGCCTCGCTGGGCGCCGTGCTCTCGGGCGGGGCCGCCGAGGGGCTGGCCGCGCTGCTGCAGGCGGCGAAGACGAGCACGCTCGTCGCGAGTGCCGCGAGGGGTCGCGATAGCTTCATCGAATCCTCTCTCCTCCGATCTTCCCCCGACTGGGGGCTTCCCTGGATCGGCGATGAGACATCACCGCCGATCGCGGAACGATAGCGCGTTGCTCCTCCGGCGTCACCGCCTTTCTGCTGCCGTGCCGGCGCCGCCGGACGCAGCGCCGCCTGCTACTGCTCGCTGCGCTGCGACGCGTGCCACGGAATGACCAGTCGTTCGAGGAGCGCCACGCCCAGGTAGGTGACGATCCCGGACGCGGCGCCGAGCATGATCGCGGCCCAGGTCACGTCGAACGCGAGCGAGCTGGCACTCTCGACGATGATCCGGCCGAGGACATTGCGCTGGCCGCCGAAGTACTCGGCCACGATCGCCCCGATCAGGCTGAGCGTCGTGGCCAGCTTGAGGGCGGTGAAGAAGTACGGCAGGGCATTCGGGATGCGCACCTTGCGCACGACCGTCCACTCGCTGCTGGCGTAGGAGCGGGTCAGCTCGAGGGCCGCCTTGTCGACCGACACGAGCCCGAGCGTGACGCTCGCCATGACCGGGAAGAAGACGAGCACGGCGGCCATCATCATCTTCGAGAGCGGGTTGAGGATCCCGAACCAGGCGTTGAAGAGGGGCGCCATGGCGATGATCGGGATCGCGCTGGCGGCGACCGCGACCGGCAGCAGAATGTCGCGGGCGGTCAGGAAGCGGGCCGAGACGAGAGCGACGACGACACCGGCAAGCGTGCCCAGGGCAAGCCCGCCGAGCGCCTCGGTGAGCGTGCCCTGCATCGCCGCGCCGAGCGGGTAGCGCGCGTCGTCCCAGTGACTGCGGAGCGTCTCGACGATCACCGACGGGGCCGGCAGGACCGTGACCTTGCCGGCCAGGGCGCTCGCGAATATCTCCCAGGCGGCGAGCGTCCCGACGAAGACGACGACCGCCGGCAGGTAGAAGCGCAGGCGCCGGGCCCAGCGGATCGACCAGGTTTCCTGGTTCTGACCACCGGTCCCGGGCCGGGCCCGGACCACGACGGTGCTCATCGGGCGCTCCCGGATCGCGCTGGCGTCCTCATCCCACGGCACCCTCGGCCGCCAGCCGCCCGGTCGAAGGCGAGGTCGGGCCGGCGGCCGATCCGGCCGGGTCGGCCGGCCCGCCGCGGTGATGGAGCGCCTCGCGGACGGCGGTCACCAGCTCGAAGTAGCGTTCCGTCTCGCGCGTCGCGTCATTGCGGGGGCGCGGCAGGTCGATCTCGATGACGTTCGTGATCCGGCCCGGCCGGGGGCTCATGACCACGACCCGCGAGGAGAGGAAGACCGCTTCGGGGATCGAGTGGGTGACGAAGACGACGGTCGTGCCCGTCTGCTCCCAGATCCGCAGGACCTCGAGGTTCATCCGCTCGCGGGTCATCTCGTCGAGCGCCCCGAACGGCTCGTCCATGAGCAGGATCGAGGGCTCGAAGGCGAGCGCCCGGGCGATCGCCACCCGCTGCTGCATCCCGCCCGAGAGCTGGTAGGGATGGTGGCGGACGAAGTCGCCGAGCTCGACGAGCTCGAGCATCTCGCGCGCCCGGGCGGTCCGCTTCGCCCGGTCGAATCCGAGGATCTCGAGCGGCAGCTCGACGTTGCCCTGGACGGTCCGCCAGTCGAACAGGACGGGCGCCTGGAAGACCATCCCGTAGTCGCGGTCGAGGCGGGCCCGGGTGGCGGGCTTGCCGTTCACCGTCACCTCGCCGGCCGTCGGGGCGATCAGGTCGCCGATGATCCGGAGCAACGTCGACTTGCCGCACCCGGACGGGCCGATCAGGGAGACGAACTCGCCCCGGCGGATCTCGAGGTCGATGTCCTCGAGAGCGGTCGTCAGGGCCTGGCCGCCGCGGGCGAAGGTCATCGTAATCCCGTCGAGTCGGACGACGGGCGCGTGGTCGGTCATCGGCTGGCGCTCCTTCCGGCGCTGCGGGGCACGTCGCTCATCACTCGATCACTGGCCGAGCTGCTCATCCGGCCGGACCCCGGCCGCGCAGGGTGCGGTTCTCGACGAGCGCGATCAGGCCGTAGAACACGAGCCCGAGGATCGCACTGGCGATGACCGCGTCCCACAGCTTCTCGGGACCGGTCGCGTAGTAGTTGCTGAACGTGACGATCACCCGCCCGAGCCCGTTCTGGATGCCGCCAGGCGCCTCGCCGATGATCGCCCCGACGATCGAGGCGGTGGCCGCGATCTTCAGCGAGGTGAAGAGGTAGGGCAGCGAGGCCGGCAGGCGGAGCTTCCAGTAGATCGCCTGGCGAGGCGAGGCGTACGAGCGCATCAGCTCGAGCGCCCGCGGATCGAACGAGCGCAGGCCCCGGATCATGGCGATCGTGACCGGGAAGAAGACCAGGTAGGTGGCGATCAGGATGACCGAGCCCATGCTCTGGCCGAAGGCCGAGATGATCAGCGGAGCGAGGGCGATGATCGGGATCGTCTGGCTGGCGATGACGTACGGCACGAAGGCCCGCTCGAGCAGCCGCGAATGGACGAACACGGTCGCCAGCACGAGCCCGACCGCCGACCCGAACAGGAACCCGAGGGCAGCCTCGCGCCAGGTGAAGAGCGCGGCGCCGGCGAGATACTCCCAGAGGAGCAGCTCCTTGCCGCGCTGCCAGGGCTGGAAGAAGCCGCCCAGGACCGTCCAGACGTGGGGCAGGTTGATGTCGTTGAAGAACGGGATCCGGAAGGGCGGGTTCCAGAGCAGCGCCCCGTCCGCCCGCCAGGGGACCCCGAAGAGCAGCTTGCCGCCCTCCCAGAAGAGGAGGGCCAGCCCGAGCGTGAACAGCGCCAGCCGGACGCGCCTCGAGAGGAGCACCCGACCGGCCGCGCGCAGGCGCGTCCCGATCGTGGCCGGGCGGGCGAGGCCGGCCGTGGCGGCAAGGGCCCGGTTGCTCACCGATCGACTCCCTCCCTCAGCCGCGCTCCCCGCCTCCCGTCAGGACCCCGGGACGACCGCCTCGTCGGCGATGTCGAGGGCCCGGTCGATCATCGCGAACCCTTCGGCCAGCTGCTCCTCGGTGATGCACAGGGGCGGGTTCGTGTGGATCGCGTTCCAGTGGAACATCGTGAACAGGCCCTGCTCGCGGAGCGAGCGCGCGACCGCCTTCATCTCCTCGCTCGTCTCGTTGTAGCCGGCCATCGGGGTCCACGGATCGTGGCTCCGGACGAGGTCGATGATCCCGAACAGGCCGATGTTCCGCGTCGCCCCGACCGACGGGTGCTTCGCCGCCAGGGCGGCGTGGTGTCGGCGCATCTGTTCGCCCATCCGGCGGGCGTTCTCGACCAGGCCGTCCTCGATGTAGACGTCGATCGTGGCCAGCGCCGCGGCGAGCGAGACCGGGTGGGCGTAGTAGGTCAGGCCGCCGTAGAACACCTTCTTCTCGAAGGCGGCCGCGATCTGCGGCCGGACCCCGACCGCCCCGAGCGGGAGATAGCTCGAGGTGAGGCCCTTGGCCACGGTGATGATGTCGGGCACGACGTTCCAGTTGTCGACCGCGAACCAGCGCCCGGTCCGTCCGAAGCCGGCCATCACCTCGTCGGCGATCAGGAGGATGCCGTAGCGGTCGCACAGCTCGCGCACGCCCTGGAGGTAGCCGTCGGGCGGGATGAGGATCCCGTTCGTGCCCACGACCGGCTCGAGGATGATCGCCGCGATCGTGTTCGGCCCCTCGTACATGATCACGTCGGCCAGGCCCTGGAGGCTCTCCTCGACCGGCCGCGGCTCCTTCTCGCCCCAGCGGTGCGTATCCGGGAAGCGGACGACGCCGCTGATCCCGGGCTCGTTCGCCCAGCGGCGCGGGTCGCCGGTCAGGGTCATCGCCGCGGCCGTGGCCCCGTGGTAGCCGCGATAGCGGGCCAGGATCTTGTGGCGGCCGGTGTACTGGCGGGCGAGCTTGACCGCGTTCTCGTTCGCCTCCGCTCCGCCGAGGGTGAAGAAGACGTGGTCGATGTCGCCGGGCAGGAGCTCGGCCAGCTTCTGGCCGAGCCGGGCCCGGACCTCGGTCACGAAGCCCGGCTGGACGTACTGGAGCTTCAGCGCCTGGGCATGGATCGCCTCGATCACCCGTCGGTCGCCGTGGCCGATGTTCACCGACATCAGCTGGCTGTTGAAGTCGAGGATCCGCCGCCCGTCGGGGGTGTAGAGGTAGACCCCTTCGGCCCGATCGATCGCGATCGGGTCCACGGCGCCCTGGGCGGACCAGGGGAACAACGTGTACTCGCGCGAGAGGCGGACGATCTCGTCCGCGGTCATCGTGCCGGGGGCGGTGCTGATACCCATCGGGTCCACCTCGGTTCACTCGCAGTTCGGGCGGCTGCGGCGCGCGGGACGACACGCCGTTGGGGCGCCCTCGGGGCCTGGCCGTCCGTGGCGGTCGATGCTGATCGCCCTGGCGACCGGCGAGGTCGTCGCGGCCTCCCCCCACTGGCGGCGTCCTCGCGTGAAGGCGCCATTACACCACATCGACGCCGCCGTCGCGCGGCCATCGCGCGGCGATCGCACAGTCGCGGTGCGCCGTCCCGGTGCGCCGTCGCGGTGCGCGGCCATCGCGCGGTCGCGGCGCGCTTCGGGCTGCCGGTCGGGCGGCGGGCGCCGAGCGACGCTGGACAGGCCGGGGTACGATGGGGGCCGACACCCACGGCGTCGCCAGGAGATCGTGATCATGCTCACGCCGCCGCGGGCGCTCGTTGCCCTTGCGCTCGCCACCGCCCTCGCCGCCCCGATCCTGCCCGGTTCGCCGACCCCGCCGGGCGACGCGCGAGCCCTCGTCATCGCCCCGTACATCGCGACCGCCGCGGTCCCCGTCGCGCCGGGCGTGACCCACGACTGGGGCACGATGGCCACGACCAAGGGCAACCAGAACGTCCACGTCGTGAGCGTCGACCCGTCCCGCCCGGAGATCTCGTTCGAGGCCGCCCTGTCCAACGGCACCGCCTCGGGTCTCGAGCGGACGAGCGCGATGGCCGCCCGCCGGAGCAGCGAGGGCCACCGGGTCGTGGCCGCGATCAACGGCGACGTCTGGTCCGGCTACTCGAACCTGATGGCCCACGCCCCGAACGGGATCCACGTCGAGGGCGGCGAGCTGATGACCGCCGACACATCGGCCCGGCCCGTCTTCGGCGTCGGACCGGACCGCCTGCCCCGGATCGGGGTCGTCCGGGAGACGATGACCCTGACGCTGTTCGACGGGACGACATTCCCGATCGACCACCTGAACCAGAACCCGCGCACCGGCCTCGGCCTGTTCACGGCCCGCTTCGGTCCGCGCCTGAGCACCGTCCTGACCGGCACCGAGGTCGTGATCGCCGGCCTCGCCCTGCCGCTCACGCCGAGCGGGACCTGGACCGGGGTCGTGAGCGAGGTCCGGCCGGCCGGCGGCGGACTGCCGATCGACCCGGGCACGGTCGTCCTCGCCGCGCCCGCCTCCTCGCTCGCCCTGCTCGCCCTCGTGCCCGGTGCACCGGTCACGATCACGACCTCGATCACGCCCGGCTGGGAGACGATCAGCCAGGCCGTGAGCGGCCGCGAGTACCTCGTCCGCGACGGCGCCCCGTACGTCTCGCCGCGACCGCCGAGCGCGACCCAGACCCACCCCCGGAGCGCGATCGGGCTGACCGCGGGCGGCCAGGTGGTGATCGTCACCGTCGACGGCCGGCTCCCGGACGAGAGCCTGGGGATCACGCTCGATGAGCTCGCCGACCTGATGCTCGCGCGCGGGGCGGTGAACGCGATCAACCTCGACGGCGGCGGATCGACGACGCTCGCCGTCCGCCAGCCCGGCGACGCGACGGCCACGGTCGCGAACACCCCCTCCGACGGCCGCGAGCGGGCGGTCACGAACAGCATCCAGGTCGTCAGCAGCGCGCCGACCGGCCCGCTCGCGATCCTCGGGATCGACCCCCCGAACGCCTCGGTCTTCGAGCGCGGGACCGTCGCCTACCGCCTGATCGGCCAGGACGCCGCCTACAACCCGGTCCCGCTCGGCCCGGGCGAGGTGAGCTGGGCGGTCGACGGCCCGGTCGGCACGATCGACCCGAGCGGCCGCTTCACGGCCACGGCCGCCGGCTCGGCGAACGTCGTCGCCCTCGCCCGCGGGCTCGCCGCCTCGGTCCCGGTGACGGTCCTCGCCGACACGTTCCCGCCCGTCGCCGGCCCGCCCACGGTCGACCTCGCCGAGGGGCGCACGATCGGGGCCGCGGGCGTGCCGGTCGAGCTGCGCTGGCCGGCCGCGACCGACGTCGGCACCGGCGTCGCCGGCTACGAGCTCCAGTGGAGCGCCGACGGCGGCCCCTGGACGCCGGTCGCCCTCGCCTCGCCGACCGCGCGCACCGCGACCGTCGTCCTGCCCCGCAACCGGACCTACCGGATCCAGGTCCGGGCGCTCGACGCGGTCGGCAACGCCGGGGCCTGGGCCGCCCTGCCGCCCGTCCGGCTCGCCGTCCCGCAGGAGACGACCCGCGCCCTCACCTTCGTCCGCGGCACCTGGAGCCGGACCTCGTCGCCGTCGTACGACCGGCTGAATGCGCGCTCCACCCGGACCCGCGACGGCGTCGTCCGGTTCACGTTCACCGGCACGGCCGTGGCCTGGGTCTCGGCCCGGAGCCCGGTCCGGGGAGCCGCAGAGGTGACCGTCGACGGCGGCGCCCCGGTGATCGTCGACCTCCAGGCCGCGAAGTCGGTCGCCCGCCAGATGGTCTTCTACCGCTCGTGGCCGACGTCCGGGCTCCACACGCTCGAGATCCGGGCGCTCGGCACGGCCGGCCACCCGCGGGTCGATGTCGACGCCTTCGTCGTCCTCACCCCCGGCGGGAGCTGAGGGCCGACGCACGGGCGCGCCAACGGACGCGCCGCGGCCTGGCCCCCGGGTGTAGAGTTCCGCATCATCCCGGCGGCCGGTCCGCCGGCCCGTCGCGGCGAGCGCACCCCGAGCGGTGGCCCCGGACGGCCGGCCGGCAGCCGGATCGAGCCTTCGTCGTCGGTCCGATCGATGTCGGCCGACCCGCGATCCGTCCGTGGAGGTGGAACCCGATGCCGCGAATCGTCCGAGGCGCACTCCTGCAGGCCAGCTGGACCGGCGACAAGGAGTCGATGATCCAGAAGCACGAGCGCTACGCCCACGAAGCCGCCAGGCAGGGCGCCCAGGTGATGTGCTTCCAGGAGCTGTTCTACGGCCCCTACTTCTGCCAGGTCCAGGATCCCCAGTACTACTCCTACACCGAGCTGATCCCGGACGGGCCGACGACGAAGCGGATGCAGGACCTCGCCCGGCAGACCGGGATGGTCCTCGTCGTCCCGATGTACGAGGAGGACGAGCACGCCGCGGGGATCTACTACAACACGGCCGCGGTCATCGACGCCGACGGGACGTACCTGGGCAAGTACCGCAAGACGCACATCCCGCACGTCAAGGGCTTCTGGGAGAAGTTCTACTTCCGGCCCGGCAACCTCGGCTACCCGGTCTTCGAGACCGCGGTCGGCAAGGTCGGCGTCTACATCTGCTATGACCGCCACTTCCCGGAGGGCGCCCGGGCCCTCGGCCTGAACGGGGCCGAGATGGTCTTCATCCCGAGCGCCACGAGCCGCGGCCTGTCCGAGTACCTCTGGCGGATCGAGCAGGTCAGCCACGCCGTCGCCAACGGCTACTTCGTGGGCACGATCAACCGGGTTGGGATCGAGCCGCTGGGCGAGGACGACTTCTACGGCCAGAGCTACTTCTGCGATCCGCGCGGCCAGTTCATCGGCGACCTCGGCGACCCGCACGAGGAGGAGCTGCTCGTCCGCGACATGGACCTCGACAAGATCATCGAGGTCCGCCAGACGTGGCAGTTCTACCGCGACCGGCGACCCGAGGCCTACGGAGATCTCTGCCGGCCCTGACCGTCCGGCCCGCTGCGACGGCCCGACCGCAGGAGGAGGGCGGTCGGGCCGTCCGCGTCCCCGGCCTCGACTGGAGGTTCCGCCCGATGCAGTTCGGCTTCACGCTCAAACCCGACCACTCGATCGAACGCACGGTCGCTCTCACCCGCCAGGCGGAGGCGGCCGGCTTCGAGTACGGCTGGCTCTTCGACTCGCACGTCCTGTGGCGCGATCCGTACCCGCTCCTGACCCTGATGGCCCAGGCGACGAGCACGATGCGCCTCGGCACGTGCGTCACGAATCCGGCCACCCGTGAACCGACCGTGACCGCCAGCCTGCTCGCCGTGCTCGACGAGCTGAGCGGCGGCCGGATGGACCTCGGGATCGGCCGCGGCGACTCGGCCCGCCGGGTCCTGGGCAAGCCGCCGACGACGATCAAGGACCTCGAGCAGGCGGTCCACGTCATCCGGGGCCTCGTCGAGGGCCGGGTGGTCGAGTACGAGGGGGCCGAACTGCGCCTCCCCTGGACGGGCGCCTGGAAGCTCCCGGTCTGGATCGCCGGCTACGGGCCGATGGCCCTGGCGATGACCGGCCGGATCGCCGACGGGGTGATCCTCCAGCTCGCCGACCCGGACCTCGTCCGCTGGTTCGTCGGCCAGGTCCGCGAGGCGGAGGCCGCCGCCGGCCGGCCGCGCGGCTCGGTCAGGGTCCAGTCGGCGGCGCCGGCCCACGTCGGGCCGCTCGACGAGGGCCGCGAGCGAACCCGCTGGTTCCCGGCCCTGGTGAGCAACCACGTCGTCGACCTCGTCAACAAGTACCCGCGCGAGCAGCTCCCCGAGTCGCTCACCGGGTACATCCGCGAGCGCGAGGGCTACGACTACCTCCACCACGCCGAGGTCGGCTCGTCGAACGCCGGCTTCGTGGGCGACGAGGTCACCGACCGGTTCTGCGTCCTCGGCTCGGTCGACGACCACATCGCCAAGCTGGCCGAGCTGGCCGCGGCCGGCGTCGACCAGTTCAACATCTACCTGATGAACGGCAACGAGGAAGAACAGCTCGAGATCTACGGGCGGGAGATCATTCCGGCCGTGCGGGCCGGGACCGCCGCAGCGAGCTGACCAGGGAGCGAGGAAGAGCGATGCGCACCCTCATCACGAACGGCACGATCGTCACCGCCGACGGTTCGTACCAGGCCGACATCCTCGTCGAGGGCGAGACGATCGCCCTGATCGGGCGCAATCTCGCGGCCGGCGGGGTGACCGCCGACGAGACGATCGACGCGGCCGGCAAGTACGTCATCCCGGGCGGGATCGACGTCCACACGCACATGGAGCTGCCGTTCGGCGGCACGTTCGCCAAGGACACGTTCTTCACCGGCACACGGGCGGCCGCCTTCGGCGGGACGACGACGATCGTCGACTTCGCCGTCCAGTCGAAGGGCCGCTCGCTGCGCGAGGGCCTCGACACCTGGCACGCCAAGGCCCAGGGCAACGCCGTCGTCGACTACGGCTTCCACATGATCATGTCCGACGTGAACGACCAGTCGCTGGCCGAGATGGACCAGCTGGTGGCCGAGGGGGTGCCCGACTTCAAGCTCTTCACCGCCTACCCGGGCGTCTTCTTCAGCGACGACGGGGCGATCTTCCGGGCGATGCAGCAGACCGCGAAGAACGGCGGCCTGATCATGATGCACGCCGAGAACGGCCTGGCGATCGACGTCGTCGCGGCCGACCAGGTCGCGGCCGGCCACACCGACCCCTACTACCACGGCGTCGCCCGCTACCCGATCTTCGAGGGCGAGGCGACGAACCGGGTGATTCGCCTCGCCGAGGCGGCCGGCGTGCCGGTCTACATCGTCCACATGTCGGCCCGGGACGCGCTGAACGAGCTGCGCGCCGCCCGCGACCGGGGCGCCCGGGCGTTCGCCGAGACCTGCCCGCAGTACCTGTTCCTCACCCTCGACGACCTGGGCAACGGGTTCGAGGGCGCGAAGTTCGTCTGCTCGCCGCCGCTCCGCCCGGCCGACCACGCCGAGGAGCTCTGGACCGGCCTGGTCAAGGACGACCTCCAGGTCGTCTCGACCGATCACTGCCCGTTCGACTTCCACGGCCAGAAGGAGCTCGGGCGGGGCGACTTCCGGAAGATCCCGAACGGCCTGCCGTCGGTCGAGGACCGGGTCGACCTGCTCCACGACGGCGGCGTCGTCGGCGGCCGGTTCACGAAGGAGCGCTGGGTCGAGGTGATCTCGACCGCGCCGGCGAAGATGTTCGGGCTGTATCCGAAGAAGGGCCTGATCGCGGTCGGCTCGGACGCGGACCTCGTCGTCTACGACCCGAACGCGAAGCGCACGATCTCGGCCACGACCCACCACATGGACGTCGACTACTCGTGCTACGAGGGCCGCGTCGTCCAGGGCCGCTCGGACGTCGTCCTGTCGCGCGGCTCGGTCGTCGTCCGCAACGGCGAGTTCACCGGTCGGGCCGGCCACGGCCAGTTCGTGAAGCGCGCCCCGGCCGACTTCGCCCGCCAGAGCTGAGCGCCCCGGAGGCACGCGGGCGGCACGCGGGCGGCGCGCGGGCGGGCTGGGGGCGGCGCGGGCGGCACGCGGGCGCCGCACGCGGGCAGCGCGCGGGCGCGCCGCACGAGCGCCGCACGAGGGCCCGCAACCATCGTTAATGCGCTTCCTGCGAGCACAATCGGATCTGCGTCGCGCTGGCGAGACGCGCGAGACCCGTCGCCGCCTGCCCAGGACCCGGGGCCGGCGACAGGGGCTCGTGAATGCTCTCCGGTGGGCGCAATAACGAAGCTCAGACCGCCTGCTCGGGCGGGCTGGCCCCCGGCCGACGGGACCGACCGTCGGGGCGTCCGCGTAGTGCTCTCCACGGGTGCATTGACGAGGGATCGCGGCGGCTGACGGGCGCGTCCCGGGCGAAGACGCAAATCCGGGCGCCCCGCGATCAGCGACCGAGCCAGTGCCCCGGTCAGCGACGGCGACCCGGCTCGAATCCCTCCGACGGTTCGGGCCAGGTGAGCCGCGAGCGGTCGGCGGCCTCGGCGGCCCGGGCAGCCTCCGCCGCCGCGCGTCGGGCGTGGCGGGTGGCGAGGCCGAGCGCGACCAGGCACCCGGCCGCGATCAGGGCCGCGATCACCTGCTCGGCGCGCAGCGGACCGAGGACGAGCGGATCGCGCCAGGTGAACGCGACGGCGAAGCGGACGATCGCCCACAGCCCGACGGCAAGGAGGAAGACCCGACCGTCGGGCGCCGCGTGAACCACCGTGTCGGGCGCCGCGTGGGCCACTGCATCGGGCCCCGCGCGAGTCACTGCATCGGGCGCCCCGTGGCCGACCGCGTCAGGGGTTCCGCGGGCCAGCCCGCCGGGCGCCTGGCGACGGCGCGGGCGCCGGGCGACGAGGACGAGGAGGAGGACGAGCAGGGCCGCCAGGGTCAGCCCGGCCTCGAGCAGCTGTGACGGCCAGGCCGGGGTGGCCGGATCGAGCGAGCCCCACGGTCCGGGGCCGGCGTACGCTGTCGCCCACGAGCCGTCCCACGGCGCCCCCTGCCCGGAGCCGCCGAGTGCCATCGCCGCCTTGCCCAAGGCGAGCGCGACGAGGAGCGGCACGGCCGCGACGTGCGCCCAGTGTCCGACCGGCGCCTCGAGCAGGCGCGCGACGTAGGCGCCGGTGAGGGCCCCGACGACGACGGCCAGGCTGAGCTCGAGGCTCCCCTGGCCCGGGTCGACGATCGCCTCCGGGCGGACGGTGTAGTAGTCGAGGTGGAGCAGGACGTAGCCCAGCCGGCCGCCGAGGACCGCCCCGGGCACGATCCCGAGGACGATGAACAGGAGGTCGTCGCGGCGCAGGTGGTCGGCCCCGGCCGGTGTCCGCCGGGCGGAGAGGACGCTGTCGGCGGGGGTCCGGCCGGCGATCAGGGCGGCGAGCACGAGGGCGACGAGGATCGCCCCGGCGAGGGCGAGCGTCTCCCACCGGATCGCCCGGTCGTCGAGGCGCAGGTACGGGTCGAAGTCGAGCACGAGGGCGGCGATCGGCACGGCCCGGCCAGTGTAGCCGGAGGCGCGCCGCGCGCGGGTGCCGTCGCCGGTGTCCGGGCGGTTGATGGGCGCGGGTGTCGTCGCCGGTGTCCGGGCGGCCGATGCCCGGGCGGTCGATGCGTCCGGGCGGCCGTCAGGGGGCCGGTTCGGCGACGACCGGCAGCGTCCGGATCGCGTGGGGCACGACGAGGAGCTCGAGCGGACGCCCGACCTCCTGCGGGCGACCGACCCCCTGCGGGCGACCGACCTCCTGCGGGCGACCGACCCCGGGTGGTCGATCGCGGTCGGCGGTCGGCTCCCGCGTTCGATCGGGCGTCCGGTCGGTCGGGTCCCCCGCCCGCACCAGCTCGCCCGCGAGCGCGAGGCCCTCGTCGAGCGTCGCCGCCGTCCGCATCCCGCACGCGGCCGGGACCTCCGGGTGCTCGGCCCCGACGACGATGATCGACGCCTCACGCAGCACGCGCGCCACGAGGTACGCGCGCTGCTCGCCGCCGCGAGCCCCCTCGCGCCGGAGGCGCTCGACGAGCTCGCCGGGACCAGGCGCGTCGCGCAGGGCCTCGAAGAAGCGCCGCTCCCCCACCCCGGCCCCGGCGCCCTCGGGGATCGTGGCCGGCAGGAGGTAGACCCCGCCCGGGCGGACGGCCGGGACCGGCGCGAAGTGGAGGTACGTGACCGCCCGGGTCGCCTGGTAGAGGTTCGCCTCCTTCGGCGCCCCGACGCCCGCGATCGCGATGTCCGCCTGGCGTGCGACCGGCACCGTGAACGCCTCGGCCGCGACCGTCGCCAGCCGGTGGTGGACCGCCTCGGGCTCCCCGGCGGCGACGGCGAGCGGACGACCGTCGGCGTCGGCGACGAGGTTGATCACGAAGCCCAGGCCGACGAGCCGGCCGATCTCGACGACCGCCTCGTGGAACGGGTTGCCCTCGAGCCGGGCGAGGCGGACCCCGGGCTGGTCGAGCATCGCGACCCCATGGGTCGCCGCGATCGTGGGCTCGCCGGCGAGACCGATCGCGACCGTCTTCGCCCCGCCCGAGTAGCCCGCGTACTGGTGGGGCTCGACGACCCCGGTCGAGACGAGCAGGTCGGCCTCGAGCGCGAGCCGGTTCGTCGTGGCCGGGATGCCGGCGGCGGTCCGGCCGAGGTCGACGATCGCGTCGGGGGCCTGGGCGTCGTGGTCGACGACCCGGTAGCGGGCGACGATCGCGGGGCCGAGCTTCGCCCGCTTCTCCGCCTCGGTCGAGGCGCGGTGGAGCCCGGTCGCGACGAGGATCGTGATCCCCGGGGCGGCGATCCCGCCCGCCTCGAGCGCGGCCAGGAGCGGCGGCAGGAAGCGATCGTCGGGGCAGTCGCGGGTCGCATCGGTAACCGCGATCACGGCCCTCGGGGCACGTCCGGCGGTCCGGGCCCGGGCGGCGGCGCGGGCGGCGAGCTCCGGGAGCGTCGGGCCGGCGACCGGCCGGGCGAGGGCCTCGGCGATCGCCCGGTCGAGGTCGCCGAGCGCCGGCAGCCTCGGCGGCACGGCGAGCGTCGCGTGCCAGCCGGCGGGCACGCGGGCGCTTGTGCTCCCCGCCCCGAGCGGTACGACGATCTCGCGGCTGCGCGTCACTCGATCAGCGTACGCCGGCAGCGGGCCGGGCACGAGGCCCTGGAATCCGAGTGCCCGCCGACATCGCCGACGGGCACTCGGACCGTTGTTCGAACGAACCGCTACTTGATCAGGGTGTAGACGACCGCATGGGCGACCTCGGTTGAGCCGCTCTTGATGCTGAGCGTGGCCTGGTGGTCACCGAACGAAGCGCCCTTGTCGGCCGACATCGTGATCGTCACCGTCGCCGAGCCATTGGGGTCGAGTGTCGCCGACGCCGGGCTGACGCTGTAGGTGACGCCGTCCCCGGTCGACGAGCCGACCGAGACGTCGTACGTCCCGCTGAGGCCGGTCAGGTCGGAGAGGGTCAGGGTGAACGTCCGGGTCTGGCCGGAGCCCGACGGGACGGCCCCGAAGCTGACGCTCACCGGGTCGAGGGCGACCTTCGCCCCGACCGCCGAGAGGAGGTTCTCCCGGCCCGCGCCGATGACGTTCGGGTCGGTGACGACCGTCGTGCCATTCCTGAAGAACTTGAGCACGCCCTGGTCCGCGGTGTTCACGATCGCCGAGCGGATCTGGGCGGCACTCCAGTCGGGATGCGCCCACCGGACGACAGCGGCCGAACCGGCGAGGTGCGGCGTCGCCATCGAGGTGCCCTGGAAGAACGCCCAGCAGGTCGTCGCGTCCTCCCCGCAGAAGGAAAGCGGGATCGAGCTGAGGACGTTTACGCCGGGGGCGACGACGTCCGGCTTCACCCGGAAGTCGACGTCGGTCGGGCCCTGGCTGCTGAAGCCGGCCATGATGTCGACGTTCGAGGTCGAGAAGTACTGCATCGTCGCCCCGATCGTCGCCTGCAGGCCGTCGGCGGCCATGAGGGCGGCCCGGTCGCCGAGGCCGGCCATGTAGGCCGGGACCGTGGGCTGGTTCGGGGTTCCGTCCTGGCCCATCGAGACCGGATCGCCCGCGACGTTGTTGACCACGATCACCGCGGCCGCCCCGGCGTTCTGGGCGTTGCGGATCTTCGTCGAGAACGAGCAGGTCCCGCGGCTGATCAGCGCGATCTTGCCGGTCAGGCTAGCCGCCAGGGGGGAGCAGGCCGTACTCAGGGTCGTGACAGACGGGGTGCCGCTGGTGACCGTCACCGCGGCCAGGTCGGCCGTCAGATCATCCGTGACCGTCTTGAACTCGCCGGCCGCGACGCCGTAGGTGTCGCTGCCGATCGTGAGCGGCGCCCCGACGAAGTGCGGGACCGTGCTCGCGCCGGCGGTGAGCGCCCGCGCCGCGGAGCCGGGCGATTCGACCGTGTAGTGGCCGGGACCGCTGTTGCCGGCGGCGACCGCGACGACCATGTTCGCCTGGTCGAGGTTGTCGACGGCGATCGTCAGGAGGTCCTGGATCCCGCTCGCGCCACCGCCGAGGCTCATGTTCGCGACGTCCATGTCGTCCGCGTAGGCGGCCTCGAGCGCGTTCAGGATGTCCTCCGAGCGCGCGTTCTGGACGTCACCCGGGAAGACGTTGTAGTTGCCGAGGAACGCCCGCGGCGCGACGCCCGAGACGCCGTACGGGATCGCCACGCCGTTCACGGTCGCCGTGGTGCTGTAGTTGCACGCGACCGTGCCGGCGACGTGGGTCCCGTGCTCCTGGATCGCCTCGGCGGTGTAGCCGCGGCTCGGGGTCTTGTTGTTGAAGACCCGGGCCACGATCACCTTGTTGTTGGTGAACGCAAGCTGACCCTTGGGGAACCCGGCCGGGGCGCTGTAGCCCGCGTCATTGAAGCACGGGTGCGTCTGGTCGATCCCGGTGTCGACGATCGCGACCTTGACGCCCTGACCGGCCGTCGGTGACGGCGGTCCGCCACCAGCCGCCGTCCAGGCGTCGACCGCCTTGATGATCCCGAGGTCGGGGTCGTCGGCCGTCGGGTGGTAGAGCCCCTCGTACTCGGCCCGGACGACCTGGGGTGCCCGGCGGATCAGGTCGAGGCTCGTGCCGTTCAGCTGGACCGCGACCGCGTTCAGCGAGATGTCGAACTCGCCGGTCACCCTGGCCGCCGGGGCGTTCGCCCGCAGCCAGGCCTTGAAGTCGTTCCGGAGCTTGCTCAGCTGCGCCCGGTACGCCTTGACCGTGCTGGCGTTGAAGTCGATCTTCTTGCCCGGCGCGGGCTTCGTCCTGACGTACGTCGAGAGCGGGTCGCCCGCGAGCTGGACGATCGCCGACCCGGTGTCGACGGTCGCCCCCGCCGCCGGGGCATCGCTGGAGGGACTCGACTTCGATGACAGTGCGCCCACCGGTGCCGCGCCCGCGAGGGCGACGATGACCGCGAGCGCCAGGAGCAACCTGATGCGTCGCACGATGACCCACCTCCTGCTGTCCGAGGGTGAACGGCCGCGCAAGGCCGTCTGTTGGGGTCGAGTCTAGTACCAGCGGCGGATCGCGTGCCATGACGTTCGGACCATCGGGCGATCATTCCGGTGCCAGGCGGCACCGCCATCCTGCCGCCGTCGGGACGAGGAAGGCCCGACCGGGCGGTCGGGCCTTCGGGCAGCTGCCGGTCCGGCACGGGCTGGGCGCGGCACCCAGCCTTTCCGGTCCGGCGCGGGTCAGGGCGCACCCTGCGCGGGTCGAGCCTCACGATAGGCCGCCGGCGGCGCCCCCGACCACGGCCATTCGGCCCGAATCACAGGGACCCGTCGAGCCAGCCGCCCGGACCGACGGCCGCCGGTCCGGGCCTCAGAGCGCGGCGAGCTTGGCGACGAGCTCGCGGACCGCGCCGGCGGAGCGGTCGAAGGCAGCCTGCTCCTCGTCGGTCAGGGGGATCTCGAGGACCCGCTCGAGCCCGCCCCGTCCGAGGACGACCGGGACGCCGACGAACAGGTCGCGCGTCCTGAACTCGCCCTGGAGGAGGACGGCGCAGGGCAGGACCCGCCGGCGATCGAGGAGGATCGACTCGACCATCTCGAACACGGACGCGGCCGGGGCGTAGAACGCCGAGCCGGTCTTGAGCAGGGCGACGACCTCCGCCCCACCGTTCGCGGTCCGCTCGCAGAGCGCCTGCACCCGCTCCGGCGAGAGCAGCTCGGTGATCGGGATCCCGGCCACGGTCGAGTAGCGCGGCAGCGGGACCATCGTGTCGCCGTGACCGCCGAGGACGAAGGCGTGGGTGTCCTCGACCGAGACGCCCAGCTCCTGGGCGATGAACGTCCGGAAGCGGGCCGAGTCGAGGACGCCGGCCATCCCCAGGACCCGCTCGCGGGGGAAGCCGGAGGCCTGGAGCGCGACGTGGCACATCGCGTCGAGCGGGTTCGTGACGATGATCAGGATCGCCTGGGGCGAATGCTTCACCGCCTGCTCGACGACCGAGCGGACGATCCCGGCGTTCTTCGCCAGCAGGTCGTCGCGGCTCATCCCGGGCTGGCGGGCGAGGCCGGAGGTGACGACGACGATGTCCGAGCCGGCCGTGTCGGCGTAGTCGTTCGTGCCCGTGATCCGGGCGTCGTGGCCGACGACCGGGGCCGCCTCGGCCAGGTCGAGCGCCTTGCCCTGGGGCAGGCCCTCGACGATGTCGACGAGGACGACGTCGGCCAGGCCGGCCTCCGCGATCCGCTGGGCGGTCGTCGCCCCGACGTTGCCGGCGCCGACAACGGTGACCTTGTTGCGAGCCATGACTGGCAGCTCCTTTCGCGATCGTGCGCCCGGACGCCGGCGCGATTGATGGACTGGTACGGTCAAGGCCGGACCCCGCCCCGGGCTCGCCGGCCTACTCGACCCGCGGACCCGCGGCGCGGACCCCCTCGCTCACGCCGTCGGCGTACTGGTCGAAGTTCTCGGCGAACATCCGGGCCAGCTCGCGGGCCTGGGCGTCGTAGGCCTCGGGATCCTGCCAGGTCGAGCGCGGCTGGAGGAACTCGCTCGGCACGTCCGGGCACCAGGCCGGTACTGCAACGCCGAAGATCGGGTCGATCTCGGTCGGGACGTCGTCGAGCTTGCCGGCCAGGGCGGCGCGGACCATCGAGCGGGTGAAGTTGATGTTCATCCGCTCCCCGACCCCGTACGGGCCGCCGGTCCAGCCGGTGTTCACGAGCCAGACCGGGACATCGTGCTTCGCCAGCCGGTCGCCGAGCATCTCGGCGTAGACGCCCGGGTGGCGGGGCATGAACGGGGCCCCGAAGCAGGCCGAGAAGGTTGCCCTGGGCTCCCTGATCCCGACCTCTGTGCCGGCCAGCTTGGCCGTGTAGCCACTGATGAAGTGGTACATCGCCTGCTCGTGGGTCAGCCGGCTGATCGGGGGCAGGACGCCGAACGCGTCGGCGGTCAGGAGGACGACGTTCCGGGGCTGGCCGGTGATCCCGCTCTCCGAGGCGTTGCCGATGAAGTGGAGCGGGTAGGCGCCCCGGGTGTTCTCGGTGAAGCGCTCCGAGTTCAGGTCGAGGTGGCGGGTGACCGGGTCGATGTCGACGTTCTCGAGGATCGTCCCGAAGCGCTTCGTGGTCTGGAAGATGTCCGGCTCGTACATCGGCGAGAGGCGGATCGTCTTGGCGTAGCAGCCGCCCTCGAAGTTGAACACGCCGACATCGCCCCAGCCGTGCTCGTCGTCCCCGATCAGGGTCCGGTAGGGGTCCGCCGAGAGGGTCGTCTTGCCCGTCCCGGAGAGCCCGAAGAAGACCGCCGGGTCGCCGTCCGGCCCGACGTTCGCCGCCGAGTGCATCGGCAGGACGCCTTCGTCGGGGAGGAGGAAGTTCATGACCGTGAAGGCGGACTTCTTGATCTCGCCGGCGTACTCGGTGCCGACGATGATCACCTCGCGCCGGGCGAGGTGGACGAGGATCGCGGTCTCCGAGCGGGTGCCGTCGAGCGCCGGGTCGGCACGGAACGAGGGGACGTTGATGATCGTGAAGTTCGGCACGAAGCCCTTCAGCTGGTCCTGGCTGGGGCGGATGAAGAGGTTCTCGGCGAAGATGCTCGCCCAGGCCGTCTCGGTGTAGACGCGCAGCGAGCGGCGGTGGTCCGGGTGGGCGCCGATGAAGCAGTCCTGGGCGAACAGGTCGCGGTCGGCGAGGTACTCGAGGAGGCGGGCCCGAAGGCCGTCGTAGCGGGCTTCCTCGATCGGCTGGTTGATCTCGCCCCACCAGACCTTCGCCTCGGTCGAGGGCTCGCGGACGACGAACTTGTCCTTCGGCGAGCGGCCGGTGTGCTTGCCGGTCCGGACGACGAGCGGGCCCTCGGCGGCGATCACGCCCTCGCCGGCGCGGATCGCGTACTCGTAGAGCTCGGCGGTGGCGAGATTGGCGCGAACGGATCGGCCGATCCGCTCGACGGGACGGGCTGGGGTGGCGATCTGCGACATCGGCTCGGACTCCTCGGCGCGGGCGATCAGGTTCGATCGACCGGCCGCGCGTGCCGTCGACGCCCCAGGGCGCCGGCGGAGTCGGCTTCCGCAGTCACGCTGGGGTGATTGTACCCCGGGTTGTCGAGCGCCCGGGCGGCGGAGGCCGGGCAGGCGCACCAGGCAGGACCGACCGGTCTTCGGGCTGGCGCGCCAGGCGCCACGGACGGGTCAGGCGTCGTCGAGCGCGCGGCGGAGGTCGGCGACGAGGTCGGCGGCGGCCTCGATCCCGACCGACAGGCGGATGAGCGCCTCGGGCACCTCGAGCGGCGAGCCGGCGACCGAGGCGTGGGTCATCACGGCCGGCAGCTCGATCAGCGATTCGACGCCGCCGAGCGATTCGGCGAGGGTGAAGAGGCGGGTCGACTCGCAGACCGCAACTGCCCGTTCCCGGGCGCTCCGCCCGTGGCGGCCGCCGGCCCGCGGGACGAACGAGATCATCCCGCCCGGCGCGCGCATCTGGCGGGCGGCCAGGAGCGCCTGCGGGTGGGCGTGCGGACCGTCGGCCAGGCCCGGGTAGCGGACGAGCTCGACGTCGTCGCGGGCGGCGAGGAAGCGGGCGACGACCTGGGCGTTCGCGGCATGGCGTTCGGCGCGCAGGGCGAGGGTGCGCAGGCCGCGCAGGACGAGGAAGCAGTCGAACGGGCCGGGGACGGCGCCCAGGGCGTTCTGGAGGAACCGCAGCCGCTCGGCGACCTCCGGGCGGCTCGTGACGGCGACGCCGTTCACGGTGTCCGAATGGCCGGCCAGGTACTTCGTGGCCGAGTGGAAGACGATGTCCGCCCCGAGCCCGAGCGGACGCTGGAGGGCGGGCGAGGCGAACGTGTTGTCGACGACGATCAGCGGCCGCTCGCCCCGGGCGCCGCGGTGGTCGGCGAGGGCAGCCGCAACGCCGGCGATGTCGACGAGCTTGAGGAGCGGGTTCGTGGGCGTCTCGAACCAGACCAGCCGGGTTCGCTCGGAGAGCGCGGCCCGGACGTTGGCCGGGTCGGAGGCGAGGTCGACGTAGCGGGCGAGGACGCCGCGGGGGCGGAGGATCCGCTCGAAGTAGCGGTACGTGCCGCCGTAGACGTCGTCGCCGACGACGATCTCCTCGCCGGGCAGGGCCAGCTCGGCGACGGTCATCGTCGTCGCCGAACCGGAAGCGAAGGCGATCCCGAACTCGGCCCCCTCGAGCGCCGCGACCGCCCGCTCGAGCCGCTCGCGGGTCGGGTTCTGGGTCCGGGCGTACTCGTAGCCGCGCCGCGGCTGCCCGACGGCGTCCTGCTCGAACGTGCTCGTCTGGTAGATCGGCGGCGCGACCGCCCCGGTCAGCTCGTCGGGCTCCTGGCCGGCGTGGACGGCGAGGGTGTCGAAGGCGAGGTCGCGGTCGTCGTGCATGGCGCCATCATCGCATCGCGCGCCGATACCGGCTGGGCCGAGATGCCGGCGACGGCGATCAGCCACCATCGAGCGGCCGATCGCCGATCCACTCGATCCAGGCAGGCCCCGTCGCCATCTGCCGGGCGAGTCGCCGGTCCGCCGTGACGACGG
>Ga0334722_10001148_pt1 | contig 34366 bp, 36 predicted proteins | sample C3_bottom_MG_FD_207210 | JGI IMG/M metagenome (GOLD analysis project Ga0334722, IMG submission 207210) | Sediment microbial communities from Yellowstone Lake, YNP, Wyoming, USA - C3_bottom | ecosystem: Environmental > Aquatic > Freshwater > Lake > Sediment | place: USA: Wyoming | collected... | reverse complement strand
GTTTTCCGCGGCGCGCGGCCTTTGTACTATGTTCTGAAGAAGAAATAGGCGGCGGGCGGAGTTTATTTCCCCGCGGACAGCAGGAAGAGATAATCGGAGAGGCGGTTCAGATAAACGGCCGGGAGCTCCGCTTTAAACCGCCAGGCCAGGAGTTCGCAGAGCCTCGCCCGGGAGCGGGCGAGGTGTATTAAAGCCTCGCTTTTGTTCTTGCCGGGAATGATGAAGTTCCTTAAGGGAGGATGAAGTTTTGAGCGCGCGGATATCAGGCCTTCCACGGCCGCGGTCGCGTCTTTTACCCGGCCCGAGGTGTTCGCCCCGGCGATGAGGGCGGAGACGGCGAGCAGCGAGAACTGGATGCCGGTCATTTCCCGTTTATCCTTTTGGGCCCTTAGCCCGGCTTTGATCACGCCCAGAAGGGAACTCAATTCATCTATCAGGGCGTTGGTCTCTACGCGCCGGTCCGTTTTTTTGACCCGCTTCCCGCCGAACAGATCGGTGAAGCCGTCATCACCCGAGCCCATCGCCGGTTTAAAATTTTCAGGCATAGTTCGGTTCTAAAGGCCTTGTTTGAATTCGCGCGTCTTTTCCAGCACCAGTTCGCGGATGTCATGGGGCAGGCCGCCGGCGGCCGCCGCGAACCTGGCCGCGATATGCTCCGTATTGAATATCCCGTCCGGCACCAGGATAGGCGAAGCCTTGTTCGCGCCTTCCGCCGTATCCCCGTCGTCTATCCCGTCGTGGGTGTAGCCGCTGTCCCTGAGCCAGGTGAGCGCGCGCGGTTTGTTCCCGATGTCATAGCACAGCTGGAAGCCGAAGATCGATGCGTCCGGGGCGAACCATACTATCAGTTCGAAGAACTCGTCCGAGAACCACCGTCTGGGAGGATCGCCCGGTATCTGCCGGACATTTTCGTTTTCATGAAGCATGGCTTCCCCTTCGCTGTTCAACGCTGCTCGCGTTATTGTGTCGCTTCGCTCCACCCCTTCGCTGCTCAACACTGTTCGCGTTATTGTGTCCATGGGTGGCGCAGGACTTGTTCACTGAATTGTCTCCATGAGCCTGGGCATGATAGCTTAGTCGACCGTGGTAAAGTCCACCCCTGCCGCTGTCGGGTATTCGTATAGTTTAGTCAAAAAGAACGGATTTTGCCAGAGCGTTCGGCGGGGAACGGGGCTTCGTGGTATAATTTATATGGCCGGCTTCCGAAAGGGCGGCTGTTATCCGGATCCCCGTGTAAAAGGGCCGGTCCGGGACCCACAGGTTATGGAGCTATCATGAAAGACAAAGTGACCAAAGCCATCAACAAGATAAAACCCATGCTCGAGGCTGACGGCGGTTCCGTAGAACTGCTGAAAGTGGACGAGAAAAGCGGCACCGTTACGGTGCGGCTTACCGGCGCCTGCGGCTGCTGCCCGCACGCCGCCATGACGCTTAAAGGCGTGGTGGAGCGCGTGATCAAAGAAGAAGTGCCGGAAGTAAAAGAAGTCGTGGTCGGCTGAAACAAGGATAGCAGGCGGCATACAGTATGCAGCGGGACCGGTGTTCCTTAAATACCCTACATGCTGCCCACTGTATGCTGTCTGCTTTTTCCCATGCCTTCAATTAATCTCCACTCTCACTCCAGATATTCGGACGGCACTCTTTCGCCGTCCGAGCTTGCGCTGGAAGCCGCAAAGGCGAAAGTGGATCATTTTTCCCTTACCGACCACGATGTCTGCGGCGGCTGGGAAGAGCTGGAGCCGGCCCTGAAAAAGCTGGGCATACATTACTTATACGGAATAGAGTTGAGTACCAGCGTTCATGATAATCTGCATATTCTCGGCTACGGCCTGAACCTGAAGGACCAGGTGTTCCAGGCTAAACTCTCGGAGTTCCGCGCGCGCCGGATCGAACGGGTGAAAAAAATGATAGCCCTGCTTGTCGGGCAGGGGTTTGACGTCGCCTTTGAGGAGCTCAACACTCTGCCGGGACGCACCTACGGCAGGCCGCATATCGCGGACCTGATGAAGAGCAAGGGCTTCGTCAAGACCCGGCAGCTGGCTTTTAAGAAATATATAGCCTATGGCAAACCCGCCTATGTCCCGCCCTCCGGGCCCGGGATAGAGGAAGCCATAAAGACCATAAAGGACGCCGGCGGCATTGCGGTGCTGGCGCATCCGGGGGTCGTAAAGAATATCCTCGATCTGGGCAAATGGAAGGAGATGGGGCTGGACGGTATAGAGGCTTTTTATCCGGCCCACACCAATGTTCTGACCAGGGAGTTCCTCGACATGGCCAAAACGCACGGGTTGCTGGTCACCGCCGGCACCGATTACCATGGGCCCGATACCGGGCGCGGCGAGATGTTCGGCTTCGATCTGATCGAGGAATTCTTCGGGCCGCTGAAAGGAATGTTCTTATGAAGATAATAGCGCATCGCGGCGCCTCCGGCTACGCGCCGGAAAACACCCTGTCGGCTTTCGAGCTGGCCATGAAGATGGGCTCGAAGGCTTTCGAATTCGACGTCCACATGACCAGGGATAAAAAGCTCGTGGTGCACCACGACTACGATCTGAAGCGTACGGCCGGCAATCCCGCCAGGATCGCGGCGCTGGATTACGCGGAACTGAAAAAAATAAACGTCGGGAACAAGTTCGGTTTCCCGGTGGAGCGGGTCCCGCTGCTGGAAGAGGTGGTCCACCATATCGCGCCGAAAGCCGAGTGGGTAAATTTCGAGATAAAGAACGACGGCGGAGCCTATCCCGGCCTGGAGGAGGCGCTGCTGGGCTTTATACGGTCAAGACCGGGGCTGGCGGAGAAGGCGCTGCTTTCGAGTTTCGATTACGGTACCATGAAGCGGCTGCGCGCGCTGGATAAGAAAATAAACCTGGGCTATCTGGGGCATCACCTGAACAACCTGCTGCTCGTGCCGTCCATCGTCAATGCCAAGAGGATCGGCGCGGTGAATTTCCACATCGCTTTGCGCATCGCTTTCCGGGTCAACGTGGCTTTGCTCCGCAAGGCGGGTTTCAAAGTCTGCGTTTATACCGTCAATAAGAAGGCGGACGCGCTGCGCATGCAGAAAATAGGCGTGGACGGGATCTTTTCGAATTATCCGGATATTCTGACCAAATAACCTTATGCCGATCATTGCTGCGGAGCTGGCTGAAGAAATTAAAAGACTGATGGGCCGCGGGCTGCGGGAGAACTGCCTGGCCAGGCCCATGTCCGCCGTGGCCGCGCTGACTTTAAAGATAAACAAATTGAAGAAGGCGGGAAATGCCGCGGTCTGCGCTCATGTTTACCAGACCCCCGATATTATTTACGGGGTCGGCGATCTTATAGGCGACTCCTACAAGCTGGCCGACGATTCGCGCAAGACGGACGCGGACACGATAATTTTTTGCGGCGTTCATTTTATGGGCGAGACGGCCAAGATCCTGAATCCCGGCAAGAAGGTTTATGTGCCTTCTAAGAACGCGGGTTGTTCTTTGAGCGAGAGCATTACGGGCGAAGACGTGCGCAAACTCAAGGAACAACACCCCGGCCTGCCCGTGGTCACTTATATCAATACTTCTGCCGAGGTGAAGGCCGGATCGGACTGTGTCGTTACCAGCGCGAACGCGGAGAAGATCCTGCGAAAGCTTTATGCGAAGCATGAGCGGCTGATATTTATACCGGACCGATTCATGGGCGGGAACCTGGCCAAGGTCCTGGGGAAGACGCCCGGGAAAGATATTATTTTGTGGGAAGGGACGTGCGTGGTGCACGAGCATTTCGATACGAAGGTAATAGACGTGTACCGGAAGAATTATCCGGGGCTGGTGGCCCTGGCGCACGCGGAGTGCCCTTCCGATATCATAAATGCGGTGGATTTCATGGGCGGCACCGGCGATATGCTGAACTATATAGAAAAGACCAACGCCGCGGCCTATTTACTGGTGACCGAATGCGGTTTCGGCGAGCTGGCCCGCATCAAATATCCCGATAAAAATTTCATAGCCATGTGCCGCCTCTGTCCGTACATGAAATCCATAACCCTCGAAAGCGTCCTGGACGTCCTTGAGAACCCCCGCCCCGAATTGGAAATAACCGTCCCCCCCGCCATAGCCGCGCGCGCCAAACTCTCCATAGAAAAAATGTTCGAACTCGCCGCCTGACCCTAGGCGCCGGATGTTATTGGTGTTTGAGGATCTTGAAGCCGGAGTCGGGTTGGGCGCAGCCTTTGGCTTGTGGAACGGGGAAATTTATAAGGCTGCTCCAGATCTTTACCCATCTGGCTTTCTTCGCTTTGGAGCAGAGTTCTTTGGAGACTTGTCCCGGGCCGAAGGGAACGTTGTCGGGTTGGCAATCCAGCATGACCGAGATCGTGTCGCCTTTGGCGCGGGGTGACTTTTTATCCTGTCCGCCCGCGTTCTTCCGGTTGACCTTGACGGTGTAAACTACGCCGGTAAGGCAGTTATACCCACCGAAAACCAGGGTTTCATCCTTGAAATACGTGATAGACGAAACCTTCACGACAAGCTCGACAGCGGCCTGCTGTTTCATCGTTTCTTCGTTCGCGGCCACGATACCCATGGGCGTTACGGCGGAAGCCCGCACGGAACAAATTAAAACGGTAAGCGCCGCCGAACACAATATTTTTATTCGCATAATCGCCCGTGGATCATTCCTTCTTCGCGAACACCGCGTTTACGGCGGCCACAAGGTCGCTGATGATGAAGGGTTTGGTAAAGAAGGCGGCTACCTGGGTGAACCGTTCGAACATGCATCTCGAGGTCTCAAGTCCGGAGATCATTATTATGGGAAGATTGTTGATCGCCGTGTCATCGCCGTCCAGGATCTTCGAGACCAGTGTGTAACCGTCCACCCCCGGCAGCATTACGTCCATTATTACGAGGTCAGGTTTATACGAGCGCAGGTCGTTCATTACTTCGAGGCCGGTGGCGCAGATCTTCACCTGGTAGCCAAGCGGTTCGAGAGAACCCTGCAGCACGGTCGTGATCTCCGGCTCATCATCCACAACAAGTATTTTTTTCCCCATGGCCTAATTAAACACTAATTCCTAAATAGGGTCAAGCGACCCCCCGGTTTACGCCGGCGGCTGCCAGTTCGGGGCACTGGCGGGACGGCGGAACGCAAAACCAGCGTCGGCCACACCGTGGCCGCGCTTCCGATCCTCGGCCCTCGCGCTTCGTATGCTCGGGCCTCCGGACGGTTTTGCTAACCCGCCGCCCCGTCAGCGCCCCTCCAACGATACCCGCCGGCCCCCCAAAAACAAAACCGCAGCTCCCCGGCGGCAAGCGCACGGCTAAATTTAATCAGTTATTCAACTATCAACTATTGTTTCTGTTTTTCAATCCAAGGAACCCAAAAGATTTTTTTCCACTCAAATTGTCTTTTTGGCACTATAAAAAGATGGATTTCTGCTCGGAACATAGAGAGATACTTCTTTAACAAAGTCTCTAAAAGATCAAGACAATCATCCAGTTCTTTCCATGTCGGGACCTCGTGAAAAGCTTTCTGATCATAATCTGCTATGCGCTTATTTGCGAATGGCTTAATGGCGGCGTATTTTGTCTGCAGTAGGGCTAGATCTTGTTGAATCATTGCAGTGCTAATGCAAGACTGGCCTTTGCCAGCGAGTTTGTCAAAATGTTGATGCCCTATGTGCTCTGGAGGGTTCCCATTATTGTAGTACGCTGTAAATCTTTCCCGTGAAATAACAGTGGGCGATTTTCCCACAGCGCTTAAAAGCCGGGCGAATGAAACAACGTTTTTCCCCCGGTCTGCCTGTCTGCGAACCGCCGCAATAGCCGCCTGTGAGTAAACTGTCTGCATCCAGGAATAGAAGGTGCCGTAGCTATGAATCTTTGGATTGGCCTGGATCACCGCCATCGTTTCTCGAAAGATATCTCTGTTAATCAGAGCTTGCTGGATATCTGTATAAATCAATGTGAGCCACTTGTTCCACTTATCAAACAAGAATTGGTCTCTCTTATTATTGTCTTTATAAATGCTGATTTTGTTGCCCCCCATTTTGAACTCCTTATTGTCGGTTCATTTACTTATCAACTTCAGGAACAGTATATATCTCCAGCAATTAAATATGCTGACCCCGCCCCCCCCTATCCAGGTTGGGTAATCTGCCTGCGAAGTTGTGACTGGAAAACCTTTTCGGCTTTATCCTGTGCTTTGCTGGAGGAGATGTCTGACTTGGCCGTGAAACGGCACATGTCGCAACGCCACAAGTAGCCACCAAAAAATCTTGCTGATTCTGCTAATTCTGTCTGGCATTTGGGGCAAAATGGTCCTCTAATGTTTAAATCTTGGGACAAAGCATAAGCTTTCGTTGTGAGGTCTTCGGGTTCAAATTGTGGGAACATGATGGGGTTTGGTAAGCGTAAAAGCCATTTAACGCCCATATAATCATAATAGCCCAATTCTTTATATCCATTTAAGGGGACAGAAAAAAAGGTTATTGGGCTTCTCATATTTAAGGCTCGAGTTCGTTTTAGGTGGTAGATCGCTAAGCCTAAAACAAAAACACAAAAAGCCGCAAGCAATAAAAGATAGAGTGGTGTTTTGTGGATAGTGGCGATGCTATTGGAAAAAATAAACACAAACCAGCTATACCAAGATCCAGCGAATATTCGGTTGAATACAGCAGTAAGAAAAGTGGTTAAAATTATCGGCAGAATGGTTTTTTTAAGCAAGTTGAAACCTCTTTTGTTTATTTAACTATATATATTTTACCTCTTTGAATCAGCCCGAGGGATTGGTTTATTTGAAATAGTATAGTAGACCACCCCGACAACTGTGTGTCGGGTCGGGAAAGTCTATTTTTGGGAAATTGGGGGGGGGGCAGTATATGGGGCGCTAAAATTAAACAGCCTGTTACTAGAACTCCTCAAAAACAAAACTTCCGATTCCCTGGCGCCAAGGAGTGTTCACGGAATAACAGAGAGTATTGGCATTCCTGGAGTAATTTCCACATTTTTAATCTCATGGATTAATCCCTTTTCTTTTGCGAAGGCGGGCGGTTTTGACTCTCCCTGTCGGAATAAGGCGCGTACTTCTTGCGGCGTTAATGATGTGCGCTCACCAATGATTTGTGCCGTTAATTGCTCTGCTGCCTCAAATCTACTCATTTGTTCCTGCATTTGAGTGTATGAGAGCGCGGCTCCGTGTTGGAAATTCCAGGTTATCCCATGTAGTAGGAATGCGGATGTCGGAGTGGCATAACGTTCTTGTCCAGCAAGGAATATGGCGTTTGCTATCGAATCAATGCTGCCAATATTATGCATGACTATCTTTAGCGGCAAACCTCGCAGATAGTTGTATAACATAATTCCAGAGTCAACGGAACCTCCACCGGAGGAAAAAAGAAAATAAAGAGTTTTAGGGTTGTGCTGTGTAATTGATTTTGCACAGTAATTCACAACTCGGTTTGCAGAATCGGGACTAATGCTGTCGTGAAATGTTAAATACACAATGTCTGGCATGTTTCACTCCTTTTGTCTAAAAAAGAACCATATTGGGATGGGGATATTTTAGCACATAGGCATCCGTATAAAGCTTGGCTGTATTGGGTTGCCGGCGGGTATAGTTGGAGGGGTGACGGGTGTCAGTCTTTTTTGACCCCGCAGGCGGCCGAGGGAACGCAAAAAAGACTGACCCCGGCAGGACCCCGAACTTGCAGCCGCCGGTATCAGGAACTCCACATATTATTTGAGGATCTTGAAGGGGTCGGGTCGGCTATCCTGCGGCAGCTTTCGTCCGGTGTCTAATTGTCCCGCTAAAATATATTAGAACGGCGTGGGTCTTTTGTCTGGCGGGCGGTAGGACTATTGTATCAGGCGGAGGGGCGGACGTAGAGCTAAAATATATATGTGATCAGACTGCTCGCCTTTATTCTGCTGCTGCTGCCCTTTAGCGCCAATGCCGGCGCGGCGCGCAACGATATTAAACCGGTGGGAGAGCATTACCCCATCGCTATATTTGAAAAAAGCGTCAATCCGCAGAATATCCTGGTCATATACACCAGGCTGGACGGAGTATGCAACCTTCAGATGGATACTAAAGCCCCCGGGATGCCGACGCTGGATTTTTATTGGCTGATGAACGGCAGGACCTATGAACCGCTTACGGCCCTGGAAGAGGGCGTCAGGGACCGCATAAAGGTGGAACTGGACGCCGCTTTCGCCGAAAGAACAAGGTCTTTCCGGGTGGTCCTGAACGATCTTAAGGCGATGCGGACCGATCTGCCGGACGTCAGCGCAAAGGTGACCGCCAAGGCCGACCCCAAGACCAGGGAATGTTCGGTGGACGCGGTCATGCGGTTGGGGCCTTCGGACGGCAACGCCGTTATCAGGCTTGATTCGATCTACGCCAAATTGGGCGGTTTTATAATACCTTCGCCGGTCGCGATCACGCTGAAAGGCGTGAACACCGTCACCGGAGCCCCCGTAAGCAGAACCTATTCGAAATAGGCGCCGCGGCCGTGTTGAGCGCCAGAACGATCTCCTGCCCGGCTGTTCCGCGGCGGTCCCCGTTCAATGTTGTATTTTCTTCGCTAAGACGATGAGGCGGTTGGTTTTATCGGATAGGGGCTTGCCGGTGAAGCTGCCCCAGAATTTAAGGGGCTTGAGGCCGGCTTGTTTCAAGGCGGAGGTCATTGTGGCTTTGGAATAAAGACGCGAAAAGAAGTTTTTTTGCCGGACCGTGCCGTTCTTTATCCGTATCCAGGTGTTGGCAACGCCGTCTTTGTGAATCCTGGCGGTCTCGAGGTGGTAGGAGCCGTCTTCCAGCCGCATCCAGTCGCGGGCCCTGAAATTTTTTACGACAAAACTTCCGTTGACTATGTCTATCAGGAAAAGCCCGCCCGGTTTCAGCGCCCGGGAGACGCCTTTCAGGGTTTTCAGGTCGTCGGAAAATTTTTGGAAATAGCCGAAGCTGGTGAACAGGTTGATGACGGCGTCGAATTCGCCTTTGAACTTAAGCCTGCGCATGTCTCCGCGCATTAAAGTCAGTTTTGTCTTCGCCTTTTTCGCCTTCGCCGCCGCTTCCTTCAAGTAATCCCCGGAAAAATCATAGCCCGTCACGGCCAGGCCTTTCTTTGCCAGCGGTATCGAATGCCGCGCGGGACCGCAGCAGAGGTCCAGGAGCCTGGCCCCTTTTTTAAGTTTTAATTGGCGCAGCACGAAGGCCGCTTCCATCGGCGCTTTGGCTACGGCGGCCGGAGAAGCCGGATTGTAGAACGAATTTTTAAAGAATGTTTTGTGCCACTCGTGGGGAACTTTCACAGGTCAGCCTTTCAGCATGTTCTTGTAGACGCCGGGTTCGGAGCCTTCGATGACGGTCGCGCCTACGGTCTTCTTGAAGAAATCGATCGGGCCGGCCCAGCCTATGACCGCGTAGCCGTAACCGGCTTCGCGCATGGCCTCGAGCGTTCTTATCAGCAGCCCCTTACCCAGGCCGGGTTGTTTCAGCGCCTCGTCCACGCCTATGGGCCCGAAGAACCCTTTAGCGGTGGCGTCGTAGCAGGCGAAACCGGCTATCTTGGTGTTCTTTACGGCCACGAAGCAGGAGCAGGGAAGCTGCGCGAAGGCCGCGTCGCATTCCGAAGCCCAGCCCTTTGAAAACTTTTCGCCCACCCATTTTACGACATGATGCTTTTCGGGCGCGATGCCGCGCTTTATCTCTATCCCCGCGGCGCGCAATTTCTCCAGCGTCTCGCGCGGGTCCGGCAGTTCATAAAGTTTTACAAGAAGGTCGGACATCACTCCCCCGTGACTTCCGCCGGCGGCTGTGCGGGCAGCTCGCCCTGCTTTACCTGTCCGGCGTCGTCTATGGGCGGCGCCGCTTTAAGTTTCTTCTGCGGCGCGGCGGGGGCCGCTTTTTTCGCCGCCCCTTTTTTAGAGGATTTTTTCTTGGGCTTGGCGGGCTTTACTATGGGGTTGGTCTGCTTGTCGAACCGATAAGTGGGAACGGTCTCCGTAGGGGCGAATTTATATTCCGAGACCGGTTTTTCCACCGGCTTTTTTTTCTTTTTAGCCGGTTTTTTGGCCTTTTTCTTGGCCGGGGCTTTTTTCTCGGCCGGCGCGCTTTCCTTGGCCGTCGCGGAGGAGGTTTCGGCGGGGGTTTCGGAGTCCTCCGCGTGAACCGCTAAAGCCGCGCCCAGAAACGCGGCCAGTATGAGCATGAACATGCCGTTGATCTTTTTCATGAATTAAATCCCCCGTCCCTTTAATTTATTCTCCGCGGCCTTTACGGCCGCTTCTATCAGGCAGGCCATGGTCACGGGCCCGACGCCTCCCGGCACCGGGGTTATGGCTTTGACCTTTTCCTTCACATCCTCAAAATCCGCGTCGCCGCACATCTTCCCGGTTTCGTCGATGTTGGTCCCGACGTCTATTACCGTGGCCCCGGGAGCGAGCATTCCGGCTTTAAGCCAGCGCGCCTTCCCGGCCGCGGTGACCACGATGTCCGAGGCTTTGAAGACCGCCGCAATGTCCGGGGTCCTGGTATGGCAGACGGTAACGGTGGCGTCCAGGTTGGTCAGCATGTGGGCCAGCGGCCGGCCCACCACCGCCGAGCGGCCGGCTACCGCTATCTTCCTGCCCTTCACTTCTATGCCGTGGAATTTAAGCAGCTTTACGACCGCCAGCGCGGTGCAGGGGACGAAAAAACCGGCGTTCTCGATATCGGCGGTCTTTGAGATGAAAAGGCGGCCCATGTTCACGGAAGAAAGAGCATCCACATCCTTGAGGGCCGGGATGGCGTCCCACATCAGCGGGACTTCGAACCCGTCCGGCAGCGGGCGCTCCACCATTACGGCGTCCACCGCCGTATCGTTCTTTAACTCGTCTAAAATTTTTATGAATCCCGCAAGCCCCGTCGCCTGTTCCGGCTTGATCATGCGGACCTTTATGCCCAGCTTGTCGCAGGCCGCGACTTTGCGTTTGACGTATACGCCGGAAGCGGAATCGTCGAAATAGTTGACTATGGCGAGTAGCGGGGGGCGTCCGGCGGCCGCGCTTACGCGGGCGATGCGTTCCGGCAGCGCGTCCAGGATGTTACGGGAAAGCGTTTTCCCCTCCAGCAGTGTTTCCATAGGTATATAGTATTAAATCAAGGTTTAAATATCTAGCCTATGCTACGTTGACAGGGCCTATAGCCTTCAGACGTAGGGGAAACCGCCGTGCGGTGGAATTGTGTCCGGGAACACACGACAGGTTAGCGTAGTCCACCCCCCTGTGGGTAAATCCCCAGGAAGGGGTCCCGCCAAAAAACAAAAACCGCCCGGTTTTGAGGCCGGACGGTTTTTATATTTTAGGGAAAAAGAATTATTTCTTCTTTTTCTTGCCCATTTTGGCGTTTACCATTTTGGCGCGGGCGATATCGCCGGCCTTGTCGAGGTAATACAGGAAACCGGATTCCTTTTTCACGCCGACTTTGGTAACTTTCTGGGGCTTGCCGCCCTTTTTGCCGCCGCGGGCCATCTTGGCGCGGGAAACGTCGCCGCCTTTGTCTATGTAATAAAGGAAGCCGTCTTCCCTTTTGACGCCTACTTTCTGTACTTTTTCACCCATGGTATTAAGCCCTCCTGAGATTCTACGTCTATAGGGAAAATTCTACACTATATCGTCGGGGAATGCAATAGATTTAGAGGTTTTCCGTAAAGAACTGCGTGACCTTGTTCTTGTAGATCTCGCCCCCGACCTCGGCGCATTTGCCGTGCGAGGCCCCGGTTATGATCCACAGCTGCTTTTTTTCGGACCCGCACATTCCGAACAGGGTTTCCGCGTCGTGGAGCGGTACTATGTCGTCGCGGTCTCCGCAGATGAACATTATCGGCATCTTGACCTTGTCGACGTTGTGCGCGGGGCTGTACGGTTCGGGATCGGCGCCAAGCTTCCACTTGACGAAAGCGAGCGTCAGCGGCACCATCGGGTAATACGGTATTTTCGTGCGCAGCCAGCTCCAGTTGGCGATCACGCGCCGGTAGGAGAGGAAGGTGTTCTCGGCCATCACGCATTTGAGCTCCGGGTATTTGGCGCCGGCGAAAACGGCCACCGAGCCGCCCATGGACGAGCCGAAAACGGCGGCGTGCTCCATCGCGTGCGGGCGGTGGATCTTAAGGAAATCGTAGGCCGCGTCGAAATCACGCGTCTCAAGGTAGCCGACGCTGGATATGGTCCCGCGGCTTTGACCGGAGGCGCGGAAGTCGAAATAAAAAAGGTTGAAACCTTTCTCGGCCAGGAACCAGGTGTCGCGGAGCAGATCGCCGCGGTTCACGCCCATGCCGTGGCAGAGGATGATGGTCTTGCCGGTCTCGCCGCCGACCGCGGGGATGAACCAGCCCTTGAGCGTCAGGCCGTCGACCGTGGTGAAGTCTATGGTCTCGTGGGCCAGTTTATACTGGTCGGGCTGGAAAAGCACGGGGGTGCGGCGTTTGGGCGGCTGTATGATGGAGTAGCTTTTCAGGTAAGCCACGGCTACCACCAGTGCGGCCAGCGCGAGTACCGAGAACAGGGACCAGTTGAAGATTTCCATTGCGTTCATTTAGGTTTGCTCCAGTCGATCCGTGATATTCTGGCCGCGGCTTCCCTTATCCGTTTTTCCGGCGCGGTCAGCGAGAAGCGGACATAGCCTTCCGCCGAGGGGCCGAAGCCCGAGCCCGGAGTTATCAGGACCGAGGCCTGTTCCAGTACGCGGTAGACGCAGTCCAGAGAGGCCGCCTTGACCGGCGGCTTTGCCCAGACGAAGAAAGTTGCCCCCGGCCGGAAGACCGTCCAGCCGGCTTTTTCAAGCGCGGCGATGAAGAAGTCCGCGCGCGCCCGAAAAACTTCGCGGATGGGTTTGACCAGCCTGTCGTGGTTCTCAAGACAGAAAACGGTCGTTTCCTGAATGGCGTTGAATTGGCCGGAGTCCAGGTTCTCTTTCAGATGCGTGAGCGCGGCCACGGCGCCCGGATTGCCTATCATCCAGGCCAGGCGCCAGCCGGTCATGCAGTAGGTCTTGGAGACCGAGTAGAATTCCACGGCCACGTCCTTCGCGCCGGGGACCTGGAAAATGCTGGGGCTGGGTTTGCCGAAATAGATCTCGGAATAAGCCGCGTCCTGGGCTATCCAAAAGCCGTGTTTCCTCGCGGCGGCCACGGCTTTGGCGTAAACTTTAAGGTTCCCGACCGCGCCGGTGGGGTTGTTGGGGTAGTTCAGGAACATCATTTTCGCGCCCTTAAAAAAAGAAGCCGGCAGGGCGTCGAAGTCCGGGAGGAAGCCGTCCTTTTCAAACAGGGGGAATCTCTTTATCTTCGCCTCGGACAGCAATATCCCGGTCTTGTAGGCCGGGTAGCAGGGGTCGGGCATCAGCACGGTGTCGCCGCGGTCGAGAAAAGCGAAGGGCAAATGCGCCAGGCCTTCTTTTGAGCCGATGAGCGTTAAAATTTCGGTTTGAGGGTCCAGCGTGATGCCGTGACGCTTTTTATGCCAGGCGGCTATCGCCTTCCTGAGGCGCAGGGTGCCGCGGCCTTCCGGGTAGCAGTGATTGGCGGGTTTAAGCACCTCTTTAGCCGCGAACCGGGCTATAGCCGGCGGGGTGGGCAGGTCCGGGTCTCCCACGGCCAGCGATATAACGTCTTTTCCTTTTTTTACGGCTTCCTGCCGTTTTTTATCGAGGTCTCTGAACAGGTAGGGAGGAAAAGAGCCGGGTTTGCCGCCTAATCGGGGTTTTTTCATAGGTTTTTAAGTTCGAGGAGGTCGAAGTAATCGTAAACGCCGGGCTTCTGGTCCTTGAGCCAGAGGGCCGCGCGCACGGCCCCCTCGGCGAAAACGTCGCGCGAGTGAGCCCTGTGGGTGAGTTCTACGCGTTCATACGGCCCGGCGTAGAGCACGGTATGCTCGCCGATTATATCGCCGGCGCGCGTGCTTGTGACCGGGACCTCCCCCTGGTAGACTTCCTTTATCCGCGCCTTATATTTGAGGGCGGTGCCGGAGGGGGCGTCTTTCTTGAATTTATGATGGGTCTCGCTGATGTGTATGTCGAACCCGGGAAGTTTGGCCGCTATCAGGCGGGCGACCGCTATGGTGAGGTTGACCGCGGGGCTCATGTTGGGAGAAAGGAAAACGGGGCAGGCTTTGGCGAGCTCGCGCAGCAGCGTCAACTGGTCGGCGTCGAAGCCGGTGGTGCCTATGACCAGGGGTTTTTTATATTTGGCGCACAGCACGGCGTGGGCGGCGCTGGCCGCGGGGGCCGTGAAATCTATCACCGCGTCCGCGGACTTAAGGGCCGCTTCCAGGTCTTCCGCCACGGCCACGCCCCTGGAGGCTTTCAGATCGAACGCCCCGGCAAGCGTGCAATAGGGGTTGCCCTGGACCTTTTCCACTATTTTTACGCCCATTTTACCTGCGGCGCCAAGCACTATGACGGCGGTTTTGGAAGCGTTCATAGGTTTAATTATATTTATTTAACGGTTAAGTGTAAAACGGAGCGCGCTGTCAGGCGCCGCGAAGTTGCCCCTTTGGAAATAATTTTGCTATTGTTATAAAGTAATGACCTATATACTGGCCGCCGTCATAGCCCTGCTCCTGGCCGTCATCGGCTACCTGCTGAACAGGGTTTACGCCATGAAACTGGACAAACCCAGTTCCGAGGCCGAAGAGCGGGATATCTCCCTTAAGAATACCTGGAACAAATTCGACGAACTTCTGACCAGTCTGCTGACCATCCATGAAATCGGCATAGTCAACGCCGGGTCCATAAAAAAAGAGGAGTTCTACCAGACCGTGGTGGACAGCGCCTGCGACCTGATACATTCCCCGCGCGGGTCCATGATGGTCTTTGACGAGAGCAGCAAAGAGCTTAAGATCGTGGCCTCCAGGAGTATTTCAAGGGAGGTCATAGAGAACACACGCATAAAGCCTGGACAGGGCATAGCGGGACGGGCTTTTGAGACCGGCGAGACCATTTTCGTGACCGATCCCGAGCGCAACACCCAGTATAAGGATTTTATAGGCAGCGAGGAGCAGAAAGAGCCTTTCATTGCCCTGCCGCTGAAGGTCAAGGATAAGCCGTTCGGCGTGCTGAACCTTCACCTGTCCAGAAAAAAAGAATCGTTCACCGATTACGACCTGAAGTTCCTGACGCTGCTGGCCGGCGAGTCGGCCATAACCCTCGAGAATATAAAGCTTTACGAGAGCATAGAGAATTTTTACCTCGAGATGGTGCAGACCCTGGCCCGCGTCATCGACGCCAAGGACGCCTACACGGGCGACCACGCCGGCCGCGCCCGTCAGAAGGCCCGCGCGCTGGCCGAAGAACTGCACATGCCCGACCAGATGATAAAGTACGTGGAGTACGCCGCGCTGCTCCATGACATCGGCAAGATCGGCATAGACGGTGGCATACTCTCCAAGCCCGGCCGCCTGACCGAGGACGAATACAACGAGATAAAGAAGCACCCGGCCATCGGCTACCAGATCCTTTCCCCCATACATTTCCTGGGCCCCGTCGCGCAGATGGTCCTTTACCACCAGGAATGGTACAACGGTATGGGCTACCCCGAAGGCCTGAAGGGAGAAGAGATCCCGCTCGGCGCCAGGATCGTGGCCACCATAGACGCCTGGGACGCCATGATGAGCGACCGCCCTTACCGCAAAGCTCTTTCCCGCGAGATAGGCATCTCGGAGCTTACCAAGGGCGCCGGCAAGCAGTTCGACCCGCTGGTAGTCGAGGCCTTCATGAAGCTTGAGAACAGGGAATGGCGGGAGCCGAAATTGACCGTCAGCGAATAGGGAAAGAAAGGCCCTCCCCGGTCCCTCGTCGTTTTCCGCCTCCTATGCTTACCATCGTTCCAACCCCCCTGGGCAATCTCGAAGACATAACCATCCGCGCGCTTAAAGCGCTGCGCGGCTGCGACCTGGTGCTCTGCGAGGATACCCGCCGCACCGCCAAACTGATGGCCCGCTACGCCATATCCAAAAAACTGCTCCGCTATAACGAACACGACGAGCGCTCGGTCGGAGAAGCCGCCGCGTTTTTGCGGGCCGGTAAAAATGTGGCCCTGGTTTCGGACGGCGGCATGCCCTGTATTTCCGACCCGGGCCGCAAACTGGTGGCTTTGGCACGCGCCGAAGGCATTCCCGTCCTGGCCCTGCCCGGGCCTTCCGCCGTGGTTACGGCGGCGGCCGGCTCCGGGTTGCCGACGGACTCGTTCGTTTTCCTGGGTTTCCTGCCCAGGGCCCGCGGCAAGATAGTTAAGGCGCTTAAAAACGCTTTCAGCCTTGAAAAAACGGTCATTCTTTACGAATCGCCCTTCAGGATAAAAAAATTCATGGAGCTGGTTTGCGCCGAGTTCGGACCGGACACCAAAACCGTTATCGCCAGGGAACTGACTAAGGTCTACGAAGAATGGCTGAGCGGGACGGCCGCCGAGGTGCGGGACAAGCTGGCCGCCGTCAAAGAGGTAAAAGGCGAGATCGCGGTCCTTCTGCGCCCGGCGTCATTCAAAGAGGATGAAGAAGCGCGCGAAAGCGCCGCTCCGACGGTAATGTTCGTCTGCACCGGGAACACCTGCCGCAGCGTGATGGCCCAATATTACGCCGCCGCGTCCGCCGCCGCCCTGGAGCTCGGCGTCAATTTCACCTCCAGCGGCCTGGAAGCGGAAGGCGCCATTCCCACGCCCGGGCCGGTGAAAATGCTGCTTAAAAAGGAAGGCGTGCCGGATTTTGAGCACGTTCCGGTACAGATAACCGCCCAGTTGGTGAAAGACGCCGACCTTATACTGGCCATGACCCACGCCCACAAAGCGGCGATACTCGGAAAATTCCCCGCCGCGTACGATAAAACCCACACGCTGGCGGAATACGCAGGTTTCGGGAACGGCGACATATCCGACCCTTTTGGCCGCGAGGAGATCTTTTACTTCGAGACCTTCCGTCTGATAAAGAAGGCCGTGGCAGTTGTGCTTGAGAAGCTGAAAAAGTAGAATATTCAGCATCCCCCGTAAGGAGCCCTTACCATGTACGAAGAGATAAAAAAGAACGATCCCCAGCTTTATAAAGCCATCAAAGGCGAAGTGCTCAGGCAGCAGAACAACCTCGAGCTCATCGCGTCCGAGAACTACACTTCAAAGGCCGTGCTGGAAGCCCTGGGCTCGGTGCTGACCAATAAGTACGCGGAGGGTTACCCCGGCAAGCGCTATTACGGCGGCTGCGAACACGTTGATATCGCCGAAAAGCTGGCCATAGACCGCGCCAAGAAGCTCTTCGGCGCCGAGCACGCGAACGTCCAGCCCCATTCCGGCACCCAGGCCAACATCGCCGCCTACCTCTCCCTCATCAATCCCGGAGATAAGGTAATGGGCCTCAATCTCAGCCACGGCGGCCACCTGTCACACGGCCATCCCCTGAATTTCTCCGGCCGCTATTTCAAGATAGTGACGATGAACGTCAACAAGGAAACCGAACTGCTGGACTATGAGGAAGCCGAAAAACTCATGGAAAAGGAGCGCCCCAAGCTTATAATGGCCGGCGCCTCCAACTACTCGCGCGTCTGGGACTGGAAGAGGCTCAAAAAGATGGCCGATACCTGGAAGGCCTACCTTGTGACCGACATCGCCCATTATGCCGGCCTCATTGCCGCCGGCGTCTACCCGTCACCGGTGGAATACGCCGACATAATGACCACCACCACTCACAAGACCCTGCGCGGCCCCCGCGGCGGCCTGATAATGTCAAAAGCCCCCTACGCCAAGGTCATAGACCGCACCAACTTCCCCGGCAACCAGGGCGGCCCGCTGATGCATGCCATAGCGGCCAAGGCCGTCTGTTTCAAGGAAGCCCTGTCGCCCTCGTTCAGGGAATACCAGAAACAGGTCATTAAAAACGCCCGCAAACTTGCCCGCGAAATGCAGGCCCGCGGCTACCGGATAGTCTCCGGGGGTACCGACTGCCACCTTATGAGCCTGGACCTGCGCGCCAAGAACGTGACCGGCAAAGACGCCGAGATAGCTTTGGACAAGGCCGGCATAACCGTCAACAAGAACACCATTCCCTTCGATCCCCAGTCCCCCATGGTAACCAGCGGTATCCGGATAGGCACCCCGGCCATAACTACCCGCGGTATGAAGGACCGCGATATGGCCGTCATCGCCGACTTCATAAATGACGCCATAAAGCATAAAGACGACGATAAGGCCCTGAAAGGCATAGCCGAAAAGGTCAAGGGGCTCTGTTCCAGGTTCCCCATGTACCCCGGCTTTGAAAAATAAGAACCTGTTTGTTTGCGGTTTGCAGAACGGTTTTGTTACGATTTGTTCATGAGTATGGATTTGTGATAAGTGAAAATCGGGCTGGTTGGGGGACACCGTGAAAAATAAAACTGGAATACATATTGTTTTGTCTTGTTTGCTTTCGCCATTTGTCTTAAATGCCGGGTCTGTCGTGGATTTTGACGGCGGGAGCAAAGAACCGGAAAGTGTGGCGACACAGCTTAAAAATGCGGCGAACAATTCCGTCGCCTCTTCCGCAAAAGAGGCAATTGCCCCGCCCGCGCCGGAACAGCACCCTAAACTTATGACGGAATTCGGAATACTATCCGATTCGGGCGAGTGGACAACCGCCCAGTCTACATGGACTAAGGAGGGGAGGTATGTAGAGGCCGTCCCCGGCAGCTATCTTCTTTTTGATCAGTTCTGTCAGAATAACACACAATACTACTGGTCTCTCAGCTTTTCATATAAAATGGAAACGGTGAAGAAACAAACCATAAGCCCCGGGCACAGTCATACGAATGGAATCCCGCCTCCGCCTCTCACCTATGACGGAGTGGTTGTTGTTCCCAATCCTCTAACGGTCAGCAATATCCCTCCTGCTGCACACCATAAATTTACGATGAAAATGCCGGCTTTTGCTACGCAAATTGCGGTAAATGTGCGCACCACCGCTAGTTGTGATAACACGGAGAGTACTGATATTGTCGTTGTAAGAGAGAAGATTATGAGCCCGATGCCTAAAGGTGGTAATTCTGTCGGATATATACTGCCATTTGTGCCAGAAGGCGCGGCACACCCTTCAATCTATAATGCCACAAATGACTTTAAAGCCGTGCTGGCGAAGTTCGGCGCGACATGGCGGGAAACTTGTCCTGGATCCGTGTCATTATCCTATCTACGCATGAGCCTTCCTTTGGGCGGTGTATTTGATATGAATTCGGACTGGAAGGAACCTTATTTTGGCCATGATAAGGGCGCTGCCGTAGATCTTTCAAAAAGAGATATACGTAAGGGGAATCGGCAGGGCCTTATTAACCTGCTGTGTAAGGATTTTAAGGTTTATTCCGAGCAGGACAATGACCCTTCGCATTATCATGTTGTTTCCCGTAAAGAGGCGGGCGACATTAACTGGCCAGGCGCGGTGGCATGCTGCCTTAAAGAAGCCGGGGTCTGTCCCAGTCCTAAAGCATGTATTGATTTGACTCAAGGCAGTGAATTATATCCGGAAAAATCTGATTGCCCGTATCTTCCCGATGACCTGGATTGCCCCTATAATACATTCAGGTAATCAATACATGGAATCTAAAAACAACAAGCCGCGATGGAACAAAAAAAGGAAGTGGCAAATATGACTATTATGAAGAAATTATATATCTGCACTCTGGTGAGTTTTATGCCGTTAATTTTGAACGCCGGAGAGGCCGTTGATTTTGATGGCAGGCACAAAGAAGCGAGGAATACAGCCATGCAACGCGATGTCAGCGCAAATAATTCGGCCGGCGCCCCGGCGAAAGATGTAATAATTTCATCCTCTGCGGAGAGTTCAAGGCTTATGATGGAAATCAGGACACAATCCGATTCCGGCGAATGGATTCCCGCCCAATCTGTGCGGCCGGATAATTCTTACACACGCGAAGAGCCCGCGGACTTATACGTTAAACTGGAAATACTGACCAAAACCGGAGAAATGGTTGAGGTTAAGCCGAAGGGTCGCGGGCTGGGTGTAAGTAAGATGAACTTTCATCAATATTCGGTCTACCCCGGTACAAAGGGGAGATGGACGGTACACTGCGCAAGACGCCAATGGGAGCTAAAAATAGATTATTTCTCTGACCCGCTTTATGGCGGACATGGGCATGACGATACGCCGGCCCCGCCGATATTCGTAAGCAGCATTTCATTAAGCGCTTCCACCGCCCCGTTTCATGCAGCGCCGAGCCCGATAGTGTTTCCAACCTTGCAGAACAACGCAACTTATTATTACTGGGAACAGTTCCCGGCATTCTCAACAATGTTTTTTGAATATTCCGCCGGTTGTGGCGGTAACGCGACAAACTATATGTATGTGGAAGTTGCCGGCTTGATAGAGCTGCCCGGGGGGAACTATTATTATGATTTCAACCCTTGGGAGTCGAATGCTTACCATAGGGACAACCATTACGGAACACAAAAACTGATCGATACAATGAAAACCATTGCGGATACCTACGTGGCCGCATTTCCGGCTGCCGATAAGTTATATGTTTACGACGTAAGCCTTCCCCGTGGGGGGGTTATTGACGCAAATCTCAATTGGACCAGGCCTTTTTACGGCCACGACACCGGAATTGACGCGGATATAAGCAAAAAAATGGTTCCCGAGGAAAACCGGCGGAAACTTCTGGGAATTATGTGCGCGAACGCGCCCACGTATTCGGAACAGGATGTGCCGGGAGAAGCTTCATATTTCCATATCCGAGTCCTAAATGATGCAACCGGAGCTCCGACCGAGGATTTTAGAGGAGATCGCCGGACAACGTTAAACTGCTGCAAAGGAAATGAAGTTAACCCCGACACCCTGGAAGCGTGTATATCGACCCGGACACTGTCGCGCTAAAAGGGCCGCAAAGGGGTACTATAAAAGCGCCTAAACCCTGACAGAGAAGCTTTATGCGCATTAGCTGAACCGGAGGGGCGCCGGCGGCTTTCCCGCGCGCTCCATTTGAGGGTTTAAAACCGGAGTCTGGAGCAGTATCCCTCCGGGACGGCGAGCATGTTTGAGGGCAAAAGCTTTGTATTTTGCCCGAGTTGCGGAGCCGGCGGAAGACTCCGGTTTTCTTCCCCATAAACCCGGTCCCGGAGCGCGCGGGAAAGCCGCCGGCGCACCGACTTTACTATCCTGCGGTTCTTAAGCCCAAAGCCAACCAGCCCCACCATTCTCCGGGTTTTAGTTGTGTGTGAAAAATAAGGTATTGAAGGGCCGGTAATTGTTATAATACCTATATTAAGAGCTGAAAGCGGCCCGGTGGCCGCGCGCACGATTTAAGGGGAGCCAGAATGAGCAAGAGATCCGTTGCGGAGATAGCCGTTATAGGCGGAAGCGGGCTTTATGCGATGCAGGAGCTCAAAAACGTCAGGGAAATAAAGGTTAAAACCCCTTTCGGCGATCCTTCGGACAAGCTCATTCTCGGCTCAATTTCCGCGGTCCCCGTAGTTTTTCTGCCCCGCCACGGGCGCAAACATACCATTCTGCCCGCCGAGATCAACCAGCGGGCCAATATCTGGGCCCTTAAATCCCTCGGAGTTAAGACCGTGATCTCGGTCAGCGCCGTCGGTTCGCTCCGGGCCGAGCTTGCCCCCACCCATTTCGTGTTCCCCGATCAGTTCAAGGACGAGACAAAGGGCCGCGTTTCCACCTTTTTCGGCGGCGGCATCGTGGGTCACGTGCCCCTGGCCGACCCCTTCTGCCTGTCGCTCCTGAAAATGATGTACAAAGAGTCCGTGAAGATGGGGATCAAGTCCCATTTCGGCGGAACCTATGTCTGCATGGAAGGGCCGGGCTTCTCCACCAAGGCCGAATCCCGTTATCACAGGAAAATGGGCTATTCCATAGTGGGGATGACCGTGGCCACCGAGGCCAAGCTGGCCCGCGAAGCCGGTCTCCACTACGCGCCGGTCTCGTTGGTGACCGATTATGACTGCTGGAAGGAAGGCGAAGAAGTGGATCAGGAGAAAGTGACCGCCACCCTGAAGAAGAACATCGAGAATATCAGGCGCCTGCTCGTGAAGGCCATCCCAATGGCCGCCAAAGCCGGCTGCCGGACCGGCTGCGCCGAATTCATAAAGACCTCGGTCTTTACGCACAAGGAAAACTTCCCCGCCGGACCGTATAAAACCCTTAAGCTGATGATCGGGTGAACGCATATGCCAAAAGGAACCAAAGGCCGTAAAAAGAGCGGGAACGCCGGGGTTAAAGCCATGCGTAAAAAGCTCATACAGGCGGCCAGGAACGCCCAGAAAAATTCATATTCTCCCTATTCCCGCTATCCCGTCGGCGCGGCCGTGCTGGCCGAGTCCGGCCGGATATATACCGGCTGCAACGTAGAGAACGCCTCGTTCGGTCTGGCCATCTGCGCCGAGCGCGTGGCCATTTTCAACGCCGTGAGCCACGGCGAAAAGAAGCTGCGCGCCGTGTGCGTGGCGGCCAAGTCGGCCAGACCCTGCGGCGCCTGCCGGCAGGTCATCATAGAATTCGCCTTGAAGGACGCGGAGATCATCTGCGTGGACTGGCAGCCGCTTGAAAAGAAGGAGAAGGTGAGCTATACCAGGACAGCCAAGCTCCTGCCCAAGCCCTTCAACCCTTCGGAAGCGGGATTGTAATCGGTGGCACGAATTTACGGAGGTGTATAACATGGACGTAAAAACACTCAGCAAGATAACCAAGTGGATGGAATCCACCGACCTGGAAGAGATAACCTGGAAGAACGGAGGGGATAAGATCAGTCTTAAAGTGAACAATTCCCCCGAGTCCCACACCAAGTTCTCCTCCACCATAGTGCCGGTTTCCGCCCCTTCCATAGGCGTTTTCCGCTTCGCCCGCCCCGGCAAGGCCAACACCCTGAAACAGGGCGCGGCCGTTAAAAAAGGCGCCGAACTGGGCGTGGTGGAGGTGGCCAAAGAATTTACCCCCGTCATCGCTCCGGTTGACGGCTACCTCAAGATCATCTCCGTTGAAGACGGCAAGACCGTGGAGTACGGCCAGCCGCTGTTCTTCGTAGAGCCGAAGTAAAGAACGGTATCAGGCGATCGGGTGTCGGGTGTAAAGCCGCTGAATTGAGGAATTCAGCTTTATCACCTGACACCTTTCACCTTAACGCCCCCGAACTATGCCGCAGAAATCCTCGGTCATAAAATGCCAGAAGTGCGGTTATGTGTCCAATATCATAACCGACACCTGTATCAAATGCGGCTCCAGACTGGATAAGATCTGCGGCGAATGCGGTTTCGCCAACTCGGTGGAAAAGAACCACTGCGACCAGTGCGGCGGCCTGCTGGCGCTGAAGCCCGACCAGCCGCCGTCGTTCTTGAACGATCGTCCCAAATACCCCGCTCCCTCCGAGGTGAGCGCGCGCGCTCACAATCCTCCTCCGCCTCCCCCGGCCGGAACGCCCAAGGGAAGTTCCGATACCGGCGCCGGAACGAAAGCCGAGGGCTCTCAACCGGCCAAATATCACTTCGAACTGCAGCCGATATCGGACACCGTGTCCGAAAAGGACGTGTCTTTCAGGAGCCGCATGCCCGGCGGCGCGCCGGCTTCCGGTCCCGCGGCCCCCGCGGCTCCGCCGCCGCCGAAGAAACCGGCTTTCGGAGCCCAGCAGGCCGTACCGCCGCGCCCCCGCAATCTGAAGAAAATTTACGGCGCCCTGGTGACCGCCGCTCTGCTCGCCGTCCTGGGTTTTGTGCTCTATCTCATCGCCGCGCCCCATCTCCCGGCTCTAACCCTCAAAATGGCGGCCGGCGCCTACCTCAAACGGCTTTCTACCGGCAGGTATGAGGACGCCTACGGGATGCTGTCCACCAACTCGAAATCGGCGTGGTCGATGAAGAATTACGTCGAATACAACAAGGAGTACTACAGCAAGGTCCCCTCCTGGGAATTCAAGGACGTGGAAGTGTTCGTGATGGAGCCGGAAGCCGCCATGGTAAAGTACCAGCTCAGGGAGGGCACGGGGACCTGGCGCACCGATTATGTTTCCTTCGTCAAGGAGCACGACAAATGGACCCGGCCCTATATCTGGATGCTCTTCGAGCCCATAGACTCCGCCCTCGCCAAGCGCGATTACCCGCAGGCGCTGTTCCTGGCCCAGAAGCTTTACCTGACGGACCCGATGGATCCGCGCACCTCCGGCTACCTGTGCGTGGCCGAGTTCTTCATGCAGCTTTATGATAAATCCGCCGATTCCTGCCGCCGGACGCTGCTGTCCGCGCAGTCCTACCCCGTGGGCTCCACCGAAGAGGAACTTTTCTGGTACCGGTTCTATTACGCCGACAGCCTGCGGTTCACCGGGAAGCTCGAGCTGGCCCTGGACGAATATAACGGCGCGCTTGACTCCAAGGCGCTGACCGAGAAAGAGCGTTGCCCCCTTTACATGAGCAGGGCCGACACTTACGTGAAGATGAGCAAGTACAACCTGGCGCTGACCGATATGCTTAAGGCCGATATCGCCTGCGCCAACGACACGGCCAACCGCCCGGATTTCCTGAAGCGCATGCGGTTCATGAACGGGGACGCACGTGCCGACGCCATCTCTTTCGCCCAGCGGACCAAGGCGCGCCAGGACCTTCCGACTTTCGGTGAATTGAGGCGCCTGGAACTCGCCGCGGCCGCCGCCAGGCTGGGCCCCAAGAACGCTAAATTCATACCGAAAGACAGTTGGATAGCCGCGCATCTTTCCGGTCCTGAATACCGGGTGGTCTTGAGGCAGGAAACCCTGGACTTCCGCACCCGGCGCAACGAAGTCAGGGACATCTACACTTTCATGGTCAATCTTTGGACAGGCGCTATCAAGATGGAACAGGGGGGGCTGCCCCCCAGAAAAGAAGTTCCCGCGCAGAAATAGACGCAGATATTAGGAGCTCGCAACTATGTTTAAAAAGATCCTGGTTTCAAACCGCGGAGAGATCGCCATCAGGGTTATCCGCACGCTGAAAGAGATGGGCATAAAATCCGTGGCCGTATATTCCGAGGCCGACAGGTCCTGCCTGCACGTGCGCGAGGCGGACGAAGCCGTCTGCATCGGGCCGGCCATGTCCAAGGACAGCTACCTGCGCATCCCCGCCATAATATCGGCGGCAAAAGTGACGGGCGCCGAAGCTATCCACCCCGGCTACGGTTTCCTGTCGGAAAACCCGGTTTTTTCCGCCGCCTGCGAAGAGAACGGCATAGTCTTCATAGGGCCCAGCCCCAAGGCCATAGCCATGCTGGGCCATAAAGCCAGCGCCCGCAAGATAGCCATGAAGGGCGGCATCCCCGTAACCCCCGGCACCAAGGATTGCGTCACAAAGGATTACCTTAAAGAGGCCGAAAAAATAGGCTTTCCCATCATGATCAAGGCCGCGGCCGGCGGCGGCGGCAAGGGCATCAGGATCGTGCGCGAAAAAAGCCAGCTGAACCATGAATTCGAGATGGCCTCCTCCGAAGCCAAATCGGCGTTCAATAACGGGGACGTCTACTTCGAAAAATATATCGACTGCCCCCGCCACATAGAGGTGCAGTTCGCCCGCGACTCCAAGGGCAATGTCATAGCTTTCCCGGAGCGCGACTGCTCCATCCAGCGCCGCCACCAGAAGCTGCTTGAGGAATCCCCCTCCCCCGCCGTGAACCAGAAGCTGCGCGACCGGCTGGAGGAAGCCGCCATCAAACTGGCCGACACGGCCAATTACGTGGGCGTGGGCACGGTGGAATTCCTGATGGACCTTGAAAAGAATTTCTATTTCATGGAAGTCAACACCCGCCTGCAGGTGGAGCACCCGGTGACCGAGACCATAACCAGGACCGACCTGGTCAGGGAACAGATCCTTATAGCCGCCGGCGAGAAGCTGAGCCTGTCGCGCTCCCGGGCGTCCTCCTTTGACGGCCACGCCATAGAGCACCGCATCAACGCCGAGGATTATTCCAGGAATTTCGCCCCTTCGGTGGGCCGCATAGACGAATGGGTCGTACCGGGCGGGCCCGGCATCAGGCTGGATACCCATATGTACCAGGGTTATCAGCTTCCTATCTATTACGATAGTATGCTGGCCAAGCTTATCGTATGGGGTCCGGACCGCGCCGCCGCCATAGCGCGCTCAAGGCGCGCCCTGGACGAATTCAGGGTGACGGGCCTGTCAACCACTATAGACGTCCACAAAATAATAATCGATTCCCCGGAATTCCAGGCGGGCAACGTGGATACCGGGTTCATGGAAAGGCTGCTCGCGCCGGCAGCCGCCCTGAAATGACGGCCCGGAGCAAGATCCTGACCCTCCGCAAAGCCCTGGCGGCCAGGCGGAAGGCCGCGGGCGCCGGGAAAAAGGTCGTCTTTACCAACGGTTGTTTCGATCTGCTCCATGCCGGCCACGTGACCCTGCTCGAGCGCGCCAAAGCGCTGGGCGACATCCTTATACTCGGTCTGAACTCGGACGCTTCGGTCCGACGGCTGAAGGGCCCGTCCAGGCCCCTGAACCGTCTCGGCGACAGGGCTCTGGTCCTGGCGGCGCTGGCCTCCGTGGATATGGTGGTTCCATTCACGCAGGATACGCCGCATGAGCTTCTGAAGGCTTTAAGGCCGGACGTTCTGGTGAAGGGCGCGGACTACGCCGACGGGGAGATAGTCGGGCGTGAGTTCGCGCGGAAAACCGTAAGGATCTCCCTGGTCAAAGGCCGGTCCACTACCAAACTCATAAACCGGATGCACTGCAAAAGGTAATTGCCGGCGGCTGCAAGTTCGGGGTCCCACCGGTAGTTTGCCCTTACGCCGCGTAGGAAACCCTCCCGTGGTTTCCCCCCAATCGTGCCGATTGGGGCCCCCCATCCGCTATGCGGCTTCAGAGCAAACTACCGGCGGGCCCCCTCCAATTATACCTGCCGGGCGACTTCTTTATAACGGCCTGTTTTTCCCTATGATTTACCCCCTAAATTTCATAAAATAAGGGATAGATTAATAGCTGGGGTCAGGTATCGGAAGTCCGATCCCTGGCCCTGAATTCAATATGAGGTAACCATGAAAGATATATTCGAGAAATGCCGGGTTTTCCTTACCGCCAAACACCTGATGGACGCCGGCATCTACCCCTATTTCAAGGAACTCGCTTCCGAGCAGGCCCCTGAAGTGATGATAGACGGCAAAAAGTACATCATGTTCGGGTCCAATAACTATCTTGGTCTGGCCAACGATCCCCGGATGAAGAAGGCCGCCATAGACGCGATAAATAAATTCGGCACCGGGGTGGCCGGCTCCAGGTTCCTGAACGGCAACACCGTTCTACACATGGAGCTGGAGCGCAAATTGGCCGCTTTCAAGGGCCATGAAGCGGCTCTGATCTACGCCTCCGGCTACCAGATGAACCTGGGGGTCGTGTCCGCGCTCGTGGGGCGCGGCGACGTGGTCATAGTGGATAAACTGGACCATGCCAGCATACTGGACGGCTGCCGGCTTTCCGGCGGCGAGATACGCCGCTACAGGCACAACAATATGGAAGACCTCGAGCGGGTGCTCAAGGCGGCGGGCTCCAAGCCGGGCAAGCTGGTCATAGTGGACGGCGTGTTCTCCATGGAGGGCGATATCGCCCCCATCCCGGAGATCTCCAAGCTTTGTAAAAAATACGGCGCCAGGCTGATGGTGGACGACGCCCACGCCACCGGCGTGATGGGCAAGCGCGGCCATGGAACCTGCGAGCATTTCGGCCTGACCCATAAGGAAGTGGACATAGTCGTCGGCACCTGTTCCAAGTCGTTCGCCTCGGTCGGCGGCTTCGTGGTGGGCGACGCCGACGTCATCCACTATATCCAGCATATCTCCCGCTCAATGATCTTCTCGGCCGCTCTGCCCCCGGCGTCCGTGGCCGCTATTTCCAAAGCCATCGATATCATCGACAGCGAGCCGCAGCGCATCAAGAAACTTTGGGACAATTCTCGGTACCTTATGGCGCGTTTTAAGGCCATGGGCTGCAATACCGGCGAGACCAAGACCCCCATCATCCCCATCATCGTGGGCGACGACGTGAAGACTTTCGCTCTCTGGAAAGTGCTTTACGACAACGGTATCTTCACCAATCCCGTCGTCAGCCCCGCCGTTCCGCCCAAGCGCGCCCTGCTGCGGGTGGTGGTGACGGCCACCCATACCCGCGCCCACCTCGACAAGGCGCTGGCCGTTTTCGAACCCTGCTACAAGCAGGTCATGAAAAAGAAGCTCTCCCTGACGTGTTATTGATATGCTCGAAATAAAAGAACCGGACGAGAGCGCTTTAGGCGCTTTTGTGGACTTTCCTTACGACCTTTTCAAGGGCCACCCTTACTGGGTCGGCGACCTTAAAAAAGACGTCCGGCACCTGCTGGACCTGTCGCACCCTTTCTGGCGGCACGGAGAACGCAAACTTTTCATGGCCTACAGGGACGGCCATCCGGTCGGGCGCGTCGCCGCCATCATCAACAGCAAGCATAACGCTTTTCATTCCGAAAAATGCGGTTTTTTCGGTTTTTTCGACTGCGCCGAGGATCCCGAGGCCGCCAAACTCCTGTTCGACGCGGCTTTAAAATGGATAAAGATCAAGGGCATGGACAAGGTCCGCGGCCCGGTCAATCCTTCCACCAACGAGACCTGCGGCCTGCTGGTCGAAGGCTTCGACTCGCCGCCCATGGTCATGACGCCGTATAATCCGCCGTACTATATGGGCCTGATAGAGGCGTCCGGTTTCGCCAAAGCCAAGGACCTTTACGCTTTCCAGGGCTACACCAAAAACGGCTTCCCGGAAAGGCTGGAAAAAATAATACAGCGCATGAACCGCGCCGGACGGATAACGATAGAGCTGGTGGACATCAAGCGCATCAACGAGGCCTTGGGCGACGTAAAGGATATCTATAACACCGCGTGGGACGGCAACTGGGGCTTCGTCCCCATGACCGACGAAGAGATGGACGACATGGCAAAGGCCTTGAAGCCGCTCCTGAAGCCCGAATTCCTGTACTTCGCCAAAGTGGACGGGAAGCCCGCCGCTTTCGTGCTCCTGCTGCCGGATTTCAACGTGGCCCTGAAAGGAGTGGGCGGTTCCCTTAACCCGCTGAATATCCTGCCTTTCCTGTATAAGATGTTCGTCTCCCGCATCAACCGCGGCCGCCTGCTGACCCTGGGGGTCAAAAAAGAATACCGCGGCCGGGGCATAGAGATGCTGCTTATCAAACAGGCTTTCGACTCCGCCGCCAAGATGGGCTGGGAATACGGCGACCTCTCCTGGACGCTGGAAGACAACGAACTGATAAATAACGCGATCCTGGCCGTGGGCGCGAAGGTGTATAAGCGGTTCCGCATCTACGAAAGAGCCATCAATTAATTATTCCGCAACCTTTATTTAACTTGGCCGTCCTACAATATAGCCATGAGATTCTCCGACCTCAACAGCCGGGCCAGGAAAGAAGCCGCCCGCGAAGAGATAAAGCCGGTCCCCGCGGCGCCAGAGGCAGGCCCTGCCGCGCCCGGACGAGATACCGCCGAACCGCGGTTCCCCATGCCGCTGGACGCGCCGTTCGCGGATTTCCCGGAACCCGTGAAAACCCCGGACTCCCCGGACGCGGGTACACCGCCCCGGCCGTCCGCGGCGGTCGAGCCCTCGCCGGCCGTGACCCCCTCAAAAAGACTCGTTTCAAGGAGAGAGCAGCAGCGCAAGGACGAGGCGGCCGTCCGCGCGGCCGAGCGCCCTTTCCAGGAACTCGACGCCGAGGCCAAAGAGGCTTATTCCCGCACCGTCTCTCTCTCCAAGGAGTTCCTGGGCCAGGTGGACCAGCCCTATGTGGAGAAATACGAGCGCCTTCTCCGCATGGCCGAAATGAACGCGCGCACGCTCCTTGAAAACCAGGTGCTGTTGAATTACACCGCCTACGCCACCGCCGACAACTACCTTTACGCCCACTCCGCCAATGTTTCCATTTTGAGCCAGGCCATGGGCCAGGCCATGGGCCTCGATAAGAACGTGGTCGCTTTTCTGGGGTTCTGCGCCATCGCGCACGATATCGGCATGACCGAATATGCCGGGCTTGTGAATACCCCGGGGCGCCTGAGCGACGAGGAGTATTCGGAGGTGACGCGCCACTCGGAAAAAGGCGCGGCCAAGATAGACCGTCTGCTGGATATGGACCACCGGCTGAAAGACCGCGCCCGCAAAGTGATCATGCAGGCCCACGAGCGGATAGACGGTACCGGCTACCCGGACCGCCTCATAAACGAAGAGATAGATCCCCTTTCCCAGATAATAGGCATAGCCGACGTGTACGAGGCGATGTCCCACCCGCGCCAGTGGCGGCCGGCCACTCACCCCCACCTTTCCGTAAAACACCTTATCGACAAAGAGGGCAGGGGTTTCGGTTCCAAGGTCGTTAAAGCCATTATCGAGGTCCTTTCCATTTATCCCCCTGGTTCGCTGGTCGCCCTGACCAGCGGCGAGATCGTCAGGGTCATACGGAGCAACAAAGGCTCCTTAACGCGCCCGGTGGTGTCCGTTCTCCTCGATCCCGATTTCGCGCCCGCGGCCCCCAGACATATAGACCTCATGGAGCACCCGCTGACCGGCATAGAGCGCATTGTCGAGGGATCCGAGCTGGCCGCGCGCAATCCCAAATTCTCGGCCCGCCAGGAACTCGCCCGCTGGTGGGTGGACTGGTGAGGGTTCGGGCCAGGTATGGGATTGCCCTTGCGCCGCGTAGGAAACCCTCCCGTGGTTTCCCCCCAATCCTGCGGATTGGGGCCCCCCATCCGCTATGCGGCTCCAGAGCAATCCCATCCCTGACCCTCCAGGATATTGTTTATGGATAACAAAAAACAATTGCTTTTTATCGAGGACGAAGGGTATGTCGTTGACCGGGTGCAGGAGATCCTGGCGAACTTTCCCGGGTTCGAGGTGACGCGCGCCGCCACGGGCGCGGACGCCCGCAAGCTGCTTCTGGAAAAAGCTTTTGACGTGGTTATAACCGATATCTATATGAACGGGGTTTCCGGCCTGGAGCTCCTCCATCATGCCAAAGAGAAGAACGGCCAGACCTGTGTTATTTTTATCACCGGAGTGGACAACGCCGACCTGGCCGCCAAAGCGCTGAAGGAAGGCGCCTTCGATTTTGTAGTTAAACCCGCCACCCTGGACCGCCTGTCGAACATCCTGAAATTGATCACCCTGGTGAAGCCGTAGCGGCCCGGAGCCTTTGCGGGCTACGCGGCCCGGCCGGCCTTGACCCCCAGTACTTCATAAACCTGTACCGGCTCTTCCCAGCCGCGTATTTTATGTTCCCCCAGCGGCCTGGTTTCCACTGAATCCGCGGTCGCGGCCTGCACCTGCGCGGAAGCGATTATGGTCGTCCCGAAACGCTTGTTCAGCCCCTCGAGCCTCGCGGCCATGTTCACGGGCTCGCCGATGGCCGTGTAAGAAACCCTGGCTTCGCTTCCGATGTTCCCCACTACCGCCGTGCCGAAAGTGACGCAGATACCCGTCTCTATAGGGGGCAGGCCGGCCTTGGTGCGCTCGGCGTTGGTGAGCTTCAGCGCGTCCTGCATCGCTATGGCCGTCCTCACGGCCCTTAAAGCGGAATTCTGCATGGGCAGAGGGGCGCCGAATACCGCCAGTATCCCGTCGCCGATGAACTTGTCTATGGTGCCGCCGTGGCCGTGGATGACCCCGGTCATCACCGAGAAATATGAGTTCAGCACGGCGACGAGGCGTTCAGGCTCCATCTGCCTGCTCATTTTGGTGAAATTCCTGATGTCGGCGAACAGCACGGCTATCTCCCTGCGCTCGCCGCCCAGGGCGAGCTTGCCGTCAAGAACGGTGTCCGCTATCTCCTTGGAGACGTAGCGGCCGAAGACGTTCCGTATATGATCGCGGTCCCGCAGGCCCTTTACCATGCTGTTGAAGGCGTCGGTGAGCAGGCCTATTTCGTCGGCGCTCTTCCAGGTTATAGTCTCTCCCAGGTGGCCTTCTCCCACGGCCTGTGCCGCCTTGACCAGGAGCGGAAGGGGGCTGATCAGCCAATTGACGATAAAAATAGTGCCGATTATGGCTATCAGGAGCGCGAGCAGCGAGATGAGGATTATCTTGTCCCGGGCCGGCTTGAGCGTGGCGTTGATGGTCTGGGTGTTGAGGGCGACAGCCGCCGTCGCCAGGCGTTCCCCTCCCAGGGACACGGGGCTGGAGATGTAGTAATACTCCTGGCCGTCGGTGTCGCGGAAGACCTGGGTGAAGGATTCTCCGGACAGCAGGGCTTTTTTCCCGGCGGGCGAGAGGTCCATCTCCCCCACTTTTTCCGGGATGGAATGGGAAAGCACTTTGCCCGAAGCGTCCGTGACGAGGGCGTATTTTACGGCGCGCTCCTTGGCCATCTCGCTCACTAGCAGGTGCAGGGCGAAAAGGTCGAGTTTCGGAGAGAAGGCCTCGCGGGAGGAGCGGGTGAAGGACGCGGCCCGTAATTTAACTTCGGTGATAAGCGACGCTTTGGCTTCGTCCAGGATCTGCTGTGCCATGACGGCTATCACCGTCAAAATGAGCGCCGAAGCGAAAACGCAGATCTTGATCGATAATTTGTTAAGTTTTTTCATGTTGTCGGTTCAATACAGCACGGCCATCTTGAATTTCTGGCTGTCGGTGCCGCCGCCGTAACGCTTTATTATGAGCCCCACGTAGCCGCCGGGTTCCACCATCGAACCCCTGCCGTTCCTGCCGGTCCACTGCCAGATCTTGTTGCCGCCGGAAGCCTCGTTGCCGCTCGCTTCATAGACCAGCGCGCCCTGGAGCGTGAAGATCTTGAGCGTAACCTGCGCGGGCGCGGCCAGATTGAAGCCGATATTGGTGGCTCCCGCGGCCGGGTCGAAAGGATTGGGCCAGTTGTAGGGTTTTGAGATCGGGTTCACGGTGGACGCTATCCAGACCACCACCCCGGGCCCGGCGGTGGAGAATTCTCCCAGCACCCCGGCCATGCTTTCGGCGCGCACCCTGGCGTAGTAGGTCCTGTCGGTGAGCAGTCCGCCGGCCAAATAGGAGAGCGTGGTCGCAGGCACGCTGGAGCTGGAGAGGAAATCGTTGCCGTTCGGGGTCGTGCCTATCTCCAGCCAGTAACGGTAGAGCTGCACCGGGCCCGACGGGGGATACCAGGTGAAGGTGGCCGAGCCGTTATAGGAAAATTTGGAGGTGGGGGCGGGCGGTTCGGGCCGGCCCGGCGCCTCCAGGTTGGTCAGATTGCCGGGGGCGGTGGCCACCGACAAAGTGAAATCCGTGGGCGTCCCGTTGCTGTTGACGGCGCGGGCCCGGGCGCTGTAAAAAGTTCCCGGCGATAGGCCGGCGAACGGCATATTCAGAGCCGTCGTCCGCGTGGAATCGAAAACGGTCAGGAAGCTGTCCACGGAGATCTGAGCGTCGTAAAGGGTCCAGGCCGGGTTGAAACCGCCCGCTGCCGTGCCGGAGGACCAGGCGAAAGTGAAGCTGTCCACGTTGACCGCGGTGAAATCGCCGGAGCCGGGCGGCACGCAAAGCGTGGCCGTGGAAAGGACGGTGGTAAAAGCGGTGTAAGCCGTGTTCAGTCCATGGGCCCTGACCCGGAAGTAATATGTAGTGTCGATCGCAAGCCCGGCCGGTGCCGATGAAATGGCCGTTATTTCCATGGTAGAGACTGCGGTGGAGAAATCGCCGTACGTGGAGCGGCTGACCTCGTAGGCGGTATAAGCCGGGTTGAAACCGGACGCCGCCGTGCCGGAAGACCAGGTGAAAGTTATGGAATCCGCCGCGGTGGACGGAAAAGCCGAACCGGCCGCGGCCTGCGGAGCCGCCGCGAAAGTGTGGGTGGAAACTGTCCCGGAAGGCATGCCGTCGCCGTAATCGGTGTAGGCGGTTATGAACCTGTAGTAAGTTGTGTTCGGGAAAAGCCCGGTCTCGCTCGCGGCCGTCGCGCCGCTTGAGACCGCCACGCCCCGGTAAAAATCCGATAAAGGCGCGGCGGAAGTGGATTCATAAAGCCGGAACTGCCAGGTGGTCAGGGCCGGGAGCATGGAGATGGTCGAACCCCAGCCGCTCGTCTTGGAAGTCCAGCTATAGGTTATGGAACTCGTGAAGACGTTAGTAAGGGCAAGGCCGGTGGGTGAGGAGGGAAGTATGCCGTAAGAGACCGTGCCGCTGGAGCCGGACTGGGCGAAACCGTTGCCTATTCCCTTTTCACCGCCTTTGCCCGCGGCGGTGGAGATCGTTACCGCGGTAAAAGCGGCGGTACTGTTGTATACCAGTTTTATTCTGCCCCCCGCCCCGCCTCCTCCGGCGTAGCCCGACGAGCCGATGAGGCATATTGTCGTTCCGCCAAGGCCGCCCTTGGCGGACAGGACGGCAGTTGACAATGAAAGATCTTTCACG
>Ga0334722_10001147_pt1 | contig 34366 bp, 34 predicted proteins | sample C3_bottom_MG_FD_207210 | JGI IMG/M metagenome (GOLD analysis project Ga0334722, IMG submission 207210) | Sediment microbial communities from Yellowstone Lake, YNP, Wyoming, USA - C3_bottom | ecosystem: Environmental > Aquatic > Freshwater > Lake > Sediment | place: USA: Wyoming | collected... | reverse complement strand
GGCGAGGTGGCGGTGAAGGCCTGGGAGGCGCTGTCCAAAATCACCGGCCGCGAGCACGCCCACCTGGCGCGCGCAAAGGAGGACGAGAAGCTGCGCTTTCGCGACCTGCAGGCACAGCCGCGCAAAATCATTTCCAGTCCGACCTGGAGCGGCATCGAATCGGAGAAGGTGAGCTACAACGCCGGCTGGACCAACATCAACGAGCTGATTCCCTGGCGCACCCTGACCGGGCGCCAGCAATTCTACCAGGATCACAAGTGGATGCTGGGCTTCGGCGAAGGCCTGTGCGTGTATCGCCCGCCGGTCGACTTGAAGACCACGCGCGCGATGTACGGCGCCCGCAGCAACGGCAACCCCGAGGTGATGCTGAATTTCATCACGCCGCACCAGAAGTGGGGCATCCACTCGACTTACACCGACAACCTGCTGATGCTCACGCTGTCGCGCGGCGGGCCGATCGTGTGGATGTCCGAGGACGATGCCGGAAAGGCCGGCATCGTCGACAACGACTGGATCGAGCTCTACAACGTGAACGGCGCGATCGCTGCGCGCGCGGTGGTGAGCCAGCGGGTGCTGCCCGGCATGTGCATGATGTATCACGCGCAGGAAAAGATCATCAACACGCCGGGCTCGGAGATCACCGGCACGCGCGGCGGCATCCACAACTCGGTGACGCGCATCGTCACCAAGCCGACGCACATGATCGGCGGCTATGCGCAGCTGTCATACGGCTTCAACTACTACGGCACCATCGGCACCAACCGCGACGAGTTCGTGGTGGTGCGCAAGATGAAGAAGGTGGACTGGATGGATGAACCAGCCGCGGCCGAGACACAAGGAGTTCAATCATGAAAGTGCGCGCCCAAATCGGCATGGTGCTGAATCTCGACAAATGCATCGGCTGCCACACTTGCTCTGTCACCTGCAAGAACGTCTGGACCAACCGCGAAGGCATGGAATACGCCTGGTTCAACAACGTCGAAACCAAACCCGGCATCGGCTATCCGAAGCAGTGGGAAAATCAGGACAAGTGGAACGGCGGCTGGGTGCGCAAGGACTCGGGCAAGATCGTTCCGAAGCAGGGCGGCAAGCTCGAAGTCCTGCTGAAGATCTTCGCCAATCCGAACCTCCCGCAGATCGACGACTACTACGAGCCCTTCACCTACGACTACCAGCATCTGCACAACGCGCCGGAAATGAAGGCGCCGCCGACCGCGCGCCCGCGCTCGCTGCTGACCGGCAAGCGCATGGAGAAAATCGAATGGGGGCCGAACTGGGAGGAAATCCTCGGCGGCGAGTTCGCCAAGCGCGGGAAGGACTCGAACTTCGAGGACATGCAGAAGGAGATGTACGGCCAGTTCGAAAACACCTTCATGATGTACCTGCCGCGCCTGTGCGAGCATTGCCTCAATCCGACCTGCGTCGCGTCGTGCCCGTCGGGCTCGATCTACAAGCGCGAGGAAGACGGCATCGTGCTCATCGACCAGGACAAATGCCGCGGCTGGCGCATGTGCGTGTCGGGCTGCCCGTACAAGAAAATCTATTACAACTGGTCCACCGGCAAGGCCGAGAAGTGCATATTCTGCTATCCGCGCATCGAGGCCGGACAGCCGACGGTGTGCTCCGAAACCTGCGTCGGCCGCATCCGCTACCTCGGCGTGATGCTCTACGACGCCGACCGCATCCTGGATGCGGCGAGCGTGGAAAACGAGAAAGATCTGTACAAGGCGCAGCTCGGCGTGTTCCTCGACCCGCACGCGGCCGAAGTGCAGGCGCAGGCGCGCGCCGACGGCGTGCCCGAAGCCTGGATCCAGGCGGCGCAGGAGTCGCCGGTGTACAAAATGGCGATGGAATGGAAAGTGGCGCTGCCGCTGCATCCAGAATACCGCACCCTGCCCATGGTGTGGTACGTGCCGCCGCTGTCGCCGATCACCGCGGCCGCGAACGCCGGCCAGCTCGGCGCTTTCGGCCAGCTGCCCGATGTGCGCAGCCTGCGCATCCCGGTGCAGTACCTCGCCAACCTGCTCACCGCGGGTGACGAGGCGCCGGTGGTGGCGGCGCTGGAGCGCATGCTCGCGATGCGCGCCTATATGCGCGACCGGCACGTGGACCAGACCGAGAACGCGGCGGTGCTGAAGCAGGTCGGCCTGTCCAAGGCGGAGGTGGAGGACATGTACCGCTACATGGCGATTGCCAACTACGAGGACCGCTTCGTCATCCCGACCACCCACCGCGAGTATGCGGAAAACGCCTATGACCTGCGCGGCGGCTGCGGCTTCTCCTTCGGCAACGGCTGCTCGGACGGCCAGTCCGAAGCCAGTCTGTTCGGCGGCAAGAAGACCATCCCGATCAAGTCGATTTCCTAGGAGAGGACAGCATGAATACGCTCAAATTGCTTGCCGTGCTGCTCAGCTACCCTTCGGAGGACATGGTCGCGGCGCTGCCCGAGATCGCCCGCAGGCTGGGCGAGGAAACCGCGCTGCGGAGCGCGACCCAGGACGCGCTCGCCGGCCTGCTGGCCGAGTTGAAACGCGAAGACCTGCTCGACCTGCAGGAGCGCTACGTGGCGCAGTTCGATGCCGGCCGCGCGACCTCGCTGCACCTGTTCGAACACGTGCACGGCGATTCGCGCGACCGCGGCCAGGCGATGGTGGATCTGAATGCGCTCTACCGGAAGTCGGGGTTTGTGCTGGCGGTGCACGAACTGCCGGATTACCTGCCGGCAGTGCTGGAGTATCTCTCGACCCGGCCCGCGGACGAGGTGCACGATCTGCTGGAGGACTGCGTGCATATCCTGCGCGCGGTCGGCGAGCGCCTGATCGCAGGCGGCAGCCCGTACGCCGCAGTCATCGCCGCGTTGCTCGATCTGCACGGCGCGGCGCCGCTCGCGGCGCCGAAGAACAGGGCCAAACAGCAGACGGCGCCAGCGCTGGACGAAGACTGGGATGAGGCTCCGGTGGAGTTCGGTCCCAATGCCACGGCGCACGGCGCGCAGCAGTCGCGGCCGCAATTCATCCGCTTCGTTCCCAAGAACCCCTGAACCCGGAGCTTCCCATGGACCTCAAGACCTATCTGAACCAGTTCCTGTTCGGCTATTACCCTTACATCTGTCTGTCGGTGTTTTTCCTCGGCAGCCTGATCCGCTTCGACCGCGAGCAGTACACCTGGAAAAGCGATTCGTCCCAGTTGCTGCGCCACGGACAGCTCCGCTGGGGATCGAACCTGTTCCACATCGGCGTGCTGGGCATATTCGCCGGCCACTTCACCGGCCTGCTCACGCCGCTCACGGTATGGCATCTGCTCGGCGTGTCGCCGGCTGAAAAGCAATTGACTGCGATCGTTGGTGGCGGCATTTTCGGCCTCATGTGCGTCATCGGGCTGGCGATCCTGGCCCACCGCCGCCTGAGCGATCCGCGCATACGCTCCAACAGCCGTCCGGCGGACATATTGATTCTGGCCATGCTGATCGCGCAGGTTGTTCTCGGGCTGGCCGGCATTCCGCTGTCGATGCAGCACATGGACGGTTCGGAAATGGTCAAGTTCATGGGCTGGGCGCAGCGCATATGGAGCTTCCGCGGCGGTGCGGCCGATCTGATCGCCAATGTGTCGATCATCTTCAAGCTGCACGTAGTGCTTGGGCTGACGATTTTCCTGGTGTTTCCGTTCACCCGCCTGGTGCACATCTGGAGCGGCTTCGCCTCGGTGTTCTACCTGCTGCGGCCGTATCAACTGGTGCGCAGCCGCGGCGCGGGACGGTAATCTGGAAGGGGAAGCCCGCTCGCGCGCGGTAGAGAAGAATCAGGGAGCGAAGTACCTCTCCCGGTGAGATGGGAGAGAGCAGGTTGCGCGCTCAAAGTCCAGAGGGAAACGGCCGCAGAGTCAGGAAAGACGCGGACTTTCAGGCCTTCCCACCCCTTGCGACTATTCCATGTCCGCGAGCAAACACGCGGCGATTATCGTACTGGTGCTGTGACCGCTTTGCCACCAGGGGCGGACCTCCATCACGCCTGATTAACTGGCCGTGTCCGACCTGAAGCAGCCTCTCGCATTTCTAGATAGCGGTCGTTCGCCGCGGCACACAAGTCGTTAGCCAGGGGACCGTCGCGCGCGCGTTAGCTGCTGCTGTATCTCATTTAGTCATTCGGATGCGGAGCCAACAATCCCGTGGTTGGGGTATTGTGGGCGCGAATGGACAGCATCAACCGAATGCGGGGTGACCGATGAGTGCAGCGGATGAAGTGCGCAAGCGTGCTGCCCAGGTGATTCTGGTGATCAGCGTATTGATGCTGCTGATTGGCGCAATCACAAACGCCGGATGGAGACTGCTTGCGTTGTCGCTGGGAGGGATGCTGCTCGCATTTTCTGGAATTCTCTTCGCGTCGATAGCAGTCATCAACGGTGTTCCCTGGCTCATTCGCTTGCTGTCGCGTCTTTCAGACCCCGTATGGAACGGCGAATTACTCCACACTGATGGCAGCGAATACAGGATCCCCTACAATTTTGACGAACAGGGAAGCCCAAGATTCATTGCGAGTGCAGTTTGCGCTTCCATCGGCGTGCCGCCTCCCACCAAGAATGCATTGCGTTGGGGCGGGGTTCCGCTCCTGAGAGAAGGCAAGGATGTCTATTTCACGGAGACGGCCGTTCAAACGTACCTCGCCTCCATAGCCACCGATAACCGCGCTGCCAATCGTTTGCTGTCGCTCATACGCAATGAGGTCCTCCGAAAGGTAGAGAAGCAGCGCGAAGCCGAGAGACGATGCAAACAGGAGCAAAGCTGAGTATCGTCTTTGACTGGGTGTTGCCCCACATATCGTCTGTCTGCCGGAACTTGGACCCCAATGTCCGCTGTTCAACCGGGCCTGGGGCGCGACCCTTGGCGGAAGTAGCCTAATCGGGAAAGCGGGTACTCAACCTAGTGGAGGGACGCGGAACGATCGTCGGCGCCGCCAGCACAGCACCCAGCAGCGATCACATCATTTTCTTGAAATAATTATCCAATGCGCGCTGGGGCAAGAGCAAGGGCAAGGTCCAGCTGAAGAATTTGTTCCTAACAATGGCGTAGCGTATTTGTGGCTTCGGCGTTTCAAAAATATCTCCGATCTGGCGCGAGCATTCCCCCAGGGGCATTCCAACCTTTTTCGCTCTAGGCAAGACTTTGCCAAAGAATCTGGCAAGCGAATCGGAATACGCAGTCCCGTCGAAGCGCTCCAGCGAGCCCTTGTCCCAGATTGGCGTCTGAATCACGCCAGGCCCGACGATAATCACCGTGATGCCATAACGCATGAATTCCAGGCGCATGGCATGCGAAATGCCTTCCAACGCATGCTTCGCGCCGGCATAGGAAGCCATATAAGGGCCTGCCAACTTTCCGGCTACCGAACTGATATTCAAGATCCTTCCGGGCGCCGAGGGATGATCTTCTTGGGCGCCGAGCAACGGCAGAAACGCCTTGGTCACACGAAGCAGGCCAAATACGTTCACTTCGAAATTGTGAGCAATCTGCTCCACGGACAGCAACTCAACGGGTCCGAGGACACTAATGCCGGAGTTGTTGATGAGTCCACCCAGCCCCCGCCCGCTACATCTGTCATGGACTTCGGCCACCGCGCGGTCTACAGCCGCCGCATCGGTAACGTCGAAGAGGAGCGGCAAAAAACCGGCACCCAGTTCGGACTGCACCCGGTCCGCATCTTCCTTTTTACGCACGCTGCCAAAGACCGTGTAGCCTCTTCGGATTAATTCTTTCGCAGCGCCATAGCCGATGCCTGTGGAAGCGCCCGTGATCAAGACGAACTTGGATTTAGGTTTCATAATTTCCCGATCTTGTTTCACTTGTTGGGTCGCAAGCCGCCCTGTGACCCCCCGTCAGATTACAAACGGAATCAACGCGCAGACCTCGGATCGATATTTCGCATAATCCTCGCCAAACGCTTCCGCCATCCAGCGTTCCTCATGCTGAAGCTTCCGCCACAGAGCGACAAACAGGATCAATACGGCAAGCGGCCCGCGCCAATCCCCTCGCGCGAGTGATGTCCCGTCGACGGCGCAATACCTAGTCTATATTCCGGTCGGTGCGCCGTCTGGCTACACATGATGGGGTCGGGGTCGAATTAGAATTCGACTCTGTTTTTCACACACGATGGCTTCCGGCGACCATGCTAGGCGGCGAGCCATTTTTCAAGACGGGCTTTGGCATCCTCATGGGATAAGGCGCTCTCGGTTTCAGTGCGTCCGAGGCCGCGCTTCACCTTCTCGAGAACATACAGGTGATATTGAATGTCCTCCAAGCTGGCATTATCCGGTAACGTCTTCAGCATCGAGGCGACCTCCAATTCGGGCTATTCATAAGGCGCCTCCTTTGCGATTACCAAGCATATGCTACCACTGGTTGGCGATTGAAAAATCTGACAATTAGTCGGCTCCCTGACCACAAACGGGTCGAATTAAAATTCGACTCCAACCCTGTTTTCCGCCGGTAATAGCCACATCGTGCTCACCTTGTTCAACAAGGCAGTGCAGAATCGGGGCCGAACCGTCGCTCTTGACCGGGGGCGTGGAAAGAGTAGGCTTGAATTTTGTAATATTTCCCGGCTACGCTTGGCGCGATGCCCTGGTGCAAGACTACAGCGGGGGAGAGTCAAATGGAAATAACCTTTGGCAAGACAATCATCTGCGTGCTCCTGATAGTCGTTGGGGTGGCTACGCTAATGGCACCATTTGTTCGTTACGTCACGATCGGCTGGCAAGCGAAGCGCAAGGACATCATGGACGGTCTGAATGCGGATGCCCGTCTAGCCTACTTCCAAATGTTTAGCCGCAGCGGTCCGATTCCTGACGCCAGTTCAGCAGCGATAGCATTCGAGAACCTATACTCGGAATGGTATGGACGCAGGTTCTTCATCGTTCCGGGCGTACTGCTGTTCCTGTCTGGAACGATCGCCGTTACGTTCGTCGCGCTCACCGGCCTGCACCGACTAGGCTACATGGAGAATTTCCTGTTCGATCTGCCGGACACCGCGATGGCGGCAATTGCCGGCGCCTATCTCTGGGTAATCGACGATCACACTTCGCGCGCGCGCCGCCTAGACTTTACGCCATCTGAAGTTCAATGGGGCGTGCTGCGACTGATCATCGCTATTCCTATGGGCTACGCGTTCGCGTCAGTCGCAGCGAAATCCGTCGGCCCCTTCGTCGCCTTCGCTCTAGGCGCCTTTCCGCTCACAACCCTAACCACGATGTTGCGGCGGCTGGCGGAAAAAAATCTCGGCCTAGGGGCGACGCCCGAGGAGACCAGGGACGACATAATTAAACTGCAAGGCGTCAACAGGGCGATTGTCGAACGGCTCCTCAACGAGGACATTGCCACCGTTACCCAAGTTGCCTATTGCGACCCAGTCCAGGTTGTCATGCGCTCTAACCTGAACTTTGTGTTTGTCAGCGATTGCATGAATCAGGCGCTCGCCTGGATGTATCTCGAGAATGACCTCGGGGTGATTCGCAAGTTCGGCATGCGCGGCGCGGTAGAGATTAAGTACCTGATCGACTGCTACGACGACAAGGAAAATCCGGACCCTAAGGATCAGGCGGCGCACGTCCTAGCGATTTCGACACTGCCCAAGATCGCCGCTGCGATCAACCAAGCCCCAGACACGCTGCAACTGACTTTCCGTCAGATTGCCGAAGATCCGTACACAATATTTCTCCACCGCGTCTGGACATGAAAGTACCTGACAAGGCGAGGCGATACGGCGGCGAAACAGAAGAGGCCCACTGCATTCTGATTCGCTTCTGATTCCGAACTCGATTCGTCGCCGTCGACCCAGTGATTGGGTGTGTGCGGTTGGTTGTTGCCTCCGACATCTATGACCTAGTGAAACAGCATTACATGACAGGGTCGGAGCCGAATTAAATCCGACTCCGACCCTGTTTTTCGCTGCGGGGTGATACGCTGGTCGGCCGGTTGCCGCCGGCTTAACCCCGTCAAAACCAAGCTTACCTAAATCCAGTTCATCTACGAAGACATCGACTACTCGAACCGGGTTGGCCTCAGTTACGTAATCGTCAAGCAACTCGGGTAACAGTACGCTTTGCGTTCTGCATTCGCCCTGAATAAATCTCTTCATATGCGTGCCCCACCCGTCGGTTCCACAATAACGATATCAACGCACACGCCGCATCTGCGTTTACCTCGAACCCTATGTTTTCACACAATCTGGGCCGATACACGACCTCTAAATCTATCGGATAGTTCATCCGCTATGACGTAGACAGCGGCCCATGGCTGGTTAGTGAAAACGAGAGTACGACACCGGACTTATTGCAAGACTTGCGCAGCGTTTTGCCCCGTTATCTGAGAATCTTGCATTCATCGATGCAAGGCCAGGCGCGCGTCCGTGCCGGCGGGGCAACTCGTTCAGGCAACGCCGAGATAAGCCTGCCGGATGTAATCGTCTGCCGCGAGCTCGGCGCTCTTGCCTTCGCGGCCGACGCGGCCGTGTTCGAGCACATAGACGCGGTCGGCGATGCGTAATGCCGACTGCGCATCCTGCTCGGCCATCAGGATGGCCGTGCCTCTTTTTTGAATTCGCTTGATGGCGCTGAAAATCTCCATCTTCAGCCGGTGCGCGATGCCGACCGAGGGCTCGTCGAGCAGCAGCAGCGCGGGCCTGCCCATCAAGGCGCGGCCGATCGCGACCATCTGCTGCTGTCCCCCGGAGAGGGTGCTCACGACCTGCGCGCCGCGCTCCTTGAGTATCGGGAACAGTTGATACACCTCGGCGAGCTCGGCGTCGATGGCGGCTTTGTCGTTCTGCAGATAGGCGCCCAGCATCAGGTTCTTCAGCACCGTCAGTTCGGGAAACAGGCGCCGCCCCTCGGGGCAGTGGCAGATGCCCATGCCGACCACTTCGTGCGCGGCGTGACGCTGCAGCGACTCGCCGCGCAACTCCAGCACTCCGGTCGAAGGGTGGGCGCGGGAAATGGCTTTGAGCAGGGTCGATTTGCCGGCGCCGTTCGGTCCGAGCACGGCGACGAACTCGCCTTCGGCCACGCAGAGCGAGACGTTCTCCAGCGCCGTTGCCTTGCCGTAGAACACCGACAGCTCGCGGATCTCAAGCAGCATTGGTCTGCTCCTCGGCCTCTGCGTCGCCGCGCCCGATGTAGGCTTCGATCACGGCGGGGTGGCGCACGATGTCTTCGGGGGAGCCCTCGGCAATGATTTCGCCGAAATCGAGCGCAATGACGCGTCCGACCAGGCGCATGAATTCATGCAGCTTGTGTTCGATCAGCATTACGGTGAGCCCCTGATCGGCGTGCACCCTGCGGATCAGCGCCGACAGGTCGGCGATCTCGCCGCTGCCGAGGCCGGCGAACGGCTCGTCCAGCAGCAGCAGCGCTGGTTTCGCCGCCAGCGCGCGTGCAATCTCCAGCCGCCGCTGATCGCCGTAGGACAGCGTCTCGACTGCTAGCTGTTCCTTTCCGGCGAGGCCCACTTGCTTGAGCAGGGCGTGCGCGTGTGCATCGAGCCCCGAACCTCCTCCGCCGCTCGCACCCAGCCCGCCGACAATCACGTTCTCGAACACCGTCATGCCCACGAACGGACGGCACAGCTGGAACGTGCGCGAGATGCCCAGGCCGGCGATACGGTAGGGCGCGAGCCCGCGCAGATCGCGGCCCTTGAACACGACGCTGCCGCTGTCGTAGGGAATGAATCCGGTGAGCAGATTGTAAAGCGTAGTCTTGCCGGCCCCGTTGGGTCCGAGGATGCCGACGATCTCGCCGGGCTCGATGGCAAACGAGACGTCTTTGACCGCCTGCAGGCCGCCGAAGTGCTTGCTCAGGCCGGAGACCTCGATCAGCGCGCTCATTCCGGCCTCACTAGCTTTGCCTTCACGCGGCGCCAGGTCGGCGCGATCAGGCCGTTGGGCAGGAAGAACAGGATCAGGATCAAGGTGCAGCTATAGATCATCAGGCGCCATTCGCCGAAGTTGCGCAGCAATTCCGTCAGCAGGACCAGCAGGATCGCGCCGCCGACCGGCCCGTAAATGCTGGCCATGCCGCCGACGTAGACCATGGTGATGATGGTGATCGAGGTGACGACAGCGAACAGCTGCGGGCTGACCTGCAGCTGGTAATGGGCATACAGCGCGCCGCCGGCTCCGGCGAACGCGGCGCTGATCACGAGCGAGGCGATCTTGTAGAAGGTGACGTTGATGCCGGCGGCCTGGCAGGTGGCCTCGTCGCCGCGGATCGCGCGCAGGATCAGGCCCCAGTGCGAACGCGCCAGCGCCAGCAGCAGCGCCGTCACCAGCACCAGCGAAGCCAGGGCGAAATAGTAGAAACCAAGCTGGGAGCGGATCAGCGGCTCGATGCCGTTGATGCCTTCCTCGCCGCCGGTCTGCTCCCAGAAGATCAGCATCAGCCGCTGCATGATGACGGCGCTGGAGAGCATGGCCAGCGCGAAGTAGGGACCCTTGAGCCGCAGCGTCGGCAGGCCGATCACCACCGCGAACAGCATCGCCATGAGCATCGCCGCCGGCAGGCTCCACCAGCCGCCGAAACCGAAAGTGGTATTGAGAAAGCCGGCGGTGTAGGCGCCGACGCCGATGAACAGGCTGTGGCCGAAATTCTCGCGCCCGGTGAGGCCGGACATGAAATCCCAGCTCACCGCCCAGATGCCGTAGATCACGCTGACCGTGAGCACGCCGATCAGATAGTTGCCGCCGAAGACGAGGGGCAGCACCGCCATGAAGGCGATGAAACCCAGGGCGCCGGCGTAGTCGATGCGTTTGTCGAACATGGTCAGAACGCCGCGCGCTTGCCGAACATGCCCGCCGGACGAAACACCAGCATGAGCAGGGTCGCCAGTACCGAAACGATCTCGGTCCACGAGGTCGAGATCAGATAGCCGACGATGGTCTCGGCATAGCCCAGCATCAGCGCCGCGAGTATGCTTCCGGGGATCGAGCCCAGCCCGCCGACGATCACGATCGCAAACGCCTTGACGATGGGCAGCAGCCACATCGTCGGCTGCACCGTGAGAAACGGGCCGGCGAGCACGCCGGCCGCCGCCGCCAGTGCGGCTGAGATGCCCATGACGATGGAGAATATCCGGTCGCTGGGTATGCCCATGTAGTTGGCCGCTTCGGGATCCTGCGACACCGCCAGGATCGCCGAGCCGAGCCGGGTGCGCTGGATGAAAATCCACAGCAGGGCGATCAATGTGACGCTGGCGCCCAGCGCCAGCAGCCGCTGTCCGCCGACATCGACGCCGCCGATGCTGAATTTCGTGTCGACGAACGCCGGCACGTTGCGGTATTCGGAACCGAAGGTGAGGAACAGCGCCTGTTCGACCACCAGCGCAACCGCGAGCGTGATCATCAGCACCGCGAGCTGCGAGCGGCGCATCGGCCGCACCAGCACCTTTTCGACGACGACACCGAATACGGCGACCAACGCGATCGCGAGCAGCGCCGCGGGAAACAGCGGCAGCTTGAGATGCGAGGTGAAGAAATAGGCGCCGTACGCGCCCAGCGCGTAGAACGTTCCGTGCGCAAGATTCAGAATCCGGGCAACGCCGAAAATCAGCGTGAACCCGACCGCAAGCATGGCGTAAATGGCGCTGCTCACCGCGCCGTGAATCAGGATTTCGAGCACTGCGACCCCCGTTTGAGGTTAGACGTCATCCGCGGCGGGCGGCCGCCGCGGATTGCCGGAACGTGGGGAGCGTTACTTCTTGATCCAGGCCGGCGTGATGTAGGCCGCGGTGCGCTGCGCTTTGGGAAAAATCACCTCGCGCGCGCACTTGTCCTGCCATTGCACGAACAGGAAGTTCGGCCCCTTGCCGCCGGGCTTCACGTCGTGCATCTCGTCGAACTCGATCGTGCCCGGAATGCCGATATAGCTGGTCTTCTCGAGTTCCTTGATCACGGCGTTCGGCTCGGTGCTGTTGGCGCGTGCCACTGCCTGTGCATAAATGTAGACCGCATCGTTGGCGCCGAAGGCGGTGTAGACCGGCGAACGGTTGGTGCGTTTCTTGAACTCGTCGAAGAAAGGAATCGTCTTCGGCGTAAGCGGCGCGCGCACGGCGAAGTTCGCGGCTATTTCGCCGACCGACTTGCCGCCCACGCGGTCGCAGAAGTCGCCGTCCATGCTTTTCACGTCGATGCCGCCGTAGGGAATCGGGAAACGCGCGTCGTTCCACTGCTTCGCGAAAATGTCGCTCGAGGCGTGCGACAGGATCACGACGAGATACTGCGCGCCCGAGTCCTTGATCTTGGCCAGCAGCGGCGAGAAGTCCGAGGTCTGCGAATCGAAGAATTCGGTCAGGCGCACGTCCGCGCCGGCGTCGATGGCGCCTTTCTTCAATACCGGCACCAGGTCCTGCACCCACTTCGCGCTTTCGCCGACGATGGCGATCTTGCTGATGCCGAGCTCGCCCTTGACGAAGCCGGAGATGAAACCCGTGACTTGCTTGGCCTGGTTGCCGGCGTGGATCGGGCCGACGCGAAAGATGTACTTGTAGTTGTCATAATCCTGTTTCACCTTGGCGGTAATCGACGGCGAGGCCGCGCCGACGCCGAGATAGATGGTCTTGGCCGCGGAGATGTGCGGCAGTTGCGCCAGCGTGACGCCGCTGGTGTAGCCGCCGATCAGCACGTCGGCCTTCTCGTCGGCGGTGAGTTTTTTGATCGCGCTGATGCCGGTTTCCGGGTTCTCGGTTTCGTCGGCGACGACCATTTCCAGCTTGCGCCCGAGCACGCCGCCCTTGGCGTTGATATCGTCGATCGCCATCTTGATCGCGTCCTGCGTGTCGCGGCCGACCTGGAGCTGCATCGACGTGGGCACGCCGATCCGGATCGGCTTGGTTTGCGCTGTTGCGGGCGGCGCGGCCATGGCGGCCGCTACGCAGACTGCAGAGAAGAGAACACCGAGCTTGTTGATCATGACGCCTCCTTTGGATTTTCGTGTCTGACGCGGAACCGGTTGTTGTCCTGCCGGCCGTCTTCGCGGTCCTTTTTGTTGGCCCGTCGCTGCGTGCGCGGACCTTGAGTGGGCGCTAATTTATCATGAATCCGGAAGCCGCGTCGTGCGCGGCAGGTCAGGTTTTTCCGGGAATCTCGACCACCCGCTGCGACTGCAGCGCCGCTATGCGTTCGGCGTCGTAGCCGAGTTCGCTCAGAACCTCGTGAGTGTGCTGCCCCACGCGATACGGCGCTTCTCCGCCGGGCGCGACCGGCTTGCGGTCGACGTGGAACGGCAGTGCCGTCACGCGTATGCGCCCGCGGCCCTGATGCGGAATCTCCGGAAACGCCGAGCGCGCCGCCAACTGCGGCAGCTCGACCACCTCTTCGGGCCTCAGCATCGGCACCGCCGGTATGCGTGCCGCGGCGAGCGTTTCGACTGCTTCGTCCACGCTGTCGAAGCGGTCCAGTTTTTCGCGCAGGATCTCGACCAGCGCCGGCCAGTTCGCGCGGCGCGCCATGACCGTGGCAAAGCGCGGGTCGGTTTCGAGTTCGGGGCGGCCGACGAGGGCCACCAGGCGGGACCACAGGTGCGGCGCGCCGGCGCTTTGCATCGCCAGGAAGCGCTCGCCGATAGGGTGCACGATCATGCCGATGCGCGGCTCGCGCAGCACTGCGCCTCCGTTCAGCAGCGAGCCGTAGGTAAGGTCGTCCGCCGCGATCAGGCACTCCAGCATGGACACGTCCAGATACGCCCCGCGCCCGTTGCGGCCGCGCCGCAGCAGCGCAGCGCAGATCGCGCCGAACGCGTGAGCGCCGGCAAGCACATCGGCCGTCTGCAGGTAGGACACGCGCGGTGGTGCATCGCCGCCGCGATCGAGATCCATCATGCCGGAGATGGCGTTGATCAGGTGCGCATACGCCTGCATCGATTTCATCGGGCCGGTCTGGCCGAAACCCGAAATGGAGCAGTAGACGAGGTCGGGGCGCAGCGCGAGCAGCGTGGCGGCGTCCAGGCCGTAGCGTGCCATCACGCCGGGGGAGAAATTTTCCACGACCACATCGGCGGTGCGCACCAGGTCGAGCACGATATCGCGCGCCTGAGGATGCGCCAGATCGATCGCGATGCTTTGTTTGCCAGCGTTCAGGCGCGCGAAGTAGCTGCTTTGATCCGTGCGCCCGGGATCGAGCTGGAGCACGGTATAGCGGATTTCATCGCCTTCGCCGGGACGCTCGATCTTGATCACGCGCGCGCCCAGGTCCGCAAGCATGCGCGTTGCGTACGGCCCGGCGAGCACACGGGTGAAGTCGACGACGGTAAGGCCGGCGAGCAAAGGTTCGTCTGGGCTGGCAGCAGATAGTGTCATGGAAGAAGTGGGCGGACATCGCCGTTGGAATTAAGGCCGCACAGCTTACCGCATTCCCCGGGGGCGACGCCAGCGTACCGGCCAGACTGGGGTCAGGGATCTACCTGCGGCAACATTCGCAAGCGTCCGATCGCAGTCCCGATCGCGAACGTCGGCTTGTCGGCTAGGTCCGGTTGTGTCTGTTAGCGAACAGAACGTCGCGCTGGGGCGGAGGAACATTGTCTTGGATCTGCCCGCAAAAAGCGATCGAGCCGGCCGTTGCGATTGCCTCGGGCAAGTCCCCGAAAACGGCGCAATTTTCCGCCGCGCAAAAAGCAACGCCGGCTGCGGTAAAGTTCATCCCATTCAGGCCGTACATGAGAACGAAGTGAACCCATCACAGCAACCAGCCAAGGAACATGCCGGGGCCGGCTCGCATGATTCCGACCAACTGTTGAAACTGGCGCGCGCCGATACCGAAACGACCCTGAAGGAAGTCGATTCGCAACCGGACGGCTTGAGCCAGGCGCAAGCCGACTCCCGTTTGAAGCAGGTCGGATCGAACGAGATTGCGCGGGAGAGGCGTCAATCAGCGTTGATGCGTCTGTTGAGCAACATCAGGAATCCATTGGTGCTCCTGCTCACGGCGCTGGGCGTGCTGTCCTATCTCACCGGTGACCACCGGGCCACGCTGGTTATTTTCGTAATGGTCATTCTGGGTGTGGTGTTGCGCTTCTACCAGGAGATGCGCGCCGATCACGCAGCGGAGAAGCTCCAGGCCATGGTCAGCAATACCGCGACCCTGGTGCGCGGCGGCAAGGAACAAGAGGTCTCGCTGAAGCTGCTGGTGCCGGGCGATATCATTCGGCTGGGCGCCGGCGATATGGTGCCTGCTGATGCGCGGGTGCTTTCCGCCAAGGACCTGTTCCTGAATCAAATGGCCCTCACCGGCGAAGCCCTGCCGCTGGAGAAGAAGGCTGCGCCTGCACCTGCAGACGTTCAGAACCCGCTGGAACTCCCCAATATCTGCTTCCTCGGATCCAACGTGGAGAGCGGATCGGCGACCGCCGTGGTCATCCACACCGGGGACCGCACCTACTTTGGATCCTTGGCCGCCAGCATCGTCGGGCAGCGCCAGTTGACCAGCTTCGACAAGGGCATCAACAAGTTCACCTGGCTGATGATCTATTTCATTGCCGTGATGGTTCCGGCGGTGTTTCTCATCAACGGCCTGTCCAGGCACGACTGGATGGAAGCGTTCTTGTTCGCCATGGCCGTGGCGGTCGGGCTGACGCCGGAAATGCTGCCCATGATCGTGACCGTCAACCTGTCCAAGGGCGCCCTCGCGATGTCTCGCCGAAAGGTGATCGTCAAACGCCTGAACGCGATCCAGAACTTCGGGGCGATGGACGTGCTGTGCACCGACAAGACCGGCACCCTCACCCAGGGCAAGATCGTGCTCGAAAAGTATCTGGACGCGCACGGCGATCCCAGCGAGAAAGTGCTGCATTTCGGTTATCTGAACAGCTTTCACCACACCGGGCTGAAGAACCTGCTGGACCAGGCGGTTCTGGACCATGAGGAATTGCGAGAGCACCTGAAAGCGGACGAGAAGTTCCGGAAAATCGACGAGATCCCTTTCGACTTCGTGCGGCGCCGGATGTCGGTAGTGGTGGAAGACGAAGCCGGGTTGAACACGCTGATCTGCAAGGGCGCGGTGGAGGAAGTGCTGAGCGCGTGTACCCGGGTGGAAGTACAAGGGGAAGTCATCGAAGTGCTGCCCGAGCACGACGCCAAACGCCGGCAGATGGCGGACGCGCTGAACGGCCAGGGCTTCCGGGTAATCGCCCTGGCTTACAAGCAAATGCCGGGCGCCTCGGATGAACCGGTGTACTCGGTGAAGGATGAAGCGGATCTGATCCTGCTGGGTTTTCTGGCCTTCCTCGACCCGCCCAAGGACACCGCGGCGGAAGCCCTGAAGCGGCTTCACGCCTTGAGCGTGGAGGTCAAGGTTCTGACCGGCGACAATGAAATCATCACCGCCTACATCTGCAAGGAAGTGGGCATGCCGGTGGAGCATCTGCTGCTCGGCTCGCAGATCGAGGCGATGAGCGATGCTGAATTGGCCGCAGCCGCCAGCGCCACCAGTGTCTTTGCCAGACTGGCGCCGGCGCACAAGGAACGCATCATCCGCGCGCTGCAGAGCAAGGGTCATGTGCTGGGTTTCTTGGGCGACGGCATCAACGACGCCCCGGCTTTGAAAGCCGCCGATGTGGGCATTTCGGTGGACAGCGCGGTGGACATCGCAAAGGAGTCATCCGATATCATTCTGCTGGAGAACAGCCTGCTGGTGCTGGAGCAGGGCGTGCTCGAAGGCCGGCGGGTGTTCGGCAACATCGTCAAATACATCAAGATGGCGGCCAGCTCGAACTTCGGCAACATGTTCAGCGTCGTCGGAGCCAGCGCGTTCCTGCCTTTCCTGCCGATGCTGCCGATCCAGGTGCTGATCAACAATCTCCTTTACGACTTCTCACAGACCACCATCCCCACCGATGCGGTGGATGCGGAGTGGTTGATCAAGCCGCGCCAGTGGACGATAGACAAGATCCTGCGGTTTATTTTGTTTATCGGCCCGATCAGCTCGATTTTCGATTACCTGACGTTCTTCATGATGCTGTACCTGTTCAACTGCTGGAACGACCCGGTCTTGTTCCACACCGGCTGGTTTGTGGAGTCGCTGTTTACCCAGACCCTGATCATCCATGTCATTCGCACCAACAAGATCCCGTTCATCCAAAGCCGGGCCAGTTGGCCGCTCATCCTTACCTCGGTAATCATCGTCGCGGTCGGCGCCTGGCTGACGGTTTCGCCCTTGGCGGATACGCTCGGGTTTGTCCCGCTCCCGCCGATGTATTGGCTGTATCTGGCCATTATGATGCTGGGCTATGCGATTCTGACGCAGCTGGTGAAGATCTGGTTCATTCGCAGATTCGGCGAATGATGGCGATGGCGAATATCGCGGAGTATTGATTAAGCAACCGCGTCTTGCTGGTTTGAAGGGCTGTGGGTTTGGGTCCTGCCAGGGGCGCCAGTCAGGTTGCCGTAAATCAAGCGCTTGAGTCGCCTTATAATGCAACTCGCGCCGGCATTCGTACGATGCGTCCGATTTCTGCTGTTCAATGAATGACTATTGATGAAGCAAGCTGTTCATAACGTGCTATTTGTCTGTACCGGCAACATCTGCCGCTCGCCGACTGCGGAAGGGGTGTTCGCGAAGAAAATCGCGGACGCGGGCCTGTCCGATCGCATCGTGATCGATTCCGCCGGCACGCACGGCTATCACGTGGGCGAACCGCCTGATCCGCGCTCGCAGCGCGCCGCCCGGGCGCGCGGCTACGATCTTTCGGCGCTGCGCGCACGCCGGGTCGAAAGCGATGATTTTGAGCGCTTCGATCTGGTGCTGGCGATGGATTCCGATAACCGCGCTTTCCTGGCGCGGCTGTGCCCGCCTTCCCACAGTCACAAGCTGAAGCTGATGATGGAATACGCGCGCCGCTATGCCGAGCGCGAGGTGCCGGATCCCTATGGTGGCGGGCCGGATGGGTTCAACGTGGTGCTGGAAATGCTGGAAGATGCGACCGAGGGACTGCTGCGGGCCGTCTCGGGCGGAGAAATCGTCAAGCCTTGAGCGGTTGGCCGGCCCAAAAAAAACGCCCCGCCCCCGTAGGGGAAGGGCGCTATCCATCTCCGCGGCAGGGGTGCCGCGTCAGCGTAGCTGGGTCGCGCTAGTCGCCTTTGCGCGTTTCCACGATCTGCAACGGTCCCGTATCCGGCGGCGGGGCGCGCCGCGGGCGTGGCCGCGGCGGAACGAATTGCGGTTCCGCGGCCGGCGCCAAGGGTTTTACCTTGTTCGGGTCGGTTTGGATCAGCACCAGGCCGCTTTCCTGCAGCGCCTTCTCCACATCGACGGCAGCAGCAACAAAGGGTTTGACGACAGGCGTTACCTGCGCGGGTTCAGCACGGCTGACCACGGGTGCCGGTGCGGGCTCGGACGCGGCGACCGCTTCGGCTGCGACCACGGGCGATACCGCCTCGGGCTGTGCGATCGGTGCGTAAGACTCGGCAGCAACCGGCTCGGCGACAATTTGGCCTTGCTCCGGCAGGTCTGCCGCCACGCTTGCGCGTACCTCGGCTTGCACCTCGGTTTCCTGCTCGGCGCGTTGCGCCTGCGCCGCATGTTCGGCCTGCTCCTGGCGCACGTGCTCGGCCCCTTCGGGGCGCTCGCCGCGCTCCGATCTGCCGCCGCGCTCGCCACGATCACTCCGCTCTCCGCGCTCGCCGCGCTCACCGCGGCCGCCCCGGCCGCGACGGCCCCGGCTGCGGCCAGCTTCGCCTTCAGGGCGCTGTTCGCCCTGCGGCTTGGCTTCAGCCCCTGGCTGCGCTTCGCCTGGCACTTGCGCCCTGGGCGGGCGCTGCTCACGCGGCTCGCGTGGCTCGCGCGCTTCGCGCGGCGGACGCTCGCCACGCTCGGGGCGTGCTTCGCGTTCCGGACGCGCTTCGCGCTCCGGGCGTTCGCCACGACCGCGATCCTGGCGCGGCTCGCGTGCTTCACGCGGTTCACGCGGTTCGCGCGGTTCGCGCGCCTCCGGCCGGTTGATTTCACCCTGCGCCGGCCGGCCCTCACGACCGCCGCGCTCCTGGCGATCGCGTCCGCCGCGTCCACCGCGGCCTCCGCGTTCGCTGCGCTCGCGCGTCTGCTCGCGCCTGGGTTCGCGGCGCGAGGGACGGATACCGCTGCTCGCTTCGGTTTCGGTTTTGGGCGCTTCACCCTTGAGCCAGCCCATGATGCGGGCGATGATGCCCGACGCCGCCTTGACTTCGGGCTCGGCCGGCTTCGGTACCGGCAACGGCGCCGGTTCGCCCGGGGTGATGCCCTGCACCGCGGCCTGGGGCCGCGCCGCTTTCGGTTCTGCGCCGCTCGCCGGCTTGGACTCTTCCTCAGCCGGCAGCTGCACCATGTTGTAGCTGGCGGGCAGGGGCTCGGCCTGGTTCAGGTCGTCATGGCGCAGGCGTGAAATCTGATAATGCGGCGTCTCCAGGTGGGTGTTCGGGATCAGCACCACGCTGACCTTGAGGCGGGCTTCGACGCCGTGGATGTCGGTGCGTTTCTCGTTCAGCAGGAAAGTCGCCACGTCCACCGGCACCTGGGCATGCACGGCGGCGGTGTTTTCCTTCATCGCCTCTTCCTGGATGATGCGCAGGATGTGCAGGGCGGTGGATTCGATGCCGCGGATATGGCCGATGCCGTTGCAGCGCGGGCAGGTGATGGTGCTGCCTTCCCCGAGCGACGGGCGCAGGCGCTGGCGCGACAATTCCATCAGGCCGAAGCGCGAGATCTTGCCCATCTGCACGCGCGCACGGTCGAAATGCAGCGATTCGCGCAGGCGGTTTTCCACCTCGCGCTGGTTGCGCTGCGATTCCATGTCGATGAAGTCGATCACGATCAGCCCGCCCAGGTCGCGCAGGCGCAGCTGGCGCGCGATTTCCTCGGCGGCTTCCAGGTTGGTGCGGAACGCGGTTTCCTCGATGTCGCTGCCGCGCGTGGAGCGCGCCGAGTTGACGTCGATCGCCACCAGCGCCTCGGTGTGGTCAATGACCACGGCGCCGCCCGCGGGCAGGTTCACCTGGCGCGAGTAGGCGGTCTCGATCTGGTGCTCGATCTGGAAACGCGAAAACAGCGGCACGTCGTCGCTGTAACGTTTCACCCGGTTGACGTTTTCCGGCATCACATGCGCCATGAACTGCTGCGCCTGTTCGTAAATCGAATCGGTGTCGATCAGGATTTCGCCGATCTCGGGATGGAAGTAGTCGCGGATGGCGCGGATGACCAGGCTGCCTTCCTGGTAAATCAGGAAAGCGCCTTTCTGGCCGGTGGACGCTTCCTCGATGGCGTGCCACAACTGCAGCAGGTATTTCAGGTCCCAGTCGAGTTCCTCCACCGACCGGCCGATGCCGGCGGTGCGCGCGATCACGCTCATGCCCGCGGGAACCGGCAACTGGTCCATGGTGTCGCGCAGTTCTTCGCGGTCTTCGCCCTCGACGCGGCGCGACACGCCGCCGCCGCGCGGGTTGTTGGGCATCAGCACCAGATAGCGTCCGGCGAGGCTGATGAAAGTGGTGAGCGCTGCGCCTTTGTTGCCGCGCTCGTCCTTCTCCACTTGTACGATCAGTTCCTGGCCTTCCTTGAGCGCGTCCTGGATGCGGGCGCGGCCGACGTCGACACCGGCCTTGAAATAGGCTCGGGCGACTTCCTTGAACGGGAGGAAACCGTGGCGATCGGTACCGTAGTCGATGAACGCAGCTTCCAGGCTGGGTTCGACGCGGGTGATGACGCCTTTGTAGATGTTGCTCTTGCGTTGCTCTTTCGAGGCCGATTCAATGTCGAGGTCTATCAGTTTCTGGCCATCGACTATGGCGACACGGAGTTCTTCGGCCTGTGTCGCATTAAACAGCATGCGCTTCATTAGTGTTGCTCCCGCGCGCGCATCGGCAGGACAAATCTCGGGCAGGACAAACCTGGGCTTAACCTAAATATTCAGGGGCGTTTAGCGATGCATTCCAGTCTTGGATAAGAGGAGTGGAAGGGGAATCGGTTGGGTTTGTCGTACTTGTTTCCGGCACGAATGCCGGAGGTCGTAATCTGCCGCTGCTTGCAGCGCGCCAAATCAATTACACTCTCGCTACTTCCGGTGAGCGATATTAACCGCATTACCCAGGGTTACGGCCTTCCGGGCCGCAAAACCGGGGACGTGTTCAGGTCTGAAAATGTCATATCGACGCAACAAACCCTGTCCCGCGACTGAGTCAGTAGGAACATTATAAGCAAAATGAAGGATTTAAGTAAAGTTTCCGTGAAGCTGGTGGAAATCGGCCCGGAAACGTCGGGTCAGCGCGTCGACAATTTCCTGCTGCGCGAGTGCAAAGGCGTGCCCAAGAGCCATATCTATCGCATCCTCAGAAGCGGCGAGGTGCGGGTCAACAGCGGGCGCGTGGACGCCACCTACAAGCTGCAGGAAGGCGACCGGGTGCGCATTCCGCCGCTGCGGCTGGGGATCAAGACCGCGGCGCCCAAAGCGCCGAAAATCGACCTTCCGCTGTTGTACGAGGATGAAGGGCTGATCGCGGCCGACAAACCCGCCGGTCTGGCGGTACACGGCGGCAGCGGCATCAGCCACGGCGTGATCGAGCAGTTGCGCGCGGCGCGTCCCGGAGCCAAGTTCCTCGAACTGGTGCACCGCCTGGACCGCGACACTTCGGGGCTGCTGCTGCTGGCGAAAAAGCGCGCGGTGCTCGTCGCGATGCACGAGCTGATCCGGGAAGGGCAGATGGACAAACGCTACCTGGTCCTGGTCCATGGGCAATGGCCCGCGGGCAAGCAGCACGTCAAGCTCAAGCTGCAGCGCTATGTCACCGGCGCAGGCGAGCGCCGCGTCAGCGTGGACGAGGAGGGGCGCGAATCGCACACCGTGTTCGAACTCGAGCGCGCCTGCGGCGCCTACAGCCTGCTGCAGGCGCAGTTGAAGACCGGACGCACGCACCAGATCCGCGTGCACCTCGCGCACCTCGGTTTTCCTATCGTGGGCGACGACAAGTACGGCGATTTCGAGCTGAACAAACGCCTGGCCAAGCAGGGCATGAAGCGCATGTTCCTGCACGCCTGGAAGCTCGCCTTCGTGCACCCGCTGACGGGCGACAGGCTGAAGCTGGAGGCGCCGCTGCCGCGGGAGCTTGAGAATTTCATTTCCACCCTCAAATAAGAACATCTATGCCCACACGATTCGAAATGCTGGTTTTTGACTGGGACGGAACTTTGATGGATTCCGCCCCAGCCATCGTCGCGAGCATACAACTGAGCTGCCAGGATCTCGGACTGCCGGTGCCGACGCGCGAGCGTGCCGCCCATGTGATCGGCCTCGGTTTGAAAGATGCGCTGTCCTATGCGGTGCCGGAGTTGCCGCCGAGCGATTATGGGAAGCTGGCGGAGCGCTACAAATATCACTTTATGGCGCACGATCCGGATATCGAACTGTTTCCCGGCGTGCGCGAGATGCTGATCGCCTTGAAGGAGCGCGGACACATCCTGGCGGTCGCCACCGGCAAGAGCCGCGCCGGCTTGAACCGCGTGCTCGAAGCGACGCAGCTGAAGCAATGCTTTGATTCCTCGCGCTGTGCCGATGAAACGCATTCCAAACCGCACCCGGCGATGCTGCAGGAGTTGATGCAGGAGCTGATGGTGGCGCCGGAGGCAACGCTGATGATAGGCGATACCGGGCACGACCTGCAGATGGCGCTGAGCGCGGGCGTGCCGGCCCTGGCGGTGAGCTACGGCGCGCATCCCCGGGACAGCCTCACCGGCTTCAATCCGATTGCCTGCATAGATACGCCGCAGGAATTGAGGCCATGGCTGGAAAAGTACGCTTGATCACGCCTGGGGACCATCCGGCCCAAGCCAGCGAATACCCGAACGAAACCGGGATGCGCCTGATTTGCGCCAGCAGCGATCTCGCCGACGCTGGCGACGGCGTGCGCTTCGAACTGGAGCATCAGGGGGAGAACACTGCGGCCTTTGCGATACGCCACGGCGGCCGCGTCTACGCCTACCTCAACCGCTGCGGCCATATCGCAATGGAGCTGGACTGGAAACCGGGGAAGTTTTTCGATGCTGAAGGCGAGTATTTGCTATGCTCCACGCACGGCGCGCTGTATGCGCCGGAGAGCGGCGCCTGTCGCGGCGGTCCGTGTCGTGGCGCGGGGCTGATCCGGCTCGACGTGTTCGAAGCCGGGGGCAACATTTATCTGGGGAAGGGTTGAGGTAATGGCGCAAGAGGAAAAGAACTGGGAGCGCGAGACGCTGGAGAAATTGGCGTTTTCCGCACTGAAGGAGCAGACCAAGGCACGCCGCTGGGGTATTTTTTTCAAGCTCCTGACCTTCGCCTATGTCACCTTCCTGGTCATCATGGTGTTCGAGTGGAGCGGCGATGGCGACCTGATCACCGACGGCAAGCATACCGCCCTGGTTGAACTGGAAGGCGTGATCGACGCCAAAGGCGACGCCAGCGCGGAAAAAATCACTGGCGCGCTGCAAAGCGCGTTCAAGGATAAGAATACGCAAGGCGTGATCCTGCGCATCAACTCGCCCGGCGGCAGTCCGGTGCAATCGGGCGCCATCAATGACGAGGTGCGGCGCCTGCGCGGCCTGTATCCCAGCACGCCGCTGTATGTCGTGGTCGAAGACATCTGTGCCTCGGGCGGCTATTTCGTCGCCGTTTCGGCCGACAAGATCTATGTCAACAAGGCGAGCCTGGTCGGCTCGATCGGCGTGCTGATGGACGGTTTCGGCTTCACCGGCGGCATGGAAAAGCTGGGCGTGGAGCGGCGCCTGCTGACGGCGGGCGAGAACAAGGGATTCATGGATCCGTTCTCCCCGGTGGACCCGAAGCAGAAAGATTATGCGCTCGGCATGCTGAACGACATTCACCAGCAATTCATCGACGTGGTGAAGCAGGGCCGCGGCAAGCGGCTGAAGGACGATCCCGAGTTGTTCAGCGGCCTGGTCTGGACCGGGCGCAAGGCGGTGGAACTCGGCCTGGCCGACGGTTACGGCAGCGTCGAGTCGGTGGCGCGCGACGTGATCAAGGCGGAATCCATCGTCGACTATACCGAGAAGTCCAATACCGTCGAGCGCATCGCCAAGCGCTTCGGCGCCGCCGCGGCGAAGAGTTTCGCCGAATTCACCCTGCGCGAAAGCATCCGGCTGCGTTAGATTGCGATGTTGCGCGGGGGAAGAACCGTCTGCGGCTCGCTCTAATCCCAAGCGGTTTTTTGCTTTTATCCAAAACCGTGTTTTCTGTACGGATACGCTTTTCATCCGTACAGAAAACATGGTTGGCGCGCGGAGCGCGCAATGGCCGCTAGGTCAGTATCGATCGACGTGGGACGGCACGCTGCGGCGATAGAACTTGCGCGGACGGCGTCCCGTCCGCGCGGATCGTCGATTGTGTACGGACAAGAAGCCGTCCGTACACAATCGACGATCTTGTATAAAACCCGCTCTAAGCTGATTTGCCTTTAATCGTCCCTAAGCCGCCAGCAACAGGAACAAGGCCGGCCGGCGATCGAGTTGCGGCGGTTTCTTCCGCCACTCGGCGACGCTCATGGTGCGGATATCCTCGCCTACCAGGGTGATTTCGGCGGCAACGCAGAGTAGGGTGGTGCCGGCGCAGGCCGCAAGGAGGCTGTGCAGCAGTTTCTGGTTGCGGTAGGGCGTCTCGATGAAAATCTGCGTCTGCCGCAGCCGCCGCGACTGTTTCTCCAGTTCGCGCATGGTCTTTTCCCGCTCGGCATCGGCCACGGGGAGATAACCGTGAAACACGAAACTCTGTCCGTTCAGGCCCGATGCCATGAGCGCGAGCAGGATGGAGGAGGGGCCGACCAGCGGCACCACCCGGATACCGTGGCATTGCGCGTACAGCACCAGCTTCGCGCCGGGGTCGGCGATGCCGGGGCACCCCGCCTCGGACATCACCCCCAGGTCGTGTCCGGCGCGCAGCGGTGCCGCCAGTTCAGCGATGGCGGCATCCTGAGTGTGCTCGTTGAGGGTGGTGATATGCAGTTCCTGCAGCGGTTTCGCAGTGCCGATCTGCTTCAGATAAGCGCGCGCGGTCTTGGGATTCTCGGCGACGAAGTAGTCCAGCGCGCGCACGCGCTGCTGCACGTCCTGCGGGATGACCGCCGCAAGCGCGCTCGCGCCCAGCGTGGTCGGGATGAGAAACAGCGTGCCGGCCCCCATGATCGAGCTTTCGCCTACAGGACGTTCACGCCCAGGGCGGCGAGCATTTCCGTGAGCGCGATCAGCGGCAGTCCGATCAGGGCATTGGGATCGCTGCCGCGCATTTCGGCGATGAGCGCAATGCCCAGTCCTTCGCAACGGGCGCTGCCGGCGCAATCGTAGGGCTGTTCACGCTGCAGATAACGCTCGATCTGCGCGTCGCTGTAGTCGCGAAAACGCACGTAGAACGGCACCACTCGGGCTTCCGAACGCCCGCTGGCGAAGTGGCTCAGGCACAACGCGGTGTGAAAAATGACTTCGCGGCCGCGCATCGCCTGGAGTTGACGCACGGCATTGGCATGATTTCCCGGCTTGCCGAGCGCGGTTCCTTCGAGCACGGCCACCTGGTCCGAGCCGATCACGATCGCCTGGGGGAAGCGCACCGCCACTGCGCCGGCCTTGGCCTGGGCCAGCCGGCAGGCGGTATCCTGGGGCGGCTCGGCCGGCAATGCGGTTTCATCGACCTGGGGCGACGCCACTTCGAACGGCAGCCCCAACCGGGTCAGCAGTTCGCGCCGGTATTTGGAAGTCGAGGCGAGAATGATCTGAGGCGTGGTATCCATTTCAGGCCGAGTTTAACCGCGTATCGGGGTCAGGTTGGCGGATTTATCGGCAAAGCTGTTCGACCCGCCGTTCCATTTGCACCATCGAAGCCTGGCGTTCCTCTTCGTTTTGATACACGCGCTGGCCTTTCTCGTCCAAGCGATACATGCGCCGCGCGGTTTTCGTCTGGGCGAGTGCGTCGCGCGCCTGGTTGCAGGCCTGAAGCGCCGCGGTTTCCTGCTGTTTTTGCCTGGTTTCCGCCTGTTCGGCCTGGATTCGGCGGCTGCGGAATTCCAGGTCCTTTTCCTTCCAGCTGGACGGGGCGGGCTTTCCCGCTGCCGGACCGGGATTAGCCAGGCGCTGCTCCACCGCCTGCGCTTTGGCGTTTTGGGGCGGGCGTTCCCCGTAGTGGGTTCTGCCCTGTTCGTCCATCCATTTATAGACCTGGGCGGAGGCGGGAATCGATAGTGCCCACAACAGGCAAATCTTCAGCAAGGTGTTGAAAATTTTGTTTTTCCTTTGACAGTGCGGGGCAAAAATAATATCATGCGCGCCTATGTTGCAACCGGTGGCCATCGATGGCCTGGCGTTTGCCCGCTCCGCAGGGGTGATGAGAGGGCGGCTGGACCTGGAATCCCTGCCGCGGCTTGCACAATCCGGCTGCTCGGGCTCGGTGGTTGATTTTGTGCTGACCGGCGAGATCAACGAGCGGGGCAAACCTGAGCTCAGGCTGGCCGTGAACGGCAGTGTGCGCCTGGAATGCCAGCGTTGTCTCGGTAACGTGGACCTGGCGCTAAAGCTAGAATCGCGGCTGGAACTCGCGGCGAGCGAAGCCGAGATCCTGGCCGCTGACGACGAAGTGGAAAGGGTGTTGGCCGGGCACGAAATGCGCGTTGCGGAGTTGGTGGAAGAAGAGCTTATATTGGCATTGCCCATGGTACCCAAGCATGAGCAATGCCTTGCAAAGACAGCAGCGGAAAGGGGCGAACAGCCCTCGGCGTTTAAGGCGCTAGCCGCGCTGAAAACGCGAAGTTTCAGTGGAGGCTAATGCGCGCGAGCGCGTTATGCCGTAACTAAAACTGAACAGTTGGTGGAGGCTAACGCGCGCGAGCGCGTTATGCCGTAACTAAAATTGAACAGTTGGTGGAGGCATGATGCGCCAAGCGCGTCATGCCGAAACGAAGACTGAAGCGGTAGGTGGAGGCTGACGCGCGAAGCGCGTTATGCCGGAACTGGAATTGAACAGGTAAGGAGTATAGAAATGGCAGTCCAACAGAACAAGAAGTCGCCCTCCAAGCGGGGAATGCATCGCGCGCACGACTTTCTCACCAGCCCGCCTCTCGCGGTGGAACCGACCACCGGAGAAGTGCATCTGCGCCACCATATCAGCCCCAGCGGCTATTATCGTGGCAAGAAAATCCTCAAGTCCAAAGGCGACTAAGCGCGCCTGGCGCAGCGCGAACGGGTAGCGTGCACCCTCGCCCGGCAGAGGGTGCCGGAATGTTTGCCGCGCTGACTGCCGCGAACAATTAAATGGATATCACGGTAGCCATCGATTGCATGGGCGGCGATCACGGCCCCGGTGTGACCATTCCCGCCGCGCTCAATTTCCAGAAATCCCATCCGCAGAGCAAGCTGGTCCTGGTCGGCTTGCAGGAAGCGATCGAGGCCGAGTTGCGCAAGCATCACGCGACCCTGGGTCCGAATCTGCGCCTGCATCACGCGACCCAGGAGGTCGGGATGGACGAGGCCCCTGCACTGGCGCTGCGCGGAAAGAAAGATTCGTCGATGCGCGTAGCCGTCAATATGGTCAAGAGCGGCGAGGCGCACGCCTGTGTCAGCGCCGGCAATACCGGCGCGCTGATGGCGATTTCGCGCTTCGTGCTGAAAACCCTGCCGGGGATAGACCGTCCGGCCATCGCCGGCATCATGCCAACAGTGAAAGGCGAGACCTACGTGCTCGATCTGGGCGCCAACGTCAACTGTACCCCCGAGCATTTGCTGCAGTTCGCCATCATGGGCGCCATGCTGGTGTCGGCGATGCACCACAAGGAGCGTCCCAGCATTGGGCTGCTCAACATCGGTGAAGAAGAGATCAAGGGCAACGAGGTGGTGAAGCAGGCGGCGGAACTGCTGCGCGCCAGCGGGCTCAATTTTTACGGCAACGTCGAGGGCGACGATATCTTCAAAGGCACCACCGATGTGGTGGTGTGCGACGGTTTCGTCGGCAATGTCGCGCTCAAGACCGCGGAAGGGCTGGCCAAGATGCTGCGCGATTTTCTCAAACAGGAATTCAAGCGCAACTGGTTCACCTATTTGTGCGGCCTGATGGCCATCCCGGTGCTGTCGGCGTTCCGGCGCCGCGTCGATCCGGCGCGCTACAACGGCGCCAGCCTGCTCGGACTGAAGGGCATCGTGGTCAAAAGCCACGGTTCGGCCGACAGTTTCGGCTTTGAAAACGCAATTGGGCGCGCATTCGACGAGGTGCACGAGGGGTTGCTGCAGCGTATTTCTCAGCGTCTGGCGGAATCAGGCCATAACAACATAGTGGAAACGACGTGATCTATTCCAGAATCATAGGCAGCGGCAGCTATCTGCCGCGCAACATTGTTACCAACGACGATCTTGCGCAACGCATGGATACCTCCGACGAGTGGATACGCTCGCGCACCGGCATCCGCCAGCGGCATATCGCGGAGGCGGGGGAAACCTCGAGCAGCCTCGCGCTGGAGGCGAGCAAGGCCGCGATCGCCAGCGCCGGCATCGCCGCGCAGGATATCGACCTGATTATTCTGGCCACTTCAACGCCGGATTACATTTTTCCCAGCACCGCCTGTCTGCTGCAGGCCAAGCTGGGCATCAAAGGCTGTCCGGCGTTCGACCTGCAGGCGGTGTGCAGCGGCTTCGTCTACGCGCTGGCCACGGCCGATCTGTTCATCCGCTCGGGCCAGCACCGCTGCGCCCTGGTGGTGGGCGCCGAAGTGTTTTCACGCATCCTCGACTGGAACGACCGCGGCACCTGCGTGCTGTTTGGCGACGGCGCCGGCGCAGTGATACTGCGCGCGGACGACACGCCCGGCATCATGGCCAGTGCGCTGCATGCCGACGGCAGCTATGCAGACATCCTGTCGGTTCCGGGCCAGGTCTGCGGCGGCAAGGCGACCGGGGACCCGTTCCTGCGCATGGACGGCCCGGCCGTGTTCAAATTCGCGGTGCGCGTGCTGGACGAGGTAGCACGCGAGACCCTGGCGAAATGCGCCCAGCAGGTCGAAGATATCGACTGGCTGATTCCGCACCAGGCCAATTTGCGCATCCTGGAATCGACCGCCAAGCGTCTGCATGTGCCGCCGGAAAAACTGATCGTGACGGTGGATAGCCACGGCAACACCTCGGCGGCTTCGGTGCCGCTGGCGCTGGATCTGGCCATACGGGACGGCCGCATCAAGGCGGGGCACAAAGTCATGCTGCAGGGTGTGGGCGGCGGCTTTACCTGGGGCGCCGCATTGGTCCAGATGTAAAGCGGGAAGAATTCTGGCTACGCAATCACTTTGAATCGAAATCTATGAAACTCGCAATGGTGTTTCCCGGACAGGGCTCGCAGTCGGTAGGCATGATGCAAGGCTACGGCGATATCGCCGCCGTGCGCGACGTGCTGGCGGAGGCTTCCGATGCGCTGGGCCAGGACCTGGGCAAGCTGATGGCCGAAGGTCCGGTCGAGCAATTGAATCAGACCGTCAATACCCAGCCGGTGATGCTCACTGCCGGTTACGCGGCCTATCGCGCCTGGATCAGCCTCGGCGGCGCGGCGCCGGCAATGGTCGCCGGACACAGCCTGGGCGAGTACGGCGCGCTAGTGGCCGCAGGCGTGCTGTCGTTTCGCGATGCGCTTCCGCTGGTGCGGTTTCGCGCCCAGGCGATGCAGGAAGCGGTGCCGCAGGGGCAGGGCGCCATGGCCGCGATCCTGGGACTGGACGAAGACGGCGTGCGCGCCGCTTGCGCCGAGGCGGCGCAGGGCGAGGTGGTGCAGGCGGTAAATTTCAATTCACCCGGCCAGGTCGTGATCGCCGGTCACGCCGCCGCGGTCAAGCGTGCCTGCGACGCGGTCAAGGCGCGGGGCGCGAAGCGCGCGCTGCCCTTGCCGGTAAGCGCGCCTTTCCATTCCGCCCTGATGCAACCCGCGGCCGAGCGCCTGAAGGCGTACCTGCAGGACGTCACATTCAACCCGCCTTGCATACCGGTGGTCAACAACGTCGACGTCGACAGTTACGCCGATCCGGCGCGGATCCGGGATGCGCTGGTGCGGCAGGCCTACAATCCGGTACGCTGGGTCGAGACCGTCCGCGCTTTCGCCGCGCAGGGCGTCACGCATGTCGCCGAATGCGGGCCGGGTAAGGTGCTGGCCGGCATGACCAAGCGCATCGAGAACCGACTGGAATCGCTCGCCCTGGTGGACCGGGCCAGCATCGAGCAGGGCATCAGCCTGACCAAGGAGGGATGATCATGCTGCAGGAAAAAATCGTATTGGTGACCGGCGCCACGCGCGGCATCGGCAAGGCCATCGCTCTTGGACTGGGGGCGCAAGGCGCAAAAGTGATCGGCACTGCGACTTCGGCGGCCGGCGCCAAGGCGATAAGCGAGTATCTCGCCGCGGCCGGGATAGTCGGCAGGGGCGCTGTGCTGGAAGTAAACGACGGCGCCGCGATCGATGCGCTGGTAGCGGAGATCGAAAAGGAATTCGGCGCGGTCGGCGTACTGGTCAACAATGCCGGCATCACCCAGGACAATCTCGCGCTGCGCATGAAGGAAGAGGAATGGGACGCGGTGATCGATACCGATCTCAAATCGGTGTTCCGGCTGTCGCGCGCCGTGCTGCGCGGGATGATGAAGGCGCGAACCGGCCGTATCATCAACATCACTTCGGTGGTGGGCAGTTCCGGCAATCCCGGACAGATCAACTACGCAGCGGCCAAGGCCGGCATCGCCGGAATGGCGCGGGCGCTGGCGCAGGAAATCGCCAGCCGCAACATCACCGTGAACTGCGTTGCACCGGGCTTTATCGATACCGACATGACGCGCGCGCTGAACGAGCAGCAGCGCGCGGCGATACTCGGCCGGATTCCGCTGGCGCGGCTGGGCTCGGCCGAGGAAGTCGCCGCGGCAGTGGTGTTTCTGGCGTCGCCGCAGGCCGGTTATATCACCGGCACCACGCTCCACGTCAACGGCGGCATGTACATGGCGTGAGCCCGGAATTATCAAACGCCGGCCGGTGAATTTTGGTAAAATGCGCGACTGTTTCCGAAGCAAAAAACGAGGGAAGGAGAATTAAATGGAAAATATTGAACAACGTGTGAAGAAAATCGTCGCCGAGCAATTGGGCGTAAACGAGGCGGAAATAAAGAACGAGTCCTCCTTCATCGATGACCTGGGTGCGGATTCCCTGGACACGGTCGAACTGGTCATGGCCCTCGAAGAAGAGTTCGAGACCGAGATCCCGGATGAAGACGCCGAAAAAATAACGACCGTCCAGCAGGCTATAGACTACGTCAATAGTCACGCCAAGAAAGCCTGAGTCTCAGCGCACAGCGCGCGTTTTGACGGAGGAATTTTGTCCCGCCGCAGAGTCGTGATCACCGGGTTGGGCATCATCTCCCCGGTCGGAAATACCGTTGCCGAAGCCTGGGCCAGCATCCTAGCCGGCCAGCCCGGCATCTCCAGAATCAGCCGCTTCGATCCCTCGCGCCTCACCTGCCAGATCGCAGGCGAGGTGAAGGGTTTCGATCTTTCCCGGTACCTGGAGCGCAAGGAAGCGCGCCATATGGATACCTTTATCCACTACGGCATGGCGGCGGGCATACAGGCGATCCGGGATTGCGGCATCGAGGTCACGTCCGAAAATGCCGAGCGCATCGGCGTCAATATCGGCTCCGGCATCGGCGGTCTGCAGATGATAGAGCAGACCCAGCGTGAGGTGATCGCGGGCGGGCCGCGCAAGATCTCGCCGTTTTTCATTCCCAGCACGATCATCAACATGATCTCCGGCAACCTGTCGATCAAGTACGGACTGAAAGGTCCCAACCTCGCCATGGTGACGGCCTGTACCACGGCGACGCACTGCATCGGCGAATCCGGGCGCCTGATCGAATACGGCGATTGCGATGTAATGGTTGCCGGTGGCGCCGAGTCGGTGGTCACCGAACTCGCGATGGGTGGTTTTGCGCAGGCGCGTGCGCTTTCGAGCCGGAACGACGACCCGGCGACCGCCAGCCGCCCCTGGGACCGCGATCGCGACGGCTTCGTGCTGGGCGAAGGCGCGGGGGTGCTGGTGCTGGAGGAGTACGAGCATGCCAAGGCGCGCGGCGCCAGGATCTACGCCGAACTCTCGGGCTACGGCATGAGCGGTGACGCGTTTCACATGACCGCTCCGCGCGAGGACGGAGAAGGTGCCGCACGCTGCATGAACAGCGCGTTGCGCAATGCACGGATCAACGCCGAGGATGTGGACTACATCAACGCCCACGGAACCTCGACCCCGCTGGGGGACATCGCCGAAACCACTGCGGTAAAGCGCAGTCTGGGTGCGCATGCGAAGAAAGTCGCGGTCAGCTCGACCAAGTCGATGACCGGACATCTGCTGGGCGCCGCGGGCGGCGTGGAAGCGGTGTTTTCAGCCCTGGCGATCCACCACCAGGTAGCGCCGCCCACGACGAACCTGGTCAACCAGGATCCGCAATGCGACCTGGATTACGTGCCGAATACCGCGCGCCAAATGAACATACAAGTGGCGCTGTCCAACTCTTTCGGCTTCGGCGGCACTAACGGCACGCTGGTGTTCAACCGGGTTTGACCCAGACTTTAACCGTTGTTCTGAGACCATCGCGCACGCTTGCCCTGGCTTTGACAGCCATGGCCGGAACGGCGCTCGCCTGCGCCTGGATCAGCCTCCCGCGGCCGGCCTTTGCGCCGACCGCCGCGGGCATCGCCCTCGCCTGGGCCTGGCACTTCGCGTGTGCGCTGCATTGGCGCAGTGCCGCGATACGCACCCTGGAACTGAGCGCAACGGGCGCAGCCCGCTGCCAGGACGGCCTGGAGCAGTGGCGCGACGCCCAGATTCTGCCCGGGAGCTATGTGTCGCGCTGGCTGATCGTAGTGGTTCTGGGCGCGGGCGGCCAGCGGCAGCATGCCCTGGTTCTCCTGCCGGATTGCGCGGCGCCGGAGGATCTGCGCCGGCTGCGCGTGTGGCTGCGCTGGCGGCTGTCTCGCGGGTGAACTTTATTGGCCGGCGAAAGTCCAATCGGGGTCATCCATGGAGGCGGGAGGTCGAACTTGAAATTCCCCGGTAGCGGCGCGACGCCCATCGAAATGCTCGAGCTGGACTTCGTCCCGGGTAGCGCATTGCCGCGAGCACCGGAGCAGCCGGGGTATACTGGGGGCCGGCTCGACAAGACCAACGAAAATCAGCCTCAGGGCTTCAGGGAAGGGCGGCGGATGAGCGAGCGCGACATTGACCAGCAACTGGTCGAGCGTGCGCAACAGGGCGACAAGCACGCTTTCGAGCTGCTGGTCAGCAAGTATCAGCGCAAACTCGGGCGCCTGCTGTCGCGGTTCATCCGCGATGCCGGCGAGGTCGAGGATGTGACGCAGGAGGCGTTCATCAAGGCCTACCGGGCTTTGCCTTCCTTCCGCGGCGACAGCGCGTTCTACACCTGGCTGTACCGGATAGGCATCAACACGGCCAAGAACTACCTTGCGTCCATGGGCCGGCGCGCGCCCACCAGCACCAATTACGACAGCGAAGAGGCCGAAGCGTTCGACGACGGCGATCAGCTGCGCGACCTCAACACGCCGGAAAATCTGCTGATGAGCAAGCAGATCGCACAAACAGTGAACCAAAGCATGGATCGGCTGCCTGAAGAATTGAAGGCGGCAATCATGCTGCGCGAGATCGAAGGCATGAGTTACGAGGATATCGCGAAGATTATGGACTGCCCGATCGGCACGGTGCGCTCCCGCATATTCCGTGCGCGCGAAGCGATCGCGGAACAGTTGCGGCCGCTGCTGGATATATCTAAAGACAAGAGGTGGTAACGCCATGAAAGACACTTTGTCCGCCTGGATGGACGGCGAGTTGGACCGCCGGCAAGCCGACGCGCTCCTGCCGCAGATCAAGCACGACGCCGAGCTGCGCCGCAATTGGGATTGCTACCATCTGATCGGCGACGCCCTGCGCGGCGTGGATGGACCGGATTTGAGTGCCGGCATACGCGTTCGGCTCGATGTCGAACCCACGGTGCTGGCGCCGCGGCGCCGCAACGAAAAACTGCGCTGGGCGGCGATGTCGATGGCGGCGGGTGCGGCGGCCGTGATGTTCGTCGGCTGGATGGCCTTGTCAGGAACGCAGCAGGAGCCGGTGCAAATCGCCGCCGTCCCGGGGGCCAACGTTCAGCCGGTGGCAGTGCAGGCCGGCGCGGGCGCCAATGACTACCTGCTTGCGCACCAGCGCTATTCCCCGAGCAGCGCGATGCAGGGTGTCGCATCCTATGTGCGCACCGTGGCCGAAGAGCGCAGCAGCGCGCGCCGATGAGAATCCTGGCCTTGCTGCTGCTCGCGCTGTCGGCGCAGATGGC
>Ga0334722_10001146_pt1 | contig 34374 bp, 34 predicted proteins | sample C3_bottom_MG_FD_207210 | JGI IMG/M metagenome (GOLD analysis project Ga0334722, IMG submission 207210) | Sediment microbial communities from Yellowstone Lake, YNP, Wyoming, USA - C3_bottom | ecosystem: Environmental > Aquatic > Freshwater > Lake > Sediment | place: USA: Wyoming | collected... | reverse complement strand
CTGACCGAGCTGCATCACGGCGCTCGCGCGAAACTCAAATCCGCTCAACGACGCTCTTCCATCATTGCGGCATGTTGGACTCAGGCTGAATTGTTCTAATGTCATACGGTTACGTAATTCTCAATAGTCGCGACAGGTATCCGTGGACCGTGACAAAGGGACGATACGCATATGCACGCAGCTGTGATGCATCGAAAACTTCACGCTGGCCACGATCGAGCTTTGATTTCAGATTGCGCGACCACTTGATGACGGCGTCGTGAACTTCAGCTTTGGGTGCATGGCGAGAATATTCTCCAAGGAACATCCTTACCTTCTTCGATAAGGTGCTGGACGAAAAATCCGTCACCCATTCGTCTCTAGCCGTATTCACCCCGTTGCCGTATAGCTTGAAGATGGCCCGCTCACGCGAAGGCTTAGAAGTGCTTTTTGTTTCTGGGTCCAGTAGGGGCAGGAGGGACTCGAAATCGGTGTGCGCTAAATTTATCCAGTTACCGTTCGCGTCGGGGCGCACTTCAGCGAAAGTGCGCTCCGGTAGCTGGTCGCTCGTCAGAAACTCTCGCTTCTCGTCCGATTTCGCGTAATCGCGGACCGCTTCGTAGAATATGCGGCATCCCTTGGTGCCCTTCTTGCGGACGAGAAAATACACCGCAATTCCAACACGAATCTTGTCGTCGAAAATATTGCCGCCCTCCTGCCGCCGCCGCTCACCGCTGTTACGCGCGTTACCCTTGAGGTCGACGATCCATATCTCGTTGAATTCCTGCGCCACCACCTTCCGGAAGCCATCGAATGTGCGGCTGTCGATAAATGAGGAGTTGCTAACGAAGGCGATGATGCCGTTCGCATCGACCCGATCGCTCGCCCAGCGAAGAAACCGCGCATACATGTCATAGAGTTTGGTCTTCTGCGCCGTGCTCTCGGCGATGTAGGTGTGCTTGATGCGCTGGTCGATCTCCGGGTATTCGCGGTTCTTGTTGTTGTCGTTCTCGTTCGCCTGGTTGGCGTTATACGGGGGGTTGCCGATGATGACGCTGATCTTGCGGCTGTTCTGGCGTTTGATGCGCGCCAGATTCTGCTCGCTCACGCTGCCGAACAGGTCCGCCGTGGTGCCGTGCGCGGCGGTGTGCAGGCCGACGTTGTCCAGGGTGTCGACGAAGCACAGATTCGGATATTCGAGGTAGTCGCCGGTGATCGCGGCGTAGGTCGCCTCGATGTTGAGGTTGGCGACGTAGTAGGGCAGGATCGCGACCTCGTTCGCGTGCAGCTCCTCCAGGTATTTGTGCTTGAGCTTCGCCTTCTGCCCGCGGAAGTGCTCCAGCAGTTCGCAGATGAAGGTGCCGGTGCCCACCGCCGGGTCGAGGATTTCGACATCCTTGTCGATCAGGTTGCGGCCGAAGTGCTTCTCGCACAGCCAGTCGGCCGATTCGACCATGAAGCGCACGATCTCGTTCGGCGTATACACCACGCCCAGCCGGTCGGCCGCCTTGACGTTGTAGACCTTGTAGAAGTTCTCGTAGATGACCTTGAGGAAAGCCTGTTTCTCGTGGTGGCTGCCGATCTGCGCCGCAGCGGATCGGATCGCGGCGTAGTAGGAGCCGAGGCCGCGCAGGGTGCGCTTTTTCAGGTCGCCGGTGAAAAAGGTTTCCTCGAGCGTGTAGAGTTCCTTGGCGACGTTGTTGTGCTGGTGAAAATCGTCCTCGCCGAACACTTTGGAGAATATCTCCTCGGTGAGCACGTGCTGGATCAGCATTTCACGCACGTCGGCGTCGGTCAGGCTGGGGTTGATCGCCTCCTGCGCGTGCGCGAGGAACTTCTGCGACGCCTTGCGGAAAGCGGCGTTCTCGGCATAGGCGCGTGCGATCATGTTGCGCAGCGCATCGAGCACCGCCGGAAGGTCGGTCTTGAACTGATCCACCGCGCCGCGGAATTCGGCGATCTCGACGCGCTCGTAAGCGAAGAACAGGACTAGCAGCTTCTCCAGCGCCGCCACCTCGTCCACGCCGCAGCGCATCACCTCCTGCCGGTTCTGGATCAGGACCGCCTCGGTCGAGTCCTCGAAAATGATGTTGTCCTGCGGGTAGCCGCGGCGGAACTTGGTTTCGATCTCGGCATCGAGGTCGTCCTTTTCGTCCTTCGCCTCCCAGTAGCCGAACGGCATGCGCAGCTCGTAGAGCAGCGCGCCGTCGACGTAACGCCGGTCCTTCGCCTTGGTCTCGATCTCGTATTCCGGAACGAACACCAGATCGTGCGAGCGCGCCCAGCCTTTCAGCAGATCCTTGAAGGCTTCGCGCACCACCGATTCGCGGTGCGTGCCGGAAACCTTGCGCAGGTCCTGCAACTGGTTGAGGTACTGCTGGATGAGTATCTGGCTCATGCTCGTCAGGATATCAATGAATCGGTATCGAGGCGAGCATTGGTGAAAACCCAGCGCAGGCGGCATACAATGCCGCTGGCGAATACGCGACCACGGAGCAAGATGATGGAAATTGAACAGGCAGTAGCCCGGCACTATGCGCACGGCTCGCTGGAGGAATCGATACTGGCCGCGCTCGTGGCGGCGGGCAAGGATCTGAACCGCCTTACGCCCAAGGATCTCGCCCCGGTGGACGAGTTTCACGTCGGCGGCCGGCCGGCGACGATCGCGTTCGCGGAGCAATTTGCGCCGCAGCCGGGGATGCGGCTGCTAGACATAGGCTGCGGGCTGGGCGGAGCGGCGCGCTATTTCGCCTCCGAACACGGTTGCCAGGTCACCGGAATCGATCTATCCGGGGAATACGCCGATGTGGCCAATGCGCTGGCGGCACGGGTGGGTCTGAGTGACCGCGTGTCTTGCCGGCAGGGCAGCGCGCTCGCCCTGCCGTTTGCGCCGGGAAGCTTCGACGGGGCCTACATGTTCCACGTCGGTATGAACATCGAAGACAAAGCAAAGCTGTTCCGCGAAGTGCGGCGGGTGTTGACCCCCTCCGGCACATTCGGCATCTACGACGTGATGCGCCTCGCCGCCGGGGATCTGCACTATCCGGTGCCCTGGACCAGCAGTGCCGAAGTGAGCTTTGTCGAGGATGCCGCGCGCTATAGAGAACTGCTGATCGCCGCAGGCTTCGAGGTGGTGAAAGAGCGCAACCGCCGCGACTTCGCGCTCGATGTGTTCGCGCAGATGAAGGCGCGTGGCGCGGCCGGCGCGCCGGCGCCGCTGGGTCTGCACATCGTCATGGGCGCGAGCGCCGGCCAGAAGGTGAAGAACATGATGGGCGACATCAGCGCCGGCCTGATTGCGCCGACCGAACTGATCTGCCGGGTTGCGAACTAGCCAGCCAATATTGAGGCCATTTCAGAATTTCCGAAATGGCCTCTTATCTAGGGGAGCACGAGGGGATGTGTCCCCTCGTATCGTGTTGAACTCTTAGCCCGCGGAAATCCGCGGCAGCGTCAGCACCGCCTCCAGCCCGCCTTCGGCACGGTTGCGCAGCGCGAGGTCGCCGCCGTGTGCGCGCGCGATGTTGCGCGCAATCCCCAGGCCCAGCCCGGTGCCGCCGGTGTCGCGATTGCGCGAGGCTTCACCGCGGAAAAACGGCTCGAACGCCTGTTCCAGTTCATTTTCCGGGATGCCGGGCCCATCGTCCTGCACCCGAAGCGTCAGACGGTCGGACGCGTCCTCCACCACGATTTTCGCGCGCTTGCCGTAGCGGACTGCGTTGTCGACGAGGTTGCTCAGGCAGCGCCGCAGCGCGAGCGGCCGGCCAGGGTAGGGCAGCGCCACGCGGCCTTCGATCTCGACCCGGCCTCCGGTATCCTGATAGTCGGCTTGCAGGCTTTCGAGCAGCGCCATGGCGTCGATGCGCTGCACCGCTTCGCTGGTGCTCGCGTCGCGCATGAAATCCAGCGTCTGCGTGACCATGGCCTCCATTTCTTCGAGGTCCTTGGCGAACTTCGCCCGCAGTCCCTCATCCTCCAGCATTTCTGTTCGCAGGCGCAGCCGCGTGATCGGCGTTTTCAGATCATGGGACATGGCCGTGAATATGCGCGTGCGATCCGCGATGAAGCGCGCGAGGCGCCGCTGCATGGTGTTGAACGCGCGCGCGGCGCGCTGCGCTTCGCTCGGGCCCGTTTCTGGCAGGGGCGGGCGGTTGATGTCCTCGCCCAGTTTTTCAGCCGCGATCGCCAGCTCCGAAAGCGGGCCGGTCACCCAGCGCACCGCCACCAGCGAAACCACGATCACGGTCACCAGCAAGATGAGCAGCGTCGCGGCCAGCCGCAGCGACATGTCTATGGCCTGGGGCGAAACGTGGGAGTCAAAAGTGACCCAGGTTCCGTCGTGCAGCGCGACTTGAACCGTAAAAAACACCCCCGCCGCAGGCAAGCCCGGACCCATGCCGCGCCCCCAGCCGCCGCCCCGGCCCTGCATCATGGACATCTCCGCCGGCGGACGGCCGCGCAGCCCGGGGCGCAGGCTCGCCGGAGCGGCGTCGGACCGCAGCACGATCACTTTGGCGTTCTCACCCAAGGCGTAGTGCAACACGGTGCTGAACATGGTTTGCGGAAAGTCGCCCTCGGCGGACTCCTGCTCCTTGGTCAGCGGGGGGCGGTCCAGTGACACCGCCAGCGGCGGTGCGTTGAACACGGCCACGATCCGGTAGCGCTCGGCAGCGGGAAGCGAATCGAGCAGCTTGACGATATCGGCGATCTGCTGCGCCAGGCGCATGCCCCCGGCGCGGTAGAGCAACTGGCCGCGTTCCGCGAGGTTGATATACGCGGTGGCAAGCTGGGCGAGCAACAAGCCGCCAAGCAGGATCAGAACCAGCCTGCCGAACAGGCTGCGCGGCGCGAGGCGCACTAGCGCTCCACCTCGACCGGCACCGCGAGCACATAGCCCTCGCCGCGCACGGTCTTGATCATCTGCGGGTCGGCCGGATCGTCGACCAGGCGCTGGCGCAGCCGGCTGACCTGGACGTCGATGCTGCGGTCCATCGGGTCGGCCTCATGGCCTTTGGACAGGAGCATCAACTGGTCGCGCGTGAGCACATGGTTAGGGTGGCTCAGAAAAATCCGCAGCAACTGGTATTCGTTGCCGGAGAGCGAGGTCACCACGCCTTCGGGCGACACCAGGTGGCGCGCCACCGTGTCCAGGCGCCAGCCCGCGAACGCAATCCCGCGGGCGTCATCGGCGCGCAGGTTGCGCGGCAGGCTGCGCGCGCGCCGCAGCACGCTCTTGATGCGCGCCAGCAGCTCCCTCGGGCTGAACGGCTTGGCGAGGTAGTCGTCCGCGCCCATCTCGAGCCCGACGATGCGGTCGGTTTCGTCGCCGCGGGCGGTGAGCATGATCACCGGGGTATCGGACTCGACGCGCAGCTTGCGGCACAGCGTCAGCCCGTCGTCGCCCGGCAACATCAGGTCGAGCACGATCAGGTCCACTTTGCCGCGCGCAAGCGCCGTCCACATCGCCTTGCCGTCGGCAACCAGGCCCACCTGATAGCCGTTCTTGCCCAGGTATTCTCCGAGCAGGCTGCGGATTTCGGCATCGTCGTCGACGATCAGGATGTGGTCAGGACTGTCCATGTCAGCATTTTCGACTGTCGGTGCGCAAGCGATGGAGGGGATTTGTAACGTAGTGTATCAAGCCCGGTTCAGCGGCGCGGGGGCGTACAAATCCGGCACAGATGGCTTACATCCGCATGGTGCAATGGGAACCGATGCGGCGGGCCATGGATAGCCGGCTGCAGAGCGAACAACCTCATCAAACGGAGATTCATCATGAAACGCGTAACGAAAATTGCAGTCGGCGCTGTCGCCGCTTTGTCCCTAGGACTGGCGGCGGCTGCGGTCAGTGCGCATCCCCAAGGCTATGGCCCGGGATGGGGAATGGGACAAGGCCCCGGATACGGCCCCGGCGCCGGCATGGGCCCGGGAATGGGGCACATGGGCCGTGGGCCGATGGGGCAGGGCTTGGGACCGCAGGGTTACGGCAATCCCAGCTCCATGGCCGATGCGCGCAATGCCTATTTCAAATCTGAACTGAAGATCACACCCGCTCAGGAATCCGCGTGGAAAGCCTATGCCGACCAGAGTAAGCAGCAGGTCGAAGCGATGCAGGCGTTGCGGAGCAGCGTGCAGGGCAGCGCGCAGGCGACGGCGCCCGAGCGCCTCGAGCAGCGCAATCAGGTCATGAAACAGCGCCAGGAGCAGATGGAGAAAGCGACGGCTGCGTTCAAACAGCTGTACGCGGTCCTGAGCCCGGAACAAAAAGTGCTGGCCGACCAGCACGTCGGCTTCGGCATGATGGGCGGCAGGGGGATGGCGTTTAATCGACACGGCAGGTAAGCTGCGTCAGTTATCCTGAGGGCGGGGTAACCCGCCCTTTTTTTGATCTACTCTTTGGCTATTCATGGGCCCTTCCCGGCGATTTTCGAAACGGTTGTTGTCACTCGTGCTCGGCGTAGCGGTTCTGGCTGCAGTCGTGTTTCTGCTGGCTCGTAACGGGCCGCTCGCGCCGGTCAGGGTGACGCAGGCTCTGGTCGCGCAGGGAACGCTGGCGCCGAAAATATTCGGCATCGGCACGGTCGAGGCGCGCCGCAGCTATCTGGTCGGCCCGACCGTGGCGAGCAGGGTAACGAGGGTGCTGGTCGACCAGGGCGACCCGGTGCGGGCCGGCCAGTTGCTCGCCGAGATGGACCCGGTCGATCTCGATGAGCGCATGGCCAGCGCCGCGAACGCCCAGGAGCGTGCCGCCAGTAGCGCGCAATCGGCGGCAGCGCTGGTGCGCGAGGCGAAGAGCCGCAATGAGCTGGCAGGCGCGAGTGCAAGGCGCTATGCCGATCTGCGCCAAAAGAACTTCGTCAGCCAGGAAGCGGCGGATGCCAAACAGCACGAGGCCAACGCCGCGCGTGCGGCGCTGGATGCCGCAGAGTCGCAGCTCGCGGCGGCGCGCAAGGATCAGGCGCGGTTCGGCGCGGATCGCGCCGGTGTCGGCAAGCAGCGCGCGCAGTACCGGCTGCTGAGCCCCGTCGACGGTCTGATTTCCGCGCGCGATGCCGAACCGGGCTCGACCGTGGTGGCGGGCCAGGCAGTGCTGCGCCTGATCGACCCGGCGAGCCTGTGGGTCAGGGCGCGCATCGATCAGGGACGGGCGGCCGGCATAGCCATCGGCCAGCCGGTGAGCATCGTCCTGCGCTCGCGTCCCGGACAGCCGCTGCCGGGCAAGGTGGCGCGCATCGATGTCGGCAGCGACAGCGTCACCGAAGAGCGTATCGTCAATATCGCGTTCGACGCGCCGCCGGCCGGTCTTTCCAACGGCGAGCTGGCCGAAGTGACGATCGCGTTGCCGGTAATAGAGCAGGCGCTGTATCTGCCCGCGGCAGCCCTTAGGCATATCAAGGGCCAGGCGGGCGTGTGGCGCATCGCCGGGGGCAGGGTGGCGTTCGCCCCGGTGCGCAGCGGCGTGCGCACGCTGGAAGGGCAAACCCAGGTGCTCGAAGGTCTGGCGCAGGGTGATGCGGTGGTGCTGCATGCCTTGCAGGAATTGCGCGCAGACGAAAGGGTGCGGATCGTCGAGAACCTGAAATGATCAGCCTGGCGGGGCGCGACATCCTCCATTCGTGGGGGAAGTATGTGTTCACCGGCGTCGGCCTCGGGCTGCTGATCGGCGTCACGCTGTCGATGGCGGGGATTTACCGCGGCATGGTGGACGATGCCAAGGCGCTGCTCGGCAACAGCGGCGCCGACCTGTGGGTGGTGCAACGCGATACGCTCGGACCTTACGCCGAGCCATCCACCCTGCACGACGACATCTGGCGCGGGATCCTGGGCATGCCCGGCGTGGCCGAGACCGGCAACGTCACTTATCTGACCATGCAGGCGCTGCACGGCGGGCGCGATGTGCGGGTCATGGTGGTCGGTTTCGAGCCCGGGCATCCGGGCGAACCGGCCTCGCTGATCGCCGGCCGGCCGCTGACGCGTTCGCATTACGAGGCGATCGCCGACGTGAACAGCGGATTCGAACTCGGCGACCGCATCAAGATACGGCGCCACGAATACAGCGTGGTCGGGCTGACGCGGCGCATGGTGTCCTCCAGCGGCGACCCCATGGTGTTCATTCCGCTCAAGGACGCGCAGGAAGCGCAGTTCCTCAAGGACAACGACGCCGTCCTCAACGATCGCGCCCGCACCGCGGCCAATCCGGGCCTGAACCGGCCGGGAATTCCAGGGCTGCTCGAGGCCATCACCGACAGCCAGTCGGCGAATCACAACGTCAATACGGTGCTGGTGCGCATCGCGCCCGGTTGGGACGACGAAGAGGTGGCGGGCGGAATTCGCCGCTGGAAGCGGCTGCAGGCCTACACGCGCAGCCAGATGGAAGAGATCCTGATCGCGAAGCTGATCGCCACTTCGGCGCGGCAGATCGGCATGTTCCTGGTCATTCTCGCCATGGTCAGCGCCGCCATCGTTTCCTTCATCATCTACACCATGACGCTGGGCAAGATACGCGAGATCGCGGTGCTGAAGCTGATCGGCACGCGCGATCGCACCATCGCCGGGATGATCCTGCAGGAGTCGCTGGGCCTGGGGCTGATCGGCTTCGTCATCGGCAAGATCGCCGCCACGCTGTGGGCGCCGCATTTTCCGAAATACGTGCTGCTCGAAGCCGGCGATGCGCTGCGCGGTTTCGCCGCGGTGATGGTCATCTGCGCGCTCGCCAGCATCATCGCCATACGCGCGGCGCTGCGGGTCGATCCGGCCACGGCGATCGGGGGCTGAGCGTGGGCGCGCCTGCCATTCGCATCGAGGGACTGAGCAAGCGCTACGGCAGCGGCGACACCGCCGTCGATGCACTCAGGCACGTGGACATGAGCATAGAGCCGGGTGAGGTCGTGGGCCTGATCGGGCCTTCGGGATCCGGCAAGAGCACCTTGCTCAAGTGCCTGGGGGCGGTGATAGCGCCGAGCGCCGGACGTATCGCGCTGGCCGGTGAAACGATTTACGACAGCGACGCCGGCGGCTGGCAGAGCCAGGACCTGCACGCCCTGCGCCGCGATCGCATCGGTTTTATTTTTCAGGCACCCTACCTGATCCCTTTCCTCAATGCCACCGACAACGTCGCTTTGCTGCCTATGCTCGCCGGCAATTCGAATGCGTCCGCGCGGCAGAGGGCGGGGGAGCTCCTGCTGGCGCTGGAAGTGGCGCATCGCGGCACGGCGGCGGTGTCGCAGCTATCCGGCGGTGAACAGCAGCGCATTGCGATTGCGCGCGCGCTCGCCAATCAGCCGCCGGTGATCCTTGCCGACGAACCGACCGCGCCGCTCGATAGCGAGCGCGCGCTGAACGTGATCCGCATCCTCAACCAGATGGCACGGCAATACCAAACGGCGATCATCATCGTCACCCACGACGAGAAGATCATCCCGACTTTCCGGCGGCTTTACCGGATCACCGACGGCCGCACCCGCGAGGAGGCGGGAGAGGGAATCGCGTTCTGACCGCGGGCGCTCAGGCCGCGCGCCGCTTCGGCTTTCGCGGCGGCGGCAGCAGCCGCAGCAGGTCGCGGCGCAGGGGAATCTTCTCGTCCATTTGTTCCGAGATGCGCTTGCAGACGCCGCGGCAAAGTTCCACCATCGCAGCGTCCGCCGCGCGGTAATACACCTGGTTGCCTTCCTTGCGGCGCGAAAGCACGCCGCTGCGGTGCATCATGCCCAGATGGCGCGACACATTGGTCTGGGTGGCGCCGGTTTCTTCGACGATTTGCGACACGGTCTTCTCCGTTTCGCAGATGCAATGCATGATCCGCAGCCGCATCGGCTCGGACAGCACGCTGAAATACGCGGCCACGGCGTCGAACGCGTCGCTAAACTGATCCATTTGGCTTCCCGAAGTTATCCATTATCGAATGACTATATGAGCGCTTGTGCATGTTGTCAAATGCATGGTTCGTGCCGGTTCGGGCCGGGAATGCAGGGGCGTCGGGTGTTGAATTTAGACTTGGTCAACGCTCATCGGACGGGCCATCACATTAACTGATGGAACGAATTGCTTCTTACGATTTTACTCCCCGAAACAGAAAGAACAGGATATGCGTACTCACGCATATACGCATACATGAGAACTCAAGCAGAACCTAGTTACTTACCCATCGCGCCGGTGGTTTCTCTGCATCGTCATTACCGTGCAGGCTCCCTAAAGCGCCAAGCAACCGCAGGAGACGCCGATAGTGCGCATTAGAATATTCATGGCAGCCGTGATGGCTTCCATGCTGATTATCTCTGCGGCCCACGCCGCCCCCGAGCCGGGATCCCAGAAGGCTCTCAAATCCACCGCCGATCACAGCAAATTCAAGGAATTGAAGCAGGAGTTCAACTCCGGACCGGAGGTCACCAAGGCCTGCCTCAGTTGCCACACCGAGGCCTCGAAGCAACTGCACAAGACCGAGCACTGGACCTGGGAATACAAGAGCCCGGAAGGCCAGATGCTGGGCAAGAAGCACATCGTCAACAACTTCTGTACGTCGGTGGCTTCCAACGAGTCGGGCTGCAACACCTGCCACATCGGCTATGGCTGGAAGGACGACAAGTTCGATTTCACTTCAGAAGTCAACGTCGACTGCCTGGTCTGCCATGACACCACGGGCAAATACACGAAACCCGCAGGATTTTTCGGAAACGTCGTCACCAAGGACACGGAGTTCCCTCCGGGGTCGGGAAAAATCGTCAGGGCAATCAAGCTGACGGAGATTGCGCAGAAGGTCGGCAAGACCAGTCGCGCGACCTGCGGCGCCTGCCACTTCAACGGCGGCGGCGGCGACGGCGTCAAGCACGGCGACCTGGACAGTTCGCTCGAATCGCCGGAGAAGGCGCTCGACGTGCACATGGACGCGGAAGGCAGCAACTTCGTCTGCGCCACCTGCCACGAAACACAAAACCACCGGGTCCCCGGGAGCCGCTATGCGCCGACCGCGCAGGACAAGGGCGAAGCGCATTTGCGCGGCAAGGAATACAAGACCATCCCGACCACCTGCCAGGCCTGCCATGGCCAAGCACCGCACAAGAAAATCGCCAAACTCAACGATCACACCGACAAGGTAGCCTGCCAGACCTGCCACGTGCCCAAATACGCGCGCGGCGGCATCCCGACCAAAATGTCCTGGGACTGGTCGACTGCCGGAAAAAGGGGGCCCGATGGCAAGCCCCTGATCAAGAAGAATGCCGAGGGGCACGTGGTCTACAACGGCATCAAGGGCGACTTCGTGATGGCCGAAAACGTGGTGCCCGAATACATCTGGTTCAACGGCAAGGTGAAATACACGCTGCGCGAGGACAAGGTCGAGAAAGGCGGCGAGCCGATTCAGATCAACCGCTTCGAGGGCAGTGCCAGCGACGGAAAGTCGTTGATCTGGCCGATCAAGGTGTTCCGCGGCAAGCAGGCCTACGACCCGGTGAACAAGACGCTGGCCGTGACCCATCTGGCGGGAAATGACGATAGCGCCTACTGGACCAATCTCAACTGGGAAAAAGCCGTCGCCACGGGCATGGCGACCGTGAATGCGTCGTTCTCGGGCAAGGTCGATTTCATCGAAACCGAAAGCAGCTGGCCGATCACCCATATGGTGGCTCCGGCCAAGGACTCGCTGCGTTGCGACGCATGCCACGCATCGAACGGCCGTCTGGAAAAAGTGCCCGGCATTTACATCCCGGGGCGCGCCAGGGATCACGCGGGCTGGCTAGACACCGCCGGCTGGGCGATTGCCGCGCTGACCTTGCTCGGTGTGCTTGGGCACGGCCTGGCCCGCATCGTCGTATCCAAACGCAAACAGTAATAGGAAACCGATCATGGCACGCATTTATATCTTCAAGCGCTTCGAACGCTTTTGGCACTGGGCGCAGGCCGCACTCATCATCTTCATGCTGGTGAGCGGCTTCGAAATCCACGGCAGCTACATCCTGCTGGGGTGGGAGCGGGCGGCCAATCTGCATACCACCGCGGCCTGGACGCTGATCGGCCTATGGCTGTTCGCGATCTTCTGGCATTTCACCACCGGCGAGTGGAAACAGTACATTCCCACGGGCAAGAACATCCTCGGGGTGATGAACTACTACTCGGTGGGAATTTTCACCGGCGCGCCGCATCCTTTCCGCGTCACCCAACTAAGCAAGCACAATCCGCTGCAACGCCTGGCCTATCTGCTGGTCAAGTTGTTCATCAACCCGCTGATCTGGGTGAGCGGCCTGGCCTACCTTTACTACAATGAACTCGCCGCACTGAAGACTCCCGCCATTGCCGGCATCAGTCTGGGCTCGATCGCGCTGGTGCACACCGCCGCCGCTTTCATGATGCTCGCTTTCCTGATCGGCCACCTCTATCTCTCCACCACCGGCCATACGCCGCTTGCGCACATCAAGGCGATGATCACCGGATGGGAGGACGACCATGACCCAAGCCCGAAAGCGCCGAGCGCGGCCGCCTGAGCGCAGGTTCCGGCCGAGACTGGTGTTTCAGCATTGCGCTTGCTTGCAGATTAGAACCCGGAACCGATCGAATTAACATGAAGTCCCCACTTGTCGAACCGTCCCAACCATACGGAGAGCAATATGAATAAGACCTTATCCAGACACGTAATGATCGCGCTGATGTCAGGACTGGCGATTCCCATCGCGGCCCATGCGGCCGATGAGGAATTGGTCAAGAAGATAGACGCTTTGTCCAGGGAAATCGAGCAGCTCAAGATACAAGTCAAGGCGAACGATCAAAAATCCAGCAAGGTGGCCGAGGAGTTGAAGAGCGAGGCCAAGAAAGCGTATGCAAACGAGGTCGCGGAGCTCAAGGGCCAGGTCCAGAAGGTCGAGGACAAGTCCCTGGCAAAATGGCTCACTGTGGGAGGCGATTATCGCTTTCGCGTGGATTCCCTGAACGGGGAAACAAGACCGTTCACCGATGTCAATGCGACGTTCGCCAACGCGCAGCAGAAGCTGCAGGCCGACTTCTTCAATAACCCGTCAACCGCAGCCGGTTCGTCCACCTATTTTGGCGCACCGGCGGCCGGCGCCATGTCGACCTCCGGCGCATTGAGCGCCCTGATGAATTTCTCCCAGGGCATGGCCGGGGTAAGAACCATAGATCAGGCCAACGCCTTCGTCTCCAATCCGGCGAATGCGGGCCTGATCGCCGGTATCGGCGGCTTCGCCGTTCCGGTTCCTTCCTACAAACCGGAAAACTCCACGCTGTTCACGAATCGGCTGGGCCTGGACGTTCATGCCAAAGCGACGCAAGACGTAACGGTCAATGCGCGCCTGTTGATGTACAAGACATTCGGCGCGCAGGATGACAAAGCCGTAACGAATGGCGGCAACGCGCCGTATTTCGCCGACCGCGTAGGGGTTTTCGACGGCACGCTGGGGCATGTGCCTTCCAGCAGTTATCTGAACGTCGATCGCGCCTATGCCACATGGAGCAACATCGCGGACCGGGACATGTGGTTTTCGGTCGGCCGCCGCCCGTCGACCAATGGCGCGCCGAGCAATCTGAAACTGAACAACCCGCGCCCCGGCAACGGCGGCACGCCGTCGCTGCTGGTGGACTACGCCTTCGATGGAATGACGCTGGGCTACGCGCCGGACATCGACGGACTGCCCGGGGCCTACGGCAAGGTCTGCTACGGACGCGGCTTTGAAAGCGGTTTCCGCAAGACGCCGGGCAATTCACTCTCCGACACCGACATGCTGGGCATTGCGCTGATCCCCATCGACACCGATCCGCTGCGCGTCTGGCTGCAATGGAACCGTGGCTTCAATATCTTCGATGCGCCGACCATGAGCAATACCTATTTTGGGAACACCGCTCCCAAGACCAACCTCGGCGACATCGAATGGTGGGGCGCCGGTGCCATGAGCACGCTGAAGAAAGTGGGCCCCGGCGATCTCAATCTGTTCGCCGACGTCGCTCTGAGCAGGACCCATCCAAGCCAGAATGTCTCATCGCAATTCGGATTCCAGGGCCTGCTGACCGGCGGCTTCTTCAATCCGGAAGCGCCCACCAGCAAGACCGGCACGGCGATAGCGCTGGGCGTGCGCTACGACCTGCCTTCGATGACCAAGCTGGGCTTTGAGTACAACCATGGCTCGAAGAACTGGATCACCTTTGCGCCTGCTGCCGACGATATGTGGACATCCAAGGTCGGAGCCCGCGGCAATGTCTACGACTTCTACCTGATCCAGGAACTCGACAAGAAGCCGATTTCGTCGTACTTCAGCAAGACGTTCTTCCGCCTCGGCTATCAGTATTACGACTTCCAGTACACCGGCAGCAACAACTGGGTCGGCGCGCCAGTGAAGGTTTCGGACGTCAACGGCCAGATGATGACGACCACACCGCTGAAGAACGCACACAATCTTTATGCAACATTCGAGGTGAAATTCTGAGTCCTATCCCCACCTGGCAGGCGGCCTGAACGGATCCCGCCGGGTGGCGTTGCCCGATGAATATGTTGAACACTTTTCGTACCCAAGGAGTCTGTCATGAACAAGAGAGTTTCAGCGCTAATTTTATCTGCCTTGATGGCTGTTTCAGGGCTGGCCTTTGTCGGGTCCGCCTCGGCCGAGTCGGTGACGATAGTCGGCCCCGTTACCAAAATCAAACTCGCGCCGGACGGAAAATCAGCGACTGCGGTCCTCAAGGACAACAAGTCCGGGGAATCCATCACCGTCAATATCACGGATGATCTGACCCTGGACAAGTTCAAGGACAAGCGGATCGTGGAAGGCGATGAAATTCGCACCAAGTTCGAGAAATCGGGTGGCGGCAACGCCAGCAAGAGTTTCAAGAAGACTGCCGGCTGCTGAGCCAGTCGCAGCGGCAGAATTCCAACGGGCAAGGCCAGGGAGTTTGGTCACGCGGCCCTCCCGCCCTCCCAGGGGGGGGCCGCGTTCCCTGTATCGGATCAAGGGGGGATTTGCGCATGGTCTTGCGAATGATACGGCGTGTGCTGGCAATGTGTTGAAGTCTACAGTGGAGAGATAACCCATCATGCGAAAACTACAGACGTTGACGGTTTCAATTGCTGCGCTGATCGGCCTGGCGTTTGCCTCCGCGTCCGGCGCCGACGAGCTGAAAGGAAGGGTCAAGTCGGTTTCCAGCGTCGCTCATACCATCGCCGTCGAGCTCGAAAACAAGAGCGTGGTCGTGGTCAAGTTTGACGGTGGCACACAGTTCAGGAATGCCGCGTCGTCCAGCGATTTCATCCCCGATGAGGTGGTCGCGGTCGATTATTCGCGCGCCGGAACGGAAAACCGCGCGAAGACGATCAGCAAAGTGATTGCACCGCCTCCGCCCGGGGTGACGCGCATTTCCGCCGCAGCGCTGCGGGATCTCGGAAAGAAAGGGGGAGAGAAGTTCCTGCTCGTCGATTCCCGCCCGGCAGGCAGATACCATGCAGGGCACCTCCCGGGCGCGGTTTCGATCCCGCTCGAAGCGCTGGAAAAAGAAGGTGAAAAACTGCTCCCGACCGACAAGGCAACGATCCTTGTGTTCTATTGCGGCGGTCTGTCCTGCGGCCTCAGCCCGAAATCGGCGGCTATCGCCGTCAAGCTTGGATTCAAGGATGTCCGCATGTTCCCGGAGGGCGAGCCCGGGTGGAAGAAACTCGCCTATCCCCTCGAGGCCAGTCCCGCTTTCGTCAAGAGCGGCAATATTGTCCTGATCGACCTCAGAAGCGCCGAGAAGGCGAGCGCCGGCCATATTCCGCGCGCGGTAAACATTCCCGCGTCCACCCTGAGCGGTGCGAGCGACCGGTTTCCGGAATTCACCGGCGCCCCTGTCGTTTTCTACTCCGACAGCGAAAGCGAATTGAGCGTGGCGCTCGAACTGATGCGGGACTGGGGCTACGCGAATGCCACGGTGTTCCCGGGCGGTGTAAGCGCGTGGCAGGCGGCGGGAAACCCGTTGGCCACCGGCCCTGCGCCGACGAAAATAAGCTATGCACGGATACTTGCCGAGGGTGAGGTTTCGATCAAGGCGTTCGAGGAAATCGTCAAACTGGACTCCCGTCTCGTTATCGATGCCAGAACCGCCGAGGAGTTCGGCAAAGGGCACTTCCCCAAGGCGATGAATATTCCCTCCGAAGAGATGGCGGTCCGCTATGCGGAAATTCCGCCAGGAAGGCAGGCGGTGATTCACTGTTCCACCGGCACCAGGGCTGAAATGGCCTACGATGTACTCAAGGAGAAAGGAATCAAGGTCCAGTATCTCGCCGCCAACGTGGAATTCGCCTCGGGCAACAAATGGGTGATCCAGGAGTAATGCCGCAAGGCACGGACAAGCCGGGATAGCGCCACCCGCGCTTTTGACAACAGCAAGGCAAACCAGGACAACGGAAATGAGCAAATCGTTTGCGGTCATCACCGGCGACGTGGCCAAGGGTATGGCGACGCTTCGAAAATCGATTCCCGAAACGATGAAAGGCTTCGGGACCATGGCCCAGAGCGCGCTGGCGGCAGGTGCGCTCTCTGCCCTGGAAAAGGAGTTGATCGCGCTGGGCATCGGCGTCGCATCCCACTGCGACGCCTGCATAGGCTTTCATGTCAAAGCGCTGATCAAGCTGGGTGTGACGCAGGAGCAACTGATGGAAACGCTGGGCGTGGCCGTATATATGGGAGGCGGCCCGAGTCTGATGTATGCGGCGGAAGCCGTGCGGGCCTACGAGGAGTTCACTGCTGTTTGACCCGGCGGGCCGGCAACCTCGGCGCGGCAAGCGGGCGCAAGGTCCCGCGCCGTAGGAAAAGCGGGGTCTGCCCGCTTTTGCCTGCACCGCTAACGCCGTCTAGCGGTAAACCAGCACCGGTATCGAGGTATGGGTCAGGACTTTCTGCGTTTCGCTTCCGAGCAGAAAGCCTTCCAGGCCGCGCCTTCCGTGCGAGGCCATGACGATGAGGTCGCAGTTCTCCGCGCCCGCTTTTTCGATAATCGCCTGGGACGGAGAGCGGGCGGTGGCGTAATCAGTCGTGCACTGCACGTTGGCTTTGGCTGCGGCGTCCGCGACCGCGGCAAGTACGCGTTTGGCATATTCTTCGCTGCGTTCGGCGAAAATTTCCGGCTGCAATTCGGCCACGCCGCTGGCCTCGGCGGCATAGGCGCCCTGCAGGGGATACGGTTCGACCGCGTGGAAGGCGGTGATACGCGCGCCCGCCAATTTCGCCAGTTTGATTGCCGCTTCTACGGCCTTGTCGGAAAGCGCCGACCCGTCGGTGGGTACCAGAATGTGTGTGTACATAGCGTCTCCAGGTCAATTTCGTTTGCAACAGTCGAGCGGCGGGATTGCCGCCTATGATCCGGCCTTGTGTACTGGGTCCTGCGTGCGCTCGTGTTTTTCCTGGCAGGGCATGCAGCGCAGGGCGGCCGGATTGGCCTTCAACCGCGCGAGGGCGATCTCATCGCCACAGCCCGCGCAGCTGCCGTAGCTGCCGTCGCCTATGCGCGCGAGCGCGGCCTCTACGTCCTGCAATTCCTGGCTCTCGCGGATCACCATCGTAACATCCATCGCTGCGGCGGCATCGGCGGCCGCATCGTCGTCGGTCAGCTTCGACTGATTGGCGAAGCCCAGGCTGTCTCCCGACGCGGAAATCCTTGCGCGCACCTCGCCCAGCAACTGCTCGCGTTGGGCCAGCAGCAGGGCATGCAATTCGGAAATCGCTTTCTTGGGCACGGTCGACGCTTTCGATGGCGGTTGAAATCCAGCTTAGCCCCTGAACCGCCGGGCTATTTGACACAGATCAAGCAAACTTGACACCTGCGAGCGATTGGGTGAACCTGCCCGGCCGGGGACCACGGCCTGCTTATCGACTCGTGGACCCGATACCCGCTGATTTACGCGCGGGCCGCGTGATGCTTGCCTCTGGCGCAGGACGGCTTCATCTGACGCGCGGCGCAGGCCGCTTGCTCATCTGCGCGCCGACCACCCCGGTGATGACGAGCGCGCCGCCGGCGAGCTGCAGCGGCGTGAGACCCTGTCCGAGGAGCAGCCAGCTGCCGCCGATGGCGACGACGGGCTCCAGGTTCATCGCGAGGCCGGTGCGCAGCGGACCGATGCGCGTGGCGGAGGTGAACAGCGCGACCAGGCCGATCGCATAGAGCACGCAGATCGCCGCAATGGCCGCCATGCCCAGCGCGCTGCGCGGCCAACTGAGCGCGTCGCCGGCAAGCGTGCCGGCGGTGACCGCGGCCGAGGTGCTGGCCATCATCCAGAAGGTGCGGCTTTTCGCGTTCACGTGGCTCAGCCGGTGGGTGGACACCACCAGAACGCCGGCGGTCAGCGCCGCGGCGAGCAAGGCATAGGCGATGCCCTCCGCGTCCACGGCATCGGGCGAGGCGCCGGTGGCAAGCGCGAGCCCGGCGAGCGAAAGCAGGGCGAACACCAGCGTGCGCCCGGTGAGACGCTCGAAGCCGACTAGCGCGCTGAGCACGCCGATAATCAGCGGATTCACATAGAAGGTGAGGATGGCGAGCGGCACGCGCAGGATCTCGATCGCCTTGTAGAACGAGAACACGCCGAGCGCGAAGGCGAGGCCGAGACCGAGCAGCAGCAAGCGCTCGCGGCCGGTGGTGCGCCGCTCCTCGCCGCCCAAGCGCAAGGCGATGCCGATCGCGAACGCCGCGAAGGTGCAGCGCACGCTGACGACCGTCGCCGCGTTGCCGCCGTCCTCGAAGGCGAAACGCGCCAGCACGACGGCGAGGCCGTAGACCAGGGCGCAGGTGAGTACGTGGCGGTAGTCGGAAAAACGCAAACCGCTCAACGTCTGAACCGTTTTTCCGCGTTGCAGAACGCGATGCTTGCGGCAACGCCCCGTGCCAATTGCGCCAGACAGTTTCGATATTCGGCCATGATGCCGCGAGCTTACGCGGCTTCGTTGTCGGACGAAAGTCGCCGCAGTCGCGGGTCTAGCATTGTCGCAGTTTTTGAGGCAAAATCATCCGCAGGCGCTTGATGGCCGCGGGTTTTTGGCCTTATTCCGCAGTGCGTCAAGCCCGGTTTCGTGCACACAGGAGAATAGAGGCAAGCGCATGGCGGAGATACCGCTCATCCTGACGCTCGACTTCCACGGCGTCCCGCACCGCTGGGTCACCTGGCAGCAGTCCTGCTATTACTACGCGAAGAACCTGGTGGCATGGACCCTGGGCGAGCGCGCGTTCACCTTCTACGGCGGCATCTCGCGCAGGACCGGCGAGCGATCGAGCATCACCACCAACTCCATCATCGCGATCAAAGGCAAGGCCATGGCGGCGCGCGGCTTCTCCCAGGTGCCGCCGCTGTCCAATCGCGAACTGTTCCGGCGCGACCGCCACATCTGCGCCTACTGCGGCGCCGAATTCGGCTACCTGCGCCTGACGCGCGATCACATTACGCCGCTGTCGCGCGGCGGCCGCGACCACTGGATGAACGTGGTGTCGGCGTGCCGCCACTGCAACGGTTTCAAGCGCAATCGCAAGCCCGAAGAAGCCGGCATGGAATTGCTGTACACGCCTTATGTGCCGAACAAGGCCGAGTATCTGATCCTCACCAACCGCAAGATCCTCTCCGATCAGATGGGCTTCCTGGCCCAGCACGTCGCCGCGCACAGCCGCGTCGTGCCGCACGCCGTCGTGCGCGCCTAGGCCATTCTTGGCACAGGATTTCTGGCGTCACTCTGGTTTTCATTTGCTCGGCCGCGACGCGCTCGGGCGGCTGCTGGTCAGTGACGACTTCCTGCGCGCCTATTACCTGCGGCCCGAGTTGCGCCCGGTCGAGGCGTCCTGCGCCAACGAGATTGCGTTGCACCGGGCCCTGCTGGAGGCGCCGCGCATGCCGGTGCCCGACGAGCGGATCGAGGCCATCGCCGATGCGGACGCGCGCTCCAACTACCGCGTACTGCTCGACTTCCGTGAGCGGCTGCTCGCCGCGCCCACGCTGGAGGCGTGCTACCTCGGCCTGTTCGCCGACGGCAACGTCGCCGTGGCGCCGCTGTTCATCGACCAGCTGGCGCAGATCATCCTGAGGAACCTCCTCGAGGGCACGGACGACGCGCTCGAACTGCGCGCGGCAGAGTTGTTCTACCGCGAGCAGAAGGCGAGCCTGCGGGAGGGCGCCATCATGCTGGCCGATCTGGAGACGATCGAGATGCACGCGTCCAGCAGCGCCAGCGGCGCGACGGGCACTGGCCTCGATCAGTTGATCGTCGAGGCGCAGGCGCCGCTGCAGAGCGTGGACCTCGACGTGCTCGACAGCGGCAATGCGCCGCTGTATTGGCTGCGCGACGAGCGCCACGATTTCGTCATCAGCATCAACCACGGCCGCGCCGCGCTCGCCGCCTTCTGCCGCGTGCTGGAGCGCTGGATCCTGCACCTCGTCGGCGTGAACGTGACGGTGACGTCGGTGCCGCGCATCGCCGAAGCGCGCTGGGCCTGGCACATCGGGCTGGATGCCCAGTCGACGGTGCTGCTGAACAGTCTGTGGCGCGGCGAGGAAGCGGAACCGGAAAGCCTGGAGCGCCTGCTCGCACTGTTCCGTCTGGATTTCGCCGATCCGGGTGACATGCGTGCCGATATCGCCGGCAGGCCCGTGTTCCTTGCCTTGTCCATGAGCGAGGACGGGGTGGTGCGCATGAAGCCGCAGAACCTGTTGACCAATCTGCCGCTGAGACGAGCCTCATCATGACGCCCGAGTATTGGGGGCGCGCCAAGCGCGCGCTGATTCGCCGCGACGCGGTGCTCGCCGGCATCATCCGCGCCCATCCGCGCATCGCGCTCGTGCGCCGCGGCGAGCCGTTCAGGACGCTGGCCCGCTCCATCGTCGGCCAGCAAATTTCGGTGAAAGCGGCCGAGTCGGTGTGGAACCGGGTGCTCGCTGTCGCTCCGCAGGCGACTGCGGAGCAGATGTTCAAGGCGCGCCGCCGGCTTCCCGCCTGCGGATTGTCGCAGCGCAAGGCCGAGTACATCGCGGACCTGGCGCGCCATTTCGTCGACGGCAGCATCCATGCGCGCGACTGGCCGGACATGGACGACGAGGCGGTGATCGCCGAGCTGGTGCAGGTGCGCGGCATCGGCCGCTGGACGGCGGAGATGTTCCTGATGTTCAACCTGCTGCGGCCCGACGTGCTGCCGCTGGACGACCTGGGCCTGCAGAAAGCGATCGGCCTGCACTATTTCGACGGCGAGCGCGTCGCGCGCGAACGCATGCGCGAACTGGGGGCGAACTGGGCGCCGTGGCGCTCGGTCGCCACCTGGTATCTTTGGCGCAGCCTCGATCCGGTGCCGGTGGAATATTGAGCGGCTGCGTACGCAGATCGGGCAGTGCGATAGAATAAGCGCTTCTGCGCATTCACCGTGGCCCGCGCCTTTGAAGACGACCTTCCTCGAATTCGAGCAATCCATTTCCGATCTGGAAGCCAAGATCGAGGAACTGCGTTTTGTGCAGGACGATTCGGCGGTGGATATTTCCGAGGAAATCGCGCGGCTGCAGAAGAAAAGCAATGCGCTGACCAAGGAACTTTACGCCAAGCTCACGCCCTGGCAGATGGCGCAGGTGGCGCGCCATCCGCAGCGCCCCTTCACGCTCGATTACATCGGCGCGCTGTTTACCGATTTCGAGGAACTGCACGGCGATCGCTCCTACGCCGACGACCTGTCCATCGTCGGCGGCCTGGCGCGATTCAATGGCCAGTCGGTGATGGTCATCGGGCAGCAGAAAGGCCGCGACACCAAGGAAAAAATCCTGCGCAACTTCGGCATGCCGCGCCCCGAGGGCTATCGCAAAGCCATGCGCCTGATGCGCCTGGCGGAAAAATTCGGCATCCCGGTACTGACTTTCGTCGATACGCCCGGCGCCTATCCGGGCATAGGCGCCGAGGAGCGCGGCCAGTCCGAGGCGATAGGCCGCAACCTCTATGTCATGGCCGAACTCAGGGTGCCGATCATCTGCACCGTCATCGGCGAGGGCGGATCGGGCGGCGCGCTCGCGCTGGCGGTCGGCGATATCGTGATGATGCTCCAGTACGCGATCTATTCGGTGATCTCGCCCGAGGGCTGCGCCTCCATCCTGTGGAAAAGCGCGGACAAGGCGCCCGAGGCGGCGGAAACCATGGGCATTACCGCCAACCGCCTGAAGACCCTGGGCCTGATCGACAAGATCGTCAACGAGCCGCTGGGCGGCGCCCATCGAGACCACGCAGCCATGGCGCAGATCTTGAAAAAAGCGCTGCAGGACGCGCTGCGCTCGTTCTCCAACAAGGGGATCGACGAGCTGATCGAAGCGCGCTTCGACCGCCTGATGGACTATGGCAAGTTCAAGGAAGCCGAAACCACCTAGCCCGGACGGCATCGAAGCCACGGTAGGCCGAGCGCTCAAGCCCTTGCTGTTTCCCGGGGCGAGGCTGGCGCTGGGTTTGTCCGGCGGCCTCGACTCGATGGTGCTGCTCGAGGTGCTGCGCCGGCTTGCCGCCCCGCTCGATTTTTCTCTTGCCTGCGTGCATGTGAATCACAACATCAGCCCGAACGCGCGGCGCTGGGCCGCGTTTTGCGCGCGCTGCTGCAAGCGCCACGGGATTGCGCTGGCGCTGCATGAGGTCGACCTGACGCCATATCGCGCCGAAGGCGTGGAAGCTGCCGCGCGCCGCGCGCGCTACGCGGTCTACGCCGGACAAGACCACGCGGATTTCATTGTGCTCGCCCAGCACCAGGACGATCAGGCGGAGACCTTGCTGCTGCAGTTGCTGCGCGGCGCCGGGGTGAGGGGCGGGGCGGCGATGCCCTTGATCCGAGAGCAGGATCGCGGCAGGCGCGCAAAGGGCGCGCGGCCCCCTGCGATCCTGCGCCCGATGCTTGCGGTTTCGCGCGAGCAAATCGAAGCCTACGCCCGCGCCAACAGACTCAAGTGGGTCGAAGACGAGAGCAACGCGGATACGCGCTACGACCGCAATTTCCTGCGGCACCGGGTGTTGCCGGTGATCGCGCAGGCGTATCCGGGCTATGGTGCGACGCTGGCGCGCGCTGCCGGACATCTGGCCGAGGCGAGCCTGATTCTGGATGAACTGGCGCAAGCCGATGCGAAGCTCGTCGTTAGGGAAGACAAGCTTGCCATTGCCCAGTTGCGGCGCCTCGGCCTCGCCCGAGCAAAGAATCTGTTGCGTTGGCTGCTGCTGCAACGAGGTCAGGCAGCGCCCGAAGCGGATCGTCTGCGAGAAGGGCTGCGCCAACTGATCGAGGCGGGTGATGATGCGGCAGTGCACGTCGTGCTGGGCGCATGCGAACTGCGCCGTTATAACGGATGCGCCTATCTGCTGCAATCATTGGCGGAAGCGCCGGCGCAATTGCGGCGCGACTGGGACGGCAAACGCGTGTGGCCCCTGCCGGAATTGAGTGGAACATTGCATTTTTCGCGTCGGCCCGGCTCCGGACTCGACTGCGCCAGGGTTGGCGAGCTAGGTTTGCGCGTAAGTTTGCGGCAAGGCGGGGAGAAATTACGCTTGCAGCCCGGCGGTTCGACGCGCAGCCTGAAAAACCTGTTGCAGGAAGCGCGCATGCCGCCGTGGGAGCGCGAGCGCCTGCCCCTGATCTATTGCGCCGACACGCTGGTAGCGGTTCCCGGCCTGGGTGTGGCAAGCGGCTGGCAGGCCGGAGCCGGAAATTTCGGTTGGACGATCACCTGGAAGCGGCAGGACTAGTATGACCGCTTCACTATAGCTTTGACTCCGAGGTTTCATCGCGTTCACACTTATCCTGTGAGGATATGGTATATAGCGCGACCTTAATCAGCCAGCAGTGCCCAGATTTGCCCTGGTCGGTGAGCTGGCCAGGGCTCGAACTACTGGACCCGTAAAACCGACCCGTAAAACCTCGCGCCAGGGCCCAACTTCATCTCACCGGGCGCGCCAGTATCATCAATGGCTTAGACAAACCTGGGCTGTTGTCCTTTCTGGCGCCGTGACGGATTCGTGCCGTTCGGCTAGTTCCTCAATTCTCGACGTGGTTACGTAATTTGTACGGACGCGTTGCATGTCATGGAGCTTTGGCCTAAACTCTGCCGGGATTCTTCCGTACAGGACACATTCATCATGGCTATCGCCGCCCAAACTCACGAACGCATTGATTTGCGCACATCACCGGAAATCAAGGAATTGATTGTCCGGGCCGCCTCGACCGCCGGGATATCGGTAAGCGCGTTCCTGCTGGGACCGGCGCAGGAGCGGGCCAAGCAGATCCTTGCTGAACAGGAGATGATTTCTCTTACTTCCCGTGACTGGAACGCCTTTGTCAAGGCTTTGGATAACGCGGACAAACCCAAGCCGAAGTTGTCTGCTGCGATGAAGCGCCACCGGGAATGGGAGCGAGGAAAGCGTTGATCCCGGTTTTTCCCGTCAGCATCGAACTGCTGGCGAAGAACCATGACCGGCGCGTGTTCACATGCGGAGTCGGGGCCCTCGATGAATACTTGCAGCGCTTCGCTCGCCAGCATGCCGATGCGAACGTGAGTCGTACCTACGTTGCTGTCGATGGCAAGGCAATTCGTGGTTTCTACAGCCTGGCCATGTCGGGTATTCGAAAAGAGAACTTACCGGCAAAGCATGTAAGCCGATTCCCGAACTTTCCACTGCCTGTTGCCAGGCTGGCTCGCTTGGCGGTTGATTTGCGTCACCAGCGGCAAGGGCTCGGCGATTTTCTCCTGGCCGATGCCCTACAGCGCTGCTTGCGGCTTTCTGCCGAGATTGGAATGATCGGCGTGGTTGTGGATGCCAAGGATGAACGTGCGCGAGGGTGGTACGAACGCTATGAATTCGAGCGCTTGCCGGATTCGCCATTGACGCTGTGGCTGCCGACAGCGGCTATTGATCGATTGTAAGTGCCAGTTTAACCAGATATCTCGCAGATCACGCCGGCGAAAGCCCTCGATCCCCGTGCGCTCTGGCGCCGAATACCAAGTTTTCTTCGGAGTCGTTGTCGCCCGCCTTGTTTTGCGCGTAGCGGAATTTTGCTCTCGTCCTGTAGGCGACATAAAGCAAAATCCCTGATAAAATATAACGTTAAGCTTTCTCAGACCTAAAACTTTGGAGATTTGCATGCCTTTGGAACGCACCCTATCCATAATCAAGCCTGACGCGGTGGCCAAAAACGTCATCGGCAAGATTTATTCCCGCTTTGAAACCAATGGCTTGAAGGTGATCGCCGCGCGCATGCTGCAGTTGTCGCGCGCCGAGGCGGAAGGCTTTTATGCGGTGCACAAAGGGCGCCCGTTTTTCGATGACCTGGTCAAGTTTATGATTTCCGGCCCGGTGATGGTGCAGGTGCTGGAGGGCGAGAACGCCATCGCCAAGAACCGTGAACTGATGGGTGCCACGGACCCGAAAAAAGCGGACCAGGGCACCATACGCGCGGACTTCGCCGACAGCATTGACGCCAACGCCGTGCACGGATCGGACGGCACGGACACCGCCAAGGTCGAAATCGCCTATTATTTTCCCGCGCTCAACATCTACTCGCGCTGAGTCTTTGCCCGCCGTGAAGCCGAACCTCCTCGATCTTGATGCCGCACAGCTGACCGGTTTCTTCGCCGAAATCGGCGAAAAGCCGTTTCGCGCCAAGCAACTGCTGCGCTGGATGCATCAACGCGGCGAGGCGGACTTTTCGAACATGAGCGACCTCGCCAAATCGCTGCGGGAAAAGCTCGCGGCGAGCGCCGTGATAGACGCCCCGCGGATCGTCTCCGACGCCACGGCCGCAGACGGCACGCGCAAATGGCTGATCGATGTAGGCAACGGCAACGCGGTCGAAAGCGTGTTCATTCCGGAAACCGACAGGGGTACGCTGTGCGTGTCCTCGCAGGCCGGTTGCGCGCTGGACTGCAAGTTCTGCTCCACCGGCAAGCAGGGATTCAACCGCAATCTGAGTACGGCCGAGATCATCGGCCAGCTCTGGATCGCATCGCGCGCGCTGGAACGCGATGCGGCAGGTATTCCTGATGCGACTGACGCCGCGCGAGCCCCGGGCGCCTCCCCCAAGGGGGAACGCATCATCAGCAACGTCGTCATGATGGGCATGGGCGAGCCGCTGGCGAATTTCGACAACGTGGTCGCAGCCATGCGCCTGATGCTGGATGACAACGCGTACGGCCTGTCGCGCCGGCGGGTGACCCTATCCACCGCGGGCATCGTGCCGGCGATCGACCGCCTGCGCGAGGCCTGCCCGGTGGCGCTGGCGGTGTCGCTGCACGCGCCCAACGACGCGCTGCGCGACGTCCTGGTGCCGATCAACAGGAAATATCCGCTTGCCGAACTGCTCGCCGCCTGCCAGCGCTACCTGGACAAGGCGCCGCGCGATTTTGTGACTTTCGAATATGTCATGCTGGACGGCGTCAACGACGGCGCGGAGCACGCGCGGCAATTGTTGGCGCTGGTGCGCGAGGTGCCGTGCAAGTTTAACCTGATTCCGTTCAATCCTTTCCCGAATTCCGGATTCAAGCGCTCGCCGCGCGAGGCCATCCGCCGTTTCGCCGAAATCCTGATTTCGGCCGGGCTGGTGGTGACGACGCGCAAGACCCGCGGTGACGATATCGACGCAGCCTGCGGGCAACTCGCCGGCAGGGTTGACGACAAGACCCGGCGCACGCGCCGCGTGGTGGAGATACAGCCATGTTGAAACCAGGTTTTCTGCTGGCGGCGTTGATTGCCTGCGGCGCGCTTGCCGGCTGCGCGCAGACGCCGCTGTCCTCCGGTGCTCAATCCCAATCCGATTCGGTCGAAACGGGTACGCTGACCGGCGAGGTCGGCGACCCGCGCAACCGCGCGCGCATACACACCGAGCTCGGCTCGGCGTATTTCGAGCGCGGCAACCTGGGCGTCGCGCTGGAGGAATTGCGTATTGCGATCGGGGCTGATCCGAATTATGCGCAGGCCTACAACGTGCTCGGCCTGGTGCACATGGATTTGCGCGAGAACGACGTCGCGCAGCGGCATTTCGAGCGCGCGATCGCCCTGACCCCGAACGATCCGGACATCAACAACAACTACGGCTGGTTCCTGTGCCGTAGCGGGCGCGAGGAGCAGTCCATCGCCTATTTCCTGGCGGCGCTGAAGAACCCCCTGTACAAGACGCCGGCGCGTTCCTATATCAATGCCGGACTTTGCTCGGCCGGGAAGAATGGCGGGCTGGATGCCATCGGGTATTTCGAGCGCGCGCTGAAGAGCGAGCCGGACAATCCCCTGGCTCTGGTCAATCTCGCGGCGGTACAGTACCAGCGCGGCGAGTTGGAAATCGCGCGCCGCCTGGTCGGGCGCTTCAACAAAGTGGTCGAACCCACCGCGCAGTCACTGTGGCTCGCGCTGAGAATCGAGCGCAAATTGGGCGACCGGGCTGCCGAAAATACCCTCGCAGCCCAGTTGCGGCGGCGCTTCGCCGGCTCGCCGGAATATCAGGATTTGCTCAAGGGCCGGTTTGAATGAGCGAGGCCGTGCCAGTGACTGAGCACGCCAGCCCGGGACAGGCTCTCGCCGCCGCTCGTGCCGAACTCAAGCTCAGCGTGGCAGACGTGTCGCAGCAGATCAAGTACGGGGTCAAGCAGATCGCGGCGATCGAGGCCGACGATTACACCAAACTGCCCGGCACGACCTTCGTGCGCGGCATGATCCGCAGCTATGCCAAGCTGGTACAGATCGATCCGGCGCCGTTGCTTTCCGAACTGGGCCCGCGGATTATTCCTGCTGCGGCCACCATCGATCTGGGCGAGGGCGTCCAGGAACCTTTTATCGAGGGCAGTGGAAAATCGAACCGCATCTACGTGCTGCTGTCCGTGGCCGCCCTGGTGGCGGTGGCGGTGGTCGCCTACGAATGGCGGGTCCATCCCCTGGACACGGGCGAAGTGGTGACGATCAAGCCCAAAGCGGTTCAAAGCGAAGGAGCCGAGGCGGTCACTCCGCTGACGGTGGCGCCGATGGCCGCCCCGGTGGACGCGCCGTCCGAGCCGATGCCGGCGAGCGTGCCTGCGCTGGCTGTTGGGGAAGAAGCAACGGCGGCGCAGCCGCCGGTCCCGATTGCGATGGCGGCCGGTCCGGTGAAAGGCGGCGTCAGCGGGCCGAACCGCATCACGCTCGAATTCGACGAGTTGTCCTGGGTCGAAATCAAGCAGACGAACGGCAAGATCCTGCTGTCGCAGCTCAACCCGCCCGGCACCAGACAGCGGATCGAGGGCATGCCCCCGTTCGAAGTGATAATCGGCAATGCCGCCAAAGTGCGGCTGAAATACAACGATGCGCCTGTCGATCTGCGGCCTTATTTCAAGGTCGACGTTGCGCGCCTGAAGCTCGAGTAGCCCCGATGTCCGCGAAATCGAGAAAGACAACGCGCGCGGTGCGCGTCGGGAACAGCGTTATCGGCGGCGGTGCGCCTATCGTGGTGCAGTCGATGACCAATACCGATACCGCCGACGCGGCGGCCACGGCGCAGCAGGTCTGGGATCTGGCGCGCGCGGGTTCCGAACTGGTGCGCATCACCGTCAATACGGCGGAGGCGGCGGCGCAGGTCGCCCGCATCCGCGACGAACTTGCGCGCCGGGATTGCACCGTGCCGCTGGTCGGGGATTTTCATTTCAACGGGCATCGCCTGCTCAGCCAGTTTCCGGAGTGCGCACAGGCGCTCTCCAAGTACCGCATCAATCCGGGCAACGTAGGCAAAGGGTCGAAACGCGACGAGCAGTTCGCGACCATGATCGAACTGGCCTGCAAATACGGCAAACCGGTGCGCATCGGCGTGAACTGGGGCAGCCTGGATCAGGCATTGCTCGCGCGACTGATGGATGACAATGGCAAGCAGCCGCAGCCGCGGCCGGCCGACGCGGTGATGCGCGAGGCACTGGTGGTGTCGGCGCTGGAGTCGGCCGCGCAGGCGGAACAGTGGGGCCTGCCCGCGGACCGGATCGTGCTGTCGTGCAAGGTGAGCGGCGTGCAGGACTTGATCTCGGTCTATCGCGATCTGGCGGCGCGCAGCGACTATCCGTTGCACCTCGGGCTCACCGAAGCCGGCATGGGCTCCAAGGGCATCGTCGCTTCGACCGCGGCGCTGTCGGTGCTGCTGCAGGAAGGCATAGGCGACACCATCCGCATTTCGCTCACCCCCGAGCCGGGAGGCGACCGCACGCGCGAAGTTGTGGTGGCGCAGGAGATCCTGCAGACCATGGGCCTGCGCTCGTTTGCGCCGCTCGTCATCAGTTGTCCCGGCTGCGGCCGCACCACCAGCACTTATTTCCAGGAACTCGCCGCCGCCATCCAGGCCTATCTGCGCCGCCAGATGCCGCTGTGGCGCGAGCAGTATCCGGGGGTGGAGGACATGCACGTGGCGGTAATGGGATGCGTGGTCAACGGCCCGGGTGAATCGAAGCATTCGAACATCGGCATCAGCCTGCCGGGTTCCGGAGAACGGCCGGTCGCCCCGGTATTCGTCGACGGCGAGAAGACGGTGACGCTCAAGGGCGAGAACATAGCCGACGATTTTCAGCAGATCGTCGACGACTACGTCCGCAGCCATTATGGGGCCGGCGCCACAGCGGCCGGTAAAGCCATTCCGATCAAGGCCGCGGTCTAGCCCCCTACTTATTTCAAACGCCAACATGAGCCATACGATACAAGCCATCCGCGGGATGAACGATATCCTGCCGGAGGAGGCCGCCCTTTGGGAGGAACTGGAGGAGACGCTGCGTTCCTGGCTGCACAGCTACGGCTATCGCAACCTGCGCACGCCGCTGCTCGAACCCACCGCATTGTTCCGCCGCGCCATCGGCGAGGCCACCGACATCGTCGAAAAGGAGATGTACAGCTTCGTCGACGAATTGAACGGAGAGGCGCTGACGCTGCGGCCGGAAGCCACGGCTTCCACCGTGCGCGCGGCGATCCAGCACAATCTGCTCTACGGCAATCCGCAGCGGCTGTATTACCTGGGGCCGATGTACCGGCACGAACGTCCGCAGAAAGGCCGCTACCGCCAGTTTCACCAGGTCGGCGCCGAAGCCCTGGGCTACGCCGGGCCGGACGTGGATGCCGAGCTGCTGCTGATGTGCGCGCGGCTGTGGGACGACCTCGGGCTCGCCGACATCAAGCTGCAGCTCAACTCGATCGGCAGCCCGGAGGAGCGCCTGCGCCACCGCGGGGAACTGGTGCAATACCTGCAGGCGCACGAGGCTGAGTTGGATGCGGATGCCAAGCGGCGCCTGCACACCAATCCGCTGCGCATACTCGACAGCAAGAATCCCCTGATGCAGCCGCTGATCGAGGCGGCGCCGCGGCTGCTCGATCATCTGGGCGACGCCTCGCTGGCGCATTTCGAGGGCGTGCAGCAGGTGTTGAAAGACGTCGGCATACCCTACAGCATCAACCCGCGCATGGTGCGCGGCCTGGATTACTACAATCTCACCGTGTTCGAGTGGGTCACCGACCGCCTCGGTGCCCAGGGCACGGTGTGCGGCGGCGGACGCTACGACGGGCTGTTCGAGCAGATCGGCGGCAAGCCGACGCCGGCCTGCGGTTTTGCCATGGGGCTGGAGCGCCTGCTCTCGTTGATGCAGGAGGCGCGCGCGCTGGAACCGGCGGCGCAATGCGAGGTCTATGTCGTGCACCAGGGCGCTGCCGCGGACCGCATGGCCTTCGGCGTCGCCGAGGAACTGCGCAACCACGGCCTGTCGGTGCTGCAGCACTGCGGCGGCGGCAGCTTCAAGGCGCAGATGAAAAAAGCCGACGCGAGCGGCGCCGTGCTGGCCGTGATCCTGGGCGAGGACGAAGCCGCCAACGGCGAGGCGAGCGTGAAGCACCTGCGCGAGGCGCGCGAGCAGGTGCGTGTGGCGCGCAGCACGCTGCCCGACACCGTGACCAGTTTGTTGTTTTTGGAAGAAGATCAGGAGACCGTTTCGGATTTGTCGAACCGGCCCCTGAATTAGGGGAGCATGCGGGGCCAGGCGAGGAGCGTGGCCTTGGCTTTCCCGCCCTGATGACCGCATATTGTTAAAGGACTGAGAATGGCTGCATACGATCTGGAAGAACAGGAACAGTTGGCCGCGCTAAAGGCGTGGTGGCAGGAAAACGGCGGCATGATAACGACCGCCATCAGCCTGGTGGTCATCGCGCTCGCGGCCTGGCAGGGCTGGAATTATTACCAGCGCAATCAGGCGGCGCAGGCCTCAGGCATGTACGACGCCGTACAGAAAGCGGCCCGCGCGGGCGAACTGAAGCAGGTAAAGGATGCCGCCGGCGCGATCATCGAAGGCTATCCGCGCACGACCTACGCCGCGATGGCGGCCCTGGTGTCGGCCAAGGCGCATTTTCAGGGCGGCGATCTGAAGACCGCGCGCGCACAGCTCACCTGGGTCGCCGAGAACGCCAAGGATGAAGGCTTGCAGGACATCGCGCGCCTGCGCCTCGCCAGTGTGATGCTGGACGAAAAGGCCTATGACGACGCGCTGAAGGCGCTGGATGCCAAGCACGGTGCCGCATTCGATGCGCTGTTCCTGGCCGCCCGGGGCGATGTGCTGGTCGCGCAGGGCAAGAAGGAAGAGGCGCGCGGCGCCTACAAAGCCGCGCTGGACAAGGCGGATGCGAAAGACGCCGGACTGCGCGGGTCGATACAGTTGCGCCTGGACGCGCTGGGAACGGCGAAATGAAGCGCGTGATTGCATGCACCGCCATGGCGCTGACGCTGACGGGTTGCGGCGGCGGCAGCATGGTGAGCGATGCAATCGATACCATCAACCCGATGAACTGGTTCGGCAGCCGCAGCGCCGCGCCGCAAATGGCGCCATTGCCCTTGCTCACCGATTCGATCAAGGTAAGCACGCTGTGGCAGGCGAACATCGGCAATTCGCAGCAGGCGATATTCAGCCCGGCGGTGGCCGGCGACAGCGTGTATGCAGCCGCCTATGACGGCACGATCACGCGCCTGGACGCCGTCAGCGGCAAACAGTTGTGGCGCATCAGCGCCGGCGAGCGTCTGACCGGCGGCGTCGGCGCCGACGCCGGACTGGTGGTGGTCGGCAGCGGCAAGGGCGAGGTGCTGGCGTTCGACGGCAACGGTATTGCGCAATGGAAGACCCAGGTCAGCAGCGAAGTGCTGGCCGCGCCGCGGGTAGAGCAGGGCGTGGTGGTGGTGCGCAGCGCCGACGGCCGCATTTTCGGCCTGGACGCCAAGGATGGCAAACGCAAGTGGTACTACCAGCGCGCCACACCGGCGCTGACCGTGCGCTCGCCGGTGGGCATAAGCATTTCCGCCGGTGTGATCTACGCCGGTTTTGCCGGCGGCAAACTCGTCGCCATCAACCTGGCCAACGGTGCCGTGCGCTGGGAGGCGACCGTCGCGCTGCCGCGCGGCACCACCGAACTGGAGCGGGTCACCGACGTGATCGGGCTGCCTGTGGTCGAAGGGCGCGAGGTCTGCGCCGTCGCTTATCAGGGGCGCGTAGGCTGCTTCGACCTGGCCAACGGCCAGCCGCTGTGGGGGCGGGACATGTCGAGCACCTCCGGGCTGGGGCTGGACGTGCGCTATACCTATGTCAGCGACGACAAAGGCGCGGTGCATGCGCTGGATCGCGCAAGCGGCACCAGCCTGTGGCGGCAAGATAAGCTCTCCCTGCGCAACCTGTCCGCGCCGCTGGCGCTCGGGCGCGAAATCGTGGTCGCCGACATCCAGGGCTATGTGCATTTGCTGGCCCGCGAATCCGGTGCTTTCGTCGGGCGCGCCGCGACCGACAACAGCCCGGTCAGCACCAATCCGGTCAAGCTGCCCAACGGCGGCTTTCTGATACAGACCCGCAACGGCGGGCTGTATGCCTTCAGCACCCAATAGATCGGGCACCCAACGCGAAGACGCAGCGTGCGCCCGGACAGGAACGCGTGAGTTTTTCCCGGCCTATGCAGCGTTGCGCTTGAATCCACACCTATGAAACCCACCATCGTCATCGTCGGCCGGCCCAATGTCGGCAAGTCCACGCTGTTCAACCGGCTCACGCGCAGCCGCGACGCGCTCGTGGCCGACATGCCCGGGCTTACGCGCGACCGTCACTACGGTGAAGGGCGGATCGGTGACCGGCCGTTCTTCGTGGTGGACACCGGCGGCTTCGAGCCGGTGGCGAAAGACGGCATTTTGCACGAGATGGCGAAGCAGACGCTGCAAGCCATCGCCGAGGCCGACGTGATCCTGTTCATGGTCGATGTGCGCCAGGGCCTGGCGCCGCAGGACCGCAACATCGCCGCGCTGCTGCGCAAGACCGGGCGCAAGGTGTTGCTCACGGTGAACAAGGCCGAAGGCATGAATCTCGGCGTGGTCACGGCCGAATTCCACGAACTCGCGCTGGGCGAGCCCTACGCCATTTCCGCCGCCCACGGCGAAGGCGTAAACGATCTGGTCGAACTCGCCCTCGCCGGATTCGAGCCCGATACCGAAGGCGAGCAGGTGCCGGATCATCCGCGCATCGCCATCATCGGGCGCCCCAACGTCGGCAAGTCGACCCTGATCAACAGCCTGCTGGGGGAGAACCGGGTGATCGCGTTCGACCAGCCGGGTACCACGCGCGACAGCATCGAGGTGCCGTTCGAACGCGACGGCCGGCGCTATACCCTGATCGATACCGCCGGGCTGCGGCGCCGGGGGCAGGTGTTCGAGTCGGTGGAAAAGTTTTCCGTGATCAAGACGCTGCAATCGGTCGACCAGGCCAATGTGGTGGTGCTGGTGCTCGACGCGCAGTCCGAAATTTCCGACCAGGACGCGCACATCGCAGGTTACGTGGTGGAGAAAGGCCGCGCGCTGGTGGTGGCGGTCAACAAATGGGACGGCCTGGACGACTACCTGCGCGAGAACGTCAAACGCGACCTGGAGCGCAAGCTCGGCTTCCTCGGGTTCGCGCGCTTTCATTTCATTTCCGCGCTGCAGGGCAGCGGCCTGGCGGGTCTGCTGCCGTCGATCGACGACGCCTATCGCGCCGCGATGACCAAACTGTCGACGCCGCGGCTCACCCGCGTGCTGATCGAGGCGGTCGAGCGCCAGCAGCCCCCGCGCAAAGGCCTGACCCGGCCCAAACTGCGCTACGCGCACCAGGGCGGCATGAATCCGCCGCTGATCGTGATTCACGGCAACGCGCTCAGCGCCGTGCCGGAGAGCTATCGCCGCTACCTCGAGGGACGCTTTCGCGAGGAGTTCTCGCTGCAGGGCACGCCCCTCAAGGTGCAGTTCAAGACCTCGACCAATCCTTACTTGAAAAAACACTAAGGCGCCCCCATGTGCATGCCATGGTGGAAAAAGACAGAGAAATCAATTACAGTGAGAGTTCAACAACAATGCTGTGGGAGGCACGATGAGCACTAAAGGGCAGTTGTTACAAGACCCGTTTCTAAACACGCTGCGCAA
>Ga0334722_10001145_pt1 | contig 34408 bp, 49 predicted proteins | sample C3_bottom_MG_FD_207210 | JGI IMG/M metagenome (GOLD analysis project Ga0334722, IMG submission 207210) | Sediment microbial communities from Yellowstone Lake, YNP, Wyoming, USA - C3_bottom | ecosystem: Environmental > Aquatic > Freshwater > Lake > Sediment | place: USA: Wyoming | collected... | reverse complement strand
ATCCCGGCGGCACGTACGGATGCGCCACCACGTGGACGTTCCGACCAATCTTGCGCGCGTAGTCGGCGGCCCAAACCCACGGCGTCTTGTCGGTCATGCTTCCCTTGAAGACTCTCAGGATCTTGTCGTCGGCCGAGTCGAGCAGGACGAACGGGTTGCACTGGGCGCCTGGGTTCCGGCCTACCCAATTGACCCGGTGCTTCGCCGCCGCCGCCAAGACCGCCGCGTCAAGGCTGACGCCGGTCGCCATCGCGGCCTTGACCTCGCGGAAGATCGTCGGGATCTCCATCATCGGGATCTGAACGCCCGAGGCCAGCCGGGGCCATGCCTGCCCGATCGATTCGTCGATCGCGGCCTCCGCGAGCTGCTCCCTGGTGCGCCGCGGATTCGCCCCCACGAGCTTCTTGACGAGCGGCGCCACCGATAGCGCCCCCACGGTCGTGCCGATTCCCGTCAGCATGCTCTTCCCGACCGTCATCGCGCCGGACATCATGCCCTTACCGACGCGGGCGCGATGCCGACGTCCTGGATTCGCCCCCATGACGGTCATGAGGAGGGGGTTCTCGCGTGCGCCACTCTCTCGCTTCAAGTCTTCCGCATAGTCCCGTTTCGCTTTTTCGAGAGCCTCTCCAGCCCGCATGGTGACGTATCCGTAAAGAGGTCCGGCGTATCCTGGGCTATTGACAATGTCCTGGGTCCGGCCGCGACCATACGTGACATCAACGGTCCTCCATCGCAGTGAACCATCGGGCTGCTTCACCCGGAACGCCGCAAACTGCTTGAGCGGGTTTGCGCCGGGATTGTTCTTCGGCTTGAACGCGCTCACGAGCCCCGCGACGCCGCTCGCGATCTGCAGCGCGTTCATCGGCGTCAGTGGGTTCGCCCTTGCCATCGGTATCCCCGGGTCAATATTCCGCGCCTTCGTGTACCCGATCGCGACGATCTGTCGTCGCTCGTCCGCGCTCGGTTCCGCCCCGAACTCCTGCCGGTACGCCTTGTAGGCGGTCGCGATCTCGCGGCCCACCAGTTCGCGCTGACGGAGCGTCAGGTCTGGCATACCTCACCGCTTCAACGCGATCAGTCCAAGGAGCGCGACGGCCGCCACCGCCATGGCGGCCATCCCGATCACGCCAGCGAAGATCGCCGTACGATCGCGAAGCTGCTTCAAGAACTCTACCCGAGCTGCCTCGGATGGGCTCCCGTACGGTGGCAGCTTGGCCAAAACCCGCGAAAGCCTCTCTTGTTCACCAGCGACCCTGGCGGCCGTGGCGGGCGACACGCGCGCCTTCACGTAGTCCGCCTGGTTGCCGAACATATCGACCGTTGTGTTCGCGGTGTCGATCACGCGCTGGCTCATCGTCTCGTGGTCGGATCCAGTCAGGCCCTTCAGCGCGTCCCGCACGACGTTTCGGAACGAGTCGTACGGCGCGATCGCTATGGCGCCGGGCTCGGCCTGCGCGGCTGCCGCCACCGCGTCCCACTCGGCCTTCCCGATCGCGAAGATCAGGTTGTCCAGCGTCACGAGGCGGTTCTCTGCGGTCGTAATCGAGTCGTACCAGGCCCGGCCCTTCCCGACGAACTGCTTGGTCTCGGCGTAGACGAGGTTCAGACCGCCCGTCATGATGGTCTCGATGGGCGTCGCGATCCAAAACTGCCAGTCGAAATCCCCGAGGTCGTATTCGTTCGACGCCGTCGGCGGCGGCACCGCTCCGGCCGGGATCGCGCCGACCCCGTACAGACTCGACGTGTAGCGGTAGTCGTCGCCGTAGCTGCCGGGCGGCGGCTGGACGCCCGGGAGCGTCCCGACGCCGTACGGGTAGACGTTCTGCTGGCCCGGCGCGATGTACATGAAGTCGCCGAACTCCGTCTGGGTCGGACGGGAATACCCGTTGTTGACCCGGACGAGCTGGTCGTAGTACAGCCCGAGTCCGTGGCCGTTCACGCCGTTCAGTCCGTTGCGTCCCATGCGCGCTCCTTACCGACGCTTCTTCGCCATCAGCATCGCGACGCCAAGAATCCCGACGCCCGCCGCGAGCGGGATGAGCCACGGCGGCGGCGCGAAGACGCCCTTGGCGGCCAAGTCGGACGCGATCTGCCGCTGCAGGGCCGCGGCGGCGGCGGCGTTGTCGGCCGCCTGCTTGGCCTGCAGGAGCGCGATCGTCTGCTGGTTCTTCGCGGCCGCCAGCTCCGCCGCCTGCTTGGCCGCCACCTCGGCCGCGAGCTTGGCCGCCGCCGCCTCGGCCGCGGCGGCGATGTTTACGTCTTGACCGCTCGATATCTGCCCGGCAATGGCCGTGCCGGCAGCCGCCACCCCGCCGAGAATCATGTCCAGGATGCTGCTCCCGCCGAGTCCGTTCAGCCCTTCCATCGTCAGGTAGGTCCTGGCGCTGCGGTCGGGCTGGTACAATCCGAGGCCGTATCCCATGCCGAGACCCTCCATCGATTCTTCTTCATCACCGGCGAGGCCGACGCTGGCTCGCGACCAGACTTTCTTGTCCGTGAACTGCTGTGGTTCCCAGCCGATGTACGACTCCGGCACGATCGCGTCGGCTCCAAGCCAGCGGCCGTTGACGTACACCTGAACGTAAACGTGCGACGGCTCCTTCGACGGGCGCGTCGAGATCACGACCAGTCTGGACGGAGCCCCCAGAACCTCAAAACCTGCGGCAGACAACACCGCCATATCGTCACAGTCACCAACGAGTTCCGACAACTGGTTCCAAACGTCGCGAACCAGTTCAACTCCTGACGGATCGCGCCGGTACGTGATTGTTTTTTTTACAAAAGTGAGCCACGCGCTCACCTCGGCGAAGTAATCCTTTGCGCGATGCCCGACCGACGCATTGATGACCTTGTGGACCAGGCTGATGAACTTCGCATCGGTCTTGGCTCGGTTGATGAACGAGTACATCCGGGAGATCGTTTCCCGGGTGATCGATCCGGCGGGGATATCTTCGAGCGTGACCTGCACGAGTACTCCCGCACGGGCCAAACAAAAACGCCCCGGTCAGCGCTGGCGCGCTATCCGGGGCGTTGTCTGCCCGTACGTGGGCCTGGGGCCCGTTACGACGCGATGGACTTTTCTGTGTTCCGCGAGACTTCGTACACGTTGCGCGTACCGCACCGCGCGCAGATCACCAGGACCTCTCCGGTCGCGGTGGCCTCGCCGAGATAGCGGTCACACCGCTCGCCCTTCCACTGTCCGCGGCAGCGCAGCTCCCGCGCCTTTTCGTCTGTGGGCATGTACAGCAGTATTAGCGGATTCGACGCCTCGCGTCAATACGTAATTTACAATCCATAAAGGATGAATTGTAAACTTACCTGAACCACCGTTCGTTCTCGCGCAGCCGCTCAAGTTCTACCGGCGGAACCGCCGCGCCGCGCGTCACGCCAGGCGGCAGGTCGTGAATCGCCATGACGGGATTCCGCGCATTGATCTGCAGGAACGTCCGCATCGAATTGATCGCCTGCTCGGTGGTGCGCCGCGGGTGGTACAGGTGGACCATCTTGAGCGTCGCCTTCTGCATGTCGATCCGGACGCCCACGCGGTCCAATCGTCGCCTGGCCAAATCGTCTTCGCCGCCCCATCCAAGAAACACCTGGTCGAACCCGCCGATCCGCAGCCAGTCCTCGATCTTGGTCGTTTCGGGCGACTGGTAGTACCGCCGCGACGTGACCAGCGCGTCGTACATCGGCTCAAGCGCGGCGACGCCGCGCAGTTTCGTCGCGTCGGTTGCGTTCTGGTCCAGCATCACGAGCGACGTAGCGATGCGGCCTTTCGAAATGCCGATCGCGCCCGCTAGCGTGGAGTGAAAATCGGTCCTGCACGGCACGATGTGGCTCGAGTGGAGCAGCACGGTCTTCCCGCGTGCCGTAGCGAGTGCGGAATTGCATACCACATTGCAATTGCGGATCTCGGCGGGATCCGTTCTCGGGTTCGTCACGACCCGGACGTTCAACCGGCTCTCGTACGGCCCCACGACGCCCGCGACGCCGCCCGGCGTGCCGTCGTCTGCCACGATGACTTCGAACCGGTCGCGCGGGAACGCCTGCGTGACCTGCGCATCGAGTGCGATCCGTAGACGCCACGGCTCTTCATTATAGTGGATCAGGATCATCGTCAGTTCGTACGGCAGTTGAGGCGGGCTGGCCCAGAAGTTGGGGTTGTAGAGCGTGCCGACGAGCGGCCACGTGATGTGCTGCGGGACCCGCACGTAGTGGCCGCCCTTCAGGTCAGCCCCCGCGAGGTCCGCATGGTCCGGAAGGTCAAGAACGGCCTCGATGGCGTTGGCGCCGGGCGAGATGGGCTTGAGTTTGGCGACCTTCATATCCCCGCCCAACCATGAACCACTTCGAGGTCGCTCATCATCTTGGGCCGCCCAGAATCGACGGACAGCTCTTCCGTGCGTGCGTCGATATACGGCCAATCGAGTTGCTTCTGAACTTTGATGACGCCCCCGATGTCCACATGGTCCTGCCAGTCAAACCTGGCGAGCTTGTACACGATCAGGTCTTCCGGCGTCGCCAAACGCAGCGTTTCTTTGTACTCTGGGGCGTAGGCGTCCTCGGCGCGTTCGAGGGCGTGATCATCTAAAGCGAACGAGGCCAGGCGAATGTCGAAGCTGTACTTTCGATCCCAGTTGATCTTGGCGGTTTTTCCGAGCTTCAGCTCTTCACCCACGCGCCTCCTGTTCCAGACGTGGTGGCCAGCGTCTATCAGCGCAACGAGGTCTTCGACACCCTCTTGCGGCACCAGAACGACGATGTCGGCATCCTTGGTGGAACGTGGTTCCCCGTGTGCGCTGGACGCTACGCCGCCCATATAGAAATGGTCGATCTCGTTATCTCTGAGAAGGCTGTTAACGAACTTTATGGCGTCTCTGAGCGGCACGGTTCATCTCCATGCAAAAATCCGACAGGTCAAGACAGACATCGAGCCTTTCGCCCGTCGTCAACCGGCGGGTGATCTCCAAGTCTTCCCGATCCACATCGTGGGCCTCCAGGCAGGCCGTCGGGATTCTTTTCACTTTGTGTTTCAACGTTCTCATGCGGCACCAAAAAGAAACCCCGCAAATCGGTTGGATCGTGACCGCGCTTGTGGCGGGGCACACCGAAGAGCGGGGTCTTTGTTTTTATAAAAACGCAATCACGATCCACCGTCATTATACCTTGGTGGGCGCGAAAGTCAACGCTTCTTCCTCACGAAAGGCTCCACGTACGCATCGCTGATAAGGCCTTCGTACGACCCGCCGTTGTCCTTTCCTCCAGGGTCGAGTCTGCAGTACATCTCGTACTTGGCCCGCCGCACTGCGGCATCGATGTAGCCCCAGTGGATGATACGGAGCCCCAGCCGCTGCACGTATGCGGTCGGCGGCCCGGACCCGCAGTGGAACCGCCGCTTGTGGACCATCATGCCCTCGCGCCAGCGCCACGCCCGGACCCTGCTCTGGTACTGTCCGTTCTTGACGTAGCTCGTCCGGGCCATCTCGGGCTTGTCCCACAGGTGCGCGATACCGAACGCGACCGCCTGAACGTCGGCGCCGGCCTTCAGCAGGAAGCCACGCACGTCCGCCGGATCCTCGAACTCCTCGTCGTCGTCGAGCGAGCAGCACCAGTCGGGCCGGACCTGGTCGGCCATCCGGAGCATTTCGTTGCGTAGCTCGTCGTCCGGGCGGGTCCACTCCTGGGTTTTCTGTGGCAGCGTCTTGACGATGTGGACCTTCGGGAATTCGCGGATGATCTTGGGCGTATCGTCGGTCGACCCGTCGTCGAGGACCGCGATCCCGTCGCAGGTCTCGGATAGCGACGACAGCGCGAGCCGCAGGTACTGCTGGCCGTTGAAAGTTTGCATCATGCCAAGGATCACGGCTTGTACCCCAATATTTCCTTCACTGTCGGATCACCGAACCACACCTCGTTTGATTTGTCGTGCCGGGACAGCCATTCGTCCACGCCGATGCCGACGGAGGCGGTCGGGAAGTCGGCCTTGTGGCGACGCCAGAATTCACCACGGGTGCCGCCCGAGCGGTGCCTCACGATGGTGTTCATCCATGGCCACTCCACCGTCTTCACCTTCAGTCCGGCCTTCGCCGCGTCGTGGATGAACATTCCAGCCGTATCGAAGACCACGCCGTCCTTCCTGACCGGCGCGAACGACGTTTTGACCGACCTGAACACCGCCGACCTGATGAGCAGCGTCGCCGGATGCAGCCGCCACGAAAACGGCCGTCCGCCGCCAGAGGTATAACCGCCGATCGGGTACCCCATGATGTCGGAATCACCGGCGAACGATATCAGGAGCTGGTCGAAGGACGGCTTGACGGGATATGCGTCCGAGTCCATCAGGAGAACCCATTCCATGGGCCTTTCGACCGCCAGATACTGGTCGATCGCGATGCCGTGCTCGTTCATGCACATGGCGGGACTCGGGCCCTCGCCGAACGGGACGTTCCGTCGGATCAGCTTGACCCTCGGGATCGACGACAGGAACTCGATCGACCCGTCGGTGGAGCCGTTGTCGAGGACGACGAGTTCTGAACACGCCGCGCTTTTGAGGACACCTTTGACGCAAAGCTCGACGAACCTGCGCGCGTTGTGGTTGACCGCCAGGATGGTGCACGTGGGGGTCATGTCTTCACCAACACGTTATTGCCACCGACCCGCGCCGGCCGCACGCGATCAAAGACGCGGAATTCCCAGTCGGCCCGCACCGCCGCCACGTCGTCGAGGCCGAGCGGCGACGAGACCGAGACCCCGTCGCCACCAAACCCGGCCCCGATGGCGCCGCGGAAGTCGAAGCCGGTCTCCAGAAGCCTGTGAATCAGGACGCCCTGCCTTCGGCAACGGCCTAAATCGTCATTTCCAACCGCCCGCTCCGGAGGTCCCGCCCAGTAGCGGGCCCCGCACCACTGGTGAACCCGCTCTCCCGACAGCCGCTCGGACGGCGGAATGAATTTCACCAGCTTCCGACCGTATTCGATTGGTCGCCAAGGCAACATGGGGTACCAGAAGAACAGCCCCTCCGCGACCGGGACGTCTATGTCTACCTTCGATAGCAGACTCGCGGTGAAACGGGGCCACAGGATCACGGCATGGTCGACCGGCCAGCCGAGTCCAGTCATGGCGGCGATATATTTTGAGTGGTCGCCGCCGAGACGGTAGACCGAGTTGATCCTGGACCGCAGGCTGTCCACCCAGAGGTCGCGCGGGACCCATGTGAGTGTTCTGGACTTCTGATCCACCACTACGTTGATGTCGGTGTTTTGGTCACGGCCGCTGTCGCGGTCCATCACGCCGACGATGGTGGACATCGCGTCACGGCCCCACAACCTGACACGGGATCGCGGACGTGAGCAGTTCACCAGGGTAGTTGAGTCCGAGCGGGTTCATGAACTTGTAATCGAATCCGGCACCGACTACGTTCGGGTCATTGTCGAACGAGATAAACACCAGGTCGACGGTCCCGCCGCCGGGGCCGTGGAAGTTGAGATGGAAGGTCTGCTGTAGCGTTAGGAACGGCGGCGTGGGGAGCGGAATCTGCGCCGGATTCGCCAACTGCTCACCAAATGGACCCGTGTCGAGCGGATTTATCGGCGGGAACTGAACCACCATCGACACCACTCGCGAGATCGGGTTCGGGATCCGCGCCCCGTACGGCACGTGGATGGGCGTGCCGATGTTGTTGGGGTCGTACATGATATCCATCGGCTGAATGAAAAACAGGATGGCGTTACAGAGCGGCTCACCCACGACGACCATCCTCAACAATCACGGGTGCGCGACATCCGACAATGGTGGACACGCTCTCGCCTCTTCCGCTCAGATAATCGGCGGATACGGTTCGACCGGGACGGCCTTAACGAAAACGTGGAACTGAAGTCCACCCCAGCTCCACGTGACAAGGTCAACCGCGCCGATAGGGGCATTCGGATTGATCTTGAGCTTGAGTACGCGCTTCGCGCTAGCCCCCGAGCCCTCGGTGGCAAACGTGGCGCCACTCTCCTCCACTACTGGCTGAACAGGAAAAAGGAGTGAGAGAAGAAGGTTCTTGGGGAGAGCGATGGCCTCACTTGCAAGCGCGAGCCCGGACGCACCGACAAGAATAAAAGTAAGCCCGGAAACGAACGAAACCCCCCGCACCACATCTATCGGTATTGCGATTGCGCCCGCCTCGTCTTCCGTTATTGCCAGCGGAGTGCAAAAGGTGACATGGTATCCGGTGTAAAATACCCCGACGGCGGCAAGCGCAATCCCGAGGTCAGCCGGAAACGTAATGGCGTTAAATGCTGAAAGAAATGCGTCCTTTGCTGGGTTGGGTTTATTGACGACAACGTATCTGCGCGTAATCGCCGTCAACTCTCTTCCGGGCGCACCCTCTTCTGGGATCGGAAGCGACCCGTGGTTACCCGCTACCGTCGGCTTTACGGACGTGATCACGCGGCGCGGATGGAGAAACTTCGGAAATGGAGGTGTCTCCGGACCGGCGTCAGGCTTGAACCCGTCTGCCCCCTGAACATCGTCACGGCTGGCCCCCGCGAGAACGAACTCGTCAACGGTAAGCACTTGCCCCGAGAGTCCGGTCGGAACCACGTTGATTGTGTCGAGCGACAGGATCGGATCGACTACGACACCCGTTTTTACTGCACCCGCGCCAGTAAAGGATAGCCCTGGTCCACCGTGCCCTTCCCCGAACGTAGGATACACCCCCACTGGCAAGCCAGGGAACATCTTGACATAGTAGGCCAAGATTGCCGCGTTATGCCCCTCGTCGAGAGCGCACGGATTCGCGAACGACATACTGCTCATAGCGGCTCCTGATCAGTAGATCGTACACGGCACGATGTGGCCAGCGATGAAGTCGAGATTCGGCGGATCGTCCTGCGTTCCGAACAAGAGCCACACTCCGGCTCCTGGGAAATTGGCGTCTTCGTCGAACGAAACAACCGTAACATCGAAGGCGGAAATACCGGTGGGATGCAGCGTGAATGTCTGCGGAAGCAAAAGGTGCGGCTCCGGAACGAATATCGGGGGTGGCTCGCTGTTGACAAGCGGGTCACCGAACGGACCAATGTCGTTCGGGTTCGCGCCTAGCATGACGATCGACGCCACATGCGTCATGCCGGAGGCCAAGAGCGACGGGTCGTATTGGAACTTCAGCAGTCCGGGCGCCCCAGCATAGGTGATCGGGGACTCCTCTACGTCGAATTGCCTCGCGTTGCAGAGAGATTCACCCACGATGACCATCCTCTAAACGATCAAACAACAGTAAATCAGAAATTACGGGTGTTCGAGGCATCCGAACAATACGTTCGGATCCGGCTGAAAGTTCGGGTTGTCGAACGAGACCGTGCCGTTGATGTTGGCCCCGAGCTGCGTCAGCGACTGCACGTCGAACGACAGCGTCATGGTGGCGGTCGTGGGCAATGTCGTGACGACATCGACGCCCGTGATGCCCGAGACGGTCTCGGTGAACGTCGGGCCGATCCCGACTGAGTGCAGGGTCCCCCACGGAGGTGTCCCGTTGTTCGACGTCTGATTGGGCGGCGCCGTGATGGTGTACTGGCTGGGGGCCGCGCCGAGCGGGGCGTCGATCCAGTTGGCGGTGAAGATCGGCGGGAACCATACGCCGGGGAACTGGCGCTCCGTCTCCAGCGTCATCCCCTCACAGGTCGGCATCCCCATTGGATAGCTCCTTCAGTTTCGCCGCGACCCGTCGAAAATGGTCTTCGAAGAACGTCCGGCGGTCGCCACTTAGCAGGATCGGCGCCGGGAGCGCCACGTAGGTGGGGTTCACGTCGACCACGAACCACCGACCCGTCGAGGAGTCTTGTACCGCATCCATGCTGAACACGTCAAGGCCCAAAATCCGGCCGACCTCGACGGCGATGAGGTCGAGCTCCGGCGTCGCGCGCGGGCGGTTCTCGGTCGCGTAGTCCTCGACCGTCGCGCGACCACCCCGCTGGACGTTCCAGTGGTCGCTCACGTCGGACACCGCCATGTCGACGGATCCGAATACGCCGTAGACCCGCCGCTTCGTGAAGTACCGGCCAGAACCCTTAGCGTCGATGTACTGCGCCACCATGCCGCGGCGGCCCGAGGCCAGGACGGCCTCGACGGCCGACGCGTATCCGGCCTCGTCGTGGACCAGGTGCATGTCGCGGCCGCCAGAGCCGTCGACGGACCTGTAGAGGAACGGCCAACGGAGCCATCCACGCGCGAGGTAGAACCGGATCTCTGGCAGCGTGGGGTTGATCAGGAAGTCCGGGACCCGCACGTAGTGCGCCGAAAGCTGGCGGTAGTAGAGGTCCTTTCGCTGGCACAGGATCCGGTTGTCGACCGAGTTGATGATCCTTGCGCCGCAGGCGCGGAGCCGCGCCTCGATGGCGGCCGACGCGAGCAGTTCCTCGTCGAGGAAGTGGCTGGTCCGCATGTACGCGACCGGCCAGTCGCCATCGACGAACTGGTCGAGACGGATCGTATCGACCACGTCGAGGTGCCGCGCGAACCCGCTCATGTGGCGGGCGTCACGGGGCGACCACACGATGACGGGCTTGCTCATCAGCCTACCGGACTATCGCCGTCGTCGTCCTGGCTCCCGCCGGTCGTGGCGTCGGCCTCCTCATCGAACTCATCCTTCGCCTGCACGTACGCCGACAGGAAGTCGCCGAAGCTGACACGCTTGGCGTCGGAGTTCCGCTCCTCCGACAGGATCTCGAACGCGCGGCCGAAGATCTGCATCTCGGCCGCAACTTCGTCGGACGACGCCCCTGCCTCCGCGATCGTCGGGCCCAGCTTGGTCTCGACGAGCTCCATGAACGCGTCCATGCGCTCGACGAACGCCCCCATGTTGTTATTGAGCAGCACCATCTGCTCAATCATCCGGGCCGCGAGCTCGATGCCGACGTTGTGCTGTGGCGGCACGCGCGGTCCCTCCGGTTGTTCTGGCATCAGGCCTCCTCCTCGTCACCATCGTCGTCGAACGGGTCGTACGCCGGATCTGCCATGTTCTTCGGCCACGCCTCGCGCAGGAAGTCATGTCCGACCTTGAGCCACGCGACGTTCCGCGGGTTCACCCCGACCTTGGTCTTGAGGTCCTGCAGGGCCTGCTGGTTCACCTGGCCCGTGAACGCATCGAGCATCGTGACGGGATCGGGCGCCGCGCAGATCTTCTCGAGGATTGGCTCCGGCAGGACGTGCCACGCGGCGTCGTTCCACTGGTACTCGCGCGGGCGCATGTCGACCTCGTTCGAGATCAGCATCAGCACCTGCGCGGACCGGAGCTGGATCTGCTGCTCGACCGTCAGGTCCGCCGGAGTCGGGGCGGCGGGCGGCGCGACGACTTGGGGCGGCGCGACCGCGACGGGCGCGGGGGGCGCGGGGGGCGGAACCACGGGTGCGGGCGGCGGCGCGACCTGCTGGGGCGCGACCGCGACGGGCGGCGGCGCGGGGCGCGGGGCCGGCGGCGGCGCGACCGCGACGGGCGGCGGCGAGAACGGATTCGGCTGGGTCGCCAGGATCTGGGCGTTGCTCTGCGGCCCGGCGGGCGCTGGCGCGGCCAGCGGCTGCGGCGCCCCCTGCGGCGCGGCCTGCGCGGCCCTGATCTGCGCGAGCGACCGCGTGACGGCCTCGTCCTCCGCGGCCTTGATGGCCTTGTCGAGCTCGGCCTTCGCCTCAGGGCCCGTCACGGGCCTGCCACCGAACGCACGGTCCTCGAACAGCTTGATCACCTTGGGCAGGTGCTCGCCCACCAGGATCTCCCACACGTCCTTGGGCTTGTCGTCATCCTCGTCATCGTCGTCTTCGAGGTCGTTGTCCGCGAGGTGCTTGAGCTGTTTGATGATCTCGACCGTTTCGAGGATCGTGCTGCCCTCCTTCTGCGACGGCGACTTCCGCAGATCGTCGATCTTGCCAGCGAGTTGCGCCACTTGGTTGTTCTGGAGCTGGCTCATCATGAGCTCGAACCGTTTATTGCTCTGGTCCATCTGGCTCATGATGAGCTGCATGATCGGCTGGAGCGTCGCCATGGGGTCGATCTGTTTTTGCGTCAGCGCCGCCTGCAGGATCGGCGCGATCGACGCGAGCGGGTCGCTCTTGGGCCGCGCGGCCTCTTCGAGGCGGGTCTGCATGGCCGTCATGTCGCGGCGGTGCGTCTCTTGGATGCGCTCGATCCGGTCGGCCGCCTCTTTGTCGGAGATCTGCCGCTGCATCGTCTGGATCTGCTGCGCGATCAGCGGATTCGGCGTCACGACGCCGTCCCCCGCGCGGTCGGGGCCCACGCCCGCCTGGTCCTCGATCTCGGAGAGTTGCTGCTTCAGTTGGGCCAACGAGATGCGCTGCTGCATGTGGCTGGTCTGCTCGGCCAGCGTCTTTTGCAACACCTCGGCGGCCGTCGGTGGCTCCGCGCCGAGCGTGCCGACGCCGGAGAGGTCGATATCGCCCTGAACGCCCGCCGATTGGATGATCGGGTCGCCCGGCACCTCGAGAAACGTGTGGGCCATCGCCTTGTTCGACTCGGGGTCCAGGATCCGGACCACGTAGCGGCGCCCGCCGTGGTTCTGCGCGAGCTCCTCTTCGATGCTCGCCAGGTCGAGCGGGCACTGGTCGCGCAGCACTTCGACGTTGACGTCGATCTTGCCGCCTTGGCCGTCCTTCACGGTCCTCGGGCGAACCCGCTTCACCACCACGACGTAGTTGGGGTTCTGCAGCGCCGCCGCGAACGCATCGCTTCGGCTCGGCGGTTCCTTGGTCTCAGACTCGGCGGCTTCCGGGGCGGGGCCCGATTCGAGTTCGCGGCGCACCCGCGACGCCGGGCCGCGCAGCGTCAGCGTCGCCTGCGCCTCCGATCCCGGGTCGACGGATTCCTCCTGCGGATTGTCCTGGGTTTCCTCGTCCTTGCGGGGTCGGGGCATGCGGTGGCTCCTTAACGGTCTGGGCAGAACACTGGGTGATCATTGCGACGACGTCTTTGTTTCGGATGAAGGTACGCGCGTCGTGGGTTGGGCAGTAGGCCATCAGGGTCCCGTTCTTGCATGTCGCGAACTGGACCCGGTGGGTCGGTTCAACGCGCTGTCCCCAGCGAGATCCGCTCAGGATGCACACACCGTACGCGCGTAGCCACTGGCGGGGGCCTTCTGGCATAGGAACCCTGATATGAAATCGTATAACGAATCGAATATATATGCCTGATTCATATTGGTGTCAAGTCATAATTTACGATTCATAAAGTATGAATCGGGTCCGGCACAGTCTGGCGGAGCGATTGGGCTTGAATTCCAACGGGGCTGGTGGGTAAAAATAGTGGTTGACGAAATCGCCACGCGGGCTATACTGCTGATGGTTGATGCCCGCGAAACCGAAAGTGGATCCCGGAAGAACCCCCGGGGTGTCGCGCGTCAGGGCTTGGCCCAAACGTCTTCGCGGGCGTCGGCTAGCCGAGTTCTGATTGCGCGGCACCCCGGGGGTTTTCTTTTCGGTGGAACCAGTGCCGACAGCCCGCGAATACTTCGCCGCCCTCTGGGAGGGCGTCGAGGCCCCGGCCTTCATCGAACTCAGAACCATCAGCGGCCCAGGCCGCCCACGCCAGCAGTTCTTCGCATATCCGGACAATCTTGATCCGTTTCTGCAGGCCGCGCAGGATGCGAGCGGCAAGGCGAACGTCTACTACGGCATCTGCCCGCGCGCCCGCGAGGGCGGGAAGGCCGAGGACGTGCTGTGCGCGACGGCCCTCTGGGCCGACCTTGACGACAAATTCCAGCCCCGTGATGAGTCGATCGCCGCCATCAAGGCGTTTCCGCTCCGGCCGTCAGTCGGGATCCTGACGGGCGGCGGGATCCATTGCATATGGTTCCTGCGGGAGCCGATTTACGGAAACGACCTCGCCCAGATTCCGGTGCTCAATAATCTGATCGAGGGAGTAATTGGCGGGGACAACGTAGGCGATCTCCCGCGCATTCTTCGCTCCCCGTCGACACTAAACCTAAAATACCAGCTGCTCCCGATGGCCAAAATCGCGGCGTGGCATCCCGAGGCCAGGTACAATCTGGGTGATTTCGAGGTGGCGCGCGATCTCCCCAGAAAAAAGAAGCTTGTTCAGAAGGGTGAGACGAAATCGGACGGGAAGCCGCGGCCGCGATCTGCCATCGACATCCCTGATGATCTCAAAAAGAAAATCGCCGGTGATCTGTACCAGATTTGGTTGCCAGGCTACCGGAACAGGCTCGCCATGTACGTCGCCGGGCTTCTGGCGCACGCCGGGTATTCGGAGGATGCAACCGTCGGGGTGATTCAGGAGATCGTCGCGAAGGCTGGTGATGAGGAGGCGGAATCGCGGATCAGGAGCGTGCATGACACATTTAAAAAATTTCACGAATCAGGCGCCGTTGCGGGCGGGCCCTCACTCAAGAACATGATCGAGACCGAACTGCCGAAACAGCTCCAAGAGAAAGCTCGGCATATCCACGCCACCGTGAAGGCCAACATCCGGACCAGCGACGAAATCTCTGGGCGCAACTTCGAGATTATAAAGATAAAGCGGTATGCCCAGATGCCACCGACGTACGACGTCACGATTGGGATGGGTGAGAAGGAATACACGGCGACATGCTCGGTCGACATGCTCTACCACTACAATATTTTCTGTAAAGGGTTCTTTGCCGAGCACCACCTGTTCCTGCCTCCGATGAAACCGCACACCTGGAAGCAGAAAGTCGAGACCGCGCAGCAGGAGGTGGTCCAGATCGAGAAGGAGGAGGCGACCGTCGTCGGCCAGATTGCGAGCGCGATCGACGAGTTCACCCAGACCGCCATGACGGAGCGGGCCGCCGAGTCAAGCATCAAGCACTTCCCGGTCAAAACCGACGATGGTGGCTGCTACTTCCAGACCAGCGTCTTCATGAAGTTCCTCAAGGGGCAGGGGGTCGATGCGGGCCGCAACGAGATCGTCCACCAGCTCAAAGACCGCGGGTGGAAGAGCGTCAACCGCAGGTTCGGCCAGAAGCAGGCCAGGGTTTGGTTCAGGGAGGGGACGAACGGACACTCGGGGACGATCTTCCAGGATCCCGGATAGGGTGGACGAAATCCGCCTATATACGCAAAAGTAGCACCATACTGAGGATAGGCTAAAAAAAACCATCCAAAAATCATGTAACAGCGCATCATATGTATCAGCGATCCGTTATTGTTTTGTAATAAAGAGATACGGACGAACAGACGCTACGCATTTGTTACATTTAAAACCTAAAACGCACGAAATTGTAGCACCTAGTCAAAACAAGCTTGTACGAAAGGGTGCTACTTTTGCGTATAAAGGAGATTTTCGATGGCGACCAAGATCTACATGGCCTTCGGCGGCCCGGGGTGTGGCAAGTCTACCTTCTGCGAGGGCGTCGCGGCCAACCTGATCGAGTCTGGGGTTCCGCTGGATCAGATCGTCTACACGACGTTTCAGCGGTCTGCCGCCATCCAAGCGGCCTCGCGGGCCGGGATCTCGTACGAGCAGTACCATGACCTTTGGTACCGTACGCTTCACTCGGCCTGCTACAAGCTGCTCGGGATCGAGGGAGACAGGATCGTCACGCCAGACAAGATGAGGGACTTCTCGAAGGAAGTTGGCGTGAGGATCGACCGCGCGCTCTCGGTCGAGGATGACGAGATGGCCGACCTGGCCGAGATCATGCTGGCGGTACAGAAGGACAGCGACCCCGACTCGGCCGACGCCCAGGCGAGTCGGATCATCTCGGTCTACCATAAATCGCGGCTAGCCAGCCGGACCGAGCACGAATTTTCGATGTGCCGAAAGGAGCCGCACCCCGCGGCGGTGGCACAGATCACCGGCCTCTTCGATGGCGGCGCCTACACCTCCCTCGTGGCGGAATACGAGAATTGGAAGCAGAGTAACGGCCTGCTCGACTTCACCGACATGATCGAGCGGGCCCTATTCGGGGCCATTGAGAGACCGCCGTGGAAGTACGTCTTCGTCGATGAAGCCCAGGACCTTTCGAGCGCGCAATGGCGGCTCGTGGAGGTGCTTTTTTTCAACGGCCCCAACGCCGTGTTTCTGGCCGGCGACGACAATCAGGCGATCATGAACTTCCAGATGGCGAAGGCGTCGGACTTCCTGTCGTACCGAAGCGTCGCTACCCGCATCATGCTGCGAAAGACTCACAGGTTCGGCCGGTCGATTTCCGACCTGGGCGACCGCATCGTCTCTCGGCTGTCGGAGCGCGAGGCCAGGGACATGATCCCGGCCGATATCAGCAGCGTGGTCGAGGAGGCGTTCGACTTCGACTACAGCCTCAAGTCCTACCCGCAGGGAAAAAAGTTTCTGCTCCATCGGCACAAAATCGGCTGCGCCATGATCGCCAAGGAGATGATCGCGCGCGGGGTCCCGTTCTGGAACGAGCGCGGCGTGAACCCGCTGGCCCGCACTACCGAGATCGGCGTGTACCGCGCCATCAAGAAGATGATGAGTGGGGAGCAGGTTTTCGCCCTCGATGCGGCCAACATCGCCAAGGGCGTTCCGTCGATGACCACCCGCGGTGGTGAGAAGATCCGCCTCATCAAGCACGGATCAAAGAAGGATCTCGATCTCATGGACCCCAACAAGCCGCTTTCTCGCGCGGAGCTGCAGGTGCATTTCACTGAGCCGCTGTGGAAGTCCATCCAGGCCGGAGACTGGTCCGTGGCCGACGTTGAGTTCCCCGGGTACTACGAGGCGATCGAGCGCGACGGATGGGACTTCGCCGCCGATCGCCGTCCCGACGCCATCATCGCCACGATCCACGCATCGAAGGGGCGGGAGGCGGACGACGTGTTCCTGTGGGACGAGGTGCTGCCTCGGTGCCTGTCCGACGAGACCGAACATCGCGTCGCCTACGTGGGCGCCACGAGGGCGAAGCGGAGGCTGTGCGTCGTCAGGTCGCCGATCACGCCGTGGAGCACGACGCACTATTCATATCCGGTGGCGACGCGATGAAGAGCATCATGAAGATGTTTGACGCGGACCACGAACGGGCGTTTCAACTCGCCTTGGCTCGTTCGTTTGAACGATACGGGCATTCGGCGTACCTTACCGATGTTCCCGTCAGGTGGTGGTCGAAGCGGTTTTATTCTGACCAAAAAATAAAGCCAGATATTTTGGTGCTCACGTCTTCGCGGTGGAGCGCCCACGAAAGCCTCCCCGTAATCGCTATTGAGGCAAAAAATGACGCTGACCTGTATTCTTACAACCGCGGAGTCGAGCATGTTTGCAGGCTGATTGAGCAGGGAGTTCGCTATTCGATCCAGAAGGGCGGTGAATGGCATCTTCCGTCTATATATCTTCTGGCTACGCCGTTTAGTGTAAAGCACGGGGTGCTGTGTAGGCAAAAGGACATAGGGCAGTGGGACGACTCTTTGGTTTCGTCCGGCATTGTCAAGGAATGTGCGCTAAGGGAGCCGCGATCGAACGGGTATTTCACGGAGCGCCTAGACAGCTACCTAACGAGCATCGGAGCGGCAATTCTTCGTTCAAAAGGGGAGTTTACGGATCCAGACAGCTACGGACTAAGCTTGTCTGATCGCTGGTATCTAAGCCTTCGATCTGATAAGTGAAATCCTTTCAAAATCTCTCTTGACAACATCGTGTTTCTTTGTTACCTTATTTTCACAAGGAGGAGCCATGCCGGAGTATCAGGATAGGGCAATCGTGTGTTCGGACTGTCAGCAGGAGTTCGTCTTCACATCCAAGGAGCAGTCCTTTTACGCCGCGCAAAAGGACGCAAAAACCGGGCTTCCGTACTCGGCCCCAAAGCGATGCCGCCCGTGCCGCGACATCCGGAAGCAGGATCGGGCCAAGCAGGACCAGCAGAGGGGTTGAGATGGAGATCAACGTCACGACAGCCGACATCGCAGGAAGCCGCACGCCGTCCACCGTGGACTGCCCGGTCGCACGTGCGATCTGCCGGAGCATTCCGGGCGCCGTGGCCCGCGTGCTGCCCATGTCGTGGTCGATCGACGCGCCGGGCGGGAAGTTTGCGGCGAAGTTCGATCCGGACGCGATCTCGGCCATCAAGCGGTTCACCGACGGCGGCAGCGTGGAGCCGTTCACGTTCGAGATTTACATTCCGCTGGCCATCGCGGAGGCAACGCCGTGAAGATCAACGTCACCAAGGACGACATCCGGCGCGGGTTCAGGCAGAACGCATGGCTGTGTCCGGTCGCGCGGGCCGTCAGGCGCGCCGTGGGTCCTGGGCCGCGCCGCGAGATCTGCGTCACCGAGAGCAGCATCAATGTCGGCGAGCGACGGCTGGGGCTCCCGCCGGGTGTTGGTGGCTTCATCTGCAGATTCGACTTGTTCGAGAAGGTCCGTCCGTTTTCCTTCACGCTGCCGCTCCGGCGGCGCCAACGCTGACGCCCGTGATGGGCAGAAAGGATGGGCCGCATGCCCCCCGCTGAAGAGAATCTCCCGGTCGTATTCGAGGACCACGACGCGCTCGTGAGCCTCGAGCTCGCCGAGGACGCGATGATCTTGGCCGAGATGCAGGGCCGGGTCATCGACACCTACATGTACGAGATCAAGACCGCAGAGGGCCCCAAGGAGGGCCTGACGGTCGCCGGCGTAAACTTCGCCTGCCGCGAGTACGCGCAGCGCGGCGAGGTCATCCGGATCGTGGGCAAGCCCGACATCCTGGCGGCGGACCCGCAGGACCCGGACTATGTGATCGTCGCCGTGATGGTGCAGCGGTTCCGCGTTGCCGAGAACGGCGACAGCGTCCCGCTCGACAACGCGATGGGAATCAAGCGCCAGTGGAAGAAGATGGAGGTCGGCTGCAAGCGGAACGAGAACGGCCGACCGATCCCCGGCACGGGCAAGATCGTCACGGATCCATTCTATATGGAGAAGGCCGTTTCGAAGGCGGTTCGGAATTCCAAGAAGGCCCTGATCCCGGCGAACGTCGTGCTGGAGCTGTTGAAGCTCATCAAGTCGGGCAAGGCTGGTGCCGCCACGGCCGCGACTGCCGTCCAGAAAGCCAAGGCGCCGCCCAAGCCCACCGCGCCATCAGCGACACAGGCGGCTCCGCCCTCCGCCGCGCCGAAGGCCGAGGCACCGCCGGCCGAAGCCAAGCCCGCCGCGGCGGCCCCGGCGGCCGAGCGGCCCCCGAACGAACCGCTCGTGCTGGCCCAGAAGATCAACGCCGAGCTCTCGAAGAAGTACAAGGACTCGACCGTCAAGAAGTCGATCTGGAAGGACCTGACGGGCCTCGACAGCCTCCAGGGCGCGCCGGTCGCGATGCTGCGCGAGGTTGTGGCCGCGCTGTCAGACGGCGGCGAGGCGTTCAAATCGACGTCGGGCAAGTACGTGATCGGCAAGAAGGGCGGGATCGTGTACCCGGCGGTCGTGCCGGTCCAGCAGGTGGCTCCGGCGGCGTCCGCGCCGCCGGACGAAACTCAGGACGAACTGTTCTGATCGTAATCTGAGAGGTGGTTCGTGGCGCGTGCCTACATGGGCGGAAGATTTTCTGATAAATGGGTATGCGCTGAGTGCGGGCGCACGTTCTCTGGTCGAAGGAACGCGAACAAGTCCAGAAAGTACTTCTGCTCAGGAAAGTGCTTTAAGCGCGCTCGCACTAGGCGCACGTCTGTGTTCAAGAAATGCGCTGAGTGCTGTAAGCCGATCAAGGTAAAATTGTCATTACATCTGCGCGGAGATGGGAAGTACTGCGGAACCAAGTGTTGTTGGGCTGGCCTAAGCCGAAAGAAAAAGATCGGCAAGCCATACGTATTTTACTGCCAGAACTGCGAGTCTAGAGTCGAGAGCAGGGAGTTTAGTCGTAGGCTCACAAAGAAGTTCTGCTCAATGGCGTGCAAGAAGGAGTACACAAAAAAGAAGCACGAAAAAAAGTGCCGACGGTGCGCGAGATTGTACAATTCCAGCGGGCGTGGAAAGTTTTTTTGCTCCAGAAGGTGCATGTTCATGTTTAGGGGCATGAACAGCATAGAGCTTGCTGTGGCTGGAGTTCTTGACGAGATTGGTGTCGGGTTCAGGACGAACGCTAACCCGCTATACAATTTTACATACCCCGACTTCTTGATTAAAAATATGAAGGTCGCCATATACGTTGACGGGAAATACTGGCACCGAAATACTGCGCCAAGGGATAGGCTTCAGGATAAGGTTCTTCGCTCTATCGGGTTCACTGTAATCAGGATCCCTGAAGCCGACGTAAGAAAGAGCTTGTTGCTAGTTAAGGGGAGGATTCTTCATGGGCTTGGACGGAAGTGAGCCTAGAATTAAATGGCTCTCAGTTAGCAAGGTGAGTCAATTTCTAAAGTGCCCGCTTGCGGCTCGCTTCCGATATTCTGATCACCTGCCGGAGCCGTCGGTAGGCACGATGCTGGCGGGCCGCGCGGTCCACGCGGTGATCGAGAAGGCGCTGAAGCAGCAGCTTCTGAACGGAAAATTGATGTCGTACCAAGATATGGACGACCTGTTCCCCCAGATCTGGGAAGCACAGATGTACGAGGAGTCGTCGAAGGACAGCTTTTCCAAGTGGACCTGGGACGAAGACGACAGCGAGGAGAAGGCCAAGAAGGAGAGCCGGGAACTTGTCCGGATGTCGCGCGAGGAGATCCTGCCGGGCATACGGCCGAACCTCGTCGAGCATAAGATGTCGTTCGAGCTCCCGAGTAACGCAGGGACGTTCAAGATCTTCGGCGTCATCGATCTGCTCGAAACGGGAGGCATCCTGTCGGATTGGAAAACAACAAAGAAGGTCTCGGCGTTCGCGAAGGCCGACACGACGCAGTTTTACGGGTATTCGGTTTGGATCAACCAAGAGACGGGAGACCCAATCACGAAGGCGCGGAAAATATTCCTGATCCGCGGCAAAAAGCCCAAGTGGGAGATCGTGAATTACGACGTGACTGAGCCGAATCGCGAGTCGTTTCGGTACTTGGCGGCCCGTGTGTGGGAGAGCGTCGTGGCTGGAGTCTTCCTCCCCAATACCGGAGGCTGGTGGCATTCTGAGAAATTCTGTAGCTTCTGGAACGCCTGCCCCATGGGTGCCCCGGCCGAGAAGGGCGCGGTGCCGGTGCCTGCGCCGGTCGCCGACGGGAGCGCGGACCTATGGTGACAACTGAACCGATTTCGGCTAGGCTTCTCACGGGGGCCCGCATCTTGGGCGATCTGTGGCGGAAGAACCTCCGCTGCGCGTCGACGTGGTCGTCCAACTGCGAGTGTTTTACGACGGACCCGACCCAGTTCTGCCGCGCCAAGAACCTGTGGTTCACGCTCGCGCTGCAGGCCGGACGTGGGGCCATGACCGAGATCGGACCTCACCAGCTCGTTGAACTGATGACCGTCCCGGAGGCAACGGCCGCCGCCGTAACGGCCACGATCACGATGCCGGGCGGCAAGACCATCAAGGTAGGTCCAATGGGCCAGATGGGCTGGCTCGATTTTGCGATGCTGTCCGAGGACATGGGTGCAGCCCAGAGCGTCCTCTTGGTACTTGAGAAATTTGAGGGCGCGATCGTGTCGGCGCCGACGGAGATCCCAGAGTGACCCGCAAAGGAGGAACCATGGAAAAGCGCACCAGAAGCGCGAAGGACCGGAACATGACGATCCAGATCGGCCTTCGCCGCGACACCTACGACAAGCTCGACCGGCTCCGCCGGGCCAAGTCGGCCGAGATCGGGATCAAGAACATATCATGGAACGACTACGTGCAGACCGTGCTGGCAGACCTCGCGCGCCGCGAGGAGGAGAAGGCCCGTGTCACTTGAGGACTACCTGACGGTCCGGACCGCCAGCGGCGCCGAGTGCATCGCGTGCGACAAGCCTACCCGGAAGGGCGAGACCGTGCTGGCGTTCGGCTACACGCTCAAGATGGGGTTCCTGCAGAACCGGTTCGACTGGGAACTGCACGTCAACTGCGCCGACGACCTCCGGATCCTGGTGGAGCGGCGGATCGAGCAGGCGCGCGTGGGGGAGAAGAAATGAAAAAGCAGCCACCGCCAAAAACGTACGGCGAACTCATGGAGCGGCACGGCCTGAAGCCGCGCTGCTACGGCGGGATCGGCGACGGGTGGGTGCAGATCGTGGACGATCTGATCAAGCGGCTCATCAAGGCCGGGTGGGACCGACAGCTCGGCCAGGTCAAGGAAAAGCACGGGGGTCTACGGGTGTACCTTGATGGCGAGGCGTCGGTCGAATTCGGGGTGTTGGTGGCCAAGGCCGAGGCGCGGGCGTGGAAGACCTGCGAGATCTGCGGTAATCCCGGAAAACTGCGCGGAACCGACTGGGTCTCGACCAAATGCGTCAACTGCTGGAAGAGATTTCGCCACAGCATATCAAAACGCACTTTTGGTGAAAAATGAGCGTACGCAAGATCCCGACGGCCGTCATGATCAGCAAGCCCGACGGGTCGGCGTTCGTCACGAACGTCGACCTGTTCTTCGTCGGCGGTGCGACGCCGGCCGACGATACGTTCGAGGCCGTGATCAAGGATCCCGCGAGCGCGATCAACGGATGGAAGATCACGATGTACCGCAAGGAGTTCAGGCGCGTCATGGAATCCGGCGAGGTGGTCGCGTGACGCCGCCAGACGACATCGCGGCCGAAGTCTTGGCCGAGTGCCGCCGGATCGACCGGAAGTTCCGGATCATCGGCGTTGTGGCGATGGCGGCGTATCTAGGAATCGTGCTGGCCGACCGCTGGTGGCTCCACTTGTCGGCCGAGACCGCGTTCAGCCTGCCCGTCGTGGTGGCGTACGTGGGCGGCATCGGATGGGCGACGATGTTCTTGGCCCCGAACATGAAGCGCGCCGACATAAGCATCCGCATGGGCGCCCGGACCGTCAGCTACATCTCGGAGCTGCACGACGAGGTGAAGCCGATCGCCAACGATGTCCGTAAGGCCATCGGTGACGTGACGGGCCTGATCGACCGTTTCAAGGTTGAGGACTACGACAAGGTCCGGGCCAAGTGGGACGAGCTGCTGTCCGATGGCAGCATCGACGACATCGTAAAGGTTATCAAGCTGCTGCCAGAGAAGGTCGACAGCCTGGTGCGGGTCCTCGAACAGCGCGGCGGCGGCGTCCCGGCCGCCGAGGCCGCGGCTGAACTACGGCGGCGGATGAGCGCAGCGGATCCAGCGGACGGAGGTTTGTAGCGTGCCGGACCATCCGATCCATGAGAACGCCCAGCACGGCCTGCGGGTCTACCGGATGCCGGACCTCAACGGGATCCCGTGGGTCTCGATTGAGCATTATGCGGACCGCGCGACCCGCATCGACATGAGCCTGCACGACGTGATGGCGATCGCGCGCCAATTCGATCTCGAGAAGCTCTACTCGCTGTTTTTCGTGAGCCAGAATAAGCCGGCTGCCAAGTGATCAAAACACGACCCTACCTCTTCAGGGATGAACCGTATGGTTTTCCTGACCAGCTGGCACGACGTAAAATCAAAGCGTCGGACCAAGTGGATGAACTGCACCAGGTGCGTGGTGGTGCGGGTCCCGATCCCGGTGGAATCGAAGCCGATCCCGCCGTACCCGCTGTGCGGGCAGTGCTCCCGGATGTACGACTTGGAAACTAAACGTGGGTAACCTGCCGATCTCGGTGATCGTGCCGCACAAGCTGACGCCGACGCGGAACGACTTCTTCCGGAACTTCTGCCTCCCGTCGATCCAGGCCAACGATCCTGCCGAGATCGTCGTGATGGACAACCAGCCCGGCGGCGGCCTCCCGTCGGCCGCGCGGATGCGTAATCAGGGCGTCGCCAGATCGAATCAGCCGTACCTGTTCTGCGCCGACGACGACACCGTGTACTCGAAGGACTGCCTGCGGACGCTGCTGGCGGCGCTCGAAAAGGACCAGGCCGCCGGGTACGCGTACTGTGCGTACGTCGGGATTCGGCTCCACCCGCCGTACCCGATGGGCGAACGGGTGTTCGTCCACGAGGCGCTGCCGTTCGACGCCCGCGAGCTCAAGATCCGGAACTACATCTCGACCATGAGCCTAATCAGGCGGGCGGTCTTTCCGGGATTCGACGAGACGCTGCGCCGATATAACGACTGGTCGATGTGGCTCACGCTGTTGAGTCGCGGCGTCAAGGGGCATCCAGTGCAGCGGGTCCTGTTCCACGCGTACTACATCGACGATGGCGTGACGGGCCTCCCCGACGAGGGTGCGCTCGAAACGGTGCGGAAGCGTCACGGGATCATCAAGGCCAAGTCTTGGGAGTAGAGCATGGTCAAGTACACGATCTCCATCGCGGTCCACAACAGGCTCGCGTTCACGCGGGCCTGCCTTGAGTCCGTGTTGGCCAACAGCGTGATGGGCGAAGTTCAGATCATCGTCACGGACAACGCGTCGACGGACGGAACGAATGCGTACCTCCGAAGCGTCTTGGGGAGTCCGCCGCACCGCGTCCTTCGCGCTATCGAGAACATCGGCTTCGGGGCGGCGCACAATGAAGCGCTTACGATGGCGGCCGGGGAATACTTTGTCGTCCTGAACAACGACGTGACGGTCTGTCCTGAATGGCTCGAATCCATGAAGTGGAAAATAAATGGAGGAGCTTCGCTCTGTGGCGTCAAGGGGGCCTGTTCCGAGATCACGCCCGAGATCAGAGGCGTCCCCGGCAAGCTCGAATACGTCGAAGGCTCGTGCATGATGATCAGGACAGAATTCGCCAGACGCTTCGGCCTTTTCGATCCGATCTACCGTCTGGCCTACATGGAGGATGTCGACCTGTCTCTGCGCCTACGCGAAGATGGCTGGCACATCGAGGTAGCAGACATTCCGGTGATACACCATCACGGCGCCACGGCCTCTGCCGTTCGCGCCGAGGGCGTAGATCTGGACGGATACTTGATGCGGAATCGCGCCATCTTCGCGCAGCGATGGAAGAGCTACCTGGAGACGCGGTCGTTCGCTCCCGCCGTCGCAAAAGGGCCGAGCCGGATCGTGGTGAAGCGCAACGGCGCCCTGGGCGACGTGATCCTGACGACGCCGGTGATCAAGCGTCTTGCCGACGAGCACTACCACAGTCTCCAGATAGTGGTCGAGACCGCGTATCCGGATGTGTTCACTGGAAATCCGGATGTCCAGTTCACCGCAGTCGAGATCGAGACCAGCGCGAGCGACCTCGTGATCGACCTGAACGGGGCCAGCGAGCTGGCCCCGCTCCAGCACATCGTGGATGCGTACGCCGCCGCGGCCGGGCTCCGCCTCCCCATCGACAAGACGCCTCACCTCTTCTTCTCCGACGGCGGATCCGAGATCGTTCGCGGCAAGAACATGCTCGGGATGGGACGGGACGATCGTGAGCCGAGGCTCGTCCTTCATCCTGCGACCGGCGCATGGCCAGGCAAGACGTGGGGGATGGACAAGTTTCGAGACTTGTCGGCGCGGCTCATGACCAGCGGCTGGAAGGTCGTCTTGGTCGGAGAGAATCCGGGCCCGCAGGTCCCGTGCAGCATCGACATGCGCGGGCGAACGTCGGTACGGGACCTGTTCGCGGTGATATACCTCTCGGACATGTTCGTGGGGTCGGATTCGGGGCCGCTCCACGTGGCGGCGGCGTTCAGGAAGCCCATCGTCGGGATCTTCGGCTGCACGGAGCCAAAGTACATCCTTCCGCATCGTGACGCCGTGGGCGTCGTGGCTCGAAACGTCGGATGCCTGGGATGTCGCCACTGGCAGATGCCGCCTATTTTTACCGGCAACTGTGTTCGGGATCGGGTGATGTGCATGGAGGATCTCACGGTGGACCAGGTCCAGGACGCCGTGAACGCCCTTGTTCAGCTTGACAGCCAGAATCGTTCCTCTAATATATCGGGATGAACGACTTCTGGACCGGCGTTGCCTTTATAGCGATCCTGTTCGGCCTCATCGTCTGGGTGCTGTGCCGGGATGATTGGCCTACGGAGGGCAGATGACGCTGCGCGACATGGCGAGATCGACCGTCGAGACCGTGATGCTTCAGCACCACCTCCACCTGTCGAAGAACCCGAAATCGTTCCACACGCTGGTTAATTCCGTAAGCGACGCCGTGCTGGAGCTGCTGGCGTCGGAGCGGCTCACCTGCGCGGGCGTCATGTGCGGCGCCTGCGCGCGCGGCGACGATCCCAAGCGCGACGGCCCCATCTGGTATCATGGCCAGGGGCGGGACGGCCTCACGGCATCGCGGAGCCTGCTCGCCTGCAAGGCCTCGGCGATCCGGAACCTCGCCCAGGGCTGATCCGATTTACGCTTGCGTGGACGCTTTTTTCGGTTACTATTTGGGGATGCAGATGCCTCCTCCGCTTGGATTCATCGACGGGTACTCGAACGACGACCGCCGCGTCGAGATCAAGCGCATCGATAACGGATGGATCGTCACGGTCTTCAATCCGCAGGGTCGTTACGTCGATCCTAGCGAGAAAATGTTCAAGGCGATGGCCTCGGTCATGCCGATCATCAACAAGGCTGGCGGGAAGGGGTTCCACGATGGGCTGGACGAAGGTGCGGAGCCGTGGAAAGAGAACGACGAGAGTCGCCACGAGAAGGGGAAGCATCAGGCTGAACTCGCCCAGAAGGCGATCGAGAACGCCTTCGCGACCGCGGAGCCGCTACGCAAGCAGGTCGAAACGTTCGTGTTCATCGACCACGCGAAGATGATGGAGTTCGTCAGCAAGACCATGGCCTAGGTCTGCCCACGCGCCGTATGCGCCATCACGGTCAGCTTGACCTTCCGTTCTATACATGGAGGAAGGTCATGCGTACCTACTGGTTTGTTGTGCTGGCGGTGTTCGCCGGCGCGACCGTCGTGTTCGCCGGAGATCCAGCCACGTCGGCCTCGATCGCGGCGTCACTGCCAAAGGCGCTTCTGAGCGGGGCGATTGCTGGAGCCATCGCGGCCACGCTCGGTCTGCTCAAGGCCAAGAACGATGACGGAACGCACGAGGACTTCGACTTCGCGTCATTCGGCATAACGATCGTGATCGGAGCGATTGTCGGCGTGATCGCGAAGTGGCAGAATAAGGATCTGAGCGACGTGGCCACCTACCTCGACACAGCTCCGGTGGCCCTCGCGGCCGACGTGATCTTCAAGGCGTTCCACCGCAACGTGCCCGCAGTCATCGGGAAGGTCGGCGGGATCATCAAGAGCGGGATTGGATCGGCCGGTGGCGGTGGCACAAACCCTACGAAGCCGTCGTAGCGGGCATCCAAGACCTGGCGACGGGCAAGGCGACGACAGACGACATCATCGCGATGACCGAGGCCTTCAGGGGCGTGACGGCGGCGTTCCTATGCAGGACGCCGCTCGACGTGGAGCTGCGGGGACACCTCGACTTCGTGTTCAATCAGGTACTCCAGATCGTGCGTCGGGGTGTGGTCACGAAGGAGTCGACGGAGTACATCGGCAAGATGCTGTTCAGGCTCTGGGGCGTCTACCAGGCCTACGCGGCCCAGAAGGTCGTGGTCGACTCGTCAGGGCTCATGGCGGCCGTCGTTGGAATCGGCAAGCAGATCGCCGCACAGGCGGGGGTATAGCGTGAAGTGGATCGTGCTCCTGATTCCGTGGTGCTTGGCTGGCTGCGGGATTTTAGATTTCGGCGGCAATGACCAAAAAAAATGGGAATTCCGTCCGAGCTGGTCCCGCGGGCTTCCCGACATCGGCCCAGAAGACCCGAAGCATCCCGGCTACGACGCCAACGGCAACCTGATCCCGTCCAAAGAAGTCGCCATGACCTACAAGATCCCCGACATCTCCTCCGGCGTCGCGTACGTGTTCGACGGCGGCCAGGGCAAGACGACGCCGCTCCTGATGGCCAAGGTCTTCGAGATCAAGATTCCGGTCCTGCGGTGGTTCACCTGCGATGTCGGCGCGGGGGCGAACTACCCGTGTATTTTCTTCGGAAAACGCCTGACTTCCATCTACGAAATTTCAATTGGCGCCACGCTCGGCTACGACCTCGACCACAGGCGCAATGGCGACGCCGAGGGTTGGCGGGGCGGGATCGCCTGCCTCTTGATTAAATTCTGAGGAGATCGTCATGCCTGAAGAGCAAGGCTACCAGGGGTGGAAAAACCACGCGACCTGGGCCATGAACCTCTGGATCAACAACGAAGAGGGGACGTACAACGAGGCCCGCGAGATGGCCGAGGCGGCGAAGAAGCAGGCCGAGGCGGATGACCGCGAGCCAGCCGTCGTTCTGGCCGACGCCTTGTCGGAAGTGTGGGAAGAGCGGATGCCGGATCTCGGGGCCAGCGTCTGGTCTGATCTCTTAACCTCAGCCTTTCGGGATATCGACTGGGACGAGATCGCGGACGGGTTTCTGGAGGACTAACAATGGCCGTCATGCCGAAGAACTTCTTGGACGCCCTCGTCGACTTCTTCGTTGACGACCCGCAGAACGTCATCGCGACGCTCGAGATGGCCGCAGACGACCGCGCCAGAAATGAGGAAGAGTTCGGTGCCGAGTGGGTAAAGATCCAGCGACACCTCGCGCAGGCGCGCCGGAGCGCAAAGGGTCTGTACTAGGGCTCATCGTCTGACCACACGATAAGGACACCCCATGCGAACCATTCTATTCAACGGCGCCAAGTTCGAACGGACCCAGAACGGATCCGTCAAGATCACGCTGGACGACGAGTCGCGGAAGACCTCGATCGAGACGGAGTTCGACAAGCAATCGTGGGGCGCCATCGTGAGCGCCATGACGCTCAACGGGGCCAGCAAGTACATCGACGAGGTCGTGAAGGCGCTTCACGGATGATGACCGGCCGGATCGGCATTGCGAAGCGCATCCACGTGATCGTCCAGTGGGACGAGTGGGTTGACTGGGGCGTTGCGCCGTGCGGGTTCGCCGGCGCGGTACAGTTCGCGGATCCACCGCCGTGGTGCCGTACCTGCCAGTGCTGGGTGATCGCGCAGGCGGTCAAAAATAGGGGGAAGCCATGCTCTTCCGGCAAGTCGGGAACTGCGTCGCGTGCGGGAACCCCATCTACGTGAAGGAGTCGGTCGCCGATGCAGTCCCTCAGCCCATCAGGACCTGCCTCTGCGTGATGTCCGCGCCGATGCCCGCTCCGCTGCCGTACGTGCCTTATCCGTGGATACCGTCGATCCCGCCTCCGTTGCCGCAGCCGTACACGGTTCCGAATCCGTACATCGCGACTCCGTTCGTCTGCGGCGGAGCCGGAACGTATGGCTCTGACGAAGGGGTATATTCGTTCAATGGGAAAAGCTACCAATGAAGCCGGTTGCCATATATTGCGACACTGTGAATGACAATTTTGGTGACAAAGCCATCGCGATAGCGGCAGAGACGGAGTTGAGGTCGCACGGAATACAAAACGAGGTAGCCGACTGTCCCAAAGGCATCGATCCATCAAAATACGCAACCGTCCTCGTAGCTGGCGGGCATCTCCTTCGGAAGAAGGGTGATCAGTTCTGCGACAGATTCAGGGTACCTGGAAGGCACATCCTCTCTGCTATCGGCGTCTCGGACGACGCTGATGACCTAGGATACCTTGGCGAATACAGGTACGTCAGCGTTAGGACGATGCACGAAGTCGACATCCTTTCATCTGCCGGAGTTCGGGCCAAGGCCGTTCCGTGCGGATCGATCAAGGTCGATCCAGCGCGGTTGGATCCCATGGAGAGGTTTGGAAGACTATCGATGCTGGTTCACGTCTACACCGGAGCCGCAATATGCCATCCTGACATTTTCGAACGCATCGCATCCGCGTTTCCGCACGCATTCAAAGTTCTCATCTCAGTTAGCAGATACGCGAAGGATTACGAGTGTATGAGAGATGCGAGCAAGAAGATGGGATGGCCGATCCTGGATGGCCTCTCCGCGAGAGAGATAATCGCTGCCATAGCGTCCCCCCTGACAACCAGTGTGCTCACGATGTCCCTGCACATGACGATGTTCGCGTGCAGGTTCGAGAAGCCTTTTCTGTCGATGCCGATGCACGCCAAAACGGTCGGATTCCTCGCTGACCGCGGGCTGTCTGGTCAGACTTGGGATGCAGGCATGGGGAGAGTCGAGTACGGAAGAAGGATTGGTCCCAACCAGAACTTGGCGCAGGCGATGAGGCGGGCGAGAACCGCAGACGTAGCGGCGCTGGACCAGCACATCGCCAGTGTCCTTTTTGCGTGCGAGGACGCCGTTGCGGAGTCGTGAATATGCCTATGACGATCTCTGGCATAGGGAGATCTGCTGTATCGCTCGTCACATGCACAAGAGATAGGTTGAAACTGTTCTCCATGTGCGAACGATGGATGGGCAGGCAGTCGTTCAACGGATCCGCACAGTGGATCGTGGTGGATGACGGGGACGGTCAGGCGCATATGTCGATGGGACAGGAGTATGTTCGCCGCGCACCATCTGTAAAGAGAATGACGCTCGCCGACAACCTGCTCGCCGCAATACCGCGCATTAGATCCGAGAAGATCCTGTTCATAGAAGACGACGACTGGTACAGCCCTGAGTATGTGAGGCTAATGGTCTCCGCCCTGGATAACGCTGACATTGTTGGCCAGAAGTTCGCTTGCTATTACCATGTGGCGGGGAGGGCGTGGCGCAGGGAGTCCAACTTTGTGAACGCTTCCTTGTCTGGAACCGGAATAAGGGGCGCGGCGATCAGGCGGCTCTCGGGCGCATGCATGGCATGCGTTGAAAACGAGGATCCGTTCGTAGATCTGTACCTCTGGGGTATGAAGGCGGACGCCCAAGTCGACCGCACCCAGCTCAGAAAGATCCTTTTTGGTGGCCCGCCGATCTCTGTCGGCATAAAAGGGATGCCGGGGCGTCCTGGCGTCACGTTTGGGCACGATCTTAAGAGATATTCAAACAAGGACAACGGGGAAATGCTTAGGGCGTGGATCGGCCCCGATTCGTCCGAGTATCTGTGGAGTGCCGCTGGGAGCTCACGATGAGAACTGGCGTCGTCATGTGCGTGTTCAACCGCGTGGAGGTGGTCGGTGCGTCGGTGGATAGCATTCTTGCCGACGTCCCGCCAGAGACGCCGGTGGCGATCATCGATGACGTATCAACGGATGGGGCCAGGAGCCTTGTGTCTAAGTATGAGGGCAGGTGCCGCGTCATTCTGAACGAGCGCAACATCGGACTATGCGCTTCCGCGAACAAAGGGTTCGACTTTGTTAAAATGTCGGGGTGCAGGGATGCCATTAGGATAAATTCTGACATCTGCGTAAAGCCCGGTTGGTTTAAGGCCATCACATCGGTCGCCCAAAACCAAGGCGTCGGCGTGGTCGGGGCATGTATTCCAAACATTTATGGGACGGAAGTATGGGGAGCACACGCTATCGATGCCGCTCGGGGCTCACCTGCGTTCTCAGAGTCCAGATGGGTGATAGGCCACTGCATGCTCCTCACGCACAGGCTTCTAGATAGGGGCTTTCGGTGGGAGGAGAGGATATATCCCGTCGGGCCGTGCGACCTAGACGTGTGTGCCGCCTCCATTACGATGGGGTTAAAAAACGTAATCGCGCAGGGGGCGCACTGCGAACTCATGCCGTGCAGACCCAGCCTGTCGTACTCTGAGCACGACGGGTGTAATGGTGGGATAATAAAAGAGAAGTGGCCGAAACTTTTCGACGACTTTCTAAGGTACAGTCCCGTGTCCGTGAGCGTCATCATCCCGACGATCCCCAGGCCATCGGTGAAGCTCGCCATAATGAGCACCCTTAAGTTCGGCGCGCATAGGGCCGACGAGATCGTCGTGTGCTCAGACGGCCCGAGCGACTTCGTGAGGAGCTTGTGTTCCATGTTCTCAGGTATAATGCCAGTGAGATATATGTTCACTGAGAAGAGGACGCACGATGGCGGGAACTCGCAGCGCGATCTCGCGATGGAGCGGTCGTCGGGGACGCACTTGGCATTCATAGACGATGATGACGCGTATATCCCAGATACGCTGATACCGATGCGAAGGGCCATCGGAAAGAGCATCGGCAAGGTGAGCATGTTTAGGGCGAGGCATCCGAGGCGTGGGGTGGTATGGAAGAGCAGGCAGATATCTTCTGACAATGTGAGCGCACAGTGCATCGTCGTCCCCAACAGGAGAGGGCTGCTCGGAAGGTGGGCCAACGGGTCTGGGGGTGCGTTCGGATTCCTGTCCGACACGCTCCGCAAGCGCGGGGAGAGGCCGTCTGACGTAGTGTGGCATGATCAAATCATCGTGAACAAGAGCTACTGGGGAAGGTCGTGATAGACAACGAACGAAAATCTTACATTGGCGCATGCGCTATATTTAAGCATGAGACCCCGTTTTTGAGGGAGTGGATAGAATTTCACCGGATTGTGGGCGTGGAAAGGTTCTGGATGTTCAACAACGATGACGACACGTCCGAGTCAGACCGCGTGCTCGCGCCATATATGGGATACGGGTTCCTCAAGAACATACACTGGCCAGGCAGGGCCAAGCAGTTTTCCGCGTATGCGAAGGCGTTCGAATTGTCAGCCATATGGGTCGAATGGCTCGCCGTGCTGGATATGGACGAATTTCTGTTTCCCGTCGGTACGGACTCGCTTCAGATGAGGCTCCGCGAGTATGACAATCCAAAGATCGGCGCACTCGCGGTAAACTGGCAAGTGTTTGGCTCCTCTGGCATACAGCAAAGGCAGCCGCTGGTCATAGACGCCTTCAAGAGGAGGGCAGATGAGAGATGGGCGATAAACGGGCACGTGAAGTCAGTTGTGCGTCCGTCTAGGGTGTTGGGGGGCATGAGGGATCCGCACCTATTCTCATGCAAACCGGGGTTCATCACAGTTAACGAGAACGGCAAGACCGTGATCTCTCCCAAGGACAACGAGGTATCGGTTAGGAAGATAAGGATAAACCATTACTTCACCAGGTCACGCGAGGACTTCGGCGTGAAGATCAAGCGTGGCCGCGCCGACACCGGCACGATGCGTAACCAGTCCATATTCTCGTCGCATGACCGCAATGAGGTATATGACGATTCCGCATGTAGGTTTCTTCCGTTGCTCAAGGAGCGCCTATCGCACGAGGTCGTTGCGTGACGGGTATAGACGCGCTGAGGGAAATATTTGCGTTCCCAGGTCATCCCGCAGATGTTCAAGCCATTGATCATGGATGGTTATCAGCTAGCACTTCAGCCGTCTTGTCTAGCAAGCTAAACAATAGCACCGCTGTCGTGGTCGAGCTTGGTTCGTGGCTTGGGAAATCAACGAGGTTTATCGCTGATCACGCGCCAGCTGCAGTCATTATTGCCATTGACCACTGGATGGGATCGGCGGAGCATCAGAGTCAGGAGGACACAAAATACCTGCTGCCGATCCTGTACGACACATTCATAAAAAGCTGTTGGGATTATCGTGGCCGAATTGTGCCGCTTCGAATGGACACAATCAGCGGCATGGAGACGGTTGCGTCTCACGGCGTTTCGACGGATCTCGTCTACATCGATGCGTCGCACGACTACGATAGCGTCAGGCTGGATCTGGAGGTTGCATTGAGGCTGTTCCCAAAGGCGCAGATCATTGGAGACGATTGGCTGTGGCCTGGCGTTCGGCGCGCCGTTACAGATGTTTCTGTGGCGTCAGGATTCACGGTTGGATCGAACGGAAACTGCTGGTGGAAGGCGTAGAGAGTCGAAACGGATATGAACGCCATCGTGACGGTGACGATCGGGGATGTCTACGCGAAGCTCGCAACGGTGACGCATCCGCTCATGATGGCGTACGCGAAGCGCGTTGGTGCAGAGTTTGAGGTCATTTCTAAACGGGTTTACCCGAAAGCAAACTGTGTTTGGGAGAAATTCCAGATCTCAGGCCTTCTCAAAAAGTATGAGAGGATTGCGTTCTTCGACACCGACATCGTCGTGGGAAGAGCGACGGTAAACCTTTTCGATCTTGTGCCGCAAGATAAATTTGGAGCGGTAGATGAACTTGGAATGAACCTTAAAACGGAAGTCTATATGGCGTGGATGATGGACGCTAATAAACTCTACCGCACTTCGGTTCCGTGGCCTGGATGGTACCTTAACTGCGGTGTCATGGTGTTCGGACAAAGTCACGCCAATGTCTTCGATCCGCCACAAAACATGAATAACGAGCACCTCGGTGAGCAGAACCTGATCAATCTCAGGCTCTCTCGCGCCCCAGACGATGTCTTCCTGCTCCATCAGAAATTCAACTGGGTCAGATGGTGGACGGAGGAGAAGAGAAACGCGTGCGTGCTTCACTACATCCATTATAAACCGAGGCCATTTGATGATATCGTGGCTATGGCAAAGGCGATGGGGTGAACTGAGGAGGTCGCGACGGAGCGGTCGGCCCGCGGGTCCGAACCGCGGGTAGGGGATCAGCCGGATCCCGTCGGGGGCGGCGGGGGAGTCCAAAGGTCCACGCTTAGAACTGCCCCTTATGGCGTGGGAAGTCGTCGG
>Ga0334722_10001144_pt1 | contig 34409 bp, 33 predicted proteins | sample C3_bottom_MG_FD_207210 | JGI IMG/M metagenome (GOLD analysis project Ga0334722, IMG submission 207210) | Sediment microbial communities from Yellowstone Lake, YNP, Wyoming, USA - C3_bottom | ecosystem: Environmental > Aquatic > Freshwater > Lake > Sediment | place: USA: Wyoming | collected... | reverse complement strand
TCGACCGCGTTGCGCACGACCCGGACCGCGTCGTTGTAGCGGGCGGCGAGCGCGGCCAGGACCGGGGTCGAGACGGTCACGAGGTCGGCCCGCCGGAGCATCGCCTCGACGAGGTCACGCTCGGGGCCGAGGCGTCGCGTCAAACCGTTCCGGGGATCGGGATCGAGCAGGTCGTCGTCGGTCTCGTAGACCAGCGCCCGGCCACGGAGGAACTCGGGCCGCTCGAGGATCGTCTGGAAGAGCGGCCGGAGTAGCCACTCGGGTTCCGCCGCCTCGTGTCCCGTGCGCCGGGAGTGCCGGTCGAGTTGCCGCCGGCTGGGGCCGACCGTGTCGCAGGCCGAGCACGCCCAGACCGTCTGGTACCAGCGCCGGAAGACGAGGACGTCGGCCCAGTCGAGCTCGGAGCGGTCGATCGCCGCCAGGCCGGCCTCGACCGCCCGGGCCGGATCGGCGTCGAACGCCTCGGGGACCGAGACACGATAGCGGCTCCACGGACGAACCTCGACGCCGTGGAGCGCGAGCGTCCCGGCGTGCATCCCGAAGCGGTAGACGTCGCACACGCCCTGGTCGATCGAGCCGAAGACGAGGACGTGAAGGGCGTCGGGGGCGCCGGCCGGGCCAGGATCGTGGACTGACGTCGTCACGGACAGATGATCGCCCCGCCCCGGGCCGGAGGGGAGCGCTCGGTCGGGTGGGCCGGACGGGGAGGCTCGAACGTCCTGCCCCGACCCGTCCGCCCGGGGCCGAAGGTCCCGCGTCAGCGACCGCTGTTCGAGACGAACGAATTCACCTGCGCGCTGACCTGCGACGACTGCGACTGGAGCTGGGCCAGGGCCGCCTCGAGAGCCGCGAACTTCGCCTCGAGGGCTCGCTGCTTGAGATCGATCCGCGCCTGCTGCTGGGCCTGGGCGGCCGCGTTCGACCGGAGCTCGGCGTCGATCCCCGACGTGCCGGCACCGATCGGTCCGTCGGCCCCGGTGAGCGCCTTGATCCGATCCTGGAGGGGGCCGAGGATCCCGGCGCTCGAGCTGAGCAGGTAGGCGACCCGGGTGGGGTCACTCGCCAGCGCCGAGGTGAGCTTCGCCGCGTTGATGCTGAGTCGGGTCGTCGTCCCGACCTTCGAGCCGACCGCACCGGAGTTCACGCCGAGGTCGCCCAGCGAGACGAGTGAACCGGTGAGCCCCGCGCCGGGGGCCATGATCAGCGAGCGCAGGCTGAGCGCCAGGCCGGTGATCGTTGCGTCGCCCTCGAGCGGCCCGGCGGGAGCGCCCTGGGCGTGCGTCGTGAGCTTGTCGAGCGTGTCAGCCAGGGCGTTGTAGCTTCCCACGAGGTCGTTGAGCGACCTCTCGATCGCCGCGCCGTCCACGCCGATCGTGAGCGTCGCGGTCGTCGCCGACTGGTCGAGGAGGGTGAGGGTGACGCCGTCGATCGCGTTCGTGACCGTGTTCGTGTCGCTCGTCACGACCCGCCCGTCGACCGTGACCTGCGCGCCCTGGCCGATCACCTGCGCGTTCGTCGTCCCCGGGGCGAGGTTGAGCGCCGCGCCGAGCGTCCCGGCGGTGTCGACGATCGAGATCGCGCTCGCGCCGGCCGTCTTGCGGGTGATCACGATCCGGTCGTTCGTCCGGTCGATGCTCGCCACGACCCCCGCCTGCGAGTTGTTGATCCGGGTGAGCACGGTGTTCAGCGAGTCGACGGTCGTGTCGTAGGCGATCGCCACCCCGTTGATCGTGAGGACGCCGGACGTCGTCGAGGCGAGGCCCGTCAGGCCGGCCGAGTCGAGCGGGACCGCGGCCTGTGCGACACCCAGCAGGGTGCTGCCGGTGATCGTCGTCGCGCCGAGCCCGAAGTTCGCCACGTGCTGGCCGGCCACCCCGAACAGGCTGAGGGCGTTGCTCGTGTCGCCGGCCACGCCGAAGACGATGTCGTGATCCGCGGCCGCCCCGGTGATCGTGAAGCGAAGCTGGTTGCCCACGATCGAGGCGCTCACCGCCGCTCCGGCGTCGGTCGCCTGGACCCGGGCCTGGATCGCGGCCGCAATTCCGTCCATGACCGATTTCAGCGACGTGGTCGCGGGGTCGCCCACCGTGACGCTCACGATCTGCCCGTCGACGGCGAGCCCCACCTGGCCGGCCGTGACCGTGCCCGGGAGCGGCAGGGAGGCCATCGTCCCGACCGCGGTCGCGTCGGTGACCGCCGTCCCGACGGCACTGGTCGAGGTCGCCTTCGTGGCCGTCGCGAGGCGGTCGACGCTCACCCGGTACTGGCCCGGGATCGCGGTGCTCCCGGCCGCGGCCGTGAAGCGCGTGGGGTCCGCGGAGGTCGCCGTTCGCGCGCTCCCGGCACTCGTCAGGGTGAACGCCTGCACCTTGGCGAGCAGGTCGCCGAGCGCCGTGCCGAGCGTTCCATAGGCGGCCTTGCGGGTGGTCAGCGTGGACGCCTGCACCTGGAGCCGGAGGAGCGGCTGGCGCTCGATGTCCATGAGCGCCGAGATGATGCTCTTCGTGTCGAGACCGGAGGCGACTCCCCCGAACTGGATCGCTGGCATCGGGTCAGGTTCTCCTGCTCGGCGCGGGCATGGGCGCGGGCGCGCCGGTCGCGTTCACCAGGAAGGGTATCGGCGGTCAGGCGTCCGGACTTGAATCGGCCGGGCCGCCGGCGGGATCCCGGTCCGCGCCGCGAGACGCGTCCGTCCGCCTGCTGGCGGCCGGCCTCCGGAGCCGGGACCGGGGCCGGCAGTCGTCCCGGGCCAGCTCGAGGTGGATGAGGAGCGCGGCGAGGAGATCCGGATCGGCGTCCAGGTGCGGCTGCAGCCGCGCTCGCAGCCGGCTGCTTCTCGGCAGCGCCACGCCGGCCTCGACCGGGTCGGGGACGGTCACCGGTGGGCGCCGGCGAGCGGCGGGGAGGCGACGACGCCCCCGCGCAGCACCGCCCCGGCAGGCGGGGCCTCGTGCCCTGGCGAAGGAGCGGAAGCTGGTGTCCGGGACACCTCCTGCCAGGCGTCCAGGAGGCCGCGCAGGACCTCGAGCGCTTCCTCGGTTGGACGCGGCGTCTTGCCGATATTGCCCTCGACCAGGCGACCGAGGACGAAGGTGTAGAGCTCGTCGAGCTGCCGGGCGATCGGACCCGCGGCGAGATCGAGCGTCTCCTGGAGCGCGGCCACGATCGCCTGGCAACGGATCGAGGCAACATGGGCGGCCTCGAGGTCGCCGCGCCCCAGGGCGCTGAGGTGCTGGGTCCCGAACCGGATCGCCCCCTGGTAGAGGAGCACGACCCGGGCGGCCGGGCTGCTGCTCGTGATCTGGGTCGAACGGTAGGCGGTGGATGGGTCGTACATCAGGGGTACCGCTCCGGGTGGGGATCAGGTGTCCGAGCCGGGAGCGTCGCCCTCGGCTCGGACACGTTGGCGAGGGAGCTCGTCCCCTCGATTACCGAAGGAGCTGGAGAACCGACTGCGGAGCCTGGTTGGCCTGGGCGAGGATCGCCGTGCCAGCCTGCTGCAGGATCTGGGTCTTGGTGAAGCTGACCATCTCGGCCGCAACGTCGAGGTCGCGGATCCGGGACTCGGAGGCCGACAGGTTCTCGGCCGACACGCCGAGGCTGGCGACGGTGTGCTCGAGGCGGTTCTGGACGGCGCCGAAGTTGCCGCGTGTCGTGCTGATGAAGGCGAGCGCCGTGTCGACCGAGGTGATCAGCGCCTGGGCCGCCGTGACGATGCCCGTGCCGGTGCTCGTCGCCGTCGAGAAGGCGGCGATGTCGGTCGCCAGCGTGCCGTAACCGGCCGCGGACGTCCGCGCGTCGGCGAACGAGACGGCGAGGACGTCGCTCGCGTTGGCGCCGATCTGGAAGTTGGCCGACGCTCCGGCGCCGGTGATGACCGTCTTGGCGTCGAGGTCGGTGGCCAGGTCGGCGGCCGTCTTCGCCGCGGCGCCGACGACCGTGATCTTGACCCCGAGGGTACTGAAGTTGATCTCTTCCTTGCCCGTCGCACCGATCGCCGTCAGGGTGACCTGCTGGCTGTTGCCGGAACCGTCGCTGAGGGTGACCTTGCCGCCGGCCTGGCTGGTCAGGGTGTAGGTCGTGCTCGCCTTGGCGCCCGACACGTCGATGGCGCTGATCGCGGCGTTGGCCGTCGTGTTGAGGGCGAGGCCGACGACCGCCGTGCCGCCGGACTGGCTGACCGTCAGCGAGCCGGTGAGCAGGTACTGGCCGTTGAACGTGGTCGAGCCGGCGACCCGGTCGATCTCGGCCTTGAGGGCCGTGATCTCGGTGTTCACCGACGCCGCGTCGGCAGAGCTGAGGGTGCTGTTCGAGGCCTGCACCGCCAGCTCCCGCATGCGCTGGAGCATGGAGTGGACTTCGGTCAGCGCGCCTTCGGCCGTCTGGACCATCGAGATGCCGTCCTGCGCGTTGCGCTGGGCCTGGGTCAGGCCCCGCACCTGCGCTCGCAGCTTCTCGCTGATCGCGAGGCCGGCCGCGTCGTCGGCGGCACGGTTGATGCGCAGACCGCTGGACAGCTTCTCGACCGACTTGGCGAACTGCATCGCGGTCATGCCGAGGTTCCGCTGCGCGTTCAGCGCCTCGATGTTGGTGTTGATCCGAACACCCATTTGAGATCAGGCCTCCTAGCCCTGGATCCCGGAGCGGCGTCCTTGCCGCTGGCGAGACACCTGCCCGCCGGGTGGGGTATCGGTCACGGTCGGAGGGGGCTTGAGCGGGCACGGCTCCCGCCGTCGATGGCCCGCGGTGCCCGCTCAGCGCCGCGGGCGAAGAAGCCCGAAGACCTCGGCGCGACCGGAGGCGGCGCGGCCGACCTCGGCCCCGATCTCGGCCAGGAGCTCACCACGGACGACCGCGATCTCCGCCGGCGCGACGATGCCGAGGACGACCCGGTCGCCCTCGATCCGGACGACCCGGACTTCGATCGCGCCACCGAGCTGCAGGACCTGGCCCGGGCGGCGGGAGAGGACGAGCATCGGGCCGGCCCCTAGCCGACCGCAGCCACGGGCTCGCGGAGCGGGAATGCCGGACCTTCGAGGACGAGCTGACGCCCGGTGCCGTCCGGGGAGAGGACGAGCGGTCCGGCCAGGTTCGCGGTGACGACCGGCGGGTCGCCGTGAACGGCGAGCAGGACGAGGACGGTGGCGTCCGCGCCGGCGAACCCGGACGCCACGAGCGCGGTGGTGTACCCCTCGCGGACCGCCTCGGCCGGCGCGGCGGCAAACCCGAAGTCTGGGTCGTCGAGCGAGACGAGCTCGATCAGCCCGCTCGGCTCGATCGGGCGGACGTCGAATGAGCGAAGGGCCGGCAGGCCGACGAGCCCGTCCGGGAGCTCGAGCCGGGGAGGCAGGGCCGGCGGCCCGGTGCGCTCGAGGGGTTGGCCGGTCACCGGAGCTCGTCCATGAGCGTGCGCTGGAGGATCGTGGCGTTCACCTTGAGCGCCGCCTGGTACGTGAGCTGCTGCTCCGAGAGCTGGCTGATCGCCTGGGTCATGTCGACATCCTCGAGCTCGGAGAGGAGCTTCCTGGCGGCGATCATCCCCTGCTCCAGGTAGGCGGTCGTCTCCTCGAGGCGGTTCTGGCGGGCCCCGACGGTGGCGCGACCGGCGAGGAGCGCGTCCTGGCCCGCGTCGAGGGCGGCGATCGTCGACGGCGTCACCCGCGTCCCTGCCGCCAGCTCGGCCTGGAGCTGGACGAGGGAGGCGAGGGCCGGCCCGAAGACGGCATCGCCGAAGACGTTCACCGGCACGGCCGTCCCGGGCGAGATGCGGGCCATGACGACCCCGGCATCGCCCTGGTAGGCGCCCGTCGGCGAGGCGTAGGGCGGGACGTCGGTCCGGAAGCCGCTGAAGATGTACGAGTCGCCGACCTTGGTCGACGCGAGCTGGACGAGCTGGCCGGCGAGCTGGCCCACCTCCTGGGCCATCTGCTGGCGGTCGACCGCCGAGAGCGTGTCGTTCGCGCCCTGGATCGCCAGCTCCCGCGCTCGCTGGATCGCGTCACCGGCGGTGGCGATCGCCGTCTCGGCCGCGCTGAGCGTCCGGCCCGCGGTCTCGATGTTGCGCATGAACTGCTCGAGCTCGGCGATCCCGTCGCGCAGCTTCACCGCCTCGCGAACCTGGGCGGGGTCGTCCGACGGTCGATTCAGCCGCTTCGTCGTCGCCACCTGCTCCTGGCTCCGGGCGAGACGCATCGTGCTGGTCGTGAGGCCCCGCAGGGCGTTGGCCCGAAGCATGCCATCGGTCACGCGCATCGTCCCACTCCTCCCTAGCGGCCGACGAGCCCGGTCCGGTTGATCAGCGTGTCGAGCATCTCGTCGACCGCGTTGATCACTCGCGCTGCGGCCTGGTAGGCATGCTGGAAGCGGATCATGTCGGTCGCCTCCTCGTCGAGCGAAACACCGCTGATCGACTCCCGGCGGGTCCTGAGATGGTCGACCACGAGCGCCTGGTTCGTCGCCATCTCGCTCGCCTGGCGGGTGTCGCTGCCGATCAGCCCCACGAACCCGGCGTAGAAATCCGAGGCGGTCTGCGTCCCCGCGGCGAACAGCTTCCCGGCCCGCAGGTCGGCAATCGCCCCGGCGATGCTCCCGTCGCCGGGCTGGTTCGGCGCCGCGGCCGCGGCCAGGAGACGGGGGTCGGCGGCGATCGCCGCGTTCACCGCGATCGTGCTCGCCTCCGCCCCCGGCGTGTACGTGAAGAACTGGAGCCCGGGTGCGCCGGTGGCGTCGACGCCGGTCTGGTGGAGCGCGTTCACCGCGTCGGCAACGCCCTTGGCCAGCTGATCGAGGGCGGTCCGGTAACTGGCGAGCGTCGTGTCCCTGACCGAGACGAGGGCGCCCAGCTGGCCTGTTCCGAGCGCGACGCTCCCGCCGCTCGACCAGGTCGGCACCTGGCGCCCGTTGGCGTCGAGGGTCGTGGTGATCGCCCGGGCCTTGTCGTGCTCGACGAGGTCGGTCCCGCCGACGAGGACGGTGACGGTCCCGTCGGCCTTCGGGTCGACCGTGACCGGCAGGATCCGGTTGAGCTGGTCGAGGAGGAGGTCGCGCTGGTCGGCGAGATCATTCGGGCGGTCCCCCGACACGCTCACGCGCTGGATCTGGCTGTTGAGCGAGGCGATCCGCGAGGCCAGGTCGTTGATCTGCGCCACCTGCTGGCCAACCTGGTAATCCGCGCCATCGGTCAGGGTCGTCAGCTGGGACGCGTCGCGGGCGAAGCGCCGGGTGAGCGTGCCCGCCTGCTCGACGAGGGCGGCCCGGGCGGCCGTCGAGGTCGGATCGGCGGCGAGGTCCTGCCAGGCGTTCCAGAAGCGGCCGAGGACGTCCCCGAGGCCCGAACCGCCGGGCTCGGGGAAGACCGACTCGACCTTCGCCAGCTCGTCGCGCCTCGTCTCCCACTGGCCCTGGAGGGCGATCTGCGAGCGGATCTGGAGGTCGAGGAAGGCGTCCCGGACACGCTCGATCGTGGCCACCGTCACCCCGGTCCCGACCTGTCCCGGCAGGCCGGTCCGGTTGAAGGCCGGGTACGAGAACGGCTCGCTGGCGACGAGGCGGACGCGCTGGCGCGAATACCCCTCGGTGTTCGCGTTCGCGGTGTTGTGGGCCGCCGTGTCAAGCGCGAGCTGGCTGGCCACGAGCGCTCGCAGACCGGTGTTCAGGCCGAACCAGGCGGAGCCCATGGTCAGGCCTGCCGGTCGAGATAGCCCGGCCCCGGGGGCGGGGCGTAGGACTGGAGGGGCAGGTCGCCGGTCGGCCGGCCGAGCGAGGCGAGCAGCCGCATCGTGGCCGCGTCGAGGGCCCAGGCCCGCTCGATGAGCCAGGCGTTGCGGCGGGCCGCGAGGTCGATCCGCCCGCGCAGGGCGCGCATCCGTTCGCGGTCGAGGCGCGCCCGGTCGGCGTCGGTCAGGCCGGCGGACAGGTCGCCGATCTGCGCCGTCAGCGTCGCGGCGCGCTCGCTGGCAGCCACGAGCCGCGCCAGGTCGTGGCGCTCGACGGCGATCGTCAGCGAATCGGTTGCGTCGGCCAGCTCGCCGAGGGCGGCGACGAGCGCCGTCGGGCGATCGGGGGCCGGCGCCGGGGCGAAGTCGGCCATCGTGGCTGCGCCGTCCTATGCCGTCGTGTCGAGGATGCCGCGGGCGATCTGCTCGGGATCGATCCGGTAGGTTCCGTTGCCGAGCCGCGCCCGGACGTCGGCCACGACGTCCGGGCGGACGTCCGGCGCAGCGTTCGCGGCGCGCAGCGCTTCGTGGAGCTCCCGGCTCCGCGTCGACAGCTCGACCTTGGCGGCGGGGGCGCCGGCCCGCCCGGCGGCGCCGGGGTCGGTCGTGGACGGCCCGTCCGCCGGGCGGCGCGCCGCCCCGCCCGGAACGCTCGCCGGACCGACGCTGGTGGGGCTGATCGGGGGCTGTTCGTTGATCTTCATCATGCTCCTCTGATCGGGCTCATCGTAGGGGTCGGCGGTCAGGCCCGCCGACTTGATCGTGGGTCAACGGAGCCGTCCGAGCTGGACGGCCTCGCCGAGCGTCTCATCCTGGATCGACAGTGCCCTGGCGTTCAGGCCGAGCGAGCGCTGATTGCCGATCAGCTCGGTCATCGCCGTGGCGAGGTCGACGTTGCTGCGTTCGAGCGCACCCTGGCGGATCGTGCCCGTGGCCACGGTTCCGGGCGCCGAGCCGAGCGGCGCGCCGGCTGCGCCGGGGCGACCCGGGTTGACCAGGAGTGTCCCGCCCAGTCGCTCCAGGCCGCCCGGAGGCCAGCCGACGAGGGCGATCCGCTGCCCGGTCCCGGCCACGGTCCCGTCGGGCCCGACCGAGAACGCGGCGGCGCCACCCGGGACGACGATCGGCCGGCCGTCGCTGGCCAGGACCGGTTCACCAGCCTGGGTGGTGAGGGTGCCCGCAGCATCGATCACGAAGTTGCCGGCCCGCGTGAAGGCGATCCCGGTCGCGCTCCGGACGACGAACAGCCCGTCGCCGTCGACCGCGAGGTCGGTCGGAACACCGGTCGTCTCGAGCGGGCCCGGGGCCGGGTCGAGCGTCGGTCCCGCCGGCATCGCGGCCGTCGCGAGCGGCCCGAGCCGGCCGCCGGCGGAGCGGACGAGCTCGAGCTCGAAGTCGGACTGGGCCGTTCGAGACTCCCTGAAGCCCGGCGTGTTCACGTTGGCGATGTTGTCGGCGAGGACCGCCTGGCGGGTGGTGCCGGTGATCAGCCCCGCGACCGCCGTGTAGAAGCCGCGGATCATGAGCGTGCCCTCCGCCGGCCGAGGCGGCGGGCGACGTCCGGTTCGACCAGGCGGGCGCGCAGCCCGAGCACGGTCTCGGTGTGGATCTGGCAGACGCGGGATTCGGTCACGCCGAGGACCTGGCCGATCTCGCGGAACGTCAATCCGTCCTGGTAGTAGAGGGCGAGGATGAGCCGCTGGCGCTCGCCGAGGCGCGCGACCTCGTCGGCCAGCGCCGCCAGCTCGTCGCGCCGGGTCGCCTCCTCGAGCGGATCGATCGCGTCGGGGTCGGCCGCCGTCTCGGCGAGGCTCGCGTCGTCATCCTCGGCGTGGCTGTCGATCTCGTCGAGCGAGACCGTGACGACCGTCGCCGCCTGGAGTCGCTCGCGGTAGCGCTCCACGGTCAGGCCGAGCCGGTCGGCCACCTCGAGCTCGGTCGGGGTCCGCCCGAGCTCGGCCTGGAGCTCGGCCAGCGCTCGCTGGATCTGGCGGCCCGCCTCGCGCCCGGCACGACCCACGGTGTCGAGCGCGCGGATCGCGTCGAGGATCGCGCCCCGGATCCGGACGATCGCGTACGACTCGAACGAGGCGACCGAATCGGCGTGGTAGGCGTCGATCGCCCGCAGGAGCCCGAGGACCCCCGCCTGCATCGCGTCCTCGTGGTCGAACACACCCGGGATCGAGACGCCCAGCCGCCCGACCACGTACTTCACGAGGTGGGCGTAGCGCGCCACGAGCTCGTCACGGCCGACCGCCGAGACCGGCGGCGGCGCGGCGAGAGTCCCGAACGCGGCCGCCGCCGAGGCCGGGTCGGGGGCGGCCACCGGGGGCGGCGAGGTCACCGGGGGGCGGGGATCAAGGATCATGACATCTCCGGGTCAGTCAGTCGGTGGTTGACGTGGTCGCGGTCGGCTCGCGATCCGGGGCGGACGCCCCCTTCGGATCGCGCGCGGCCCGCGTCGAGCGCGTTCGTTCGCGTGCCGGCGTTGCACCCGCTCGGGCGGTCTCGCGCCGTGTCCGCAGCCGGAGCATCCGCTGCTCCGGGGTCTCGAGCCAGCCGATGAGCTGGCGGCCAAGGAGGGTGAAGGCGAATGCGGCGATCACCGCCCGGTCGACCGCCTCGATCACCGTCGTCCCGGCCGAGAGCGAGATCCCCGCCACGGCCAGCGAGCCGACGAACGCGAGCCGCAGGGTCCATGTCGCAACGAGCAGCTCCATCAGCTAGACCTCCACCTGGGCGTGAACCTGGACCGTGATGCTGGGCAGGATCTCCTCGTACGAGAGGACCGCGAGCTGCGGGAACTGGCGCTCGGTGAGCCCGCGCAGGGCGAGCCGGATGCGGGTGCTGCACAGGAGGACCGGGGGGCGTCCGTCGGCCGCCAGGGTGCGCACCGCCCGGTCGATTGCCTCGAGGACCGCCCGCGACTCGGGGCCGGACAGATCGAACCCGACGTACCCCGGCTGAACGGTCACCGCCTTGCCCAGCCGGCTGTCGAGCGCCGGCGCGACCGCCGCGGCATGGATCGAGCCGTCGGCCGCCCGGTGGCGCATCGAGATCGCGCGAGCGAGGGCGTGGCGGGCGGCCTCGGCCAGGAAGAGCGGCTCCTTCGTGGTCCGTGCCCCGTCGGCGATCGCCTGGCAGATCGTCGCCAGGTCGCGGATCGGGACGCGCTCGCGGAGCAGCGCCTGGAGCACCTTCTGGATGTCGCCGACGGTGACGAGGTTCGGCACGAGCTCGTCGAGGAGGCCGGCGTGATCGGCCTTGAGCGCGTCGAGGAGCTGGTTCGTCTCGTGCCGGCCGAGAATCTCGCCGGCGTAGCGCCGGATCGTCTCGGCCAGGTGCGTGGCCAGGACCGAGGCCGCGTCGACGACCGTGTAGCCAAGGGCCTCGGCCCGCTCGCGGTCGGCGAGGCTGATCCAGAGCGCGGGCAGACCGAATACAGGTTCCGTCGTGGGCGTGCCGTCGATGGCGAGCTCGCCACCGGCCGGGTCCATGCACAGGAGGCGGGCGGCGTCGACCCGACCCCGGGCGATCTCCGATCCGCGCAGGCTGATCACGTACTCATCCGGCTCGAGGACGAGGTCGTCGCGGATCCTGACCGTCGGGGCGATGAGGCCGAGCTCGGCCGCGATCTGGCGGCGGATCAGCCCGATCCGCTCGACGAGCCCGCCGCCGGTCCCGCTCTCCACGAGCCCGACCAGCCCGTACCCCACCTGGAGCTCCATCGTCTCGACCCGCAGCACGTCGAGCGGTGGATCGGTGGTCGCGGGCAGGCCCGGCAGCAGCGGCGGCTCGATGACCGCCGGCAGTGCAGCCAGCGCGGCCGCCCGCTGGGCGAGCCACCAGCCGCCGCCCGAGACGAGCCCGCCGGCGGTGAAGAAGATGGCCGTCGGGAAGCCGGGCACGAGGCCGATGACGAAGAGGATCCCGCCGGCGACGACGAACAGGCGAGGGCGCCCGAGGAGCTGGCCGGCGAGGTCGCCGCCGAGACCCTCCTCCGACGCGCTGCGGGTCACGAGGATGCCGGTCGCGACGGAGACGAGGAGCGCGCTGATCTCGTTCACCAGGCCGTCGCCGACGGTCAGGACGGTGTACGTCTGGAGCGCCTGGCCGACGTCGAACCCCTTCTGGAGGACGCCGACGGTCAGGCCGCCGACGATGTTGACCACGATCACGACCATGGCCGCGATCGCGTCGCCCTTGACGAACTTGCTGGCGCCGTCCATCGAGCCGTAGAAGTCGGCCTCGCGCTCGATCGCGCGCCGCCGGGCGCGGGCCTCCTCGGACGTGATCAGTCCCGCGTTCAGGTCGGCGTCGATGCTCATCTGCTTGCCCGGCATCGCGTCGAGCGTGAACCGGGCCGCCACCTCGCTCACCCGGCCCGCGCCGTTGGTGATCACGACGTACTGGATGACCACGAGGATGAGGAAGACGACGATCCCGACGACGGTGTTGCCGCCGACGACGACGTTGCCGAAGGCGTTGATCACGTCGCCGGCATGGGCCTCGAGCAGGACGAGTCGCGAGGCGGAGACGTTCAGGCCGAGCCGGAACAGCGTGGCGATCAGCAGGAGCGGCGGGAAGGCGCTGAACTCGAGCGGCTCGCGCACGTTCAGGGTGAGCAGGAGGATCGTCAGGCTGAACGTGATGTTCAGGACGATCAGGACGTCCAGGAGCGCCGCCGGCAGGGGGACGATCATCATCGCCACGATCCCCACGACCGCGGCGGCGAGGATCGCGTCGCTCCGCCGGAGGGCGGACGTCGCCGCCGACGGCGAAGCCTGGCGGGCCGTCTGGGTGGTCATCGATCAGCTCCTGGGGTGTCCTGCGGGCCGGGCCGGTCCTGCTCGGGGCCCGGGAAGGGCCGTTGCCGGGAGCGCCCGCCGGCCGGGCGACGGGCGGCAAACCGGGCCTGGTGGACGAGGACGAGGATGCGCGCCACCGCCCGGTAGAGGTGGGGCGGGACTTCGCTGCCCAGGGGGCGCGGGAAGAGAGCGCGCGCAAGCGGCACGTCCTCGATCACCGGAACCCCGTTCGCCCGGGCGATCTCCTTGATCCGGGCGGCCATGAGCCGCTGACCCTTGGCCACGAGCCGCGGCGCACCCATCGTCAGCGAGTCGTACTTGAGCGCCACCGCCAGGTGGACCGGGTTCGTGACCACGACGTCGGCCGTCGGGACCGCGTCCATCATCCGGGCGAAGGCCATCTGGCGGGCGCGCCGGCGACGCTGGGCCTGGATCTGGGGGTCACCTTCCGATTCCCGGAACTCCCGCTTCACCTCTTCCTTGGTCATCTTCAGGGCGCCGCTCGCCCGGCGGCGCTGGACGACGAAGTCGGCCATGGCGACGACCGAGAGGAGGATCGTCATCGTCAGTCCGAGCTGGAACATGGCGTCGAGCGCGGTCCGGGCGATCGTCCCGGTGCTGGCACCCGCCAGCGCGACGAGCGACGGCACCCGGCTGCCGAGGACCTGCCAGCTGACGAAGGCGAGAAGCACGAGCTTGGCGGAGGCGATCGCGAGCCGGACGAGCGCCTGGCGGTCGACGATCCGGCGGAGCCCCTTGATCGGATTCAGCCGTGACGGATCGAAGCGGACGGCGCTGATCGAGAAGACGAGACCACCGGCGGCGAGATTGGCGATGATCCCGGTCACGGCGACGAGGAGGGCGAGCGGTACGACGAGGCCGAGCGTCTGGCCGATCCCGCCGCCAAGACGCTCGACGAGCTGGGCGCCGCTGACGGACCGGGCCCCGATCTCGAGGAGGGAGGCCCGCATCGAGGCCGCCAGCGACAGGACCGCCGGCGGCGTGAGGCTCGCCAGACCAAGCACACCGATGCCGAGCGTGACGGCCATCGCCAGCTCCTGGCTCCGGCCGACACTCTCGCCCTTCCGGCGCGCCTCGTCGCGCCGCCGTTGCGTCGGCGCCTCGGTCCGCTGGTCGCTCATCGGTCGATCCTCATCGGGCCAGCCCCGCGGTCACGCCGGTGAAGATGGCTCGATAGATGGCGGTGGCACCGGTCACGACACCGGGCAGAGCCATCCCGAGGACAGCGAGCCCGACGAGGATCTTGACCGGCAGGCCGAGGATGAAGACGTTCACCTGCGGAATCGCGCGGGCAAGGAGCGCCACGGCGAGCTCGGTGAGCAGGAGGACGAGGGCAAGCGGCAGTGCGACGCGAACCCCGAGCTCGAGCGCCAGGGTCGTGAGTCGGGCCGCGAGGAGCCACAGGTCGGCCGGCCAGCCGCCACCGATCGGGAGGGCCGCGAGCGACGTGGCGAGCACGCGCACGGTCGCGAGGTGGAGATCGAGGGCCAGGAACAGGAGCCCGGCGAGGATCGCGAAGAACGGATCGAGTGCGCTCGACCCCTCGCTCGAGGTCGGGCTGAGGACGGCGCCGATCGTGAAGCCGACCTGGAGCGAGAGGAGCCGGCCCGCCAGCTCGATCGCCTGGAAGCCGAGCGAGAGCGCGAACCCGAGCGCAAGCCCGATCAGCAGCTCGATCGGCGCCGCGACGAGCACGGGCAGGGCGCCCGGAGCGACGGTGGCGTTCCGCACGAGCGCGATCGCCAGGACGGCCGCGAGGCCGGCCTTCACCGGAGCCGGGACCGACCGATGGCCCAGGATCGGCGCGGCGACCACGAGACCGGTCGAGCGCATGAGGACAAGGAAGAGCGAGGCGACCTCGCCGCCACCCAGGCTCAGCCCGAACGCGCCGGGGGCACCGGCGAACGAACCGTTCATCGACCCACCGTCGCGGCCGTGGCGAAGATGTACCGGGTGAAGTCGAGGAGCTGGGCGAGCATCCCCGGACCGAACGCGAAGAGGATCCCCGCGACGAGCGCGAGCTTGGGCACGAAGGTGAGCGTCGCCTCGTTCACCTGCGTCGCCGCCTGGACGATCGAGATGAGGAGGCCGATGACCATCGCCCCGACGAGGATCGGCCCGCCCAGCGCGAGCATCTCGATGAGCGTGCGCTGCATGATCGCGACCAGGTCACCAGGTGTCATCGCGACTCACCCGAAGCTCCGCACGAGCGACTGGACGACGAGCACCCAGCCGTCGACGAGGACGAAGAGGAGGAGCTTGAACGGGAGGGCGATCTGCGTCGGCGAGACGAAGACCATGCCCATCGCCATCAGCGTCGAGGCGACGACGAGGTCGATGACCAGGAACGGGACGAAGAGCAGGAAGCCCATCGTGAACGCGGTCTTGAGCTCGCTCGTGACGAACGCCGGCAGGAGGACCTCCATCGGGACGTCGGCCGGCGTCGCCGGCCGCGGCGTCTTCGCCAGGTCGAGGAAGAGCCCGAGATCCTGCTCCTTCGTCTGGGCCAGCATGAACTCGCGGAGCGGCTGCTGGCCGAGCTCCACGGCCCGCTCCTGCGAGATCGTGCCGTTGAGGTACGGCTGCAGCGCGCTGCCGTTGATCCGGTTCCAGACCGGGGCCATGACGAAGAAGGTCAGGAAGAGGGCCAGCCCCAGGAGCACCTGGTTGGGCGGCAGCTGGGGGATCCCGATCGCGCTCCGGAGCAGCGAGAGGACGACCACGATCCTGGTGAAGCTGGTCGCCATCAGGAGGATCGCGGGCACGACCGCCAGGATCGTCAGGGCCACGAGCAGCTGCAGCGAGAGGGCGAACTGCCCGCCGCCGGACTGGACCGTGCCGTCGCCGATGCGCACGTCGACACCGGGCGCGCCCTGGCCGGCGGTGCAGCCGGCGAGGCTGAGCACCCCGATGCTCACGAGGACGAGACGAACGACCCGGCGCCGCGTCATCGGGTGCCCCCCGGCCGGCCGGCGCCGGGACGTGGCCGGCGGATCGCGGCGATCGCCCGGCTCGCGAATGCCGGGCTCGCGCCGGACCAGCCATCCCGGACGAGGGCGCGGAGGGCAGGCGCGTCGGCACCGGCGTCGTCGCGTCCGTCATCGCGTCCGCCGGCCGGCGCGGCCAGCTCGGCCGCGTCGAGCTCGGCGATGCCGACGATGCCGCCGGGAGTGAGGCCGACCACGAGCCGGCGTTCACCGACTGCGACGAGATGCAGGGACGCCTTCGGCCCGAGCGGGCGGGTCTCGAGAACCTCGAGCTGGTGAGCGCCGAGGGCCGGGCCGGCCTGGAGCCAGCGCAGGACACGGAGCGTGAGGTACAGGAGGGCCGCGACGATCACGCCCTTGCCGATCAGATCGAGCGGGTCCAGGCCGGTGGCGCCGGTCACCGAGCCGAAGGCGGCGGAGGCGGCCGCCGAGGGGGCAGCGGCCGCACCGGCGGAGGTCGCTTCGGCCGGCCCGGCCGGCAGTGACCCCAGGGCGCTCTCGGAACGGCCGCCCGACCCGGCCAGGAGCGGTACGGCGCTCGCTGCCACGAGCAGGAGGGCGGCGATCGTCACCCCGCGCGGGCGGCCCGGGCCGGCCTGGACTGCCCACCGCACCGCGCGTCCGACCCGGTCATGGCGGCCGGTGCGGTGGGCCATCGGGCGGAGCGAGAACGCGGTCATGCCGCGCCGTCCGCCGAGAGGACCCGGCGCTGCCGGGAGACGACGTCGGTGATCCGGACGCCGAAGTTCTCGTCCACGACGACGACCTCGCCCTGGGCGATCGCCTGGCCGTTGACGAGAACGTCGACCTTCTCCCCGGCCAGCTTGTCGAGCTCGACGATCGAGCCCGGCGCGAGGGAGAGCACGTCACGGATGGCGAGCCTGGTCCGCCCGATCTCGACCGTGACCTGGAGGTTGACCCCCATCAGGAGCTCGATGTTCTGCGTCACGGGCGCCACGGATGCCGGGGGCAGCTCCTCGAGGACGAACGGGCGGATCGGCGCCGATCCCGGGTCGCGGGTCCCGGCGCCCGGCGGGGCGGACGCCGGAGCGACCGAGTCCCGGACGGCGGTCTCGGACGGGCGGGCGTCGGCGGTGTTCCCATCCGGGGCGACCGGGGCAACGGCGGCCGACTGGCGGGCACCGGCCGGGCTGGGTCCAAGCGCCTGGAGCGTGACGACATGGGTGGCGAGCTCGACCGGGACGGGTGCCTCGACGGCGGCCACGATCGCCACCTCGGCCCCGTCCGGATCACGGAGGGTCAGCCGAAGGAGAACGAGCTCGGCGGCCGGATCGAGCTCGAGCGCGGCGGCCGGGGCGGCCGAGAGGCCCTCGCCGACGATCTCGACGAGGACCGCATCGAAGGCCTCGATGATCGCCGCCGCCAGCGCGTCCACCGCCACCTCGGTGCCGCCAAGACGCGCACCTGCATCGGGATCAAGCGCGACCCACACCCCGCGACGCGGCGTCCCGAGCAGCTCGAAGCTCGCGGCGGGCACGAACCCGGCGGGGAGATCGCCCGCGGTCACCGAAGCGGCGGCCAGCCCGGCGGTCGTGACCGGCTGCTTGACGAGCGCGGAAGCCGCCTCGTCCACGGCCGAGCGGGCGATCGGGACGAGGTCGACGAGGGCGGCAGTGCCCTCCAGGGTCTCGGCGTCGACGGGACGCCAGTCGAGGGACTCCCAGCTCACGGCTCAGGCCTCCACAGGTTCGAGGGGGGTGACGACACGGAGCGCGAGGCGGTCCCCCACCCGCCCGGGCTGCGCCCAGGCCCGTGCCTGATCCATGACCGACAGGAGGACGGGCGAGGCGGCCCGTTCCTCGAACCGGATCGTGTCGCCGGGCTGGAGCCCGAGGAGCGCCTCGACCGAGAGCTCGACGGCGCCGAGGACCGCGCTGACGGGGATGTCGACGCTGCGCAGGGCGGCGGTGAGCGCCGCCCGCCCGGCCCCGACATCACTCGACCGGTCCGGCTGCGAGTACCACGCCGAGGCCGACAGCCGCGGCATGAGCGGCTCGAGCGAGGCGTGCGGATAACACAGGGTCAGTGGGGTCGTCTGTCCGGCCAGGCGCACCTCGTAGGTCAGGACCGCGACAACGTGCGAGGGCGCGGCGACACGAAGGAGCGACGGCCCGAAGGCAGTCTCGCCGATGCGCAGGCTGAGCTTGACCAGGTGCGCCCACCCCTCGGCGATCGCCGCGATCAGGTCGTCGACGATCCGGACCAGGAGGCTGCTCTCGATCGGCGTCGGCTCTCGCCGCGTCTCCGGGACCCGACCGGTGCCCCCGAGCATCCGTTCGACGCCGGCCAGGGCGAGGCCGAGATCGAGGTCCATGAGGAACGGCCCCCCGAGCTCGTCGTTGGCGAGGACGACGAGCTCGGTCGGCAGGGTCAGCCCCTGGACGTACTCGTCGTAGATCATCTGGGCCGTGTCGGCGAGGGTGATCGAGACCCCCGTCCGCAGCCTCGCCGAGAGCCTCGCCGCGGCGACGCGGGCGACGTTCTCGTGGATCGCCTGGAGCGTCCGGAGCTGGTCCTTGGAGAACTTGTCGGGTCGCCGGAAGTCGTACGTCTTGATCGAGCGGCCGGCCGCGCTCAGCGCGGACGACGAACCACCGGCTCCGGGCGCGGGCGGGCCCTCGGCGACCGCGCCGAGGAGAGCATCGATCTCGGACTGGGAGAGCATCGTCGGGAGCCCTACTGCATCACGAAGTCGGTGAAGTAGATGTCGAGGACCTCGTGCTCGCCGAGCACGGCGCGCATGGCGTCGAGGAGATCCCGCTTGAGCGCGGCCCGTCCCTCGGGGGTCGTGAGGCCGGTCGGGTCGGCGGAGGAGACGGCCGTACCGACGGCATCGATGAGCAGGGGCACCACCGAGGAGCTGGCGGCGATCGCCTCCTTCTCTGCGTCGGCGCGTGCCTTGCCGGTCAGGGCATAGAAGTCGGCCGACTCGGGTCGGAGCTCGACCGTGACGGCGACCTTCGCGTAGCGGAAGGGACCGCCGGTCCGCAGGTTGATCACCCGGTCCTCGAGCGCGAGCATCACGCCGTGCTGGCCCTCGCCCGGGTCCGGCACCGGCGGTGGGCCGGCGCTCGCACCCGAGAGCTGGGTGAAGACCAGGCCGCCGGCGACCGCGAAGCCGAGCGGAAGGCCGAGGAGGAGCGCCTTCTTGCCGCGTGGGAGTTTCACGGGAGACCTCCGATGCTGAACGGGGCGCCCGTCGCTGCCGGGGACGGGGACGACTGCGGGGCGTAGAGGATCAGGATGTCAACCCGCCGGTTCCGGGCCCGGGCAGCGTCATCCGTGTTCGCGACGACCGGCCGGTAGCCGGCGTAGCCGGCGGCCGCGAGGCGGTCCGGAGCGATCCCCAGGTCACGGAGCGCGTCGAGGACCGCCAGCGCCCGGGCGGTGGAAAGCTCCCAGTTGTCGCGGTAGAACGGACCGGTGGGCGGCAGGTCGTCCGTGTGGCCTTCGATCCGAAGTGGGTTGGGCAGGGTAGCGAGGATCCCCCCGATCCTGGCCAGCACCTGGCGCGACGGCGCGTCGAGGCGCGCCCGACCGCTCTGGAAGAGGAGCGTGTCGCGGATCCGGATCGCGATCCCCTCGGCGACTCGATCGACCGACACGTCCCCGGCCAGGCCCTGGCTGATCGCATAGTCGCGGACGGTTGCCTCGACCGCGCGATAGTCGCTGGAGACGATGCCCGAGCCGGCGTCGAACTGGGCGGCGTCGGGCGCCGATTCCTGGCCCGACGCGACCGTGATCGTCTCGGTGCCCTGGAAGACGTCCGTGTTGAACGCGGCCGAGAACGACTGGGCAAGCGCGGTGAACTTGCGCAGGTCCGTGTTGCTGATCGCGTACATCACGACGAAGAGCACCATCAGGAGGGTGATCATGTCGGCGTACGTGAGGAGCCAGCGCTCGGCATTCTCGTGACCGCCCTCGGCGTGGCCCCTCCGCCCGTGCCGCGCCATCAGGCGGCCACCTCGGTCGCCCGGGCCGGCGCCGTGCCATCCGCCGTGGCGCCCGCGCCGGCAGGCGCACCCGCGCCGGCTGCCGGGGCCTGGACGCCGAAGCTGTCGAGCTTCTGGGCGACGATCCGCGGGTTGTCCCCGGCCTGGATCGCCAGGATGCCCGTGATCGCCATCCGGCGCTCGGCGACCTCATGGGCCGAGCTGAGCTTCAGCGCATTGGCGATCGGCAGCCAGACGATGTTCGCCGAGCCGACGCCGATCAGCGTGGCGATGAACGCGACCGCGATCGACTCGCCGAGATGGCCGGGGTCGTCAAGACGGCTGAGGACATTGACCAGGCCCATGACCGTCCCGATGACGCCCATCGTCGGAGCGTAGCCGCCCATCGCGGTGAAGATGGCCGCTCCGTCGGCGTGGCGGCGCTGCATCGCCTCGGTGTCGAGCTCGAGGATCTCCTCGACGATCTCCGGCTCCATGCCGTCGATCACCATCTGGAGACCCTTGCGCAGGAACGGATCCTCGACCTGGTCGACGTCCGACTCGAGCGCGAGCAGGCCCTCGCGGCGAGCGCGCTCGGCGAACGTCACCAGGCGGCTCCGCATCTCCGCGGCATGGCCTGGACGGCTCTTGATCGCCAGCCCGAACAGCTTCGGGAAGCGCAGGAACTCGGCCATCGAGAACGACGCGATCGTTGCCCCGAACGTGCCGCCGAAGATGATCAGGATCGCGGACACGTTCGCGAAGGCCATCGGCGAGCCGCCCTCGATGACGGTCCCGCCGAGGAGTGCCCCGAGCGCGATCAGGATGCCGATCACGAGTCGCCGGTCCCGTTGTCCGGGTGGGGAGTGCGCATCGAGGCCCGGTTCGGGTTGCCGTAGGCGGCGGGATCCTCGTCGGCCGGCGGGTCGGTCCGCCGGCGCCCGCCGAAACGCGCGTCCGAGCGAAGCGAGCGCTGGTACGAGTGGAACCGGTTGGCCACGACGACCGCGGCCTCGCGGACGAGGAGCTTCTTGCCGTCGGCGAGGGTGATGACCGTGTCGGGCGTCTCCTCGACGGTCTCGATCCGGTCCGGGTTGACGAGCAGCGTCGATCCGTCCGGCCGCGTGAGCGGAATCACGGCCCTACCTCCCGGTCGATGGCGGTCGAGACCTCAGGCCAGGCCGGCGCTCATCGCCAGCCGCATCAGGCCGGCGCGAGGGCGGACGTTCAGCTTCCGGCTGAGGTTGGCGCGGTGCGCCTCGACGGTCTTGATCGAGAGGACGAGCGCCTCGGCGATCTCCCTGTTGCCGAGTCCCTCACCGATCAGGTACAGGATCTCCCGCTCGCGAGGGGTCAGGACGCTGAGCGGGCCGTCGTCGACGGCCATCGCGGCCGGGAGCTCGGCCGTGGACGGAAAGCCCGCGACAACCGGACCCGTCCCGTCCAGGGCGCGCTGGATGGCGATCAGGAAGCCCTCGCGGCTGACGGTCTCGATCGCGATCGCGGCGTCGGCGCCGGCGTCGAGGCACTCGCGGGGTGACGCCCCCTGCGACCGGGACACGAGCGCGATCAGCCTGGGGCGGGGCCACAGGCCGGCCAGGAGCCGGCACGCCTCGGCGCCCTCGCCGGGCGCGAAGTCGAACAGGATGACCTGGGGATGGAACGCGCTGGAGAGCCGCAACCCCTCGAAGACGGAAGCCGCTTCTGCGACGTCGAACGGCGCGCTCGAGGCAAGGAGCGTCGAGACGCCGGCCCGGACGATGTCAGCCCGGTGAACGATGAGCGCCTGGGTGAGCGGCCGCGCCTGGCGGGGCGGAGCAGCGACGGCGAGGGAGCGTCGGCGATCAAAGCTCGAATGAGCGGCGAGTGCCATGTCGGTCCTTCCCTTTCTGGCCGGTGAGCAGCGGACCGGACGGGCGATCCCGATCCTTCGGCCGAGGGCCTTGGGGGGCCTTCCCGGTCGCGTGCGCAGTCTCACCTAGGGACCGGCGCCGAGAACATCCCTCTCACGTTGGCGTCGGACGGGGAGTGACACATGGCGGACGGTGGTAGGCCGTTGGTACCGGTCCCGGACCGGGAGCCGTCCCGGACCGGGAGACCCAGGGGACCCTGGGTACGGGCAGGGCTCGGGCGCCCGCCGGGCTCCGCCGCCGCAGGGCTCGGGCGCCCGCAAGGCTCGGGCGCCCGCAAGGCTCGGTGTGAACCGGCCCGGTCGCCCGTCAGTGAAGCGTGTCGAGCTGCCGAACCTGGCGGATCGCGTAGCGGTTGATGAGCACGACGTCGGAGTCCGGACCGCTGACCAGCCGACCATGGCGCCGGACGATCGGGTTCGTGACCGGCAGGAACAGCGTTCCGGTGTGGTGCGCGGCGAACTCCGGGGCGTTGCCCGGAAACAGGTGGATCGTGCCGCGGATCTCGAAGCTCGAACCGATGACGAGGACCGGATAGCGCACCTTGTGGATCCGTCGCGCCGCCCGGACGCCGGCAGTGCGTTCGTCAGGTGGCCCGCCCAGCACGAAGTCGAAGTCGAACGGATCGATCACCAGCTCGCGCTGAGTGAACTCGGCCGCGCTTGGCGCGGCGAAGGGAACCACATGGCCATCGACGACCGTGACCGGTTCACGCCGGTTCAGGATGTCCGACAGCCGGTCCTGCGGATCGCGCGAGGCGATCATGCCGGCGATGTAGAGGCTCTCGGTCCAGGCCCTGATGTGGTGGGCCGACGTGGGCGGTGCGACCGGTGGAGCCGGCGGTGGGACGGGCGCGGCGCCGCGGTACCAGAGCGGCATCTGATCCTCTTTCCTGTCGGGCGGGCGTCTCGGGCGCGGCTGCTTCAGGCGTTCGCGGGTCGCGACGACCAGACGGCCGTCGAGGACGTGAACGACGATGCCTCCCTGCACACGCGATCGCGAGTGCCCGGCCGTGGGGGATCGGGCTCCGCCGTCGGGGTGGCGAGCCAGGCCCCGTCGGTGGTAGGGGTTTGCCCGAAGCTCAGGCGAGCGTGGCGTGTAGCTCGAGCGAGTGCTCGCGCAGCCAGCGGCGCCAGGCGGCATGGTCGGGACGGCGCGAGGCGACGATCGCCCAGAACTCGGGGCCGTGGCCGAAGACGCGCAGGTGGGCGAGCTCGTGGACGACGACCGTCTCGAGCGCCGCGGGCGGGGCGAGGACGAGCCGCCAGGAGAACGACAGGCGCCCGGTGCGGGTCGCACTCCCCCACCGCGTCCGGGGGTCGCGCAGCGAGACGGCGGCCGGGGCAACCTCGAGCGCGGCGGCGTGGCGGGCGATCTCGCGCTCGATCGTGCCCCGGGCCCGCTCGACGAGCCAGGCCCGCAGGACGGCGTCCGGCAGGCGACGGTCCCGGGCGGCGACGCGCACGACGAGCTCGTCGACCTCGTCGGCGCCTTCCCGGCTGACGGTCGAGCGACGAAGCGACGGCGGTCCGGCCTCGATCCGGATCCGGTGCGGCTCACCCCGGAACCTGAGGATCGAGCCGGTCGCCAGCTCGGCGGCCGGGACGGCCGCGGCCTGGACGCTCGCCTGGCGGGCAAGGTGGCTGCGCAGCCAGGCCTCGCGCTCGCGCAGGAACCCCTCGACCGCCGCTTCCATCTCGCGCCCGGTTCCGCGCCGGACGGCGGGCACGGTGACGACGACACCGCGGCGCGGGTCGACGACGATCCGCAGTCGCCGGGCGCGGGGGGAATGGCGAACGGTGTAGGCGAGCGGACCGCCGGGCAGGTTCAGCCGGGCGGTCGTCTCGAAGGTGCTCACGACCCCGATGGTGACAGACTGCGGCCGGCGGCGATGCTCAGGAGCGGGCGGTCGCGACGCTCCACTCCTGGACCCGCGCCTTGAGCCGCTTGCGGGCCTCCTCCGGGACGAGCACGGCGAGCGGTGCGAGGGCGAACAGGACGACCAGAAAGACCGGGTCGAGCGGCGCCGAGTGGATGATCGCCTGCGCCGGTGGCCAGTAGACGATCACGAGCAGGAACGCGACCTCGGTGGCGATCCCCAGCCAGATCAGCCGGTTGCTGAAGAGGCCGAGCCGGAGCGCCGACACCGACTCCGAGCGGCTGGCGAAGACGTTGCCCACCTGGCAGGCGACGATCCCGGCCAGGCAGGCGGTCGTCGCCTCGGCCAGGACGGCGGTCGTCGCCGGGCCCGCCGTGTGCGACAGGAGGGCCGGGGTCAGGGCCTGGAGATCGGCCAGCCCGTAGCCGTGGCGCCACCAGACGGCGAAGAAGGCAGCCAGGCTGACGAGCGCCTCGATCAGGCCCAGGAAGGCATAGCTGCGCAGGAGCATCGGCAGGTCGATCAGGGCGCTGCCCCTCGCCCGAGGCGGCCGGGCCATCAGGCCGGCTTCGGGCGGCTCGGCACCGAGGGCGAGGGCGGGCACCATGTCGGTCCCCAGGTCGACCGACAGGATCTGCATCACGTTCAGGCCGGGCGGCACCTTCAGGCCGACCATGGCCACGAAGGGCGCCATCTCGGGCACGTTCGAGGTGAGGATGTAGGTCGCGAACTTGCGGATGTTCTGGTAGATCGCCCGCCCGTGCTCGACCGCCCTCACGATCGTGGCGAAGTTGTCGTCGAGGAGGACGATGTCGGCCGCCTCGCGGGCTACGTCCGTGCCGCTGATGCCCATCGCGATCCCGATGTTCGCCGCCCGGAGGGCCGGAGCGTCGTTCACACCATCGCCGGTCACCGCGACCAGGTGGCCGAGCTCCTGGTAGGCGCGCACGAGGCGCAGCTTCTGCTCCGGCGACGCCCGGGCGAAGATCAGGCCCTGGCCATGGCGCAGGAGCTCGCGCAGGGCGGCCTCGGGCAGCTGGTCGAGGCGCGGCCCGGTGACGACCGTGGCCTCGTCATCGGCCGGGACGAGTCCGATCTGGCGCCCGATCGCGGCCGCCGTGTGGCCGTCGTCGCCGGTCACCATCGTCACCCGGATCCCGGCCGCGCGGCAGGCTGCGATCGCCGGCGCGACCTCCGGACGCGGCGGGTCGTGCATCGCGACCAGGCCGATGAACGTCAGCCCGGTCTCGAGCTCGGCGGGGTCGAGGTCGAGCAGGCGGCTGCCGCCTTCGCGCATCGCGACACCGAGAACCCGCAGGCCCTTGCCGGCCAGCGCGTCGCTCGCGGCCAGCACGGCCGCCCGCTCTGCCTCGTCGAGTGCGAGGACCTCGCCTTCGCCGAGGATCCAGGCACAGCGCGGCAGGAGCTCGGTCGGCGCGCCCTTGGTGAACTCGAGGTACGGTGCCCCGGTCAGCCAGAGGTCCGGCAGGTGCCAGCGCAGGACGACGCTCATCATCCGCCGCCGGGCGTCGAACGGGACCTCGCGCCGGCGCGGGGCACCATCCCGGAGCGCCTCGAGCCCGAGGCCCGCCTTCGCCGCGGCGACGCACAGGGCGCCCTCGGTTGGATCGCCGAGGACGCTCACCTCGCCCGGCGCCGCGCCCGGACCCCCGCCCGGCTGCAGGCGCGCGTTCGAGCAGAGCGCCGCGCCCGCGAGCAGAAGCCGGAGCGGCCGCAGGCGCTCGCCCGCCGCGCTCGTGTGCAGCTCACCGGCGAGGCGGTAGCCGGTGCCGCTGAGCGAGGCCGTCGCCGCCCGTGTCCAGAGCTCGGTGACCGTCATCTCGTTCTTCGTCAGGGTCCCGGTCTTGTCGGTGCAGATGACGCTGATCGCGCTCAGCGTCTCGACCGCCGAGAGCCGGCGGACGAGGGCGTTCCGGCCGGCCATTCGCTGGACCGTGATCGCCAGCGAGAGGGTGACCGTGGGCAGCAACCCCTCGGGGATGTTGGCCACGATGATCCCGATCGCGAAGATGAAGCTCTCGTCGAGCTCGATCCCGACGAGCAGGTAGGTCAGGACGAAGACCGCCACCCCCCAGCCGAGGGCGAGCGCGGAGATGACCCGGGCGATCCGGGCGACCTGGACCTCGAGCGTGCTCCGCTCGCGCTCCACGGTCGCGGTCAGGTGGGCGACCCGCCCGAACTCGGTCGCCGCGCCGGTCGCGTAGACGACCGCCCGGGCCCGCCCGGTGGCCACGGTCGTCCCGCCCAGGACGAGGTTCGAGGCCTCGCCCGGGCGACCGTTCGTCCCCTCCGGGAGGGGATCGGCTCGACGGGGCTGCGGGGTCGACTCGCCGGTCAGGACCGAGATGTCGACCGACAGGAGGGCCGACCAGGTGACTCGCGCATCGGCCGGCACGCGGTCGCCCTCCTCGAGCTCGATGACGTCGCCCGGCACGAGCTCGCGCGCCGGGAGGATGCGCAGCTCCCCGTCGCGGCGGACGCGGACCTGGGGCGGAAGCATCCGGCCGAGTTCGTCGAGCGCGCGCTCGGCCCGGTACTCCTGCCAGAAGCTGAAGGCGCCATTGATCACGATCACCGCCCAGATCGCCCAGCCCAGCTCCGGGGTGCGCGAGACGAAGGCGAGCAGCCCGCCGATCCAGAGCAGGAGGGCCATGAAGTGGGTGAGCTGATCGGCGAAACGGAGCGCGAGCGGGCGGCGAACGGGGCGGGGCAGCTCGTTCGGTCCGTACTCGGCCAGGCGGGCCGTCGCCTCGGCCGACGAGAGACCGGCCGGCGAGGTCCCGAGCGCCCGGTAGACCGCCGGCGGCTCGAGGGCCGAGATCGGGCCCGCCTCGGCCGGGCTGGGCCGCTCGGGGGTGACGGCGTCGGTCGCCTCCTGCCGGCCGGGCGGCGGCACCGCTGCCCGCCGGCCGTGCAGGCGGCACCACCGTCCGATCGAGTACCGGGATCGCCCGGGCATCGCTCCGGTCTGCCTCCACTCGTGCGCCCCGCGGCGGCGTGACGGTCGCCGGCCAGGCTCCATCGTGGGGGGGTCGGCCGCCGGCCGTCACGTGGCGAGCGGCCCGTTGCGGGAGGCCGTCCGGGACGACGCAGGCGCGCCAACGAGCGCACCGGCCCGCCTCGATCGGCGATCATGTACGCGTCCAGCCAGATCGGGGCCGGCCCCCGGGTCGGCGCCAGCTTCGGCCCGGCGGCGGCCGATTTCGGGAGCACGAGACGATGACAGGAGCAAGCGGGGGCCGGGAACTGGCGGCGCGACTGGGCACGATCGGAGCCTGGAGCTTCGCCCTCCAGGAGCACTCGGCCGAGGAGGAACGGGCCGCCGTCGCCGCCCTCGAAGCGGCCGGCTACGGGGCGATCTGGTTCCCCGAGAGCATCGGCAGCAAGGAGGCCCTGAGCCACGCTGCGATCCTCCTCGGGGCCGGCGAGCGGATCGTCGTCGCGAGCGGGGTGGCGAACATCTGGGCCCGCGACCCGATGGCTGCCGCGAACGGTGCCCGAACCCTCGGCGAGGCGTACCCGGGTCGGTTCCTGCTCGGTCTCGGAGTGAGCCACGCGCCCTCGGTCGCGGCCCGCGGCCAGCAGTACGACCACCCGCTCGAGCGGATGAGGGCCTACCTCGAGGCGATGGATGCCGCAACGTACGTCGGCCCGGCGCCGGCCCTGCCGGTCGGGCGCGTCCTGGCTGCCCTCGGACCGCGGATGCTCGCGCTGTCGGCTGAGCGGGCCGACGGTGCCCACACGTACTTCGTGCCGGTCGAGCACACCGCCCAGGCACGGGCGCGGCTCGGCCCGGAGCCGTTCCTGGCCGTCGAGCAGACGGCGGTCCTCGAGGCCGACCCGGTCGAGGCGCGCCGGATCGCGCGGGCCTTCGCCGCCCGCTACCTCGCCCTCCCGAACTACGCCAACAACCTCCGCCGGCTCGGGTACGGGGACGACGAGCTGGCGGGAACCGGGAGCGACCGGGTGATCGACGCGGTCGTCGCCTGGGGCGACGTCGGCGCGGTCGCTGCCCGGGTCCGGGCCCACCTCGACGCCGGCGCCGACCACGTCTGCATCCAGCTCCGGGCGAGCGTGTCGTCGGACCTGTGCCTGGGCCAGTACCGGGAGCTGGCCGCGGAGCTGCTCGGGCGGCGGCCGTAGCCGCAGGCCGTGGCCGCAGGCCGTGGCGGCGGCCGGAGCCGCGGGCCGGGGCCGCGGGCCGGAGCCGGGAGGCGGGCCGCGGCCCGAAACCGCCGACACTACTCGCCGGTACCGAAGCCGCCACCCAAACCGCAGCTCGGACGGTCGGTCTGGTACACTCCCCCTCCGGACCGTGGGGCTATAGCTCAGCTGGGAGAGCGTCTGAATGGCATTCAGAAGGTCCGGGGTTCGAATCCCCGTAGCTCCACCATCTCACTGACACGCCGATGACCACGACCCCTCGCCGGTTCGGCGGGGGGTCGTCGTCCTTGCAGGACGGACCGACCGTGACGACGACGAGCGAACCGACGAACGAGCGTGACCACGCAGCCCCGGCCGGCGCCACCGGACGCCAGCGGGCCCGCGTCGACCGTTACGACCCGGCCGCGATCGAGCCCCGCTGGCAGGCACGCTGGGAGGAGCTCGGCCTCTACCGGACCGACCTCCACGACGAGTCGCGGCCGAAGTACTACCTGCTGACGATGTACCCGTATCCCTCGGGCGACCTGCACATCGGGCACTGGTACATCAAGACCCCGACCGACGCGATCGCGCGCTTCCGGCGGATGCACGGCGACAACGTCTTCCTGCCGATCGGCTTCGACGCCTTCGGGCTGCCGGCCGAGAACGCGGCGATCCGCCACGGCATCCACCCGGCCACCTGGACGATGCGCAACATCGAGAACATGCGCCGTCAGCTCCGGACGATGGGTGCCACGTTCAGCTGGGAGCACGAGGTCGTGACCTGCGACCCCGAGTACTACCGCTGGAACCAGTGGTTCTTCCTGCGCTTCCTCGAGGCCGGCCTGGCCTACCGGGCGATGGCCCCGGTCGACTGGTGCCCGAACGACGGCACGCTCGCCCGGGAGCAGGTCGAAGGCGCCGACCGCCACTGCTGGCGCTGCGGAGCCCAGGTCGAGAAGCGCGACCTCGAGCAGTGGTTCCTGCGGATCACGAAGTACGCCGACGAGCTCCTCGACTTCAGCGGCATCGACTGGCCCGAGCCGGTCCGGATCATGCAGACGAACTGGATCGGCCGCTCCGAGGGCGCCGAGATCGTCTTCCGGACCGCCCCCGACGACCACCAGCCCGGCGGCGACGAGCTGCGTGTCTTCACCACCCGTCCCGACACGCTGTTCGGGGCGACGTTCATGGTCCTCGCCCCGGAGCACCCGCTGGTCGAGAAGCTGACCGCGCCCGGGCAGCGGGCCGCGGTCGAGGCGTACGTCCAGCAGGCCCGCCGGCGGACGGAGATCGAGCGCCTCTCGACCGAGCGCGAGAAGACCGGCGTACCGCTCGGCGCCGACGCGATCAACCCGGTCAACGGCGAGCGGATCCCGATCTGGATCGCCGACTACGTCCTCTCGGGCTACGGGACCGGCGCGATCATGGCCGTCCCCGCCCACGACGAGCGCGACTTCGCCTTCGCCGTCCGGTTCGGGCTGCCGATCCGCCAGGTGATCGCCCCGGCCGACGCGGTCGAGGCCCTGGCACCCGGCGCCAGCCTGCCCGAGCTGAGCGAGGCCTACGTCAGCAAGGCCGAGAGCGACGTGCTCGTGAACTCCGGCCGCTTCTCCGGCTATACCGCGCCGCGCGGCGCGCACGCGATCGTCGAGGCCCTGAAGCGCGAGGGCGCCGGTGACGCCGCTGTCAGCTACCGGATTCGCGACTGGCTGATCAGCCGCCAGCGCTACTGGGGCACGCCGATCCCGGTCGTCTACTGCGAGCGCGACGGAATCGTCCCCGTCCCCGACGACCAGCTGCCGGTGCTCCTGCCCGAGCAGGTCGACTTCAAGGGCAGCGGCGAGAGCCCGCTCAGGAGCGACCCCGAGTTCCTGAACGTCGACTGCCCGCGCTGCGGCGGCCCGGCCCGGCGCGAGACGGACACGATGGACACGTTCATCGACTCGTCCTGGTACTGGTACCGCTACCTCTCGCCCCACAAGGCCGACGGCCCGGTCGACCGCGCCCTGACCGACCGCTGGTGCCCGGTCGACCAGTACACCGGCGGCGCCGAGCATGCCGTCATGCACCTGCTCTACAGCCGCTTCTTCACCAAGGCGATCGCCGACCTCGGCCTGGTCGGCCATCGCGAGCCGTTCAAGCGCCTGTTCAACCAGGGCCAGATCCTGGGCGCCGACGGCGAGCGGATGAGCAAGTCGCGGGGCAACGTCGAGGAGCCCGGGCCGCTCGTCGCCCGCTACGGCGCCGACACCGTGCGCCTGTTCCTGATGTTCATGGGCCCCTGGGATCAGGGCGGCCCATGGAGCCCGACCGGAATCGGCGGCGTCCACCGGTTCCTGAACCGGGTCTGGACGATCGTCCTCGACTCCGAGGGCGTCGAGCCGGGCGACCCGGACGCCGGCCGGCTGCCGGCGGGCGAGACGTACGCCGACGCCGACCGGGCGATCCGGATGGCCGCCCACCGGACGCTCCGGGCGGTGACCGAGGAGTACGCGGAGTTCCGGTTCAACACGATGGTCGCCCATCTCATGGAGCTGGCGAACCTGCTGATGCGCTATCGCGGCACGGAGGCGGTCCGGGCACCGGCCTGGGACGAGGCCGTCCGCCTGCTCCTGCTCATGCTCGCCCCGGCGGCACCCCACATCGCCGAGGAGCTGTGGGCCCGTCGGCTCGCGGCGGCCGGCGAACCGTGGTCGTCGATCCACACCGAGCGCTGGCCCGAGGTCGACCCGACCGTCCTGGCCGACGAGCTGCGCGAGATCCCGATCCAGATCAACGGCAAGGTCCGCGACCGGGTCTCCGTGCCGACCGGGATCTCCGAGCTCGAGCTCGAGCAGATCGTGCTCGCCCGGCCCCGGATCGTCGAGCTGCTCGCCGGCCGCCAGCCCGAGCGAGTGATCCACGCCGGCGGGCGCCTGGTGAACATCGTCGTTCGCGGCTAGCGCGTCCCGCGCGCCCGCCGCCGCATTCAGAGCCCGCCGCCGCAGCGGCCTGCCCGTCGCCAGCGGCCCCGCGCCGCGGCCTGCCCGCGGCCGTCCCTCGCGGTCTCCGTGCCGCGGCCTGTCCGCCGCCGTCCCTCGCGGCCTCCGTTCCGCGGCCTGTCCGCCGCCGTCCCTCGCGGTCTCCCGTGCCGCGGCCTGTCCGCCGCCAGCGGCCCCGCGCCGCGGCCTGCCCGCCGCCGTATTCAGAGAAGGCTTACCTGACGGCCGTTCGGTCACCGGCGGCGCCGACGGGCGCCCCCACGGCCGGGATCCGGTCATCGGTAGGCCTTCTGTGACTGCCAGTGACCGGAACGGTCATCAGAGCGGCGGGCAAGCGGCGGGCAAGCGGCGGGCAAGCGGCGGGCAAGCGGCGGGCAAGCGGCGGGCAAGCGGCAGGCAAGCGGCGGGCAAGCGGCAGGCAAACGACGCCCAAGCCTGCCGGCCAGCACCCGCGTCTGAAACCGTGCCTGGTAATCCTTCTGTGCATCCGTGCACCGGCGGGCGAACACGCCGGCCGGTCCTTTCGCTCGGCAGTCGGTGACCGACGACTTCGGCTCGTCCTCCGTCGCGGCGGCCAGTCATGGCAACTCCGTCACGAGGCGCCAGCCGGGATCGAGGCTGTGGGAGCTGGTCGCGGTGCTTGCGGAGGGCGACAGGCCGGCCTGCACGCGCTTCGCCCCCGGAGATCTTCTCCGGACGCGAAGCGACCCGCCTGCGCGGCGGGTCGCCAGACGGTTCGGGCCGGCCGGGCCGGCCGGGCCGGGTTCAGGGGTGGCTGGGCGGGCTGCCCGGACCCGGGTGGTTCCGGGCCTGCGAGGGCAGCGTCGGCTGGCCCGGGGTGTCCGGACCGCCCTGGCTGCCGACTGCGTTCGCCGCGCGGTTCAGGCCGGTTTCGCCGTTCGTGATCCGCTCGATCACCTTCCGCAGGGCGGCCGTCGCGTGGGCGTTGACCTTCGGATTCGCCTCGAGCCGAGCCAGGACGGCCTCGAGCTTCTCGAGCAGGCGAGCCCGGTTCGCCGCCAGCCGGGCCTGGATCGCGGCCACGTCCTTGCCGCTCGCCGCGTTCGCCGGATCCGGCAGGTCGGGCGTCACGGCGTGCTGGCTCGCGTTCACAGCGGCTGCGGCGGCGTGCGCCTGGCCGGGGTCGGAGGCAGCCGGGAGGGCGGCCTGGGCGGCGAAGGCGGTCGCCGTCGTGAGCACGGCCACCGCAGCCACGCTTTTCACCAGCCCGAGCGCCTTGAGCAATCCGATCATCTCGTCTCCTGGTTGTTGAACCGGTCGAAGGTCACCCCGGCAGGGAATGCCGGGTGTCTGATCGCGTTCGTACCCGGAAGAACGAGCCCGGTGACGCCGCGTTACGGGGGCCGGCCACCGCCAGCGTCGGCCGATGGTCCTGGGCCGATCGTGCTGCTCACCGCGTGCGCCGGAGCCCTGGCGGACAGATAGTGTGTAGACAGATACACTATCCGTCTGTGAGCGCAGGAACTCCCGTCCGTGACGACGTCCAGGCGCTGGTCGACCTGATCGCGGCGTCGGCCCGGGCGATGGCCACAGCCCGGGGGATGGCCGCGGGCCGGACGATCGCCGCGGGTCGACCGCTGGCAGCCGGTCGACCGCTGGCCGGGGGTCCGGCGAATGCGAGCTGGATGGAGTGCGACCTCACCCTCGCCCAGCTCCGCTTCCTCCGCCTGCTCGCCGAGCAGGGCCCGCTCACGATCAGCCAGGTCGCCGGCCAGCTCGGAGTGGCGCTCACCACGGCCTCGCAGTTCGTGGATCGGCTCGAAGGGCCGGGGTACGTGGAGCGCGTCCACCGGAGCGACGACCGACGGGTCGTGGAATGCCGGCTCGCCGACCGCGGCCGCGAGCTGATCGCCTCGATGCACGGCATGCAGCGCGAGGCCCTCACCCGCCTGATCAGCCTGCTCGAGCCGGACGAGCTGCGCGACCTCGAGCGCCTGGTCCGGGTGATGGTCGAGCGCCTCGGCGCCGGAGCCACGATCCCGGGAACCCCAGGCACGACCCCCAGGCCGGCCCGATGACCCGCCTGCTGATCGTCCACCTCCGGCCCTACTGGCGCGAGGTCCTCCTCGTCGTCGGGCTGCTCTTCGTCCAGGCGATCACGAACCTCTACCTGCCCGAGCTGAACGCCGACATCATCAACAACGGCGTCGCCAAAGGCGACACGGACTACATCCTGCGCACCGGCGGGACGATGCTGGCGGTGACCGTCCTGCTCGGCATCGCCTCGATCGTCGCCGTCTACTGGGCGGCCAAGGTCGCGATGTCGTTCGGGCGGGACCTGCGCAGCGCGATCTTCCGCAAGGTCGTGGCCTTCTCCCAGCGCGAGGTCAACCACTTCGGCACGGCCTCGCTGATCACCCGCAACACGAACGACGTCCAGCAGGTCCAGACGGTCGTCCTGATGGCGATGACGGTCATGGTCTCGGCCCCGATCATGATCGTCGGCGGCCTGATCATGGCCCTCCGCCAGGATGTCCCCCTGTCCGGCATCCTGCTCGTGATCGTGCCCCTGATGGCCGTCATCATCGGGACCCTGGTCCGCCGGGCGATGCCCCTCTTCCGGGCGATGCAGCTCCGGATCGACCGGATCAACCAGGTGATGCGCGACACGCTGGCCGGGATCCGCGTGATCCGGGCCTTCGTGCGAACCGACTACGAGGAGCGTCGCTTCGACGAGGCGAACCGCGACCTGTTCGCCACCTCGCTCTCGGTGAACCGGCTCTTCGCGCTCATGATCCCGACCCTGATGGGGATCATGAACCTCTCGATGGTCGGCGTCCTGTGGTTCGGCGGCATCCGGGTCGACAGCGGCGGGATGCCGATCGGGAACCTGACCGCCTTCCTCCAGTACATCACCCAGATCCTGTTCGCGGTGATGATGGCCACGATGATGTTCGTGATCGTCCCGCGCGCCGCGGTCTCGAGCGCCCGGATCGTCGAGGTCCTGGATACCGAGCCCTCGATCCACGACCCGCTCGAGCCGGTCCGGCCGCCGCGCACGGGCCGGGTCGAGTTCCGGGACGTCGAGTTCCGCTACCCGGGTGCCGAGGCGCCGGTCCTGCGCGGCATCTCGTTCACGGCCGGGCCGGGCGAGACGACGGCGATCGTGGGCAGCACCGGCAGCGGCAAGTCGACCCTGGTCAACCTGATCCCGCGCTTCTACGACGTCACCGGCGGGGCCGTTCTCGTCGACGGGGTCGATGTGCGCCAGCTCGAGCGGGCCGACCTCTGGTCGCGGATCGCACTCGTCCCCCAGCGCGCCTTCCTGTTCGGCGGGACGGTCGCGAGCAACCTGCGCTACGGCAACGAGGAGGCGACCGACGAGGACCTCTGGCGGGCGCTCGAGACAGCCCAGGCGCGCGACTTCGTCGAGGCCATGGAGGGCAGGCTCGAGGCGCCGATCGCCCAGGGCGGGACGAACGTGTCGGGCGGCCAGCGCCAGCGCCTCGCGATCGCCCGCGCCCTCGTCAAGCGGGCGCCGATCTGCATCTTCGACGACACCTTCTCGGCGCTCGACTTCGGGACAGACGCGCGGCTGCGGGCCGCCCTGCGCCGGGACCTGGCGGACGCCACGGTGATCATCGTCGCCCAGCGCGTGGGCACGATCCTCCACGCCGACCGGATCGTCGTGCTCGAGGACGGCGGTGTGGCCGGGATCGGCACGCACGAGGAGCTGATGCGGACCTGTCCCACCTACCGCGAGATCGTCCTCTCGCAGGTGAGCGAGGAGGAGGTCGCGTGAGCGGACCGGGCGGGCCAGGCGGCGGACCGGGGATGGGGCGCGGCGCGGTGGGCCCCGGGTTCGGGCCGGGCGGACCGGGCGGGCCAGGCGGCGGACCCGGGATGGGGCGCGGCCCGATGGGCGGCCACGGCGGCCCGATGGGCTTCGCCTCGATGCCGGTCGCCAAGCCGCGCAGCTTCCGGGCGTCGGCCCGGCGCCTCGTCGGCGAGCTCCGGCCCGAGCTGC